>Ga0136616_10001240_pt1 | contig 13279 bp, 11 predicted proteins | sample AntDrymUQ2992106_2_FD_106648 | JGI IMG/M metagenome (GOLD analysis project Ga0136616, IMG submission 106648) | Polar desert sand microbial communities from Dry Valleys, Antarctica - metaG UQ299 (21.06) | ecosystem: Environmental > Terrestrial > Soil > Desert | place: Antarctica: Dry Valley...
GCGCGCGCGGCCCGGTCCCCGGTCCTCTTGTAGTATCGCAGGAGGACCTCGAGGTTCATCGTCTGGGGGAACTTGGGCGCGCCGCCGAAGCCGCCGAAGCGGTTGTCCAGCTGTCCCAGGAGGGAGGCGGCGGCGCTGTCGAGCAGCTCTTCGGAGAGGCCGGTCGTGGGGGCGGAGGCGCCGGTCGCGGCTTGGAGGTACTCGCGGACGCTCTCGGCGCTCTGCATGACCTCGTCGCGGCGGTTCTCGTAGGCGTCGGCGAGGCTCAGGAGAAGCTGCTTGAACGAGGGCATGCCGCGGCTCGGGACCGGCGGGAAGTAGGTGCCGCCGTAGAACGGGGCGCCGTCGGGGGTTATGAAGACGGTCATGGGCCAGCCACCGTGACGCGTCATCGCCTGGACGGCGGACATGTAGATCGAATCTATATCCGGCCGCTCCTCGCGGTCGACCTTTATGTTGACGAAGTGCTCGTTCATGAGCCGGGCCGTAGCCTCGTCCTCGAAGGACTCCCGCTCCATGACGTGGCACCAGTGGCAGGCCGAGTAGCCCACGCTGAGCAGGATCGGTCTGTCCTCTTCCCGCGCCTTCCTCAGCGCCTCCTCGCCCCACGGGTACCAGTCCACGGGGTTGTCTTTGTGCTGCAACAGGTAAGGGCTCGTCTCTTGGGCCAACCGGTTCGCCATGATCTCCTCTCGCTGCCTCGAAGGTGCTCTCGCCGCTGTTCCTCAAAACGTACCATACGGAGGCCGTGCTACGCCTGGAGCCGGTCGGCCACCCAGCGTTCCGGTTTGCCGGCTTCTCGGTTTTGTCCGCTCCGGCGGGTTGCCGACACGGCCAAACCTCCTGACCTGCAAAGGGGCTCGCGCCTCCGGGGACGGGTTGCTCGATCGCTGACTTTCAGAAACCGGACAGCGCCCCTTCTGCGAGCCGGTCTCGTTTCGGAGCTCCTTGCTCGCGTATCGAGATTCGACGATGGGGGAGCGTAGGACTCAACTTCAAGCCGTCACTTACCGGGTTCATCACTGGGGACGAGAAGACCGCGCCACAAAAAGACCGGGGTTCGGAAGCCCCGGTATATCGACGAGGTATCGTCAGGCGCGTCGTCGCTGGCCACGCTTAATCCTGCGCATCGGAGACGGCTCTACGAACTGGGATCGACCGGGATCCGGTTCTCGCAGTTGACGGAGGAGCCGCGGTCGGTGCGGCTGTTGCGATCAAACCTGAGCGTGGGAGGGCGGAAGAAAAGCGTCTCCGCCCTCCACTGTTGCGTACGGGACCGAATCCTATAGCCTCGGCCCTTGTCCATTCTCGCTGACAGTCAGGGCGGCCCCGAAGAGGCCGCCCCTTTCGCAGCTCCAGAGAGAGCCGGACTGTTTGGCTTCGTCGATCTACCGGACGATCCTGCGGACCAGGAGACCGCCGGCCACCAGGAGCGCACCGCCACCCAGCGCGAACAGCGAGGCGACGCCGCTACCACCGGACTTCGGCAGCTCCTTCGCCGGAGGCGGAGGCGGCGGGGGCGCAGGAGCCGGAGGCGGCGGGGGCGGCGGGGCAGCCTTGGCCGGCGGGGGCGGGGGCGGGGGAGGCGGCGGAGGCGGTGCAGGCGCAGCCTTAGGCGGCGGAGGCGGAGGCTCCTCGTCACACGGGGCCTTGGCCACGACGCCTCCGGCCTTCGCCTCTATGATCCCGTCCTTGCACTCGGCTTCGGCGACGGCGCCGCCGGCCTTCGCCTTGGGCGCTGTGGCGTCCGCGACGACCGCCGGGTCGTCCTGGGCCAGCGCCGGCGCGACGGCGATCATCGCCACCGCCAGCATTGCCGCTAGCAACATCAACTTCCTCAACTTCTTCTCCTTTTCGTTCGTGTTCTGTAGTCCGGAGGGGGCGGAAGAAGGGTGTTCCCCGCCCCCCGTTCTATTTCGAACCTCGTCTGTCTGGCCGGCCTATCCGGCCGCTCCGGGCTCTCCCCGATTCATTTCTTGCGCGAAATCACCTCCCTAGTCGAAGTCGAAGCCGTCTGCGTCATCGACCTCGAACTCCACGACGCATACGATCTCGTCGTCGTCGAAGTCGTCGCAGTCCACGTCGTCGACCTCGAAGACGAACGGCGTGAAGAACGGGAAGAACCCGAACTCGTCGAACTCGTCTTCATCGTCGCAGAAGTCGTCGCCGTTGAAGTCTTCGCAGAACTCCTCGACGAAGTCGTCGAAGCCGTCCCCGTCGAAGTCGTCCGCCATCGCGGTGGCGGGTGCCGCCATCATCACCGCCATCGCCAGCATCGCTGCCAGCATCATCAGCTTCCTCAATTTTTTCTCCTCTTTGTTCGCGTTTTCGGATCCGGACCGGGTTACCAGATCGGTGCGTCGAGTACCTGATCCGTCACCCCTCGTCCGGGGTTCGCCTTTTCGGGTCCCCCTCCCCAAGGTAGGGAGGATTACCCGGGGGAGTAGACTAACCGGGGCGCTCCAGGGGCCCAAGCAGGACCGGGCTCGGCTTCGGCAACTCGCAAGAAGCCCACGAGAGCCTACCGACGAGGGGTCGCAGCAGGATCAAGCCCGCCGCCAGGACGCAGATCAACAGCGGAACGACGCCGCCGAGACCTACCTGGCCCCCGACCGACGGGGAGTAGTAACCGCCGTCCAACGGCGCGGGAGACGGCGGCGGAGGCGTGTCTTCCACGGGTTCCTTCGCTCCGCCGGAAGAGGGCTCGGCGGGAGCTTCACCGCCCGGGGCGAGTGCCTCGGAGACGTCCACGGCGGCGCCGTGGAGCGCCTCGACCGCACTACCCGCCGCGACCTCCAAACTCGATAAGAGGAGCGACGCTTCTCTCGACGGGTCCATGACCGGCGGTGCCGGCATCGGCGGCTCCTGGAGGGCCAATCCCGGTGGCGGGGCTTTCCGGTCGGCGACGAGGGGCAAAGGCCCGACCGGCACGGCTTTGGCGACTCCGTTCCCCTGACGGGAAGCCGGCTGCACGCCCTCGGACGTGCCCGTTGGCGCGAGCACCAGGGGCTTCTCCTCGATGCGCGACGGTGGTGGTTTGTACGCTTCGGATGCGATCAGGCCCCGCGCCGGTTCCGGCACCCCCGGGTACGGCAGCGCGGGGCCGAAACCGGCCGGGCCAGGCGCGGGAGGCGGCGGATCGGCGAACGGTACAGGGTACCGTGAGTCTGGCACAGGCCCGAGATCCAGCATCGCCACCGCCGGGTCGTACGCCAGATCTGGCCCGAACGTGATCCCAAAACTCTCCGGCATCGCCGCTTCGGTCACGAAATCGATCCAGGATGCCGGGTAGGACTCTTCTAGTAGCGCCAGGGCAGGCTCGGTCGCACCGGGCATTACCAAATCGGGTTCGGGACTGGACGAGGACCCGGCGTCGCGTTCGTCGACCGACGGCGGCGAGTCTGCTGGTAGCTTCGCGGTCGCGGGCTCGGCGAGTCCTGCGTCGGAGACAGGCGTACGCTCCAGTTCGGTTACCGTCGCGTGCATCTCCGGCGCCGGGCGTTGTTGAGCACGAGCTTCACCGGCGGCGAAGACGAAGGCGCCGCCGGACAGGACGAGCACCACGAAGAGGGCCAGGGCCTTTCTGCTCCGTAGGCCGGTCCGACCTACGATCCCGTTCGGCTGTACGAGCGACAAGTGCTCTATACTTCCGATCTCTCTGATAAAGTCCCCCCCCCGGAGGAGCTATCTCCATGACCACTTCACTACAGGTGCAGCGAAACTACACGACTAGTTTGCCACCATATGTTGTGGGATGTCAACATTTTTTCGTAGATAGAGTGGAAATTACCAGCTTTTTTAGCGTAGATTTCCTCTTTCGTTTGCCAGTTTCGGGAGATGGGTAGTAGCGAGCGCGAGAGATTTGGAGGCGGAGAAAAGGAGCACGCATGGATCCCGGCGCACAGATCACCGGCACCAGAGACGAGCATTACAACCTCATCAGCGTCCTCTACCACGCTCTGCAGGGGGCAGACACCTGCAGCGGGTACGCCCTCGACGCCGAGGCGGCCGGGGACGAGCGTCTCGCCGCGTTCTTCCGCGAGGCGGGGGTGATGCATACACAACTCGCCGATAGGGCGAAGGGTTTGCTGGGCATCACGGACAGCGGGGTCGCGCCGGAACCCCCGCAGGGAGATGTCGCGGGGGGCATCTCGCCCGGGGATATATCGGGGGGCGTCCCGCCCGACGAGACCGGCGGTGGGGGTCCGCGGATCGGTTAGGCCCTATCGCCGGCGTTTAGCCACCGGCGGTGGTGGGTACGCGTAAGGTTGTAACAAAAGCGTCTCGAGGAGGTAGTGGCCGTGTGCTACTCCTACAGAGATTACCGGGAGGAAGAGGAAGCCCGCAAGAGGCGGCAGGAGGAACTGAGCCGTCGGCGGGAAGAAGAAGGCCGGCGGGCCCGGAAGAAGTCCACGGACAGAGAGAGGGTGCTCGTAAAGAGCTAGCGAACAAGACAGACGAATAGAAGACGCGGCCCCGGGGTATCGTCTCCGGGGCCTTTTGTTGTGAGAGTCTAGAAAGGACGGCGAAGATTTGACGGAGAATCGCATAAGTAGCGAAGACGTAGACTCGACCACGGCGCTTTTGAACCAGGGCGTCAGGAGCATTGCGATCGAGCGGGCGGTGTCGGAGATGGAGGGCTGGCGGAGGAAGCTCGAGGCCTCCGGCGACCCCGGCCTCCAGCCCATCGCCGGCAACCTCGCCGAGCTCGAGCGGCTGCTCACGGCCGACGAGTCGGACGCGGCCGCCATCGGCCGGTTGCTTACGGAGCTTGGGGATCGCACCGAGGCGGTGGTGGTGAGCGGGACCGCGACCCCTATAGCGGACAAGCTACAGCTTCTGAGCCAGTTGCTCACCGACCAGGGTCGCTCCGTCACGGAAGAGGCACAGCGTTCCACCACGCAAGGGGAGGCTCCAGGGGGTAGAGATTATCAGGTTTCCCCGGCACAAAGCACGTAAGCTTTGTTATCCTTTTGGCTAGAGAAGCAGGGAAGAGAGGAGCAATCATGGACGTAGAACAGCTCGAGCGCACCGCGAAGGAGCTCGTGCCTCCGGGCAAGGGCCTTCTCGCCGCGGACGAGAGCTTTGGCACCATAGGCAAGCGCTTCGAAGCGGTCGGCATCGAAGCCAGCGAGGAGACTCGCCGACAGTATCGGGAGTTGCTGTTCACCGCGGAGGAAATCGGCGAGTATCTCTCCGGCGTGATCCTCTTCGACGAGACCATCCGGCAGAATACCTCGGACGGCAAGCCACTGGTCGAAGTACTCGAGGGGCAGGGCATTATCCCCGGGATCAAGGTGGACAGGAGCACCGTGGACCTGCCCCTTGCCCCCGGTGAGAAGTACACCCAGGGCCTGGACAGCCTGGGCGAGAGGCTCGAAGAGTACGTGGAGATGGGCGCGCGCTTCACCAAGTGGCGGGCGGTCATCACCATCGGCGACGGCATACCGACGGTCAAGTGCGTCGAGTCGAACGCCCGGGCGCTCGCCCTGTATGCGGCCTTTTCCCAAGAGGCCGGACTCGTGCCCGTGGTCGAGCCCGAGGTCATCATCGACGGGGATCACTCCATCGAGCGCTCCTTCGAGGTCAACGAGTGGACGCTGCGTAGGACGTACGATGCCATGTACGAGCAGGGGGTCCACCTCGAAGGGACGCTTCTCAAGCCGAACTTCGTCATCAACGGCAAGGACGCGTCCGAGAAGGCCTCGGTCGAGGATGTCGCCCGGTACACGATCGAGTGCTTCAAGCGCAGCGTACCGGCAGCGGTGCCCGGCATCGTCCTCCTCTCCGGCGGCCAGAGCGGCGAGGACGCGACCGCGCACCTGAACGCGATGAAGTCCATGTACGACAACCTCCCGTGGCAGATCTCCTTCTCCTGGGCCCGGGCGCTGCAGGGCAGGCCGATGGAGATTTGGGGCGGAGAGGAGCAGAACGTCGCGGAGGCCCAAAAGGTCTTCCACCACCGCGCCAGGATGGCCTCCGCCGCCGTCTCCGGCAACTACTCCAGGGAGATGGAACAGGAGCAAGCCGCTTAGAGAAAGCTTTCAGCTGGTCAGCGGTCAGCTGCCGTCTCCGACCGCCGGCTTCCCGCCGGCGGTCGGCTTTTTGTCCTGACCGGGGCCGGCCTACGGCTACCCGGTGGCTTACGGCTGCGCCTGGATCCGGGTCCTCTCCAGGCTCTCGATGTCGGGGGCTTCCTGCGTCGCGAGCGGGGCGCCGTCCCTCTGGGCGCCCGGGTTGCCGGCCTCGGTGACGAACGTCGCCAGCGTCACGGCCGGCTGCGGCGTGGGTGAGTTGACGGCCTTTACTACGCGGTAGTCGGTCGTCCACAGCTCGGGCGTGAGCGTGCAGAGGAGGTAGCCGCGGTCGTCGTTGAAGAACTTTATGTGCGGGTTGTCCGGGATGGCGAAGCTCGTGGACCCCGAGCCGTTGCCGCCGCTGGTTATGGAGGTGCCCACGTACTCCGTCCCCACCGTCCGTGAGTTCGGCTCGTCGAAGTTCGCCTTTACGTCGTTCGCAAAGTTGAGGTGGATGTCGCCAGTCAGGACGACGGGGTTCTCGATCTCACGCCGGGCAAGGAAGTCCACTATCCGGTTGCGCTGCCCCTCGTAACCGTCCCACGCGTCCATGTTGTACAGCGCGGCGTTTGGGGCGGCGTTCAGGTCCAGCTCGGCGAAGAACACCTGCTGGGCGAGGACGTTCCAAGTGGAACGGGATCGGCCCAGGCTGTCGAACAGCCAACGCTCCTGCTGCTCACCTGTCATCGTGCGCCGTGGGTCGCGGGTCTCCTCGTCGGGCGGGTCAAGGAGGTCACCGTTGGCCTGGTCGTCGCGGTACTGGCGGGTGTCAAGGACGTTGAACTGCGCGAGGTCGCCGTAGGCGTGAACACGGTAGAGGCGCAGGTCGGGTCCCCGGGGGAACGAACGCCGGGAGAGGGGCATGTGCTCGTAGTAGGCCCGGTAAGCGTTCGCGCGCCGCTTGAGGAACTTCGCGGGGTCCGCGTCGTTCTCAGAGATCTCGTCGGCGTAGTTGTTCTCGACCTCGTGGTCGTCCCAGGTGACGAGCCAGGGGAAGGCCGCGTGCGCCGCCTGCAGGTCCTCGTCGGTCTTGTACTGGGCGTGTCGTATCCGGTACTCCCCAAGCTTGTTCGTCTCGGAGGCGGGCTCGTGAAGGCGCACATTGCCGGAGTTGGCCAGGTACGCCTCGGGGTCCGGGGGAGGAGGATACTCGTAGATGTAGTCGCCAAGGTGCAGGACGAGGTCTAGGTCCTGCTGGGCCATGTCGCGGTAAGCATGGTAGTAGCCGTGCTCGTACATCTGGCACGAGGCGACCGCGAAGGCAAGCTGCGCGGGCGAGGAACCCGAAGCCGGCGCCGTCTTGGTCCGACCTACGGGACTCGTCTCCCCTCCGGCCTTGAACCTGTAGAAATACTCCCGCCCGCTGCCGAGGCCCGCCAGCTCGACGTGTACCGAATGGGCCAGCTCGTACCGCGCGTCCACGGAGCCTCGACGGATGACCCGCCGGAAGTTCTCGTCCGTCGCCAACTCCCAGCGCACCGGCACTTTCTCTTTGGACATCCCGCCGTGACCGCCGTCCGCGAGCGGCTCGGGCGCGAGGCGCGTCCACAACACCACCCCGCCGTTGGAGGAAGGCTCACCGGAGGCGACGCCGAGGCTGAACGGGTAGTCCGAGAATCGTGGCCGGGCCACGGCCTTCTCCGTGAACGGCCCCAGCCCGAGGATGAGAGCCGCGGTACTCGCACCGCTCAACTTCACGAACGTCCGGCGGTCTATCTCTCCCAGAGATGCCATAGGCCCGACCCGCCGCTTCTCCCAGTTCCCCCGTATGCCCAAAGCACACCTCTCTCCGCGAGCAAATGCTCGCAAACAAACCCGTCCAACGTCGTCACGCGTACGGTAACAGCGGCACAGCCGCTCGCGGTTTCAGGATGGCAAACTCTTCGTTAAATGCGGATGAAACACACTATTGGGCCCGCGGGGCAGCGAGCGTCCCAGACACGATAAGGCCCGAGTTGAGTTCCTAGACTAATCTCCTCGACGAGGCCGTCGTCCGGATATCAAGCTCGCTAACGGAGAGGAGAGCCATGCCGACGAGGGGTGCGCTTCGGACACGAGCGCGTGGACCGTCCGTTCCCAGCCCTTACAGACGACTCGCGCGGTAGACTCGGACCTCTACCGCGCGTTCGCCAGCGGTGACGCGGCTCTGGATCGCCGTTCAGAGCAACGGCCCAGCGAGGGTCAGGACCGGACCCGGTCGGCCCTCACCATTAGGCGCTTCCCGAAATCCGGGGGGATACACGTCTGGAGCGTCACCATATCCCGGTCTCGTACCTCACCCATCGCCCAGGAGTCTCCCGGCCCGACCGCGAACTTCTCATTCACCCGGTACTTGTAGGCCTGGCCCCGGCCGTCCTCGAGCACCAGCTCGTCGCCGCTCTTCAGCTTGTGCAGGTTGTAGAAGGCCAGGCGGCTCGGGGTCTGCGGGGCGCCGAGGTAGTGGCCCGCGATGAACACGTTCTTCTGGCCGCCCTCATCCCCCGGGCGAGAGGTCTCCGGCACGTGTACGAGGCCGTTGTCGAGATCCTCCCGCCGGTCGGAGCTTGCGACGGGCATGTCGTAGAGGCCCAGGGCCCTCGCCGAGAGGGTCATCCCAGCGTTGGGGTTGGGGGCGAATTTACGGGGTTTGCCGGTGGAGGCAACCTCCTCGCGGGAGGGACGCGTCCACTCGGTAGCCGCCAGCCGGGGCGCGAGGTCCGAAGCAGCCGCAGACTGGGCGCGGGTCTTGAGCTCCTCCTGGCGGGGCTCCTTGCCGGCACGATCGTCTACCTCCAGCTCCCTGCCGCGAACCCTTACCGTCTCGCCGCCTGACGTCTTCCGCGCCTCGCTAACGTTGGACTTCACCTGCGTCGTCCCGCCGCTACCAGACTTGCTCTGCGTCTCGCTGCGATTGGTCTTCCTCTGCGCCTCGCCGCCGGTGGTCTTCTGCGTCTCGCTGCGATTGGTCTTCTTCTGCGTACCGCCGCTAGTCTTCTTCTGTGCGTCGCTGCTGGTCTTCTTCCGCGCGTCGCTGCCGGTGGTCTTCTGTTGCTTCCCGGTGGTGTTGGATTTCTTTTGCGCTTCGCCGTTGGTGGTCTTCTCCTGCGTCGTCCCCTTGCGGGGCTCTTGCTTCTGGCCGCGGTCGGACTTCTTCTTCTCCGCCGTCTTCTCGTCGTTCCGGGAACTACTTGCGGGGGCGCCGGTGGGCAGGAGGGACTCGTCGGGAACGGTGTCCGCTACGACGCACTCTTCGTTTCCGGTCCCCCCGTCCTGCGACGATGTCGTACCGTCGCTTCCGGTGCCGTCGTCCTGCGAAGTCGTACCGTTACCGCTACCAGTCCCCTCGTCCTGCGACGTCGTCAAGTCTTCTCCGTTCGTACCGGTTCCCGTGTCCTGATTACCGGTCCCCGCATCCTGGTTCGTCGTGCCGGTGCCGGTGTCCGTCCCCGTATCTCCGCCGGTATCGGTGTTCCCGTCCGTAGCGTTCGCGCTGTCGCCCGTAGAGTTGCCGCTGGCAGTGTTATCGCCACTAGCGTTGTCACCGGTAGCGTTGTTCTCGTTCGTGCCAGTCGGGGTGTCTTCGCTGGTATTCGTACCCGTATCCTGGTTCGTCGTGCCGGTGTTGCTGCCTTTGTTCCCGAACTCGACACACTCGTCTTTGCCGGCGGCGGCCGTGGCGCTCTTGTTTTGATCCTCGGTTCCCGTCTGGGCTCCCGACGACGTTGCCGACAGGAGCACCAGAGAGAACGTCATCGTCGCGATCGCGAGGAGGAACACACCGGGCCTTCTTCTACTCGAAACCATCGGTCTCCCCTCGTGTTTCGCGCGGGTAAGGGAGCACCCGAGAAGGTCCAGGCTCCGTTCCTCTACGCCTCACGCCGTTCACCCTTATATTGTCAACTAATGCGAACTATGACGGCCGGTCCTGTGAAAGTCGTGGGAGAAGAATGAGAGTTTTCCCATCGTCGTGAGGGCGGGCGGCCCGCGCAAGTGCGGCTTCGCACGAGAAGTTCCCCGGCCAGAACCATTCAAGGCCGCCGTGCGGAGAAGCCGGCTGGTAAATTGTCCCAAGGTTTACGCCGTGGACTGGCGCCACCGTATGCACTCGGACCCGCTGAAGGACCTCTCGAGCAATCGGTAGCCGGGGGTGCGTAGCTCTCTATGGAGTTTTGGATCGGGCTACTCGCGGCAGACTGGACCGAGGAGCAGATCCTGGACAACTACCCCAACGCGAAGAGCAGACCTCCTGGCCGTCTTCGCTCATGCTATCGAAGCTACGCAAGAGGAACGCGGTCTTGCCTGCGCCTGTTAGTACCCTGGCAGTGCTCGCGCTCCCCATGAAATTCCTCGCCGACGAAGATTTCCCGTTCGACACAGTACGCCGCTTGGGCCTAAAAGCCACCGCCGAAATCGCCGCCACCGAAATCGCCACCACCGTAGTCGCCACCACCGTAGTCGCCGGAGTCGCCCCCCGCATCGTCGTAAGTCCCCTCGTCTCCCGATTGCTCGCTGGTGTCGCCCTCGTCGAAGCCGCCCACGGAGTCGAGAAACTGCTGGGCAACCAGGCTACCAACGAAGCCTGCCGCCAAGCCGGCGAAGATCGAGCCGCCCATGCCGCCCATCAAGCCGCCCATGCCAGACCCCCTGCCCACGCCGCCGAAGGTGCGCTCCATCGTCCCCGGCTGGCGCATCTCGGCCCGCGTCGCGAGCCGGGCCAGGCTCTTAGGGTCGTCACGGTCCCCGGCTAGCGCCGCCCTTTCCCCCTCCGGTGTTACCGCCGCCAACTCGCGCAGCGCCTGCGCTCGCTGGGCCGGCGTCAGCTGCGCAAACGCCTCTTCGTGAGCCTGCTCGATCGTCTCGGGCGGCGCGGTTCTGAGCATGTAGCGGTAGCGCTGCAGCGCCTGTTCGTCGGCGTCCGGTGGCTGCTGCCCCCCGTCGCCGGGGCCGCGGGAGGTTGGCGCTGTTGGCTGCGCCCGAGGCTCCTCCTTGCGCCCGAGAAGCCAGTCAAGCAAGCCCATGAGTCTCTCCTTCTGCTCGGCATGCAGCGACCGTATGCCGATTACCTGCCGCGCGAATTCTTCGGGGAGTATATACCGCCCGCGCGTTCTATAAGGGCGTCAGGTTGATAGCTGAAGGAGTGTAATACGGAATCCGGGTGGAGGGTTCCATCCGCTCGTGTGCGGGAGTCGGGAGGCGCTTCGCTTCGCTCCCCCCGGCGAGACGCCGGGGGTTCCAAGAGGTCGGGAGTCTGGAAAAAGGAACACGACTCCCGGTAGTAATCAAACGGATTCCGTATAACCGAGTATTAGAGCCTCGGCCCCCGAGAGAGCCGGACGTCTCTTCCTTACCCGGGTGCGAACGCCTCGATACTCAGGCGCGGTCGGCGCGGACGATGAGGCGGTTCAGGAGGTCCGGGAAGGTGCAGGTCTGGAGCGTCACCGTGTCCCGGCCGCGCACCGGGTCCACCACCCAGTCGGCGTCCGGCTCTACTACGAAGACCTCGCTGATCCGGTACTCGTACGGCGTGCCCGAGCGGTCTTTCAGGATCACGGTGTCGCCCCTCGAAAGCTTGTCGAGATTGTAGAAGACGAGGCGGCTGCCAGTGTTTGGGAAGCCGAGCCGGTGTCCTGCCAGGTAGACGTTCTTCTGCTCGCGTTCTTCCCAGGGCATGGGGGTCTGGGGAAGGTGGATCACGCCCTGCTCCAACGCCGCCTCGGTCGCGCCGTCGATGACCGGCACGTCGTAGAGGCCGATCCCCTCTACCGTCAGGGTCAGGGCTGCGTTCTGCTGGGGCGCGTAGTAGCGAGCGCCTCGCGTGGCGGCGACCTCCTCCCCCGAAGGCCGCGGCCAGTCGTCGGAGACGACCGGCAACTCCTGTACCTCGCGCTCCCCCCGGGCGGGCGCCACCGTCGTCTCTTCAGACCGGGCCTGCTCGGGCGCGACCGGCTCCCGGGGTCCCGAGAGGTTCACCACGACAGTAACCACGGTCGCGAGCGCGACCGCGAAGAGCAACATGGCTATGCCTACCCTGAGAAGCATCTCCCCCTCTCTTCGGACTCTCAGATCTTTGCCTGCCTCTGCCGGGCGGAGGCGCGAAGGCCTCGCCCAGAGGATAGCATTCCGACGATAATCAAGCTCGGACCCGGTTGGTCACCCGATGATTCGCTTCCCGAAGCCAGGCAGGACGCACGGCCGAAGCGTCACCATACCGCGGTTTTGCGCCTGTCCCCCATTCCCCAGGAGTCTTCCGGCCCAGCCGCAAACCACGTCGGCGGTCAGCCATCAGCCGTCGGCTCTCTATTCTTGCCGCAGGCTAATCGCTGATAGCTCTTGCAGAGAGTACGGCCCTCTCTGAAGGCTCTTTCAGCGCCTCGCGGTGATGTTGCACCAGTTAGAGCAACGCTCCAAGCGCGAATTTGGCCGGTATACGAGGGGCAAAACGGGTCGAAACTGCCGTTTTAGGGATCCGCAAAGCTACGTTGCGGGTGCCTCCGAGGCTTTTCGGACAGTTTCTACTACTTTCTCGGAAATCCGGCGGCTTCTCAGGTACCGCGAGGGTAGAGAAGGGCCTCCCGAAGGGTCCGGATCTCTTCCTCGACTGCTCGGAGCGTCTGGTCTATGCGGAGCCCCTCAATGAGCACACGTATATCGTGACCTTCCGGGTAGGCCTTCGCGCTCTGGTCCAGGCTTTCCAGCCTATCCCGCACCAATTCCGCCTTGCGCAGATCCTCGACCATCACCTCTTGTCGCGCTATCGCCTCTTGTCGCGCTCTCTCCACAGCCACCTCCCGAGTCGACCACCGAGCGTTTATTCTACGCTCTCACAGCAGCGTGCGGTGATGTTCAGCGGTAGGCATCATAGCTTGCAGGTCTTCTCTGCGAGCTGGGCGATAACCAGTCCGTTGACTACCGAACTCCCCGAGGATACACTCGTTACGGTTTGGGGAGTAGCCATCCGCCTCTCGGGGCGGAGGTCCCGGCCGTCAGTACGGGGCTTTGTGCCCCCGGCCGACCACTCGCGTTATGCGAACGCGACAGGCGAGACCACCGTAGGCAGTTTTGGCCGTGGGTGAGCTTGCCTTTCGTGCTCCCCGCGGCCCGAGGTATTGTCAAATGTTGTGGATCTGCCCCGATCACGCGGCGACCTTCTCCTCGCTTCTTTCTACCAACTCTCCGTTTACGAACCTGGCCCCAGCCCTCACCAGTGGGACCAGCCGGTAGCC
>Ga0136616_10001241_pt1 | contig 13278 bp, 9 predicted proteins | sample AntDrymUQ2992106_2_FD_106648 | JGI IMG/M metagenome (GOLD analysis project Ga0136616, IMG submission 106648) | Polar desert sand microbial communities from Dry Valleys, Antarctica - metaG UQ299 (21.06) | ecosystem: Environmental > Terrestrial > Soil > Desert | place: Antarctica: Dry Valley...
ACCATCGTGAAGATCCACGCCGCCGAGGGCGACACCGTCGACGTCGGCGGCGTGCTCGCGGAGATCGCCCCGGGTGGGAACGGGAGCGCGCCGGCGCCGGCGGCCGAGGCACCCGCGCCGCCCCCCGAAGCCCCGGCGGCCGAGCCCGAGACCGTCGACGTCGTGATGCCCGCCATGGGCGAGTCGGTGTCCGAGGGCACGATCCTCGAATGGGCCAAGGCCGCGGGCGACACGGTCGAGGCCGACGAGACGATCGTCGAGATCTCCACCGACAAGGTCGACGCCGAGGTGCCCTCGCCCGCGAGCGGCACGCTGACCGAGGTCCTCGCCGAGGCCGGCGAGACCGTCGAGGTCGGCCAGGTGATCGCCCGCATGACCGCCGGGGCGGCCGCCACGGCGGACGGCACGCCGGGCGGGCGGGCTCCCATTCCCACCTCCGCACCCCGGCCGGCCGGTGACACTGCGGCGCCGACGCCCGAGGGCACGAGCGCCACGCCGGTCGCCGCGCGCGTCGCCGCCGCCCACGGCGTCGACCTCGGCGCGGTCCAGGGCACCGGGCCCGCCGGGCGCATCTCGAAGGCCGACGTGCTGGCGGCCGCCAACGGCGACGCGCCCGCCGCCGCGGCCGCGCCCACCCCCACCGCCGCCGACGGCGCGCAGCTGCTCAAGGGCGCCGGAGCGATGCTCGCCCGCTACATGGACGAGTCGCGCTCGATCCCGACCGCGACCTCCTTCCGCACGATCACCGTCACCACGCTCGACGGCCGCCGCCGGCAGCTCAAGGACGCCGGCCAGCGCGTCTCCTTCACCCACCTGATCGCCTACGCGATCGCGCGCGCCGCGACCGAGGAGATGCCGGTGATGGCGCGCGCGTTCACCACGATCGACGGCAAGCCGCACGTCGTCGACGCCGGCCGGGTCAACCTCGGCATCGCCGTCGACGTGGAGAAGAAGGACGGCGGGCGCACGCTGATGGTGCCCGTGATCCGCGACGCCGGCCGGCTCGGGTTCCCGCACTTCCTCGACGCGTTCAACGCCCTGATCGCCAAGGCGCGCGAGAACAGGCTCACGGCGGACGACCTCCAGGGCGCCAACCTCTCGCTCACCAATCCGGGCGGCATCGGGACCGTCGCCTCCGTACCGCGCCTGATGACCGGCCAGGGCACGATCGTCGCCACCGGCGCCATCGGCTTCCCGCCCGGGCTGGAGCACATCGGCGCGACGATCGGCGCCGAGAAGGTGATGACGATGACGTCGACCTACGACCACCGCGTCATCCAGGGCGCCGAGTCCGGCCGGTTCCTGCAGGTGGTCGAGGCCTACCTGCAGGGCGAGCACGGCTTCTACGAGCAGCTCTTCAAGGACCTGGGCGCGCCGTTGGGGCCCGCACTCCAGCCGCCCGCCGCCGCCGCGGCCGCGGCCGCGACCGCGACGAGGACGCGCGAGCCGGCCGTCAGCACCGACGGCAAGCCCGACGAGGCGATCCTGCAGGCCGTCCAGGCCGCCGTCTCGCTGCTGAAGGCCCACCGCATGCACGGCCACCTCGCCGCGCGCCTGGACCCGCTCGGCGCCGAGCCGGAGGGCGACCCTGCGCTCGACCCCGAGCCGCTCGGCCTGACGCCCGAGATCATGGCCCGGATCCCGGCGCGGATCCTGCGCACCCACGTGCCGGGCGCCACGCTCGCCGACGCGCTGCCGCACCTGCGCGAGACCTACTGCGGCACGATCGCCTACGAGATCGAGCACATCGCCTCCCACCGCCAGCGCACCTGGCTGCGCGAGAAGATCGAGTCCGGCGCCTTCCGGTCGCCGCTGAGCAACCAGGAGGAGAGGGCGCTGCTGCGCCGCCTCACCCAGGTCGACTCGATGGAGCGCTTCATGCACAAGGCCTACCTGGGCCAGAAGCAGTTCTCGATCGAGGGCCTGGACATGACGGTCCCGATGCTCGACGAGATGATCCAGCTCTCCGCCGCCAACGGCGCGCGCGAGGTGGTCCTCGGCATGGCCCACCGCGGCCGGCTGAACGTTCTCGCGCACAACCTCGGCCGCGCCTACGAGACGATCTTCCGCGAGTTCGAGGGCGCCTCGTCGATCGAGGCCGTGACGACGATCCCACAGGGCGGCACCGGCGACGTGAAGTACCACCACGGCGCCCAGGGCACCTATCAGCTTGAGGGCGACGGCTCGATCATCGTCCGCCTGGAGTCCAACCCCAGCCATCTCGAGTACGTCTCGCCGGTGGTCGAGGGCGCCACGCGCGCGGTGCAGACCACGCGCCAGGGCCCGCGCGCCCACCTCGACGTCAACGCCGCCGTCCCGATCATCCTGCACGGCGACGCGGCCTTCCCCGGCCAGGGCGTGGTCGCCGAGACCTTCAACCTGCAGGCGCTCGACGGCTACACCGTCGGCGGCGCGCTGCACCTGATCCAGAACAACCAGGTCGGCTTCACCACCGACGCCGACGACGCACGCTCCACCCGCTGGGCGTCCGACCTCGCCAAGGGCTTCGACGTCCCGATCATCCACGTCAACGCCGACGACGTGGCCGCCTGCGTCTCCGCCGTCCGCCTGGCCTTCGCGTTCCGCCAGGAGTTCGGGCACGACGTGGTGATCGACCTGATCGGCTACCGCCGCTTCGGGCACAACGAGGCCGACGAGCCCGCCTACACCCAGCCCGAGATGGCGGCCAAGGTCAAGGCCAAGACACCGGTGCGAGAGATCTACGCCGCCCAGATGGTCGAGCGCGGAGTGGTCTCCCAGGAGGAGGCCGACGCGCTCGCGCAGGAGATCTGGGACGGCCTCGCCACGCGCCACCGGGAGCTCAAGGAGGAGCTGAGCACCAGCGACGTCGAGCAGCCCACCGGCGGGTACCAGCTCGACCGCTCGCCCTCGCCGGAGGTCAAGACCGCGGTCTCCACCGAGCGCCTGACGTCGCTCAACGACGAGCTGCTGCGGGTCCCCGAGGGCTTCACCATCCACCCGAAGCTGCTCAAGCAGCTCGAGCGCCGGCGCGAGGCGGTCGGCCCCGACGGCGGCATCGACTGGGCGCAGGCCGAGAGCCTCGCCTTCGCCTCGCTGCTCACGGAGGGGACGCCGGTGCGGCTCACCGGCCAGGACTCCGAGCGCGGCACGTTCTCCCAGCGCCACCTCGTGCTCCACGACGCCAAGACGGGCCAGCGCGTGTCGCCGATCCAGTCGCTCGCCGGCGCGCTGGCGCCGATGGAGCTGCACAACTCGCCGCTGAGCGAGATCGCCTGCCTCGGCTTCGAGTACGGCTACTCGATGGAGGCCCCGGAGACGCTCGTGCTGTGGGAGGCGCAGTTCGGCGACTTCGTCAACTCCGCCCAGGTCATCGTCGACCAGTTCATCATCTCGGCGCTGGCCAAGTGGGGGCAGACCACGCGCCTGACGCTGCTGCTCCCGCACGGCTACGAGGGCTCGGGGCCCGAGCACTCCTCCGGGCGCTTGGAGCGCTTCCTCACGCTCGCCGCCGAGGGCAACATCCGCGTGGCGAACCTCACGACGCCCGCCCAGTACTTCCACCTGCTGCGCCGCCAGGCGCGCGTGGCCAAGCAGCGCCCGCTGGTGATGATGACCCCGAAGTCGCTGCTGCGGCTGCCGCAGGCGACCTCGCGGATCGAGCACCTGTCGGAGTCGCGCTTCTACCCGGTGCTCGCCGAGCCGCGCATCGACGAGGAGAAGGTCACCCGCCTCGTCCTGTGCACGGGCAAGGTCTACTACGACCTCAAGGGCCACGCCACGCGCGAGAACAACGAGGGCGTGGCGATCTCCCGCGTCGAGCTGCTCTACCCCCTCCCGCAGACGCAGATCATGGAGGAGGTCGAGCGCTACCCGAACCTGCGCGAGGTCGTGTGGGTGCAGGAGGAGCCGCGCAACATGGGCGCCCGCGCGCACATGTCGCCGCGACTGCTGCAGATGCTCCCCAGCGCGCTCGAGTTCGGCTACGTGGGGCGGCCGGAGCGCGCCTCGCCGGGCGAGGGCTACCCCGCCGCGCACACGATGGAGCAGACCCGCATCATCCGCACGGCGCTGGACCTCTCGATCCCGGTGTCGGTGAACCCGGCGAAGCAGCCGGGCGAGCGCTAGTCGCGGCCCAGCGCGCGGCGCACCGCGGCGCCGGCCGGCGCGAAGTCTTCTGACAGGCGGTCGAGCAGCACGAGCCAGTTCGGGTGCAGCTCGGCGGCGCGGCGGACGGCGTCCACGCCCTGGTCGAGGTCGCCGGCATGGGCGACCGCCAGCCCGGCCCAGAACAGCAGCTCGTCGGAGTCGGGCGCCAGCTCGGCGGCGCGGCGGTACAGCTCGCCGGCCTCGGCGGCGCGGTCGGCCGCCATCAGCTCGTCGGCCGCGCCGGCCAGCTCGTAGGCGCGCTGGAGGACCAGCAGCCGGTTCAGCTCGGCGAGCGGGTCGCGATGGTCCTCCACGCGCAGGTCGACGCGCGCCCGCCACGGCTCGCCCTCGGCGGGCACGACGAGCAGCGCCGCCGACTGGCGCCCGCGGACGTCGCCGCCCTCCCCCTCGGCGCCTCCCAGCGCGGCCATCAGGCGTGTCGGGAGGTCGCCGTCGGCGGCCGCGAAGGCCGCCGACATCGCGGCGGGCACGGTGTCGCGCTCCATCATGTTGGCCTGGCAGCTCCAGCTCGCGCCGGTCGCGTCGCCGGCGTTGGCGATGCAGTCCTGCCCGGTCGTCACGGCGACGCCGCCGCGCGCGTCGACGACCCCGACCTGGCGCACCGTGCGCAGCGGGTCGGCCGCGAGCAGCTCGTCCAGCGCCTCGTGCGCGCTCGCGCCGGCGGCCAGGCGGTCGAGCGCGTGCGGGCCGTGGGCCGGCTCCACCACGGACTGCGTGGCGACCGCGCCGACGCCGGGGCGCGCCCAGGTGCACAGCGACCCGACGGAGAACCAGTGCGACTGCACCGCCGCGCCCAGCTCGCCGGTCTGCGGGTCGTGGGCGACGATCGAGTAGGTGCCGTGCCGCACGCCTGCGCGAGGATATCCGGCGTGCAGCCGCGCACGGAGCCCATTCCCGGCCGGCGAGGAGCGGTCCTCGCCCGCATCCGCGCGGTGCCGCCCGGGTTCGTGCGCGCCTATGTGGACGTCTCGCCGGGCGCGCCGCGCTTCGCGGGCGCCGTCCTGGCCGGCTGCGACGATCCCGGCGTACCGTGGCACCGGATCGTGCGGGCGGACGGGTCGCTCGCCAAGGGCGCGCGCCAGCGGGCGCTGCTCGAGGCCGAGGGCGTCCCGTTTCGCGGCGAGCGCGTGGACATGCGGCAGGCGCGGCTGCCGTGAAACCGCAACTCCGTGATGAACTGGTGTTGAGAGCAGGCGTCGAGCAAGGGGGACGGGTGCGTCGCAAGGGGTGGATCGCAGTGGCAGCGCTGGTGGTGGCGGGGGTCGTCATCGCGACGGTCTCGAGCCTGGGCGCGGCCCAGGTCAGCGCCGAGCGCGTCAGCGCGTTCCCGATGCCGGGCACCGAGGCCGCGCGGCCCGAGACGCAGATCTCCCTGCGCGGCGCGGCGCCGCCGGCGCTCGGCGAGATCACCGTCACCGGTGAGCGCAGCGGCGCGCATCCCGGCGAGCTGCGCGCGCACTCGGACGGCTCCGGCGCGAGCTTCGTCCCGAGCGCGCCCTTCGTGGCCGGCGAGCGTGTCACGGTGGCCACCCCGCTGAACGTAGCCGGCGGGCAGGACGGCGACTTCTCCTTCACGGTGGCGCGGCGGCCCGCGCCGGGGCAGGTGAACGACGGGCAGCTCGCCCTGCCGACGCTGCCGCCCGCGGCGGTCGACCGCTTCCGCTCGCGGCGCGACCTGCAGGCGCCGGTGGTCCGGATCAACCGCCGCGCGGGCGGAACGGCGCCGGGGCTGGTCCTCCTCGCGCCCTTCTCGCCCAAGGGCAGCCCGAAGCCCGACGGGCCGCTGATCACCGACGACCGCGGCGACCTGGTGTGGTTCCGCCCGGTCGAGCGCGGAACCGCAGTCACCGACCTCAAGGTCCAGCGGCTCGGCGGCGAGCCGGTGCTCACCTGGTGGGAGGGCCGGTTCGCGATCGGCTGGGGCTACGGCGCCTACACGGTGCTGGACTCGGCCTACCGCGAGGTCGCCAAGGTCAGGCTCCGCAACGGCTACCGGGCCGACCTGCACGACATGGTGCTCACCGACCGCGGCACGGCGCTGCTGCTGGCCTACGACCGGGTGCGCCGCGACCTGCGCTCCGTCGGCGGGCGCCGCAACGGCGTGGTGGTCGACAACGTCGTCCAGGAGGTCGACCTGAGCACCGGCCTGGTGGTCTTCGAGTGGCACAGCCTCGGCCAGGTGCCGCTCGCGAGCAGCCGCACGCGGCCACGGGGCCCGGCGTCGTGGGACTACTTCCACGTCAACTCCGTCGAGGTCGACACCGACGGCAACCTGATCCTCTCCGCGCGCAACACCTGCGCCCTGTACAAGCTCGACCGCGCGACCGGCGCGGTCATCTGGCAGCTCGGCGGCCGGGGCGGCGACTTCCGCATGGGCGCCAAGACCCGCTTCTGCTTCCAGCACGACGCGCGCCGCGCCGGCGACGGCTCGATCACGCTGTTCGACAACGCGGCAGGGCCGCCGGCGCTGGCGAAGGAGTCGCGCGCGGTCTCGCTGCGGGTGGACGAGCCCGGCCGGCGCGTCCGGCTGGGGCGCGAGTTCAAGCATCCGGGCGGGCTGCTGGCGTTCAACCAGGGCAGCGCGCAGCGGCTGCCCAACGGCAACGTGTTCGTGGGCTGGGGCGCCGCGCCGGTCTTCTCGGAGTTCACCGCCGGGGGCCGGCTCGTCTTCGACGGCCGCCTCACCAAGGGCAAGGGCAACTACCGCGCCGTGCGCTCCCCGTGGAGCGGCCGGCCGCTGCAGCCGCCCGCGATCGCCGCCGAGCGCACGCGCGGGGGGCGCATCCAGGTGTACGCGAGCTGGAACGGCGCCACCGAGGTCGGCCGCTGGCAGGTGCTCGCGGGCGCCTCGCCCGACCAGCTGAGCGGCGTCGCCTCTCGGGCGCGCGACGGCTTCGAGACGGCGATCGCGGCCAGCACCGGCGCGCCGTACGTGGCGGTCCGCGCGCTCGACCGCGCCGGCCAGGTCCTCGGCACCTCGGAGGCGATCCGCCCACGGCGCTGACCGGCCGCGACCGGCAGACCCGTGTGCCGCGCGCCGCCTACGATGCAGCGCGTGTGGCTCCAGCGCGAGATCACGCTCCGACCGCAGGAGCGCGGCTTTCACCTCGTGACCCACGAGGTCGTCGATGCGCTGCCCGAGCTGGGTGACCTGCGCGCGGGGCTCGCGCACCTGTTCATCCGCCACACGTCGGCGTCGCTGACGCTCAACGAGAACGCCTCGCCGGACGTCCGGCGAGACTTCGAGACCTTCTTCGACGAGGCGGTGCCCGAGCACGCCCCGTACTGGACGCACACGCTGGAGGGCCCGGACGACATGCCCGCCCACCTCAAGGCGTCGCTGCTCGGCGCGTCGTTGACGCTGCCGGTGGCGGACGGCCGACTCGCGCTCGGGACCTGGCAGGGCATCTACCTCTGCGAGCACCGCGACCGGGGCGGCGCGCGCAGCCTGCTGGTCACGGCCTGGGGTGAAGGGCGATGAGCCGTCGCCGCCTCGCCGCGTCGCTCGCCGCCGTCGTCCTGATCGCGGCGCTCGGCCTCGCGCTGGCGCTCACCCTGGCCGCCGGCGAGAGCACCGCCGGCCCCCCGGACCCGGTGACCGTGTCGCCGGTGCCCGGCGGGCGCTGGGCCGCGCCGGAGGGGGAGATCTCGCTGCGCGGTCTTCCCGTCGACCGGCTCGGCGCGATCGAGGTCTCGGGCTCGGACAGCGGCCGCCACACCGGGCGCCTGGAGACGCATTTCGACGGCGAAGGAGCGAGCTGGGTGCCCGACGAGCCGTTCGCGCCCGGCGAGGAGGTGAAGGTCTCCACCGACCTGACGATCCCCGGCGCCCGCGATGGCGACTACCGCTTCTGGGTGTCGCGGCCCGCGACGCCGCCACCGCCCCGGCCGGCCGAGCGGCCCGGCGGGCCGGTGCAGCGTTTCCGCTCGCGCCCCGACCTGACGATCCCGGCCGTCCGCGTCCGCGTGCGCAAGCCGGAAGCCTCGCCGGGCTACGTGTTCATCGCGCCGAAGCGGGGCTCCGGCCTCGACGGGCCGACGATCCTCGACAGCGCGGGCAAGCTCGTGTGGGCGCGCGAGGCGCCTCCCGAGACCCAGGTCGCCGACTTCCGCGTGCAGCGCCACGGCGGCCAGCCGGTCCTGACGTGGTGGGAGGGCGAGACCACCGTCGGCGTCGGCTTCGGCGAGGGCGTCGTGCTCGACCAGGACTATCGCGAGCTGCTGCGCGTGCGCTCCGGCAACGGCTACGAGGCCGACCTGCACGAGTTCCTGATCACGCCACGGGGCACCGCGCTGCTGCTGATCTACGCCTACGTGAACGCCGACCTCACCTCGGTCGGCGGACCGGAGGACGGCGTGGCCATCGACGGGGTCGTGCAGGAGGTCGACCTCGGGACGGGCCGGGTGCTGTTCGAGTGGCACAGCCTCGATCACATCGCGCTCGACGAGAGCCACTGGCCGTTGCCGGAGGACCCGCGCGAGGAGGCGTACGACTACGTCCATCTCAACTCGATCGGCATCGACGCCGACGGCGCCCTGCTGGTGAGCGCGCGCCACACCTGGGCGGCCTACAAGATCGACCAGCGGAGCGGCTCGCTGCGGTGGCGCCTGGGAGGCAAGCAGAGCGACTTCGAGCTCGCCCCGGGTGCGGAGTTCGCCTACCAGCACGACGTCCGGCGCCGTCCCGACGGCGCGATCACCCTGTTCGACAACGCCGCCTCGCAGGCGCCGCAGCCGGGGAAGCGATCGCGCGCCCTGGCGCTCGAGCTCGACGGCGAGGATCGCACCGCCCGCGTCGCCGACGAGTGGGTGCATCCGGACCGGCTGCTCTCGGAGACCCAGGGCAACGCGCAGGTGCTGCCCAACGGCAACGTGTTCGTCGGCTGGGGCTCACAGCCGGCGTTCTCGGAGTTCACGCCCGACGGCCGCCTGGTCTTCGACGCGCGCATCGCGGAGGGGAACGACAACTATCGCGCCTACCGTGGCGCATGGACGGGCTGGCCGACGACCAGACCGGCGCTCGTCGTCGACGGCCGCGAGGTGGTGGCGAGCTGGAACGGCGCCACCGGAGTCGCCCGGTGGCAGCTCCTCGAGGGCCCGCGTCGATCGGCGCTGCGCGCGGTCGGCGGCGCGCAGGCGAGGCGCGGCTTCGAGACCGCGCTGGCGATCCCCGCGGGCGCCCGCTACGTGGCGGCGCGTGCGCTGGGGCCTCGAGGCCGGGCGCTCGGCGAGTCGCCGCCGGAGAACGTCGGCGACCCCGGCGGGTGACGCGGGCTGGGTCGCTGCGCGTTTCGCGCGGGCCGAACCAGCGGCCGCGCCAGACCGGTTCGCGCTTCTCGGTCGGCGGCCTCGCTGAGGATCGCCTCGCTCACGTCGCCGCGCCGAACAGGGTCAGCGCGGGCTCGCGCTCGCCGCGCAGCTCCGCGAGGTCGACCTCGACCCACGCCAGCCCGCGCGCCTCGGCCAGCACGCGCGCCTGCGGCTTGACCACCTGGGCGGCCAGCACGCCGCAGCAGTCCGCCAGCGCCGGGTCCAGCCGGATGCGCTCGAGGTAGCGCGCCAGCTGCTCCACCGCGTCGATCGTGCCGACGCGCTTGATCTCCACCGCCACCCAGCCGTCATCGCCGTCGCGGCACATCAGGTCCACCGGCCCGATGTCCGTCGGCCACTCGCGCCGCACGAGCCGGAAGCCCTCGCCGCAGGAGGCCGGCGCGTCGGCCAGCAGCTCCTGCAGGTCGCGCTCGACGCCGTCCTTCTCCAGCCGCGCGGCGTCCTCGTCCATCGCGTGCGCGGAGTCGGAGAGCACCTCGGCCAGGCGGATCTCCAGCCGGTCCTCGCCCTTGTGCTTGCGCACGACGATCAGGCCGTCCTCCTCCTCGACCACGGTCGGCGGGGTCATCCAGTTCAGCGGCTTCACATATGGCCGCCCGCTTTCAGACCAGACCATGACGGTGCCATCGGCCTTGAGCATGACCAGGCGCAGCGCCTCGGGCAGGCGGGTCGAGAGCCGGCCCGTGTGGGTGACCTCACAGCGCGCAACGATGAGACGCACGGCCGTCACACTACGGGCCGCCACGGACGCGTTGCGGGTGTTCTCGCGTCCGCACCGGAGAACCTCGGCGCACGCGGTCTGCGCCTCGCGTTGCGATTGTCGCGCGATGTCGCTCACGTGAGCACCTCTTCAGGATCGCCGGCACGCCGACGTAGAACGCCTTCTCGTGGGCGGGCGCGAACATGCCCGGCTTCGGGGGCGCGGATGTCTGTGTGGGGACGGGCCGCTGGCGGCTGCGGCCGCCTCGGCCGGCCTGCCAGGACTTCGAGTAGCCCACACCGCTTCCCGGCACGCCGACCGACGCGGTGCGCCGGCCGGATGAGTGCACGGAGTAGCGGGCGCCGCGTGTGCCGGCGCTGAGCCCGAGTCCGCTCTTGCTGGCCGTCAGTCGCAGGCCGGGGCCCAGCTTGATGCTCTTCCGTGCGCGAAGTCCCATCCGTTCTCCTTCGATTGTCCGACTGTCTTGCGCGACCGTCCGGGCGCCGTGGGTCTACTGGCCCGGGGGCGGCTGCTGCTCCTGCAGGTAGCGATAGACCCACGACCGTGATACTCCCAAGCGGCGGGCAATGTCGGTCGGCTTCAGCAGCTCGGCGTTGAGATTGGCCATGACTTTCTCGCTGTCCTCGCTCAAGCCGTTGAGCGGGCGCTTCCGGCAAACGAGTTGCGGTCCAGTCGATCGCGATGAGTCCTCGGTGCTCTATTGGGCGCCCGCCAAGCCGGCATTGGCCAGCGTTGCTCCGGCAGCGTTGACGGTGAGCGCAATGGTGGTGCACCCATCGTCGCGGCACGAGGTGGCCTGTCGGTGGGCCGGCGAGGTGCGGAATACTGCGGGCCACAGTCGGCGCCACGCGATCGAGTGCCTGTTGACCTGTGCGTCCGTCTTGGAGATCGATGCCCATCGCGTTTCGCCTGCCGGAGCATTGACTTCGACACGCGCGATCTCCGTACGTTCCACGATCACGTCACAGGCCGGCAGCCGCGTCTCAGCTACGTTGAAAGCAGCGGTCCCGGCTGCAGTTCCAGACGAAGAGTCGGGCGCGCCGTCTGGGTCGGGCCGGCGACGCGCGGACCTCGTCGAGCTAGCTGCTCCGGGCCTGGCTCGCCGCTGTGGCGAGTGTGATCTCCGTGACGACCGCGGCCGCGAGGTCGCTGAGCAGTTGGACCTGCTGGGTCGTCCACTGGCGTGGCTGGCTGTCGATCACACAAAGGGTCCCGAGAGCGTGCCCGTCGGCGTCGATGAGCGGGATGCCCGCGTAGGCGATGACACCCATGTCGCGGATGGCGGGATTGTCACGCAGCAATTCGTGTTCGCGCGAATCGGTGACGAGCAGCGGCTCGCGGGTTGCGACCGCGTGCTGACAGAAGGAGTGGCTGAGCGGGACTTGCCGCTGAGAGGCCCACGGCTCTGGCAGACCGAGGCAGCTCTTGAAGTACTGCCGATCGGAGTCCACGAGCGAGACCAGCGCCACGGGCGCGTTGAGCACTTGCGCGGCGACTCGGGCGAGGCGATCGAACGCCGGGGTGACATCCGAGTCGAGGAGTCCAGTTGCGCGCAAGGCGTCGAGCCGGTCGGAGTCCTTGGCCGCGGCCGCTGCGTCGAGCAGCGCCTGCCGGCGCTGCGTCCCGTTCTCGGGCGTTCCGCCGTCGCGCGACGCGCCCGTGCGACCGAGGGCCTCCTTGTACCCGTCGTCGCCGCGCTGGCCCATGGCGTATGCGGTCCGGAAAATCGTGGCGTCGCGGATGAACTGGGCCGCACTGACGCCCTCGCGCGCGGATTCGCGTTCGAGCAGCTTCCATAGCTCGTCGCTGAACCGCACGGTCGTGGCTCGCATCGGCATTTGAACCGAGTGTACTCCTTGGGCGATAGCGACTGCGATTCCGATATCGCAACGGTCATGTCGCGTACCGTCACGGGAACAGCACGTTCGCATGCGATGCCGCTTGGGTATGGATGGCACATGGACGGTTCTGGCGACTTCGCCCAGATCTACGACGAGCACGCGAGGAGCGTGTTCCTGGCTGCCGCACGTGTGTTGGGTGATGCGGCGCTTGCCGAAGATGTGACCCAGGACGTCTTCCTCGCGTTCTGGCGTGGAGGTGGTTACGACGAGACCCGCGGCCCACTCGGTCCTTACTTGCGGCTCGTGGCGCGCAGCCGGGCCCTGGACGTCTGGCGCAGTAGCCGCGCAGGCGAGCGGATGGCAGCCCGGCTCCGGGAGTGCGCGACGGTCGGCTCGTCTGCTGCTGAGGAGCCGCCGCACATCGTCCTGCACGCCGCCGATCGCGAACTGGCCCGCAAGCGCGTGCGACGTTTACCGGCCCCTCAGCGCCAGGCGATCGGACTGACTTACTGGGCAGGCCTGACCGTGCAGCAGGCGGCAGCCGTCCAGGGGGTCCCGCTCGGAACGGCCAAGAGCCGCGTGCGGCTGGCCCTGCACAAGCTCGCCCAAGACCCGGCGATAGCGACGACATGAGACGAAGACCGACCCGGAGTCTCGGCGGCCTACCGCTGCCTTCTTCCCACGGCGGCCGCCCACTCTGCGGCGTAGTCGTGCCGTGCTTGTTCTGCTGTGTCCGAATCGCCGGGTGCAGATCACCGACGCATCAGCGTCACGAAGAAGGGATGCGAAAGCATGCCCCAAGCAAGTGAAGTTCTCGAGTGGCGCGGCTGTACGGCGGTCGATTCCGATGGTGAGAAGCTCGGCAAGATCGAGGAGATCTACCTGGATGCCGAGACCGAGCGGCCCGAGTGGGCGCTGGTCTCGATGGGCTCGTTCGGCGGCAAGTCGGCGTTCGTGCCGCTCGAGGGTGCGACAAGCGACGGCGACGACGTCAGGGCGCCGTTCAGCAAGCAGCAGGTCAAGGACGCCCCGCAGATGGACGCGGACGGCGAGCTCTCCCAGGACGACGAGGCGGCGCTGTACTCCCATTACGGGATCAACTACGAGGAGTCGCGTTCGGACAGCGGGCTGCCCGAGGGCGGCGCGCCGACCGGCGGCGATGACCGGCGTGACCGGTCCGGCGAGGCCGGCGTGGTCGGGCGCGACTCCAGCGGCCCGACGACCGATGACGCGATG
>Ga0136616_10001242_pt1 | contig 13275 bp, 13 predicted proteins | sample AntDrymUQ2992106_2_FD_106648 | JGI IMG/M metagenome (GOLD analysis project Ga0136616, IMG submission 106648) | Polar desert sand microbial communities from Dry Valleys, Antarctica - metaG UQ299 (21.06) | ecosystem: Environmental > Terrestrial > Soil > Desert | place: Antarctica: Dry Valley...
CCAGGCGGGCATCGTCACCGACACCTCGCACACGAAGGCGCGCATCCTCGACGTGCGCGCGGACCGCATCCGCGCGGCGCTCGAGCAGGACCGGATAGTGCTCGTCGCCGGGTTCCAGGGCGTCTCGACGTCGCGCGACGTGACGACCCTCGGCCGCGGCGGCTCGGACACCACGGCGGTCGCGCTCGCGGCGGCGCTCGGAGCGGACGTCTGCGAGATCTACACCGACGTGGCGGGCGTCTACAGCGCCGACCCGCGCATCGTGCCGAGCGCGCGCAAGCTCGCGCGGGTCTCGTTCGAGGAGATGCTCGAGATGGCCGCCTCGGGCGCCAAGGTCCTGCAGCTGCGGTCGGTCGAGTACGCGCGCAACCACGGCGTGCGCATCCACTGCCGATCGAGCTTCGACGATCGACCCGGTACCTTCGTGCTGACCGAGGACGAGACGATGGAGCGCCCGCTGATAACCGCCGTGACCCACTCGACCGACGAGGCGCGGCTCACGCTCACCGACCTGCCCGACACGCCGGGCGTGGCGGGGCGCGTGATGACGGCGTTGGCGGAGGCGAACGTGAACGTCGACATGATCATCCAGAACGAGCCGGCCCCGCGGACCGACGGCCAGGAGGAGCGCGCCGACATGTCCTTCACGGTGCCGCGCTCGGACGCCCCCGGCGCCGCCGAGGCGATCGAGTCGCTCGCGGCCGAGCTCGGGATCGGCGGCGTGGTGACCGACGCCAGCATGGGCAAGGTCTCGCTCGTCGGCGCGGGGATGAAGAGCCACCCCGGCGTGGCCGCGAAGGCGTTCTCGGTGCTCGGGGACGCCGGCGTGAACATCGAGATGATCTCCACCTCGCCGATCAAGATCTCCTGCGTGGTTCGCGAGGAGGACGTGGCGCGCGCGGTCACCGAGCTGCATCAGGCGTTCGAGCTCGGCGTGGACGCAGTGCTGCGCGAGGACGTGGCCGGCGACCACCGCCCGGTCGTCGAGCCGCACGGCCGCAGCGAGGCGCCGGTCGGGGACGGCAACTAGTGCCCTGCCCCGCAACATCCCACCCGAAACGGCGGCCTCAGATCGCCGTCAGGCTGCGTCATCGGTCGGGGCAATGGCGCTGCCATTGCGCCCTCCCTGCTTCCTTGCCTGACGGCGCCTGCGGCTCGCCGTTTCGGGCGCGACGTCACGAGGCAGGGCACTGATGCGCGTCGCGGTCGTGGGCGCGACCGGCGCCGTGGGCTCGACGATCCTCGGGATCATGCGCGAGCGCGGCTTCCCGGCCGACGAGGTCGTGCCGTTCGCCTCGCCGCGGTCCGCCGGGCGGAGGATCGACCACGGCGACGGGGAGCTGACCGTCAGGGCGCTGGCCGAGGACGCGGTCGACGGCTTCGAGCTGGCGCTGTTCTCGGCCGGCTCGGCGATCAGCGCGGAGTGGGCGCCTCGCTTCGCCCAGGCGGGCGCCGTGGTGGTGGACAACTCGTCTTACTGGCGCATGAAGGACGACGTGCCGCTCGTGGTCGCCGAGGTCAACCCGGAGGCGCTTCGCTCGCACCGGGGGATCGTGGCCAACCCCAACTGCTCGACGATGCAGATGGTCGTGGCGCTCGCGCCGATCCGCGCGTCGGCCGGCATCGAGCGGCTCGTCGTCTCGACCTACCAGTCGGTGTCGGGCACCGGCCAGCGCGCCGTGGAGGAGCTCCACGAGCAGACGGCCGCGATCGTGGAGGCGCAGGAACTCCGGCCGCCCAGCGTCTACCCGCACCAGATCGCGTTCAACGTGGTTCCCCAGGTCGAGACCTTCAAGGACGGCGATGACTACACGACCGAGGAGCGCAAGGTGATGGGCGAGACGCGCAAGATCCTCGGCGACGAGGCAATCGGCATCTCGGCCACCTGCGCCAGGGTCCCCGTCTTCACCGGGCACTCGGAGTCGGTGAACGTGCAGACGCGCGAGCCGCTCGACCCGGCGGCCTGTCGCGAGCTGCTCGCCCGGGCGCCGGGCGTGGTGGTCGTGGACGAGCCGGGCAGCGCCGTCTACCCGCTCGCGATCGACGCGGCGGGGCGCGACGAGGTGCTCGTGGGCCGAATCCGTAGCGACCCCTCACACGAGCGCTGCCTGAATCTCTGGATCGTCGGCGACAACCTCCGCAAGGGCGCCGCCACGAACGCCGTCCAGCTCGCCGAGCTGCTCCACGCGCGCGAGCTCCTTCCTGCGGCTCGCGCCGCCTGAAGCCGCTCACGCCTGCGGCCGCCGCCGCCGGCTAGCCGCGCTCGACCGTCTCGGGTCGTGTCATGCTCGCCAGGTCGCGGCGCGAGGAGACGCCCAGCTTGCGATAGATGTTGCGCGCGTGCGTGCGCACGGTCTCCATCCCGATCGACAGCTCGTGCGCGATCTCCGCGTTGGTCCGCGCCTCCTGGAGCAGCTCGAGCACGTCGGCCTCGCGCGGTGTGAGCAGGTCGGGGCCGAGCGGCACGAGCCCGTTGGCAGCGCTCTTGGAGCGCGGCAGCATGTTCATCCCGCGCGATGCGAGGTGGATCGCCGTGACGATGTCGCGCGCCTGGGTCTCCTTCGAGATGCACGCGGCGGCGCCGAACGACAGCATCTGGGTCGCCTCCGCCGCGCTCGGCCGGTTGGCGAGCACGACGATGTGCGTCTGCGGGTGCGACTCCTGGAGGTCGTGGACCACGGACGCGCTCGGGAGCGAGCCGAGGTTGAGCAGCGCTACGGCCGGCTCGTGCTCCTCGAGGACGGTCTTGAGCCGCTCGAGCGGGACGTCGCTCGCGACGAGGTCCACGCTGGCCTCGTCCTCGAGCAGGCGGCGCAGCCCGAACGCGACGAGATCCTCGAAGTGGCCCGCGACCACGGGCACGCGGTTCGACATACAAGGAACTCTAGGGGGAGGGGGAGGGTTAGTCCACTCCTCACCCTTTTTGCCTCGAAGGGTTAGGGAAAACCTCCCCCGAAGTTCACCCGTCAGCACCCCCGCAAATCACACCGGCGAGGGGAAGCGCAAACGGAGCAGACCGGGGAGGATTCAGATGCCGGTACGGATACCGGTACGAGCGAAAAGGGAGACAAACTTCTCGAGGGACGGCTTCGGGGTACGGCTCTCGCGACGAAGACCGGCCATCGCGCCGGTTTTCTCGCGTCTAGGGGCATTTCGGGCCCCAAGCGGCATTCCGGCGCCGGGCGTGGTCGCGACGAAGCTCCGCCGGCGCTACGCCGCCGCGAGCTCGGACACCTTGCGCTGCACCTCGCGCGTGCCCACCACGTGCTTGTTCATGCCGAGCTCGCGAGGCTCGAGGCCCAGTGCCAGCCCCACGAGCTGCGGCAGGTGGAGCACCGGCAGCCCGAGGTCGCGCTCGACGTACTTGGCGGCGTCGGGCTGCTGCAAGTCGAGGTTCAGGTGGCATAGCGGGCAGGGCGTGACCATGCAGTCGGCCTCGGCATCGATCGCGTCGGCGAGGTGGCGGCCGGCCTGGCGCAGCGAGGTCTCCTTGGCCATCGTGATCACCGGGAAGCCGCAGCAGCGGTGCTTGCCGGCGTAGTCGATCGGCGTGCCGCCCAGCACCTCGATCAGTTGCTCGAGATAGCGGTCGCGCTCGGGGAACCGGTCATAGCCCAGGCGCGAGGTGGGCCGCACGATGTAACACCCGTAGAACGGCGCGACGCGCAGGCCCTCGAGCGGCCGCACGACGCGCTCGCGCACCGTCTCGAGGCCGATCTCCTCGATCAGCAGCCAGAGGAAGTTCTTGTTCCACCACTCGCCGTCGAGCTCGTAGCCGAGGCCCTCGGGCTCCAGGTGTCCGTTGACGTGCTCGCGGTAGGCGGAGTCGGCGTCGAGGCGCTGCTGGCACTCCGACTGCGCGCCCTGGCAGGTGGAGCAGATGTTCATCATCCCGGCGGCGCCGTCGACCTTCTGAGCCATCGCGAAGGTGCGCGCGTTGAGCGTGTCGACGAGCTCCTGGTTGTGCTCGGCGATCACGCCGGCCCCGCAGCAGTTGGCGCGGTCGAGCTCCACCAGCTCGATGTCGAGCTTCGGGGCGACCAGCGCCATCGACCCGTGCAACTCGGGGGTGAAGCCGCGCGACACGCAGCCGGGCCAGTAGGCGACCTTCATCGCTCGGCTTCCTCGTCGGGCTCCGCCTCGACGTCGCCTTCGCCCACGATGTAGAGGTTGAGCTCGAGGCGCTCGTCCTTCGACTCGATCGCGTGGTAGATGCGCCGCACCTGGTCCTGGTCGGGCAGCTTGGGGTGGCGGAGGACCTTGAGCGGCGACACCTTTCCGGAGCGAAGGCCGTTCAGGACCGTGGGGAACGCCTCGGCGAGCTGCTTGAGCGAACTGGGGTCGGTCTGCGACCGGACCAGGCTTCCCTGTCCATATGAGCGCGGAAGCAGCTGCGCCTCGTGGAGCGTCCCGTATTTCTCGACGATGTCGGTGAACGCCTTCTCGTGGCCGTAGCCGTTGTTGCGGTCCTTGATGCCGTAGTCGGCGGTGGCGTGGCGGCGCAGGCGCATGATCTGGCTCATCGGCGCGACGTCCTTCGGGCAGACCTCGATGCACGCGAAGCAGTGGGTGCAGTCGTAGATGCCGTGCGGGTCGTCGGCGAGGTCCTCGAGGCGCTCCTTGGTGTGGGCGTCGCGCGGGTCGCCCACGAAGCGGTACGCCTTGGCGAGCGCCGCCGGACCGATGAACTCGGGGTCGACCTCCAGCGACAGGCAGGCCGAGACGCACACGCCGCATTGGATGCAGGCCATCGACTGCGTGACGTCGATCATCGCCTCGGCGTCCACGATGTACTCGCGTTCCGGAGGGTCGCCCTCGGGCAGCAGCCAGGGGACGATCCGCTGGACCTTCTTCCAGTGGACCGCGTCCATGTCCACGATCAGGTCCTTCAGCACCGGCATGTTTCCCATCGGCTCGACGACGATCGCGCCGTTCGAGGCGCGCGCGGCCGCGTCCGAGATCCGCGTGTTGCAGGCGAGCTTCGACTGGCCGTTGATCTTCACCCCGCACGAGCCGCAGATCGCGGCACGGCAGGAGCAGCGGATGCCGATCGAGGCGTCCTCGTCGTCCTTGACCTTCAGGATGCCGTCGAGCACCGAGCGCTCGGGGTCGAGCTCGACGTCGAAGTCCTGCCAGTAGGCCGCCTCCCCGGACTCCGGGTCGTAGCGGCGGATCTTCAGCGCGTAGTCGGGCATGGTCTGCGGGCGTGGGGGCGCTCGTCAACGCCTAGTACGTGCGCTCCTCGGGCTGCCACTGGGTCAGCGTGACCTCGGAGTAGGAGACCTCGGGCTCGGCGCCGTTCCGGCTCACGTTGATGTGCTTCAGCCAGTCTTCGTCGTCGCGCTCGGGATGGTCCGTACGGTACTGCGCGCCCCGACTCTCGCGCCGCTCGAGCGCGCTCAGGACGATCGCCTCGGCGTTGTCGAGCATGAAGCCGAGCTCGACCACTCCCAGCACGTCCTGGTTGAAGACCGTCCCCTTGTCGTCGGTGGAAACGCTCGCCGCCTCCTCCTTGAGGCGCTGCACCACCTCGAGCGCCTCGGTGAGGCCGGCCTCCTCGCGAAACACCGCCACGTGCCTGTCCATCGTCTGGCCGAGCTCGCGCTTCAGCTCCGCGACCCGGCGTCCCTTGCGCTCGCGCGCGACGACGTCGAGGATCAGCCGCCGCTCGTCCTCGAGCTGCGACTGAGCGACCTTCGGCGCCCCCATCGCCTTGCCGCGCTTGGCGGCATGGGCGCCGGAGCGGCGGCCAAAGATCAGCGTGTCGAGCAGGGAGTTGGCGCCCAGGCGGTTGCCGCCGTGGACGGACACGCACGCGACCTCGCCCGCCGCGTAGAGCCCGGGCACGGAGGTCCGGCCGTCGGTGTCGGTCTTGACGCCGCCCATCGCGTAGTGGTTGCCCGGCTTGATGTGGATCGGCTCCTTGGTGATGTCCACGTTCGCGAAGTCACGCCCCACGTTGACGATCTCGCGAAGCGACTCCTGGATCCGCTTGCGCGGCACGACGGTGATGTCGAGCGCCACGGTGCCGTCACCGAACCCCCGCCCCTCGTCGATCTCGGTCTGCTCCGCGCGCGAGACGACGTCGCGGGAGGCGAGCTCCATCTTGTTCGGCGCGTACTTCTCCATGAAGCGCTCGCCCTCGGCGTTGTAGAGGTGCGCGCCCTCGCCGCGCGCGCCCTCGGTGATCAGGAGGCCGAGCCCGGCGAGCGTGGTCGGGTGGTACTGGACCATCTCCATGTCCATCAGCGGCGCGCCGGCGCGGTAGGCCATAGCGATGCCGTCGCCCGTGCACACGAGCGCGTTGGTGGTCGGCTGGTAGAGCTGGCCGTTGCCGCCGGAGGCGAGGATCACGGACTTCGCCCCGAACAGCTCCATCGAGCCGTCGCGGATGTTGCGCCCCACGCAGCCCGCGATCCGGCCGTCGTCGTCCTGGACGAGCGCCGTCGTGAACCACTCCTCGTAGCGGTAGACCTCGGCGCGCTTCATCAGCTGCTCGTAGAGGACGTGCAGGATCGCCTGGCCGGTGATGTCGGCCACGTAGTAGGTGCGAGCCGCGGAGGCGCCGCCGAAGGCTCGCGTGCCGAGCTTTCCCTCCTCGTTGCGGTGGAAGGTCACCCCGAGGTGCTCGAGGTCGAGGATCTCCTGCGGCGCCTCGCGGCACATGATCTCGATGGCGTCCTGGTCGCCGAGGTAATCGGAGCCCTTCACGGTGTCGAAGGCGTGCGACTCCCAGCTGTCCTCGGGGCCCAACGCGGCGTTGATGCCCCCCTGGGCGGCGTTCGAGTGCGAGCGGACGGGGTGGACCTTCGAAAGGATCCCCACCGAGACGCCCTCGTCGGCCGCGGCAAGGGCCGCGCGCTGCCCGGCCAGGCCGGCTCCGATGACGAGGACGTCGTGCTGGGGCATCAGTTCGTGTACGAGTCAGCGCGCGCGAGCGCACATTCACCGCGCGCCCTGCGGCGTCCGCGCCGGCGGCAGTCTACGCAAAGCCCTGGCGGTCGCTACGTCGCGACGCCCGCGGGCCGCAGCGCCCGACGTACCTGCTGGAGCGTCACGACGCCGCGCAGGATCCCGTCGCGATCAACGGCCATGACCGCCCCGAGCCGCTGGAGCCCCTCGGTGCGCGAGCCGATGACCTCCTCGAGCGAGTCCTCGGTGTCCACCTTCAGCGTTCCGGCCGCGTCGCGCGTCATGACCGAGTCGATCGTCGTCGCGCGCCGCCGCTGCTCGTCGATCGACTCCACCTCGCCGCTGGTCACGAGCCCAAGCAGGCGGCCGCCCGCGTCCACGACCGGGAACCACGGCCAGCGGTATCGCAGGAAGAACTCCTCGTGCGCACGCTCCAGGCTCGCGTCGGCGGGGATCGCGACCGGCTGGGCGTCCATCACGTCGGCCACGCGGACGCCGGCGATCTGCGAGGAGACGCGCGACTGGACCACTGCCGTGCGCGCGGCCTGGCCCAGCATGAGGCCGATCAGCACGAGCCAGACGCCGGTTATGAAGACCCCGTTCAGTAGCAGGATCGCGCCGCCGACCATCATCAGGTAGGAGAAGCCGCGCCCGAGCGTCGCGGCGAAGCGCGTCGCCTTGCCGCGGTCGCCCGTGACCTTCCAGGCGATCGAGCGCGCGATGCGCCCCCCGTCGAGCGGGAAGCCCGGCAGCAGGTTGAACAGCAGCACGAGCAGGTTGACGAACGCGAGGTAGCCGAGCACCGTCTCGACCGCGCCCGCCCGCGCGTCGAGCAGGACCGCGCGCTCGAAGCCGTCGGCGCCGGCGAGCAGCACGCCCGCCACCGCGCACGCCACGACGATCGCGAGCGTGACGAGCGGCCCGGCGACCGCGATCCGGAACTCGACTCCCGCCGAGTCGCTGTCGCGCCGCATCTTCGCCACGCCGCCGAAGAGCCAGAGGTCGATGCCGGCGATCCCGATGCCGTTGCGGATCGCGACGATCGCGTGGCCGAGCTCGTGCAGCACGACCGAGGTGAAGAACAGCAGCGCGCTGACCGTGGCGAGCGCGAACGCGAGAATCGGCTCGTCGGGGAAGAGCGCGTCGTAGGTCCCCGACAGCAGGTAGATGATCAGGAACAGGACGAGGAACCAGCTCGGGTCCACGCCGATGCGGACGCCGGCGACGGTCGCAAGCTTTAGCGAGCGGCCCCCGAGCACGTTCTCATGGTTTCATACCGGCCGTGCCGCACAGCGTCACTTTCATCCGCGGCGACGGGACCGGTCCCGAGATCTCCGAAGCGGTGCGCCGCGTCCTCGAGGGCACGGGCGTCGAGTTCGAGTGGGACTGGCAGGACGCCGGCGCGGACGTCTACGAGCAGGAGGGCACCCCGCTGCCGGACCGCGTGCTCGAGTCGGTCCGCGAGCGCAAGCTGGCGATCAAGGGGCCGATCACCACCCCGGTCGGCTCGGGCTTTCGCTCGATCAACGTCGCCCTGCGCAAGGAGCTCGACCTCTACGCGTGCCTGCGCCCGTGCAAGGCCTACGAGGGCGTTCGCACCCGCTTCCCCGAGACCGACATCGTCGTGATCCGCGAGAACCACGAGGACCTCTACGCCGGCGTCGAGTACGAGCTCGGCGGCGAGGCGACCGCGAAGCTGCGCGAGTTCATCAAGGAGACCGATGGGACCGACCTGCGTGAGGACGTCGGCATCTCGATCAAGCCGATCTCTGTGCACGGCACCAAGCGGATCGTGCGCGAGGCGTTCGAGTACGCGAAGGCCTACGGCCGCCACAAGGTGACCGCCGTGCACAAGGCAAACATCATGAAGTACACCGATGGGCTGTTCCTGCAGACGGCGCGCGAGGTGGCCGCCGAGGAGTACGCGGAAATCGAGTTCGAGGACCGGATCGTCGACAACCTGTGCAACCAGCTCGTCTCGCGCCCGGAGGAGTACGACGTCGTGGTGCTTCCGAACCTCTACGGGGACATCGTCTCGGACCTCGGCGCCGGCCTGATCGGCGGCCTCGGCGTTGCGCCCGGGGCGAACGTCGGGGACGACTACGCGGTCTTCGAGGCGGTCCACGGCTCCGCCCCGAAGTACAAGGGACAGAACAAGGTGAACCCGATGGCGCTGATGCTCTCAGGGGTAATGCTGCTTCGCCACATCGATGAGAGCGACGCCGCGGACCGCTTGGAGGCCGCGATCGCCGACGTGATCCGCGTGGGTGACTCGGTCACCTACGACATGAAGCCGACGCGCGACGACCCCTCCGCGGTCGGTACCTCCGACGTGGCCGACGCGGTCATCGCGAAGATGAACGGCGCGGCGAAGTGACCGGTCGTGCGCCAGAGCGCTAGGTCGCTACGTACCCTCGCCCTTCCTTCTTCACCGCGCCTTCGCTCTGGAGGCCGGCGAGCACCCGGTACAGGTAGTTCTTGTGCTTGACCTTGAGCCGGTCGGAGAGGTCGGCGACCGTGATGCCGGGGTTCTGCCGCACCGCGCTCAGTGTCTGCTCGGCGCGCGTGCCGCCGCGGCGCCTGCGACGGCGGCCGTTGGCGGAGCGACCGCGGGTCGAGCCGCGCGGCCTGCCCGGCCCGCGGCGCGGGGCCTCGATCCCCTTCAGGGCGGACTTCGCGCGCTCGAGCTTGAGGAACTCCTCATGGAGCGGGCGCAGCTCCTTCAGTCGCTTGTCGATGTCAGTTCGAGTCTGGTCCAAAAAGTCAGTCATGTCACTCCTTGAAATGAGGTGAGTTCACTTTGCGGCGAAAGATAACTGTAGTAGGTGCGGGTAATGTCGGTGCGACGACTGCCCAGAGAATTGCCGAGCGCGATTACGCCGACGTCGTGATCGTCGACATTGTCGAGGGCCTTCCCCAAGGCAAGGCGCTCGACCTGAACCAGTCGGGCCCGATCGTGGGCTACGAGCCGAACGCCGCGGGCACGAACGGGTACGAGGAGACCGCGGGGTCGGACATCGTGGTGATCACGTCGGGCTCTCCGCGCAAGCCGGGCATGAGCCGCGACGACCTGCTGGAGACCAACAAGGGCATCGTCGGCAGCGTCGCCTCGGAGGTCGCGGAGCGCTCTCCGGACGCGGTCGTGATCGTGGTGACCAACCCGCTCGACGCGATGTGTCACGTCGCGTCCGACACCACGAACTTCCCGCGCCAGCGCGTCGTGGGGATGGCCGGGATACTCGACTCGGCGCGCTTTCGCACGTTCCTGGCGTGGGAGCTCGGCGTGTCGGTTCGCGACGTGACAGGGTTCGTGCTCGGCGGCCACGGCGACACGATGGTCCCGGTGGTGAGCTACTCGAGCGTCGCCGGGATCCCCATCACCCAGCGCCTCGCCGACGATCGCATCGAGGAGATCGTGCAGCGCACGCGCGACGGCGGCGCCGAGGTCGGGAAGCTGCTCCAGAAGGGCTCGGCCTTCTACGCGCCCTCCGCGGCGACGGTGGAGATGATCGACGCGATCGTGTTCGATCAGAAGCGCGTCCTGCCGTGCGCCGCACTGTGTCAGGGCGAGTACGGGATCGACGGCCTGTTCGTGGGCGTCCCCGTCCGGCTCGGCAAGGAGGGCGTGGAGGAGATCATCGAGATCGACCTCGGCGATCGTGAGAAGAACGACCTCGACGAGTCGGCGGGCGCGGTGCGCGAGCTCGTCGACGCGATGGCGAAGCTGTAGCCCGCTCAGCGCGGCCCGCCGCGGCGGTCCCGGCCGTGGCGTGGCTACGCCTCCGCCATGTTCTTGAGGCGATCGAGCGAGCGCTTCATCTCGCGCTGGGCGGTGCGGCTTACGGCGCGCCCGGCGAGCCGGCCCGCGCCGCCGCCGGGCAGCTCGTACTCGTTCGCGTAGGAGAAGCGCGTCCCGCCGTCGCGCTCGACGAACTCGTAGACCACGCGCGCCTGCGTCCAGACCGGTCCGCGGCCCTCCCACACGACCCGGCGCGGGCAGTCGTCCTCAGCCACGCGCCAGTGCACCTTGAAGCGCCGGCCGGCGATCTTCAGGCACTGGGTGAGCGCGGACCCCTTCCTCAGCTCGCCCGACGGCGCCTCGAGTAGGTCCTCGTGGATCGAGACCCACTCCCCGAGGCGGTGCGGGTCCATCACCAAGCCGTACACCCTCTCCGGCGCGGCCTTCACGTCGACCTCCGCGTCGATCCTCATCGCGCCGCCAGCGGCTCGCTCGCCTCCCACTCGCGCAGCGCGCGCTCGATCGCACGGTGAAACGGCCTGAGCGTCATCCGGTAGAGGTCGCGGGCGGCGTCGTCGCGCGGGAGGAGGTCGGTCTCGAGGCTCTCCATCAGCGGTCGGACCAACCCCAACGGCTGCTCGGTGAGGGCGCTAACGACGGCGCTGGTGACGGGCGTGACCGTGGCCGGCAGCCCTACCGGCGCCCGGCCGACCCCCATCTGTTCGCCGATCCCCTCGATCATGCGCGCGTAGGAGACCACGTCGGGCCCTGCGATGTCGAGCGATCGGCCCGCGGCGGCCTCGATCTGAGGCGTCCGCGCGAGGTACTCGATCGCGTCGCGCTCGTCGATCGGTTGGGTGCGGTTCTCACGCCAGGCGGGCAGCGGGAGCACCCGCAGGCGCTCGACGAGCCGGACGAGGATGCGAAAGGACGACGAGCGCGCCCCGATGAGGATCGACGCCCTCAGCGCAGTGGACCGCGGGACGGCCTCGAGCAGCGTCCGCTCGACCTCGACGCGCGAGCGAAGGTGCGCGGAGGCCGTTCCACCCGCGGGCATGATCCCCCCGAGGTACACCACCCGCTCGACTCCGGCGGCGGCGGCCGCGCGCGCGAAGTTGTCCGCGGCGCGGCGATCGCGGCTCGAGAAGTCGCCTTCATTGTCCGCGGCCCGCGACGGCCGCGGGCCGTCCATCGAATGGACGAGGTAGTACGCGGTGCGGCACCCCTCGAGCGCGCGCTCGAGGCCGCGCCCCGTCACGACGTCCACCATCACCGTCTCGGCGCCCGGCAGCGGCGCGAGGGCCCTCTCGTCGCGCGCCGCCGCGCGCACCGCACGGCCCTCGGCGAGCAGGCGCTCGACAAGGCGACCGCCCACGTACCCGGTCGCGCCGGTGACTAGCTCCATGTCGGAGTGAGCTGGGCCATCGAAGGCGCTCATGCTCGCTGATACGTCGCGCCGAGGCGGGGGGGGCCAGTCGGCCGCGTCGTCGCTTCTCCGTAAGCAGTCATGCCTAAGCTTGAAGCGTCATTCGCGAGCGAGGCAATGGAGGCCCGATGAGCACGAAGGTCGACAAGACCGAGGAACAGTGGCGCGAGGAGCTCACGCCCGAGCAGTACGAGGTCCTTCGCAAGAAGGGCACGGAGGCGCCGTTCACGGGCCGCTATGTGGAGACGAAGGCCGACGGCACCTACCGCTGCGCGGCGTGCGGCGCAGAGCTCTTCTCCTCCGACACCAAGTTCGAGTCGGGGACCGGCTGGCCGAGCTTCTGGGAGGCGGCGAAGCCCGGAGCGGTGGAGCTGCGGCCCGACAAGAGCTTCTTCATGCGCCGCACCGAGGCGGTCTGCGCGCGGTGCGAGTCGCACCTCGGGCACGTCTTCGACGACGGCCCGCAGCCGACCGGCAAGCGCTTCTGCATCAACTCCTGCTCGCTCGACCTCGACCAAGAGGGCTCGGGGGGCGACGCGAGCTGACGCGCGGGCGTCGCTCCGGCCGGCGACCGGCAGGGCGTGAATCCCGCAAACAGCGCCCGACCGTCGGGCCGACGAGCCAAAAGCGTGCACTTTGCACGATGAGCGAATCGCCGCGATTTCCGCAAAGCCGGCCGGCGCGCTCGGCCGCGATGTAGGAGAGTGGCCCTCGGGCCCGGGACCGCCGGGCCGGGGGCCGCGGAGGCGGCTCGAGGGGAAGGAACGAGGAGGGCTATCGGGAAAATGGCGACGGCGCGACGGAAGCAGCCGAAGTGCGAGGACTGTTGGTTTCACAAGCAGATGCTCTGCGCTCTGAACCTCTCCGCACCGTGTCCGACATTTCGCCCGGCGGAGCGCGGCCTCGCCCCCGAGCGCCAGCTCGCGTTCGTATTTCGCACCGAGCGGACGCGCAGCGCCTACGCCTTTCCGCAGCCGCGCTAGGCGCCACAGCGGATTAGAGTGGCGCTCGCATGCGCCTCACGGTCCTCGGCAAGTCGCCCTCGTGGCAGGACGCCGGCGGCGCCTGCTCGGGCTACCTCCTCGAGGACGGAGACGTCTCCGTGCTCGTGGACTGCGGGAACGGCGTGTTCTCGAAGCTCCGCCGCTTCCGTGACTACACGCGCGTGGACGCAGTCGTCGTCACCCACCTCCACGCC
>Ga0136616_10001244_pt1 | contig 13267 bp, 10 predicted proteins | sample AntDrymUQ2992106_2_FD_106648 | JGI IMG/M metagenome (GOLD analysis project Ga0136616, IMG submission 106648) | Polar desert sand microbial communities from Dry Valleys, Antarctica - metaG UQ299 (21.06) | ecosystem: Environmental > Terrestrial > Soil > Desert | place: Antarctica: Dry Valley...
AGCGCGCGGCGGAGACGTTGTTGCCGCGCGAAGTAGTCTGGCGCAAAAAGGCGGGCTTTGGTGCGCCGATACGCTCGTGGCTGCGCGGCGCGCTACGGCCAATGGTTGATGATCTGCTTTCTGAAGAGACGGTCAAACGGCGCGGCTTATTTCGCCCGGCGGAAGTTCGCCGCGTCATCGATGCCAATCTCTCAGGCCGCGAAGATTACAGCCTGCAAGTTTTTCAACTGTTGACGCTGGAGATGTGGTTACGGATTTTTCTGGACGAGAAGATTTAACCGCAAAGGAAGGACGCAAAGAAACGCAAAGAGTTTTCTCTGCGTTCTTTGCGTCTTCACCTTCGCGCTCTTTGCGGTTAAATGTCTTTCCCTCTCACAATGCCCGGTACAAGATGTAATCCTGCTGCTTCGTCAACACCTGACAGTTGACACACTTCTCGGCCGTGCCGATGACGATTGCATTGGGGGGCGGCGACGTGTTTTCTTTGAGGCGGACGAACTGCATCTGATCGATGCCGTGGAGCGCGCCGTACCAATAGGCGTGGATGTAGCCGGGCAGTGCGGGGCGGTCGCGCAAATAGAGCGGGCGCGCGCCGGTTTGCAGGGCGGTCTCGAAAACTTGCGGATAGACTTCCTCGAAAGCGTTGCCGCGCTGCGTGCCATCGCGGTGAAATTGCCACTGAAAGAGCGCGGCTTGCATGGCGGTCAGCGCCAGCAAACTGATCAGGACTATGCGCCGCGCAGACTTTCGCGCCGTGCTTTCCCACAGCCACATCAATGCTGGCACAGTCAGCAATAACAGGAAGACGGGCAACGCGATCAAACGCAAGGTGTGAAAGTCGTCGTTGGTCAATGCGGCGGGGACCAGTGAGATGGCAAGGCCGTAAAGCAGATAACGCCACCACGCCTCGCGGATGTGTTGGTGCGCGATGCGGTCGATGCCGATGACGGCGAGGATGAAGGTCGCCAAAAGCAGGCTGCCCATCACGGGGATGTGATGACGGATATTCAGTTCGCCGGTGACGAGCAGCCGCACAGGATTGAGATTAGCGAGATAACGTTCAGCAAACTTCCAAGCGACTTCTGTCCACGGCGTCTGCGGTTTGATGTAGCTGATCAGATAAAACCGGGAACTGAGCGCGCCGGGATGGTTCGCGTTGAAGACGAGGAGCGGCACGAGCGCGACCGCGTAGAGCGCCCACGTTAGCAGGATACCCTTCACGCGCCGGCGCGTGAAGAACATGGCGAGGCCGAGCGCGAGCAGCGGGGCCAAGACGCGGCCAATCGAATACGTGTAAGTCAGCAAGCCTAGCCCTGCGGCCAACAATAGCGCATCGATCCAACTCCAACGCTCGCGCTCCTGCGCGCGGTAGAGCGCGTAGAGGTAGCACGCCAGCACGAGCGGATAGAGCGCGACTTCAAAGACGAGCCGGCTCACCTCGAACAACCACGGGGTCAAGAGCGCGGTCAACGCGCCGACAAGGCCGATTGTATAGCGGCGGCTGATACGCGCGACCAGCAATCCCAACACCAGCGCGGCGAGGTAGCCCGCCGCTTCGCTCAACAGGCGCGCGGCGAGAATGCTCGGCCCCGTGATTTTGAAAATGAGCGCGAGCAGATAGATGTAAATTGGATTCTTGTATTCGCCGAAGGCGCGGAAGTAGAGCGGCCAACTCTCGCCGTGTTCGTCCGCGCCGCTGTGCGCGACTGAATAGGCGTTATAAGCGATAGACGATTCGTCGAGGTAAAAGCCCGGCGGATTGCCCGTCGCGTTCGCCGCATAGAGCCAGAAGCCCAGCGCGCCGCCAGCCAAGAGCAGCCATGCACGGCGGCTGAGATGCCAGCGCCTTGTTGACTGTGGTTGCGGCGGCTTGGTTTTGTTTGCCATTCTCTTGATCGCTTTGCGTTGCTTGAAAACAAGTCTGAGCAGGAGCGCGCCCGAAGAAATAACGCACCGGCGCGTTCACGCGCAACTGTGGAGCGATATTAACCGGCGGAGTATGATGAGCATCACGCAATATATTTTGAGGGGAGAAGCACAACGATGATGAGAAACTTCTTGATCGCAATGGCGTCGGTCGCCGGCGTCGCTGCCGCCTGTGGATTGCCCATTGAAACGCGCGCACAGAGTTCGGAGTCTCGTCCGGCGCGCCCGCTCCGGCCTGTTGCTACTTATTCCATTGTGGCGCGCGATCCGTTGACGGGCGAGTTGGGCGTGGCGGTGCAGTCGCATTGGTTCTCGGTCGGCTCAGTTGTGCCGTGGGCCGAGGCGGGTGTCGGGGCCGTCGCCACGCAGTCGTTCGTCGATCCCAGTTACGGCAAACTCGGACTCGATCTGATGCGCGCCGGCAAGAGTGCGCCCGACGCTCTGAAATCTCTTATCGCGGGCGACGAGGCGCGTGACGTGCGGCAGGTCGCAATGATCGACGCGCAAAGCCGCGTGTTGGCGCACACCGGCGCGAAGTGCATCGAGGCCGCCGGCCAAACAATCGGCGAGAACTTTTCTGTGCAGGCCAATTTGATGGAGAACGACAAAGTGTGGCCGGCGATGGCGCGCGCGTTTCAAGAGACGAAGGGGGACTTGGCCGCGCGGATGCTGGCCGCGCTCGAAGCGGCGCAGAGCGTGGGCGGCGACATTCGTGGCAAACAATCTGCCGCGCTCGTCGTCGTGACGGGCCAGCCGACGGGCCGCGCATGGGCGGATCGCGTCTTTGATCTCCGCGTCGATGATCACGCGGAGCCGGTCAAAGAGTTGCGGCGGCTACTCACTTTGCAGCGCGCCTACAATCACATGAATGCGGGCGATCTGGCGGTCGAGAAAAAGGACAACGAAGCGGCGCTCCGGGAATACTCGGCGGCGGAGAAACTGGTCCCCGACAATTTGGAGATGGCTTATTGGCACGCCGTCGCCCTCGTCAACATGAAGCGCGTCGATGAAGCGCTCCCCATTTTTCATCGAGTCTTCGTCGCCGATCCAAACTGGCGCACACTCACGCCGCGCCTCATCAAATCCGGCCTCATCGTTGATGACGCAAAAGTGTTGGAACGAATCATGAACAGCAAGGAGTGAAAAGCAAGGCTGAAGGATCAAGGCGGAAGGATGAAGTGAAGGCGGCGAGCCGTCGTTCATCCTTCCGCTTTGCGCTTGTGATGAGCTGGGCCGGCAGGAGTGTCAACGGAAATAAGTCGGTAGCAAATAACAAAAGCAAGCAATGTCCCTAATGAAAACACCCGCGAACCATCTGCGGCGCGCGGGTGTTTGTGTCTGTGCGATGAGTGAGCGGCTATTCTTGCCGACCGGCCTGTCGTTTCCTGCGAACCTTGACGACTATGGCTGCTAAACCTGTGCCGAGGAGCAGCATTGTGGTCGGTTCGGGGATCGGCGCGCCGCCAGCCGGACTGCCGTTAAACCCTACCTCGCCGAACCCGGTTTCAAAGATGTCACCGTAGTTGGACAACACGTTAAATCGGAAATGCGTCGCGTTCACTGCGGTAAAACTAAAGATTTGCGGCGGAAGGTTTGTGACGCCCATCACCCGCGCAAAAGCTGACGGGCCTCCCGGCAGCGGTGTGAAGTCAATGCCGTTCGTTGAGAGCAGCACTTGGACGTTCTGTATCCCCGTAGAGCCGGCAAAACCGGGGCCGCCGCCGTTTTGGTTCCAAAACGAAAAGCTATCTACGGAGAACAGTCCGCCAAGATTGAACGTAATCTGGCCGGTCAAAACGCCCGTGTTGGAAACCCATGAGTTAGCTGGGATCGTGCCGGCATGTGTTGCCGTCAGACTGAGGGCGGAGAGGCCAACGCCATTGACCGTGGTTTGCAGGTTGGTGCCGAAGCCTGATCCCATATTTGTGGTGGCGGTGACGCCGGTAATTCTATCGGCTAAGACCGTCGGCGTGATGGTAAGCAAAAACAAGACGACCAACACAAAAACTCCATGAGGTCTCAGGCTTTTCTCATGCTTGGTGTGACTGGATGACATGTCCCTATCTCCTTGCTCTGTGAGTGGCTATTGATTCAGCGGGCTTTCGCTGAATGCCTATTAGGTTGCCCGCTTGGACTTGCTGTTCCGCCAGTGAGCGAGAAACCCTGTCGGTTTAGGGTCGTCAAGTTACTCCCGATTGCCCTGCCGCGTCAAGAACATAAAAAAAGCCGGTTCAGCCGCCCCTTGTCGCTCATTTGCCGCGCGTGCTAGTGTCTCACGTTTCGCGGGTGCGGAAGGGCGCGCTCTGTGCAAGAGCGAAGCGACGAGCGGCTTGCCTCGTGATTCGGTACGGGGAAAAATAAAGAGTTTTCAGTTTTTAGCAAATGCTTTGAACTGAAAACTGAAAACTGAAGACTGGCTTATGCAAAACATTCTCGTCACCGGCGGGGCCGGCTTTATCGGCTCGCATCTCGTGGATCGTTTGCTTGGCGAAGGGCGTTGGCGGGTGACGGTCGTCGATGATTTTAATGACTTTTACGAGCCGCAAGTGAAGCGCGCGAACCTGCGCGGGCATCTCGATCACGAACACTTTCAACTACGTGAGGCCGACATCCGCGACCGTCGCGCTTTGGATCGCATCTTCGCCGAAACGCGCTTCGATGTGATCGCGCATTTAGCCGCGCGTGCTGGTGTGCGACCTTCGCTGACCGAGCCGCTGCTTTACGCCGAGACGAACATCAACGGCACGCTCCATCTTTTAGAACTCGCGCGCGTGCATGATGTGAAGCAGTTCGTCTTCGGCTCGTCCTCGTCCGTTTACGGCATCAACGCGAAAGTCCCGTTCAGCGAAGACGATCCGATTCGCCAACCGATCTCGCCTTACGCGGCGACCAAAGCGGCAGGCGAGCATCTCTGCCACACTTACGCGCACCTGCACGGCATTCGTTGTCTGGCTTTGCGTTTCTTCACGGTTTACGGCGCGCGGCAGCGTCCCGATCTGGCGATCCACAAGTTTGCGAAATTGATCGACGCCGGACGACCGATCCCTGTCTTCGGTGACGGCACGACGCGCCGCGATTACACCTACATCGACGACATCATCAGTGGCGTCCGCGCCGCGATTGATTACACCGCGACCGGCTTCGAGGCGATCAACCTCGGCGAGTCGCGTACCGTCGAGTTGCGCGAATTGATCGCGCTCTTGGAAAAAGAGCTAGGCCGCGAGTCACTGATCGACCGCCAACCATTGCAGCCCGGCGACGTGCCGCAGACCTACGCCGACATCTCCAAAGCGCGACAGTTGCTTGGCTACAACCCGCAGACGCAGATCGAGGAAGGCATTCGTCGATTCGTCAATTGGTTCAAAGTTCAAAGTTCAAAGTTCAAAGTTTGAGAACTGGCTGTTGACTTTGAACTTTGAACCTTGAACTTTGAACTTGTATGAAAGAGCGTTTGTTGCAGTATCTCGCTTGCCCTGCGTGTGCGGGTGAGATCGAGTTGAAAGAGATTAGAGAGCGCGAGGGTGCGGAAGTATTGGAGGGCGCGCTGGCTTGCGCCGCGTGCGCGCGGCGATTTGCGGTGCGGGGAGGCGTGCCGCGTTTTGTGGAGCAGTCGGAGATCGCGAGCGACAAGGCAGCGACGGCGGAAAACTTCGGGTGGCAGTGGCAACACTTTACGCAGAAAGACGGGCGTTACGCGGAGCAGTTCTTGGGTTGGATCGCGCCGGTCACGCCGGAATTCTTCGCGGGCAAAGTAGTACTCGAAGGCGGCTGCGGCAAGGGACGGCACACACGTCTGGCGGCAGAGTGGGGAGCGCGCGATGTCGTCGGCATCGACTTGAGCGATGCGGTCGAGACGGCTTTCGCTGCGACACGCAAATTAGAAAACGCGCATATCATTCAGGCCGATATTTATCAATTGCCGCTCAAGCGCGCTTTCGATTACACTTTTTCGGTCGGCGTGCTGCATCACTTACCTGAGCCGCGCGCGGGCTTTATCGCGCTTTCAAGGAAAGTGAAAGCAGGCGGGCATCTGTCGGCGTGGGTTTACGGCGCGGAGAACAACGAGTGGCTCACGCGCTGGGTCTCGCCACTGCGGGAGAAGTTGACTTCGCGGATCAGCCGCCGCTCGCTGTTGCACTTATCAAAGCTGCCGGCGGCGCTCGTGTTTGCCGCAACGAAATGCGTCTATGGCCCTCTCAACCGCAATCCGCGCGGGGCGGCGCTGGCCGACCGTTTGTTCTACAATAATTACCTCAATGCGATCTCGCATTTCGGTTGGCGCGAGCAGCACACCATCGTCTTCGATCACTTGGTTGCGCCGACTGCGTTCTACATCCCGCGCGCAGAGTTCGCAGAGTGGTGGCAAGAAATCGGCGCCAGTGATGTCACGATCACTTGGCACAACCGGAACAGTTGGCGCGGGATGGGGAGATTAGTTTGAGGTTTGAGGTTTGAAGTCAAAGGCGACGTTGTTTTTAGCTTAAAACCTCAAACTTCAAACTTTAAACCATGCAAAGTCATACCTATCCGATCATGTACGAGGTCGAGGGCGCGCACTGGTGGTTCGCGGGGCGGCGGCGCATCCTTGAGAGTTTTCTCGAAGAGATCGTCACTCATCTGAATGTGCCGGAAGGACGTGCGCCGCGCATTCTGGATGTCGGGTGCGGGACGGGTGCGAATTTGGAGATGCTGCGGCGATTTGGTAAAGCTGAGGGCGTCGATGTTTCGGAAGAGGCGCTCCAGTTCTGCCGTGCGCGCGGTTTAGATGAAGTGAAACTCGGCGCGGCGGAGGCATTGCCGTATGGGGATGGAGCCTTCGATCTCGTCACGGCGCTCGACGTGGTAGAGCATCTGGACGATGACACGGCGGGACTCGGCGAGATGCGGCGCGTGCTGCGTCCCGGAGGACGCGCGCTCTTATTCGTGCCGGCGTTCATGTGGCTGTGGGGCGTGCAGGACGACGTGAGCCAGCACCGGCGACGCTACACTCTACCGCAACTGCGGCGCACAGTCGAAAAGGCTGGTTTTGAGATCGAGCGCGCGACTTATGCGAACGTAACTTTCTTCGCGCCGATTTTGTTGGGACGTGTGCTAATGCGTCTGACGGGCGCGCGGCCCGAATCGGAGAACAACATCAACGTGCCGGCCTTGAACGGCGTACTGGGGCGCGTGCTGGGCGCGGAAAGATTCTGGCTCCGGCGGGCGAGTTTTCCTTTCGGCGTCTCGGCGGTCTGCGTGGCGCGGAGGGCCGAAGTGCGATGAAAGTGTACGATGACGAAGAGACTATCAAACGCCGGCGCGTGGAAGCGCCGGATGAGACGATAGAACGTAGAGCGCGACGTGACGGCAGCGCAGGCGGCGAGACGCCAGAGATTTCTGTCTTCCTGCCAGTCTTTAACGAAGAGCCGAATCTGCCGCCGTTGCACCAGAAATTAAATGCCGCGCTCATGCAATTGGGACGCACGGCTGAGATCATTTACGTGGACGACGGGTCAAGCGACGGCAGCCTGCATGTCTTGCGTGAGATCGCCGCGAGTGACGAGCGTGTGCGCGTCGTTGCGCTGCGCCGCAACTACGGGCAGACCGCTGCGATGAGCGCCGGCATCGACGCCGCACGCGGGCGCGTCCTGATCCCGATGGACGCCGACATGCAAAACGATCCGGCGGACATCGGACGCCTGCTCAATAAATTGGATGAGGGTTATGACGTGGTTTCCGGCTGGCGCAAGGATCGTCAGGACAAAGCTCTGACGCGCAAACTGCCGTCGATGATCGCGAATCGTTTGATCTCTTGGATCGGCGGCGTGCCGCTGCACGATTACGGCTGCTCCTTGAAGGCTTACCGCCGCGATGTGCTGTCAGACGTGCGGCTCTACGGCGAGATGCACCGCTTCATTCCGATCTACGCTTCGTGGGCCGGCGCGCGTGTCACCGAGATGCCCGTCGAGCATCACGCGCGCACGATGGGCAAATCGAAGTACGGCCTCTCGCGCACGCTCAAAGTCGTCTTCGATATGGTGACGATCAAATTCATGGCGTCCTACCACACGAAACCGATCTACGTCTTCGGCTCGTTTGGCCTGTGCGCCTTCGCTGTCTCATTCTTGGCCGGCCTGCTTGCGATTTACTGGAAGTTGATCGGACGCGCCGACTTCGTACAGACGCCGCTCCCCATCCTTGCCATCGTCATGTTCGCTGTCGGCGTCCAATTTTTCCTGATGGGCTTACTAGCCGAAATGCTCGTGCGGACGTACCACGAGTCACAGGCCAAGCCAATCTATGCGGTGCGAGAGAAGATCGGATTTGAAAAACAGTGGCGAGTAGCGAGTGACGAGGGGCAAGTTAAAACCACAGACATGTCTGCTTGATCGTCACTTATCACTCGTCACTCGTCACTGCTTTTATGTGCGGAATCACCGGATGGGCCAACATGGATGCGCGCGTGCCGCCGCCGGGCGACGCGGTGGAGTTGCTGCGCTCGATGTGCGGGCGGATGACGCACCGGGGGCCGGATTCGGAAGGGTTAATGACAGCGGTGGGCGTCGCTTTGGGGATGCGGCGATTGGCGATCATCGATCTGGCGACGGGCGAGCAGCCCGCGCGTAATGAAGACGGGGGGGTGAGCGTCATCCTCAACGGCGAGATTTATAATTATCGTGAGTTGCGCGCGGAGTTGGGGAAAAAGGGGCATCAGTTTCGCAGCCAGTCAGACACGGAAGTGTTGCCGCATTTGTACGAAGAGTATGGGACGCGGATGCTCGATCATCTGAACGGGATGTTCGCGTTTGCTTTGTGGGACGCACGGCGGAGGCGGCTATTTCTGGCGCGCGATCCGTTGGGCGAGAAGCCTTTGTATTGGGGCGTGTTTGACGGGCAACTGCTGTTCGCTTCGGAGCCGAAAGTATTGCTCGCGCACCCGGCGGTGCGGACGGGAATTAATGTCGAAGCGCTCCGGCAATATCTCGCGTTCGAGTACGTGCCGGCCCCGCTCTCGATCTACGAGGGCATTCAGAAATTGCCCGCCGCGCACGCGCTGACACTTGAAGACGGACAAATCAAAACTTGGCCGTACTGGCAACTGAGCTTTCGCAAGGCTGATCCCGCGCCCGATGAAGGAGAAGCTATTGAGCAATTGCGGGAGTTGTTGGCGGATGCGGTGCGGATGCGTCTGGTGTCAGACGTGCCACTCGGTGTGCTGTTGTCGGGCGGGGTGGATTCCTCGGCGGTGACGGCGATGGCCGTCAAATCTTCGCCGGAGACGATCAAGACATTCTCGATCTCGTTCGCGGAAAAATCTTACGACGAGTCTGCTTATGCGCGCGGCGTCGCCGACTTTCTCGGCACGGATCATCATGAGGAACGTCTGAGCGCAGACCTCGCGGCTGATCTCGTCGGCGAGATTGGTTCGTGGTTCGACGAGCCGTTGAGCGATCCGTCGGTCGTGCCGACTTATTTGCTGGCGCGTTTCACGCGCCAGCATGTGACGGTCGCGCTCGGCGGCGACGGCGGCGACGAACTGTTCGCGGGCTATCCGATGTACGCCGGCCACAAACTCGCGCGCCTGTACCAGCGCGTCCCGCGCGTCGTGCAGCGATTGTTAATCGAACGGGCGACGCACCTCCTGCCGGTCAAAACAAAAAATCTCTCGTTCGATTTCAAAGCCAGAAGATTCATCGAAGGGATGCGCCACGCCGGGGATGTGGTGGCGCGGCATCACGTCTGGTTCGGCTCGTTCACGCCGGGCGAGCAGGAAGCGTTGTTGACGCCGGAAGCGCGGCGTGGTGGCGGTGCGGATGTTTACGCGGCGGCGCGGCGGATGTTGGAAACCTGCGACGCGGTGGATGAGATTGAGCGGATGCAATATCTCGACACCAAGCTCTACCTCGCCGAAGATATTTTGACGAAAGTGGATCGGACGAGCATGGCCGTCTCGCTCGAAGTGCGCGCCCCATTTCTGGATCGCCGCGTGGTCGAGTTCGCGGCCTCGCTGCCGCTCAGTTATAAACTGCGTGGCACAAACACGAAGTACATCTTGAAACGCGCCATCGCGCCGTTGGTCCCCCGCTTCGTCACGCGACGCAGCAAGAAAGGCTTCGGCGTCCCCGTCGCCGAATGGCTCAAAGGCCGTTTGCGCCCGCTCGCGCGCGATCTGCTCGCGCCGGCCCGCCTCAAACGTCACGGCCTCTTCGACGCTGATTACGTCGCGCGCCTCCAAGCCGAACACGAGCGCGGCACGGCCAATCACCGCAAACTCCTCTGGACGCTCCTCGTCTTTGAACTCTGGCACGAGAGCTTCATCGAGCCGCCGCGCAGAATTGAGCAATCAGTAGTCAGCAATCAATAAATTGTCTGTTGTCCATTGTTCCTCGTCCGTTGTTTTCTGTTACCCGACTTAAGATTTGAGGTTCAGGTTAATGCTTATCGATCACATACAACGGACAACAGACAATGGACAACTGATCAACGTCTTCGAGAGCCTCGCCGCGTGGTGTCGCGCGCGCGCTTACGCGGGTTACGACCCGTTCGACGCTTTGAACAGCCGCTTGTTTCAAGCGACTCCGCTCAAGCGTTCGCGGGTGGCGCGGCTCGCGTGGACGCAAGTCTTCAAGCGTTCGCCTTTGAGTTGGCGCGCGCTGGCGAGCGTGCCGGCAGGACGGAATCCGAAAGGGACGGCGCTGTTCGCGCTCGCGTGGCTGGCGCGTTGGCGGACTGTGCAGAGTGAAGAAGCGAAGGCCGAAGCCCGTGCGTTGTTAGACAATTTGTTGGCGGCGCAGATTAAAACTCCGGGCGGCGCGACGTGTTGGGGTTATAACTTCGATTGGCAAGGGCGCGCGTTTTTTGCGCCGCGCGGGACGCCGACGGTCGTGCCGACGGCTTTCGCAGCGCGCGCACTTGTGGAAGCGGCTCGTGCTTTCGGAGATGAGCGATATTTGCAAGCGGCGCGCGGCGCGTGTGAGTTTATCTTGCGCGATCTGAATCGCAGCGAAGAGACGGCAGACGAGGTGTGTTTTAGTTATTCGCCGCTTGATCGCACGCGCGTCTTCAACGCCAGCTTGCTGGCCGCCGAGACGCTCGCTTCAGTCGGCACGTTGACGAATGAAGATGAGTTGAAAGCTGTCGCACAGCGCGCGGCGAATTATGTTGTGCGGCGGCAGCGCGCCGACGGTTCGTGGGCTTACGGCGCGGCGGAGTTTCAGACGTGGGCCGATAATTTTCACACGGCGTTTGTGCTGACTTCGCTCGCGCGGATCATCGCCGCTGGCGTGGACGATGCAGGCGAGTTGGAGAAATCCTTGCGGCGCGGGTACGGCTTCTGGCGCGAGGGCTTCTTTCTTGCGGACGGGTGGCCGAAATACTACCATGACCGCCAATTTCCGGCGGACGCGCACGCCGCCAGCGCCGCGATAGTTTGTCTGACAGAGTTGCAGGAAATTGACGAGCGTGCGCTCGCGCTCGCCGACAAGATCGCCCGTTGGTCTGTCCGCCATTTACGTGACCCACGCGGCTTTTTTTATTATCAACGTCGCCGCTTCTACACCGTCCGCACTCCCTACATGCGCTGGGCGCAGGCGTGGATGCTGTACGCGCTGGCCCGATTGTTGGAAGTGAGCAGTAAGCAGTGAGCAGTGAGCAGTCAAAAGACAAGCCTACTGCTCACTGCTCACTGCTCACTGCTCACTGTGATGCGTCTCTGGATCGATCTGGCGAACTCGCCGCACGTGCCGTTCTTTCGCGTTTTGCGGGATGAGTTTGTGCGGCGTGGGCATGAGGTGGAGACGACGGCGCGAAATTTCGCGCAGACGGTGGAGTTGGCCGAGAGCGCGGGCTTTAGTCCAACGTTGATCGGCGAGCATGGCGGGCGTGAGTTGAAGGGGAAAGCGGGAAATTTATTCGTGCGTGCGTGGGCATTGCGGAAGTGGGCGCGGGGGCGCGGCTTCGATCTGGCGGTTAGTCATAACTCTTATTCGCAGATCGTAGCGGCGCGCTCGTTGGGTTTGCAGACTGTCACGTTGATGGATTATGAGCATCAGCCCGCGAATCATTTGGCGTTCCGTTTGGCTTCGCGCGTGATCGTCCCACACGCGTTTCCCGCAGATGCCTTGCGGCGCTGCGGCGCGAGCGCGCGAAAGGTCAGGCGCTATTACGGATTCAAAGAAGATGTTTATCTCGCGGACTATCAGCCGGACGCGCGAGCGGCGGAAAGTTTATTGAAGTCGCTGGGGATTCGTGCCGGTCAGGTGCTGATCGTCATTCGTCCGCCGGCGCGTGATGCTTTGTATCATCGCTTTGAAAATGAATTGTTTGACGCGCTGCTGGAATACTTGTGCGCGCATCCACTCGCGCGCATTGTGTTGTTGGCGCGGACTGACGCACAGCGCGCAGAGTTGGCTGCGCGGCATTCATCTCAAAAGATTATTATGCCGCAGGCGGCGCTTGATGGATCGCTGCTCATTGCCGCTGCCGATTTGGTAATCAGCGCGGGCGGCACGATGAACCGCGAGGCCGCCGCGTTGGGAACGCCCGCCGCCACGATCTATGCCGGCAAATGGGCGGCGGTTGACGAGGAATTAGTGCGCCGGGGCCAGTTGCAACGCATCAGCACGCTGTCAGATATTACCCTCTTGCGCGTTGGAAAAAAGAAGCATCCACATGCCCGCCGCGCCCTCGACGTGCGGGCGGAAGTGACGGAATTGATACTACAGTGACGAGTGACAAGTGACGAGTGACAAGTTAAAGCCAGTAACTTGTTTTACTCATCACTCATCACTGTTTTTATGCGGGTTGAGCAACTCGATAAATTGGAAGTGAAAGCGCAGGCGGTGCGTGCAGAAGGGCGCGCGCCGCAGTGGGTCGTGCCGGCGGTGAAGGTGTCGCTGGCAGTGATCGACGCACTGATCGCGGCGGCTTGCTTCATCGCGGCTTTTTACTTGCGCGAGGGCGAGGCTGTCGTCGTGCGCTTGGGCGATGGGCGGCTGGCATGGAGCGCGGAGTTCGCGCCGTATGCGGCAGTGCTGTTGTTCGTCGTGCCGGTGCGTCTCATCACGTTGGGTTACTACGAGCTTTACAAGGTGCGCGGAGAATTCTCTTACTTCGAGGACGGTGTGCGCGTGTTTAAGGCGACAGCGGTAGCTTCGCTGTTGATTGTGGCGGCAGCGTTTCTCTATCGAGGCGGCACGCAGTATCGCGCCTTCTCTTACTCGCGCGGCGTGTTCGCGTTGGATTTCGCATTCGCGCTCGCAGTTTATGGGATGCTGCGGATGGCGGCGCGCGCGGCACAGGCGGCGGTGCGGCGGCACGGCGTGAATTTGATTCCGACGCTCGTCGTCGGGCGCGGCGCGGA
>Ga0136616_10001247_pt1 | contig 13254 bp, 12 predicted proteins | sample AntDrymUQ2992106_2_FD_106648 | JGI IMG/M metagenome (GOLD analysis project Ga0136616, IMG submission 106648) | Polar desert sand microbial communities from Dry Valleys, Antarctica - metaG UQ299 (21.06) | ecosystem: Environmental > Terrestrial > Soil > Desert | place: Antarctica: Dry Valley...
CTCGGGTTCGTGCTGGTTGCGCTGGCGGTGTCGTTGGCGCCGGCGTGGCGGCGGTCTTGAGTCGCCGGCAGGCTCGAACTGCGCATGTAGGGGAGGTGGTCTGGTAGCGAGCCGAGCGATCGAGCCCCGAACCGCCGCTCCGAGCCACCGTTTGTCGCTTCAACGCCCGTAGAGGGTACGGAGGTGACAATCGGCGGCCGTGCGCACCCGAGTTCGCCGCCCGGCCGGTCCACCCACCTCCCTACCCAGCGGCCGTAGACGCCCGGCCCGCCGCAAGACGCCGGCCGCAAGCCATGCCCGCCGAGCCGTCCGCACTCACGCCGCGCGCTCCTCCGCTCGTGGCGGCAGCCGGCGGGAGATCACGCGCGAGACGCCGTTGCCGGCCATCGAGACGCCGTAGAGGCAGTCCGCCGCCTCCATCGTGCGCTTCTGGTGCGTCACGACTATGAACTGGGCGCGGTCGGAGAAGCCGCCGAGCACCTTGAGGAAGCGGTCGATGTTGTGGTCGTCGAGCGCGGCCTCGACCTCGTCGAGGATGTAGAACGGGCACGGCCGCGCGAGGAAGACGGCGAACAGGAAGGCGAGCGCGGTCAGCGACTTCTCGCCGCCGGAGAGCAGCGTCAGCCGCCTCGTCGCCTTGCCGGCGGGCGTGATCTCGATCTCGACGCCCATGTCGTCGCCCGGACCGGACTCGCCCTGGGCCTCGCCTTCGGCCTCGTCGCGCTCCTCGACGTCGGGCGCCGGCTCGCCGGCCTCGCCGCCGCCGAGCACGGGGCGCGGGCCGGCGTCCTCGCGGACCAGCCGCAGCCGGCCGCGGCCGCCCGGGAACAGCTGCTCGGCGACCTCCTCGAAGTTGCGCGCCGCCGCGGTGAACGTCTCCTCGAAGGCCTGCTGGATCCGGCGGTCGGTGTCGCGGATGAGGCCGCGCAGCTCGCGCAGGGCGCTCTCGAGATCCTCGCGCTGGGACTCGAGCTCCTCGACGTGGGCGACCGCCCCGCGGTACTCCTCCTGCGCGAGCGGGTTGACCGGGCCGAGCTGCTCGCGGCGGCGGCGCAGGCGCTCGATGCGGCCCTCGAGGCCGGCGCGCTCGGCGTCCGGCAGCGGCTCGGCGGCGGGCTCGGCCTCGAGGCCGAGCTTGTCCGCCAGCCGGTGCAGCTCCCTGTCCGCCTCGGCAGCGTGGTCGCGGGCCTGCTGGGCGCGCACCTCGCCGCGCGTGACCTCCTCGCCACGCTGCTTGAGCCGCGTGTGGACCTGCGACTCGCGGGCGGCGCAGGCGCGCAGCTCGCCGGCCAGGCGCTCGCCGGCCGCGCGATCGGCCTGCAGCTCGGCGCCGAGCGCCTCGACGCGGGTCGCGACCGCGGCGCCGGCGGCGGCCAGCGCGGCCGCGAGCCGCTCCGCCGACGGGCGCAGCGCCTCGTCGCGGGATGCGCGGGTCACGTCGATCCCGATCCGGCGTGCGCGCTCCGTCCGCTCGCGCTCGGCCCGCTCCGCGAGCCGCCGCTCCGTGCCGAGCGCCGCCTGGATCTGGGCGCGGCGCTCGGCGTCGGGCCCCTCGTCGGGCGTCCGGCGGCGCTCGTCCATGAGCCAGCGCGCATGGCGCTCGCCCTCGGCGGCCTCGTCGCGCGCCCTGGCGGCGGCACGCGCCGACCGCTCGGCCTCGTCGCGGGCGGCGTCCGCTCGGGAGACCGCCTGCGCGGCGGTCTCGAGCCGGGCGAGCGCCGCCTGCTCGGCCTGCGCCGCCCGTTCGACCCCGCCGAGCAGCTCGTTGCGCCGGTTGCGCTCGGCCAGCACCCGGTCCTCGCCGCCGGCGGGCACCTGCCGCAGCTCGCGCGTGGCCGGCGACCACACGCGCCCGGCGCGTGTGACCGCGATCCCGCCGAAGTCCGCCGCCAGCCCGTCGACCGAATGCACCACCCACGCGTCCGCGAGCAGCGCCGCGGCGAGCCGCCGCGCGGGCGCGGAGCCGTCCAGGCGCACGCGGGCGAGCAGCGGCTCGGCGCCCGCGGCCGGCGGCGCAGCACCGGACGCCGCAACGGCGGGCACCGAAGGGGAGCCCGGGAGGGCGTTGGGGTCTGGGGTCGCATGGCGACCCTCAACCGCCCCACGTGCCCCGGCGGGCGCGACGAGCGCGGCGCCTCCGTCGTGGCCGGCGCGGTCGAGGAGCTGCTCGGCCTCGGTGACGTCGCCGGCGACGGCCGCGCGGAGGCGGGGGCCGAGGGCCGCCGCCAACGCCAGCTCGTAGCCCGGCTCGGCGCTCAAGGCGTCCGCGAGGGCGGCGGCTCCTCCCGGTGCTCCGGCGTGCGCGCGCAGGAACTGGTTGACCTTGGCCAGCTCGGCGCCGGCGCGGGCGGCCTCGCGGCGGGCCGCCTCGGCGGCCGTCTCGACGGCGCGGCGCTCGCGGCGGGCGGCGTCGGCGGCGGCGTCGACCTCGCCACGGTACTCGGCGGCCGCGTCCGCCGCCTGGGCGAGGCGCGCCACCTCCACCTCGGCTTGCGCGCGGCGCGCCTCGAGCGAGGCGAGCTCCGCCTCGAGCCGCTCGCGGCGGTCCTCGGCGAGCCGGCCGAGCTCGGACTCCAAGGCCGCGATCCGCTCGGCGGCACCGTCGTCGCGCGTCTCGGCCTCCGCCTCCGCGCGCAGCGCGGCGAGCCGCGCGGCCCGGCGCGCCCCCCGGTCCTCCAGCGCCGCCACCGCCGCCCGCGCGCCTTCGAGCCGCAGGCCGATCCGCTCGCCCGCCGAGCGGGCGGCGTAGAAGCGGCCGGACAGCAGCTCGCGCTCGGAGCTGCGTGCGGCCAGCGCCTCCTCTGCCCGCGCGCGCTGCCGGGCCACGTCGGCCAGCTCGCGCTCGGTCTCCGCCGCCGCCTCGCGCGCCGCGGCCACGACGGCGGCGGCCGAGGCCAGCGCCACCCCCGCCGCCCGGGCGGCGTCGGCCGCCAGCGTCCAGCCCGCCTCGTCGGCCTGGCGCGCCAGGCGCTCGTGCAGCTCGGCCGCCTCGGCCTGCCGCTTGAGCGGCCGCAGCCGCGTGCGCGCCTCGCGCTCGACGTCCAGCGCCCGGTCCAGGTTGTCCTGCGTGCGCTCGAGCTTGAGCTGCGCCCGCCGCCGCCGCTTGCGGTGCTTGCCGAGCCCGGCCGCCTCCTCGATCAGCAGCCGCCGGTCGCGCGGCTTGGAGGTCACGATCGCCTCCACGCGGCCCTGGGAGACGACCGAGTGCATCTCCTTGCCCAGCCCCGTGTCCGACAGGATCTCGATCACGTCGGTCAGCCGCACGCGGGCGCCGTTGACGCGGTACTCGCCCTCGCCCGCGCGGTTGAGCCGCCGCACGATCGAGATCTCGCCCGCCGGCAGGTCCACCGCGCCGCCGGCGTTGTCGAGCACCACCTCCACCTCGGCCTCCGAGCGCGCCTGCACCCCGTGCGCCCCCGCGAAGATCACGTCCTGCATCGACTGCCCGCGGACCGCCAGCGGGGACTGCTCGCCCAGCGCCCACAGCACCGCGTCGGTCACGTTGGACTTGCCGGAGCCGTTGGGCCCGACGATCACCGAGACGCCGGGAGCGAACTCGAGCCGCGTGCGCTCGGGGAAGGACTTGAAGCCCTTGAGCGTGAGCGACCTCAGGTGCACGCGAGGAGCCTCATGTCGTCAGCGCCTCCATGGCCGCCTCGGCGGCGGCCTGCTCGGCGTCCTTCTTCGACCGCCCCGACCCGCGTGCGACCTCGTCGCCGCCCACGACCGCCGCGACCTCGAAAATCCGCTGGTGCGGCGGGCCCTCCTCGGCGGTCACGCGGTAGACGACGAGCGCCCCGTGGCGCGCCAGCCGCTCCTGCAGGGCCGACTTGAAGTCCGCAGGCGCGTCCAGCGCCAGGTCGATCTCCGGCCCGAACGCCTCGACGATCGCCTCGGCGGTCTCCTCGTAGCCGAAGGCCAGGTAGCAGGCGCCGATCACGGCCTCGATCACCGACGCGAGCACGCGCTCGGTCTGCACCAGCTGCTCGGTGGCCGGCCCGCGCACGTCGGCCGGCGCCGTCGCCCGCAGGCGCTCCGGCAGCCCGAGCCGCTCGGCCACGTCCCGACACGAGCGCCCCGAGACGGCCTGGGCGCGGATCTTGGTCAGCCGCCCGGCGCCGTGCGTGTCGGCCCGCAGCCGCGGCCACAGGTGCGTCGTGACCGCCAGGCCGAGCACGGAGTCGCCCAGGAACGCGAGCCGCTCGTAGGAGTCGGCCCGCCGCTCGACCCAGGAGGCGTGCGTCACCGCCTGCCGGGCGAGGTCGTCCGGCAGCCGCTCGAGCAGGTCGTTGAGCTTGCGCAGGGTTCAAACGGGGTTGTTCCGCGAGTCATCCAGACTCGCGTCTGGACGTGGACGGGGGACATCCGGTCCCCCGATGGGGGAGGCTGACGGGAGGTGGTCGAGCACGAAGTCCACCGCCTGGCCGACGGTCTGCACCAGGGCGGCCTGCTCGTCGGACATCTTGACCCCGTAGGTGTCCTCGAGCTCCTGCACGAGCGTGTAGAGGTCCAGCGAGTCGGCGTCCAGGTCCTGCTTGAAGTGCGTGGCCTCGGTGATCCGCGCCGGGTCGAGCTCCAGCTCGTCGGCCAGGTGGGCGCGGATCAGCTCCAGGACTTCCTCACGGCTCATGACTCGGGCACGGTAGCGGCGCCCACGGACGGCTGGACGCGGCGCAGCGCCCCCGCGTCGGCGAGCCGCTCGTGCGTGCGGCCCAGCACGTCGTCGCGCACGCCGCGGGCGGCGACCTCGATCGCGCTCGCGAAGCCGCGCGCGCCGAAGGAGCCGTGCGGGACCACGCCGAGGTGGCGCAGGCCGAGCAGGACCGCCCCGCCGTGGGCCTCGGGGTCGATCTGGTCGCGCAGCCCGCGCAGCGCGGGGCGCAGGAGCAGCCCGCCGAGCCGCGAGCGCGTCGAGGAGGTGGCCGCCGTGCGCACCGAGCGCAGCAGCACGTCCGAGGTCCCCTCCATCACCTTCAACGCGACGTTGCCGGTGAAGCCGTCGGCCACCAGCACGTCCGCGACGCCCGCCCCGATCGCGAAGCCCTCGACGTTGCCGACGAACTCGATGCCGCCCGGCGACGCGCTCAGCGCCTCGTGCGCCGCCACCACCGCCTCCGGGCCCTTCGATGACTCCTCCCCGTTGGAGAGCAGCGCCACCCGCGGGCGCCGCACGCCCATCACGACCTCCATGAACGCCGCGCCCATATAGGCGAACTGCACGAGGTGCTCCGGCCGCGCCGCGACGTTGGCGCCGGCGTCGAGCAGCAGGAACGGGGCGCCCGGCACGGGCACCACGATCGCGAGCGCGGGCCGGTGGACGCCGCGGGCGCGCTTGAAGCGGAACAGCGAGGCGGCGAGCGCGGCGCCGGTGGAGCCGCCGGAGACCAGCGCGTCGGCGCGGCCGGAGGCGACGGCCTCCACGGCCTGGACGATCGAGGCCTCCGGGGTCGAGCGCGCCGCGCGCGCGGGGTCGGGCGCCTTCGCGATCGACACCGGCGCGTCGACGACCTCGACGCCGCGCACCGCCAGCTCGCCGGCGGGCCCGAAGACGATGACGCGAACACCGCGCTGCGCGGCCAGGGCGGCGCCGCGCGCCACCTCCGCGGGACCGAGGTCGGCCCCGTTCGCGTCGACCGCGACCGTGACCGGCTCGACCACGGCCGGCGAGCGCCTAGTGCTCGTGGTCGTCGTGGTCGTGGCCCGCGCGGTCCACGACTTCACGGCCGCCGTAGAAGCCGCAGTGCGGGCACACCCGGTGCGGACGGCGCGGCTGGCGGCACTGCGGGCACATGTTCACCGACGGCGCGCTGATCTTGTGCTGCGAGCGGCGCTTGGTGGTGCGCGAGTGCGACTGCTTCTGCTTGGGGACGGCCATGAGCGGTCCAGAGGGTAGCGAAGCCCTACTCGAAGCGGATCTCCGACAGCTTCGCCCAGCGGGGGTCGGGCTCGGCCTCGTGCCCGTGCTCCGGATCCTCGTTGAGATTGGCGCCGCAATGCGGGCACAGGCCCGCGCAGTCGGCCCGGCAGGTCAGCTGCGCCGGCAGCGCGAGGGCCAGCGCGTCGCGCGCCCAGGCCTCGAGGTCCAGCTCGTCGTCGGCGCTCACGTAGGGCGACTGCAGCTCCTCCCCGCCGCCCGGCACCGAGACCTCGCGGGCGTCGACCTCGAAGCTCGGCTCGGCGGCGTCCAGGCAGCGCATGCAGGGGCCGTTCAGCCCCGCCTCGAAGCGCAGCCGCAGCGCCCAGCCGCTGCCGGTGGTGCGCGAGACGTCCAGGCGCACCGGCACCAGCTCCGGCTCGACCGCGTAGCGCTGCCCGCCGTAGTCGAACGCCGCGATCGCGGCATGCAGCTCCAGGCGGCGGCCCTCGCCGGAGGTCAGGCCGAGCCGCCCGAGCTCGAAGACGTCCGTGCGCTGCGGCATCCCTCAGACGGTAGCTACTTCCGCAGCTCCCGCTTGAGCACCTTGCCGGTGGCGTTGCGCGGCAGCTCGGCGATGAACTCGACGTCGCGCGGGACCTTGTAGGCGGCGAGGTTGGCCTTGACGTACTCGCGCACCTCGTCGGCGGACAGCTCGCCGCCCGCGCGCACGACCACCGCCTTGAGCCGCTGGCCGAACTTCGCGTCCTCGACGCCGAACACCGCCGCCTCGGCGATCCGGTCGTGGCCGGCCAGCAGGTCCTCGACCTCCTGCGGGAACACGTTCTCGCCGCCGGAGACGATCATGTCGTCGTCGCGGCCGTCGACGAACAGGCGACCCTGGGCGTCGAAGTGGCCGACGTCGCCGGAGGACATCAGCCCGTCGATGAGGTCCTTGCCACCGCCGCCGGTGTAGCCCTCGAACTGCATCTCGTTGCCCACGAAGATGCGGCCCGTCTCCCCGGGGACGACCTCCCGGCCGCGCTCGTCGTAGAGCCTGACCACGGTGCCGCGGGGCGGGCGGCCGGCCGTGCCGGGCGCCTCGCGCAGGTCCCGCGGCGTGGCGATCGTCGCCCACGCGACCTCGGTCGAGCCGTAGAGGTTGTAGATGCTCTCCCCGAAGCGGTCCATCCAGCGCCCCGACTGCGAGCCGGGCAGCGCGGAGCCCGACACCGGCACGACGCGCAGCGCGCTCAGGTCGTAGCGCGCGAGCACGGCGTCGTCGAGCTCGAGGATGCGCTGGATCATCACCGGGACCACGACCAGCGCGCTGGCCCGATGCTGGGCGGCCAGCGCGAGGATCCCCTCCGGGTCGAAGCGGCGCTTGAGCACGATCGTCGAGGCCAGGCTGAGCCCGAGCGTCCAGTGCGCGAAGCCCCAGGAGTGGAACAGCGGCGCGGCGATCACCGTCGTCTCGCGGGCCTTGAGCGGGATCCGGTCCAGCAGCGCCGCGACCGGGTCCATCGACTTCGGCTGCGCGCGCGCGGCGCCCTTCGGGGCGCCGGTGGTGCCGGAGGTGAGGATCGTCGCCTTGCCGGGCGCGGCGGGCGCGGACAGGTCCGCGATGCCGTGGCGCCCGATCAGGTCCGCGATCAGCGGGTCGCCGGTCTCCTTCCCCGGCTCCTGCCAGGCCACGTAGCGCTTCAGCGGGACGTCGGCCTCGCCCAGCAGGCCGGTGAACTCCTGGTCGTAGACGAGCGCGGCGGGGCGCTCGCGCTCGAGCACGGCGGTCAGCTGCGGCTTGGAGAACTGGGTGTTGAGGAACAGCGCGTCGGCCCCGAGCTTGGAGCAGGCGACGAGCGCGTCGACGAAGCCGCGGTGGTTGCGGCACATGATCGCCACGGCTCGGCCGGGGCCGATGCCGTCCGCGCGCAACGCGTGCGCGAGCGCGTTGGTGCGCTCGTGGATCTCGCGGAAGGTGAGCGTGCCCAGCTCGTCGACGATCCCGACCTCGTCCGGGTAGCGCGTGGCGGAGACCGTGTAGCCGGCGGCGGGCGTCGGACCCCAGCGCGCGAGCGCGACGACCGACTTCACCAGCCGGTCGGGCCGGGCGGGGCGGACGATGCCCGCCCCGGCGAGCGTGGCGAGCGTGGCGAGCTTCGTCGTGACGGTGCCGGCGACCCGGCGGGGGAGCGACATGCCGCTCATCCTCTCATCGCGGCGGGAGGCGCATGCCCGGTGGGGCCGCGCCGCGCTCGATGAAGGTCCGGATGTCGCCGGCCCGACGCGGGTTGAGGTAGACGTGGCGCTGGCCGACGGAGGGCTTCTCCTTGAGCAGCTCGGCCTCCAGGAGCGCCTCGCCGACCTCCTGCGCGAGCGCGCGCTCGTTGCCGGCGAATCCGCGCGCGAGGTGCGCGAAGTCCGTGTGGTAGCCGCCCCACTTGCCCATCCCGTCGAGCCGCTGCAGGATGCGCCGGGCGACGCGCTTGGCGGGGTCGGGGTCCTCGTGCGGGCGGACGGCGCCGCCGGCCGCGCCGGCGCCGAGCAGGGCGAGCACCGCCTCCTCGCGCTGCTCGTCGTCGAGACCCGCGGGCAGGCGCGCCTGGGCCTCGGCCACGCGGAGGGGATGCCCGGTGCCGATCGGCTCGCGCAGGCCGGAGCCGTCGAGCACGCCGGCCGGGAGCACTAGCGCGCGCGCGCGCAGACGGTCGATCGCCCCCGCGCGCTCGCCGAAGGCCAGCGGGCCGAGCTCCTCCAGCTCGGCGGGACCGACGCCCGGCGCCGGGAAGGCCAGCGTCAGGAAGCCGCCGGTCTCGCCCGCCCGCAGCGCGAGGTCCCGCACGGAGGTCGCCGGGCCGGGGCACGCGAGGTCGACGAGCGTGTCGACGGTGGCCGCCACGAGCTGCCACTCGCGCTCGCCGGCGGCCTTGGGATCGGCGCGCAGGCCCGCGGTGGCGGGCGTGGCGGCGAGCAGCAGGTCGTCCTGCGCGCTGAGCGCGATCTCCACCGGTGCGCCGTAACCGGAGCGAGGCCTCGTCAGCTCGTCGCGGCCGTGGCGCAGGGCGGCGGTGAGGAGGTCGCGCAGCCGGGCGTTGGCGCTGGACGGCGCGGCGGCCCCGCCGGCCGCCTCCAGTTCGCCGGCCAGGGCGCTCGCCATGGCTCTACCGTAGCCGCGATGACGAGATCGCCCGTCCGGCGCAGGGTCCGTGCCTCCGGCGAGGTGCAGGGCGTCTTCTTCCGCGACGCCACCCGGCGGGAGGCGACGGCGCACGGCGTCGCGGGCTGGGTGCGCAACTGCGGCGACGGGACCGTGGAGGCCGTCTTCGAGGGCCCGCCGGAGACGGTCGAGGCGCTGGTCGAGTTCTGCCGCGGCGGGCCGGGGCACGCGTCGGTCGAGCGGGTCGACGTGCGGTCCGAGGCGCCCGAGGGGCTCTCCGGCTTCGAGGTGCGCTGAGCCTGAGCCGCGGCGCGCGGCGGTTCCGCCGGGAGCGGCCGTAGCCTGGCTGGTCCTCATGGAAGCCGCCACCCCACTCCGCCCGACGCGCGTCCACACGCTCGTGGGGCGCCTGATCGTCGAGAACCTCGTCGTCGACGACCCGGCCGCCGCCGAGCTGGTCCGCGAGCGCGCGGACGCCGGCGAGGACCCGGCGCGCGTCGTCGCGGACGCGATCGAGATCGGCGCGCGCGTGCTGGACCGCGAGCAGGCCGGCGCCAGCGTCGAGGTGCTGCGGGCCGACCTCGAGAAGGCCTCGCGCGAGGTCGAGCAGCGCCTGGGGGCGACGTCCGAGCAGGTCGTCACCGAGCTGCGCACGCGGCTGGAGGAGGCGTTCGGGCCCGAGCAGGGGCACGTCACGAAGGTGCTGCACCGCCACTTCGGGGCCGACTCCACGGGCGCCGTGCAGCACCAGGTGCGCGCCGCCGTCGCCGAGCTGCTGACCGAGTCGCGCGAGCGGCTGTTCAAGCAATTCTCCTCGGCCGAGGAGTCCAATCCGCTGGCCGCCTTCCAGCGGGGCGCGGTGGCGGCGATCCGCCAGTCCTCCGACCAGCAGCACTCCCACCTGCGCGAGATGAACCAGCGGATCGGCGCGCTGCAGCTCGAGGTCACCAAGCTGCAGGCGGAGAAGGAGAAGGCGCTCGGCGTCGCGGCCGAGCACGACCGCTCGACCGCCAAGGGGCGCCCGTACGAGGAGGCGGTGTTCGAGGCGATCGACGTCATCGCCGGCGGCCAGGGCGACGACTGCGACGCGGTCGGCGACCTGCCCGGCGTCGGCGGCCGCAAGGGCGACGTGCTGGTGGCGATCGACGGCTGCTCGGGCTCCCCGCGCGGCCGGATCGTGTTCGAGGCCAAGAACTCGCAGGTCCCCAAGAAGCGCGCGCTCGAGGAGCTCGACGAGGCGATGGCCCAGCGCGACGCCGCCTACGGCGTCTGGGTCGTGCCCGCCGAGGACAAGCTGCCCGCCCGCACCCAGCCGCTGCGCGAGATCAACGGCGACAAGCTGTTCGTCGTCTACGACCCCGAGGACGGCCGGCTCGCCCTGCAGGTCGCCTATTCGCTCGCGCGCGCCCGCGTCCTGATGGCCCGCGGCGACGCCGACGGGCTGGACGCCTCGGCCCTGCGCGCCGAGGTCGAGCGCGCGGTGGGGGCGCTCGAGGAGGGCCGCCGCATCCGCCAGCAGCTCACCCACGCCGCCAACGGCGTCGAGGCCGCCCGCGAGATCCTGGACGGCATGGAGCGCCGCGTGAAGGTCCACCTCGCCCAGGTCGACGCGCTGCTCGCGGCGGCGGGCGCCGAGGTGGACTAGATGGGTGATTCCCATCAGGCACGGGCCGCGCGCCAGGCCTCGCGCAGCTTGACCGCGGAGCCGGTGCGCAGCACGGCGCCCGAGTCGATCCGCGCCGCGAGCGGGATCAGCGCGGCCGTCGCCGCGGCCGTGACGACGGCGCCGCCGACGATCTCGATCACCGGGGCCTCGCCCAGGAGGATGCGCGGCGGGAGCGTCATCGGCGCGGTGAACGGGATGAAGGCGCTCACGTGGGCGAGCGTGCTGTCGGGCTCCGAGTTGACCGCGAACGCGACGAACAGGGAGATCATGATCGTCAGCGTCAGCGGCGTCGTGGAGGACTGCAGCTCCTCCAGGCGCGGGAGGAGCGCGCCGGCGCATGCGAACGCGCACGCGTAGAAGGCGTAGCCGAGCACGAACCACAGCAGCGACAGGCCGACCGCGGTGAGCACGTCGCCGTCGACGTCGAGCGCGCCCGAGGCGGCCGCGATCACGAGGCCGATCGCCGCGATCAGCAGCAGCTGGCCGAGCCCGAGCAGCCCGAGCCCGATCACCTTGCCCGCCAGCAGCTCGCGCGGGCGTATCGTCGCCAGCAGCACCTCGACCACGCGCGAGGCCTTCTCCTCCACGACCCCGCTGGCGACCCAGAAGCCGTAGGTGAGCAGCTGGCCGTAGAGGATCAGGATCGTGAAGAAGGCGAGCCCGCCGAGCCGGTCGCGCTGATCGTCGACCGGCTCCAGCGTGCGGATCGCCAGCGGCGGCGGCGACAGCACGCTGCGCAGATCGTCGCCTTCGACGCCGGCCTCGCGCAGCGCCTCTGCGGCGCGCACCTCGCCGTAGGCGGTCTGCAGCAGGTTCACGAGCTTCTCGTCGGGCTCCTCGGCGGCGCGCAGCTGGCCGCCGGCGAGCACGGCGTCGACGTCCCCGTCGCGCAGAGCGGCATCGACGGCGCCCGGGGAGAGCGTGCGCAGCTCCAGCTCGGCGTCGAAGGCCTCCGCGCCGCGCTCGGCCGCCTGCGCCACCGCGGCGGAGCTCGGGTCGCCGGTCGCGACCGTGTAGGTGTCGGCGTCGCCGAAGCCGAGCAGGCCGGGGAGCACGACCACGAGGGCGACGATCACGAGCGAGATGCCGGTCCCGATCATGAACGACCGCTCCCGCACGCGCTCGGTCAGCTCGCGGCGGGCCACGAGCGCCACGGCCTCGCGCCTCACGCCGCCACCGGCCCCGTCACGCCGCCACCCGGCTGGTGAGGCACGGTCCCCTCGTCACACCGCGACCGCCTTGCGGAACAGGTCGGTCAACGTGGGACGCTCGAGGCTGAAGTGCGTCACCGTGCCGGCCGCGCGCGCCGCGTCGAGCACGTCGTCGGGCGTCGCGCCGTCGATCAGCGCGACGACGACGCCGCCGTCCTGCGAGCGCTCGACGATCTCGGCCGCCGGCACGCGTCCCAGCCACGCCTCGGCCGCACCGCTCACGGTGACCCGCACGTGGCGGCGCTCCTGCTCCCCGCGGTCGCGCAGCTGCTCGACGCGGCCGCTCGCCACCAGCCGGCCGTCCTTGATCGCCACCGCCTCGCACAGCCGCTCCACCAGCTCGAGCTGGTGGCTGGAGAACACCACCGGCACGCCCGTGGCGGCGTACTCGCGCAGCACCCCGCTGAGGACGTCCACGCCGACGGGGTCCAGGCCCGAGAACGGCTCGTCGAGCACCAGCAGCTCCGGGTCGTGCACGAGCGCGGCGGCGAGCTGGACCCGCTGCTGATTGCCCAGCGAGAGCTTCTCCACGCGCTCGGAGGCGCGCTCGCCCAGCCCGAGGCGCTCGATCCAGCGCTCGGCGGCGGCGGCCGCCGCCTCCGCGCTCATGCCGTGCAGGCGCGCGAGATAGCCGAGCTGGTCGCGCACGCGCATCTTCGGGTACAGACCGCGCTCCTCGGGCATGTAGCCGAAGCGCGAGCGCGTCTCTGCGTCGACGGGCCGCCCGCGCCAGCGCACCTCGCCGCGATCGGGCCGCAGGACGCCGAGCACGATCCGCATCGCGGTCGTCTTGCCGGCGCCGTTGGGCCCGACGAAGCCGAACAGCTGGCCCGGCTCGACGCTGAACGAGACGCCGTCGAGGGCGATGACGTCGCCGTAGCGGCGCGCGAGGTCCGACAGCTCGAGCATGCCGCCCGTATGTCTAGCGGCTCCGCGCTCCGCCACGCGTACGGGCACCCGAGCGTTCACGCGGACCCCTGCGCGCGCAGGCTCGCGGCGAGCGCTAGCCGACTTCGGCGGGCTCGTCGCGGCCCTGCAGGCGCTCGCGCCCGCGCTGGACCGCGGCGATGAACTTCGAGAGGTTGACCTCGAGCGTGTTGAGGATCTCGTCGGCGTAGTCCTCGGCGCCGAGGCGGATCTCGCGCTCGCGGGCGCGGGCGTCCTCGATGATCTCCTCGGCGGCGCGCTCGGCCTGCCGGGTGACCTCCTGCTGGGAGACGAGCTGGGTCTGGCGCTCGCGCGCCTCCTTGACGATGCGCTCGGCCTCGCGCTTGGCCTCGGCGAGCATCTCCTGGCGCTCCTTGACGATCCAGCGGGCCTGCTTGATCTCCTCGGGGATCGTGGCCCGCATCTGGTCGAGGATGTC
>Ga0136616_10001249_pt1 | contig 13248 bp, 9 predicted proteins | sample AntDrymUQ2992106_2_FD_106648 | JGI IMG/M metagenome (GOLD analysis project Ga0136616, IMG submission 106648) | Polar desert sand microbial communities from Dry Valleys, Antarctica - metaG UQ299 (21.06) | ecosystem: Environmental > Terrestrial > Soil > Desert | place: Antarctica: Dry Valley...
CGTATGGGTGCCTGTGCAAGATATAGAGCGGGCGGGCGCCTTTTACCAGAACACGCTGGGCTTCTCGCTCATCAAACGAGACGGGCCCTGGGCCGAGGTAGACGCCGGTGGGCTTAACATCGGCCTCAATGGTAGGGAGCCCGAGGGTGCACAGTCCAGTGGTGGTCCGGTCATAACCTTCCAACCGGAGGCAGGGCTCGACGCGGCCGTCGAGGACCTGAAGGGCAAAGGTGTCGAGTTCCCAGCGGGAATATCGGAGCACGACTGGGGCCGCATTGCTACCTTCAACGACACTGAAGGCAATGACCTCCAGCTCTACGAGCCACCAAGAAGCTAAGCCACTCACCTAGCGCAACCTTTGCTCCTGGGCACAGGACTAGGGAGTAAGGTTGGCGCCATAACGACGAAGGTCTGAAGATAGTTGAGGCTCCCTATCTAGGTGGACTTAGGTACTTACCTCTTCGTTAAACCATAATCAGTTCTAGCCGTCGAGTGCCGTCCTCGGTCAGCAGGGCGCTGAAACAGAGGTCGGGATGTTTTGTACTTCCAGGTCGCGACCTTCAAGGACACCGAGGGCAACGACCTCCAGCTCTACGAGCCACCGACGAGCTAGGAGCCTCGCCCCCGAAACCGGCCGGGCGGCTGGCATCGACGGCAGACGGACCGGGGCGTAACGGCCCCGGTCTTTCTTACGCGCTGCCGATAATAATACCGGAAGCGAAGACGAGCGCCCCGCCCAAGATTACCTGCAGAGCCGAGACGAGGAAGCTCATTTGGAAGTAGCGGTAGCGGATAAAGGAGATCGCCAACAGCTCGACGCCGACCACCCCAAAGGCTACGTACAATGCTATCCCGACCTGCGGCAGGAGGAACGGGAGCGTGTGCAAGATGCCCCCGACGAACGTAGCCACGCCGGTGATAGAGCCGCGCAAGATCGGGTTACCACGCCCCGTGAGCGTCCCGTCGTCCGAGAGCCCCTCCGAGAAGGCCATGCTGATCGCCGCCCCAACCGCTGCCGCCAGCCCCACCAAGAACGTAATGCGCGAATCCCCTGTCGCAAACGCCGTCGCGAACAGAGGCGCCAGCGTCGAGACCGACCCGTCCATCAGCCCGACCAAACTCGGCTGCACGACCTTCAACACGAAGTCCTTGCTGTGCCCCGAAGACGTCATCTCACGCCCCCCAAGCCCCAGCTTCTCCATCAACGCTGCCAAGAGCTCTCACTTCCTCCCGTTGAGCTCACATACATCGCAATAACGAATTCTAGCCTCAAATCCCTAAAAATCAAGAACGATTATTGATCCTGATTATGGGAATCGTTAGCAACTGGGAGGGTGTTGGGGGCGTGGGGGAGGGAGGTTGCGGTCGTTGTTGGGAGTGGTTGGCGGTAGGAGGCGTGGGGGGCTTTTCCGGCTACCCCTGGGCCTGGGCTAAGGTCTTCTCGGCCATCTTTCGGTACACAACGCCTGATCTGGGGGTGCAATGGAGGCTTCGATAGTGCGGCAAGCAGGGATTGAGTCCTGCTGCGTGGGATCTGTGTTCCCTTCGAGGCGTTTCGGAGGGTTGGACCGGCGCTCTAGCCCCAGACCCTTGCGGCGGTTTCGACGAGGGTGCGGAGCTTGTACTCTTCGTCCTCGGGCGAGATCTCGTTTCCCACCACGGAGGTCGAGAAGCCACACTGCGGGCTCACGGCGAGCCTCTCCAGGGGCACGTACCTCGCGGCCTCGCGGATGCGGGTTTCGAGTTCTTCGACGGTCTCGCGTCTCCGGCCGGTTTTGGTGGTAACGAGGCCGAGAACCACTGTCTTGTCTTCGGGGACGTGCCGGAGGGGTTCGAAGTCGCCCGAGCGCTCGTCGTCGTACTCGAGGAGCAACCGGTCGGCCTCTACGCCGCCGAAGATCTGGCGTGATATCGCCTCGTAGGAGCCCGACGAGAGCCACCGACTCCCCTGGTTGCCCCGGCACAGGTGGAATCCGAAGGAGACGCTCGGGTGCTTCGCGGGGGCCCCGATCACGTGGTTGTCGAGCTCGATGCCTTTCGAGAGCCAGCGGTCCAGGTCCCAACCTCGCTCCTCGTAGAAGCGGCGGGTCTTCTCTTCGAGGAGCAGCGGGTACTGGGGCGCATCCAGTTGAACGTACTCCGCCCCGAGCCGGACGAGCTCGTCGACCTCCTCGCGCAGTATCTCCGCCACGTCCCAGAGAAACTCGTCTAGCGTCGGGTAGACTCCTGAGGAGCCCTCGGACCAGAAATTGGCGAAGAGGCTCGGGCTCGGCAGCGTTATCTTCGGGGTACGCGAAGTACGCGCCCTCAAGTAGACGAACTCCTCGACCGAAAGGTGACGTCTGCGCCTGAGCTTGCCGGTGACGCCCATAACCTCCGGCCGGGCGACGAGCCTGTCGCCGACCTCCCCCGTGCCATGCCAGTCGCCCCAGAGGTAGGCGTCGATCGAGGGTTCACCGAGACCCTCTACCGCCTCGGCGAGCTGGCTCTGGAAAGAGACGCGGCGCATCTCGCCGTCGGTAACCACCTCTAGGCCCGCCTCCTCCTGAAGCCTCACGACCTCGTCCACCGCCGCGTCTTCGATCCGCTTGAACTCCGTCGCGTCGATGTCGTCGGCGGCGTAGCGCTCGCGGGCCGCTTTCAACCAGGGCGGTCGGAGCAGGCTACCAACGGTGTCGGCCCTGACCTCGGTCACGGCCCCAGTCTAGCATCGAGCCGGACGGCCGTTACACGTGCCGGTTATCGTGCTCTGCGGCCGGCTATCAGGCGGTAGATCAGGAGCACTAACACGGCCCCTAAAATCGCCACGAAGAGGCTGCCGAAGTCGAACCTCATCACCTGGGGCCGGCCCGTGAGCAGTTCGAAGATGAACCCACCCACAAAGGCGCCCACGATGCCGAGCAGCATCGTGATTATGCAACCGCTGGGGTCGCGACCGGGCATGAGCAGCTTGGCGATGATCCCCGCAATGAGACCGAAGAAGATCCAGGCTACGATTCCCACGAACTCCACCTCCGAGAAGGGCCGAAGAGCACATCTGTCGCGCGTACTATACAGCGTACTCTGCCGGTTCTGATTTTGCGTGTGCCCTATCGCAACGTTTGCGTACGAAAGACGTAGTATCTAGGCGAGGATGCGAACCGATCCGGAGGTTACGCTCTGAGTCCCATGTCCCTCATACTCGCCGGCGTCGCGTTTCTCGTGACGCTGGTAATCCTCTCTTCGATGCTGCGCCGACCCGCTTTGAGGCGACTGGGCCTGCGGAACCTGACGCGGCGCAAGTGGAACACGGTCCTGGTCGTGGTCGGATCGATGGTCGGGACGGCGCTCATCTCGGGGTCCCTGGTCCTCAACGACAGCACCGGGCGTTTCCAGGAGGACGAGGCGCGACAGACCCTGGGCGAGATCGACGAGGTCGTCCAGCAGACGGGGCAGCGGGTCCCGAGCGACCGGCGTCCGATCCCCCTCTTCGACGACTCAGTGACGGAGGTGATCACGCCTCAAGCCGTCCGCGACCTGACCGAACCAACCGGCGGCGAGCAATCCACGACGGATCGTATGCTCGGCGCGTTGGGCCTGTACGAACGGCCAGCGGGCGTGGATGGCGTGCTCGCAGTCCTGACCGGCGAGTTTCCTGCCGAGTCGCTCGACGAGGCGGGGGAGACGGCGGTCGCCACACCGGCCGTCACCGTGGTCGGCGCTTCCTCGTGGGAGGAGCTGGGGTCTTTCGGGGAGGAGCCCCCGAGCGTGGCCGAACGTTCCGAGCCAGGAGTCGGGGAGGTGTATGCCTCGGAGGGCCTGGCGGAGGGGTTGGAGCTGCGGGAGGGTTCGAGGGTGCGTCTGGTGGGGAGTGGGGGACCGGAGGAGTTTACGGTGGCGGCGGTCGTGCCGGAGGAGGGGGTCTCGGGCTACGAGGGGCGCTTCTCGAGCGCGGTCGGGACGGCGCTCGTGGGCGAGGAGGACGCGCGCGGGCTCTTCGGCGCCGGGGAGGGGCAGGCCAACGCGGTCTTTGTCAGCAATGAGGGAGGCGTGACCACAGGGGTCGAGGACTCCGAAGGGGTGGCGGAGGCGGTGGGGGAGATACTGGCGGACGAGGACTTCCAAGTCTCGCAGGTCAAGAGAGACGTCCTGGAGGGGGGAGGGTTTCAGATCGGGGACATCTTTCTGATGATCAGCTCCTTCGCCATCCTCGCGGGGATACTCCTGATCGTCAACATCTACACGATGCTCGCTGAGGAGCGTAAGGGCGAGCTTGGCATCTTGCGCGCGGTCGCCCTCCGCCGGACCGGACTAGTGCGCCTCTTCGTCTACGAGGGCTACGCCTACAGCCTCCTCGCCTCCCTGCTCGGCACGTTCGTGGGTTTGGGCATCGCGGCGGGGCTCGTATGGGGCCTCAACCGGGCAGCGGAGTCGTTCGCCGACCTGTTCAACGACGACCTGACCATCCCGTTCCACGTCGAGCCCTCGTCCCTGCTCGTCGCCGCCTCCTCCGGGCTCCTGATCACCTTCCTCGCCGTCCTGCTCACCAGCATCCGTATCGGCTCCCTTGGCGTCGTCGCCGCCATCCGCGACCTGCCGGAGGAGAGAGGGTCGCGGCGTCCCCGGCTCCAGCTCGCTTTGCAGGGCTCCCTGCTCGTCCTGGGTGTAGGGCTCGCCGCCGTGGGTTTCCCAGCCGAGGACGGCTACCTGATGCTCCTTGGGCCCATTTTCGCGGCGTTCGGGCTCGGCTTCCTCCTCAACCGGTTCTTGCCGGCGCGGCCCGTGTGGTCGGCCGTCGGGGCGGGGGTTCTGGCGTACGCGTACTTCGCCAACCGCTTCGAGGCGGTGGCCCGAGCGAACGAAGAGAGCCCGGCTATGTTCTTCGTCGAGGGCGTCTTGATGGTTCTCGGGGCGGTCCTGCTCACGACGTTCAACCTCGGCCTCGTGTACAGCGTCTTGCGCCTCTTGATGCGCCTCGTTCCGACGACGGCGCCCATCTTGAAGATGGCCGTCGCTCACCCGGCCTCCCGACCCGCCCGGACCGGCTTCACGCTCGCGATGTTCGCGCTCATCTTGTATATGGTCACCATAAGCTCCGTCTTCTCCAGCACCCAGACGGCCGCCACCGCGCAGACCCGCGACGAGCAGCTCTCCGGTTACGACGGTACAGTGCAGTCCGGTCCCGTGGCGTCCCTAGATGACTTCGACGAGAAGGTGCGGGGGAACGACGTTCTGCGCGAGGAGATCCCGGTCTCCGAGAGGCTCGTCGCCGGCGGGATCGAGCTGTCCGAGTACGCAGCGGCGGACTACGACGTCACCCCTTTCGGACCTAATCTGGGCGAGGCCACACCCGGGTCGGATCTGGCGGAGTACGTTACCTACGCGTCGGATGGTTTTCTCGCCTCCACGACCGACGTGCTGGAGGAGCGCTCGCCGGAGTACGCGACGGACCGGGAGGCCTGGGAGGCCCTGGGAGAGGACCCGAGCCTGGCGATCCTCACGTTCCCGTTCAACGGGGAGGGAAACTTCCTGGCGCGACCGGAGCTCGGTGCGGGGGATACGGTGCTCTTGCGTGATCCTTTAAGCGGCGAGGAAGTCGAGAAGCGGATAGTAGGTAGGATCAAAGACCCCGGAGGCTTCCCGCTTGGCGTGATCAACGGCCTTATCGTCGGCGAGGAGGCTCGTGGGGAGCTGCCGTACCTCCGGATTCAGGAGATTTTTCTGTTGCGGGTGGACGAGGGGGCGGACGCGACGGAGGTCGGGCGGGAGCTGAAGAAGGAGTTCGCGGCGACGGGGGCCCAGAGCTTCTTGCTCGACGATCTTCTGGAGCGTGGGCAGCAGTTCACGGACACGTTCGTAAAGATCGTGCAGGCGTTTCTGGCGTTCGGGCTCGTGGTGGGGGTGGCGGGGCTCGCGGTTATCAGCGCCCGAGCCGTCCATGAGCGGCGGCGTGAGATCGGGGCCTTGCGGGCCCTGGGGTTCAAGAAGAGCACCGTCGGCTGGCAGTTCGTCGTCGAGAGCTCCTCTATCGCGCTGCTCGGGATCCTGCTCGGCGTGGCCGTCGGAACTTTGGGCGGCTACAATCTCTTTAACGTTACGGTAGACGATCCGGACGCCCAGTTCATCTTCCCGTGGACGCAGATGCTCGCCATCGGCCTCTCGGTGTGGGCGGCGTCGCTACTTTTCACCATCGTCCCGGCCGTGAGGGCCTCCCGGATACCCGCGGTCGAAGCCCTCCGGTACGAAGGCTAGAAGGGATCACCTCTAGTGAACGCCGACGGCTCGCACGACGACAGACCGAATAACCACATCGGCCGCCTCCTGGAGAACGCCCGCCGCGAGCTCGGACTATCCCTGGAAGAGGCCGCCCGGCGCACGGGCATACCCGCCGGCACCCTCGAAGACCTGGAGAAGGACGCCTCTCATCCCTCCGGAGCCTTCCGCAGCCAGGTCTTCCTCAGGAACTACGCCGACTCCTTGGGCCTCGACGACCGCGCCTTCTCCCGCCGGAAGATCGAAGGGCGGATCGAAGAAACCCCCTCCCAGAGCACGCCTCCACAGAGCACGCCGTCGCAGGACACTCCTACGCAGGACGTTCCTACGCGGGACGCTCCTACGCAGGATGCGCCGTCGCCCAACGGTCAGCCTCCCATCATGGTCGAGGCGCGCGGGGTGTACAAGAGTTACGGGGCCGAGGAGTTTGTCGTTCACGCTCTGGAAGACGTTAGTTTGCGGATAGAGAAGGGTTCTCTCGTCGCCGTGATGGGGCCGTCGGGTTGTGGCAAGACCACGCTCTTGAACGTCCTCTCCGGCCTTGACGAGATAGATCGCGGGGAGATCTTCGTCGCCGGCGAGCCTCTTCACGCCATGAACGACGCCCGCCGCACCGGATATCGCGCCCGTCACATGGGCTTCGTCTTCCAGGGCTTCAACCTCATGCCCGTCCTCTCCGCCGTCGAGAACGTCGAGCTGCCCCTCCTGGTGAGCGGCGCCGGTGTGGCGGCCGCCCGCAAACGCGCCCTCGAAGTCCTGGATCAGGTCCGGCTGGCGGACAGGGCGCACCACCGCCCCAACCAGCTCTCCGGTGGACAGCAGCAGCGGGTCGCCATGGCCCGCGCCCTCGCGGGCGAGCCGACGATAGTCTGGGCCGACGAGCCGACCGGCAACCTCGACTCCGACACCTCGCGGGAGGTCCTCGACCTGCTGTTGCGGCTAAACCGTGAGAACGGCCAGACCTTCGTCGTCGTCACCCACGACTCCGGCGTCGGGGAGCTCATGGATAGGATCGTGCGGATGGAGGATGGCCGGATCTTGGGTCAAGCCGGGGGACCGGGAGAGGTAGCTCCCGGGGCTTAGCGCGGTTCTGTCGCGAGGCTGCTACTATGCGGGCCAGGTAGCTGACGGTACTGGAGGCCCTTCTTTGCGCCGGTTCAACGTTTTCATTCTCGGTGTCGTGCTTGGCGCGGCGCTGTTGTGGGTCTGCGCTTTCGCGGGGGTTCTGGGCTTCACGAGCGTCGAGGGGGCCACCTACTCGGCCCTGCTACTGCTCGTGATCGTGCTCGCCGACGTGGTGCTCGGCGGTTTTCTGGCGCGGATTCTGTTGTCCGGTAACTCCGCTTCGCGGCGCTCGCGGCGCGAGGCGCGGGGGGCGGGCCTCTTCGTCGGCGGCTCGGTTTTCGTGGGCGCGGTCGCGAGCGGCCTGTTTCTAGGTGCGATGATCCTCTTCGACACCCCTGCCTCACAGCGCAACCTGTTCGTGTTCGCCGCCGGTCCCGGTCTCGGGCTGGTGTACGGCATGGTCCTCGGGATGCCCGCCGTCGTGGGGGCTACCCTGGTGGAGATGAGGCGGGGCACGCGTAGGAGAGGTTCCCGGAGATGAACCTCTTCACGTCCTGGGACGTTTTGGGCATCTCGCTCGTCCTCTCCTTGAGGTTCCTCGGGCCGTTCGCGCTCGGGGTGAGCGTTATAGCCTGGACGGCCCTTCGTCCGTCGAGAGCCGACGCGCCAAGGAGTAGAAGGAGGGGGGCTTTGCTCCTGGGCGTCGCGCTCGGCCTGTTGGTCTGCCTCGCACCCGTCGTCCTGTTCCTGGCGACCGACGTCTTCGGATGACGCGGGCCGTTCCGCCTACCTCTTCTTATCCGACCAACTGGCCGGCCCTGAGGTCCAGGTCCGCTTTTACGACGCCCTCTTCGAGGTCGCGGCGCAGGCGGAAGCCGAACTTCTTGCTCAGGCGCTGCATGGCGCGGTTTTCGAGCAGGATCTCGGCGGTGATCCGTCGCAGGCCCTCTTCGCGACCGATCTCGAGGAGCTTCCCGAGCATTATGGTGCCGAGGCCCTGGCCCTGGAAGCGGTCGTTCACGAGAATGGCGAACTCGGCCTCGTCGGGGACGACGTTGCTACTGCTGAGGCGGGCCACGCCCAGGATCTCCGTCTCCCCGGTCTCGGGGTTCTCCCGCTCGGCGACGAGGGCCATCTCGCGGTCGTAGTCTATAAAGCAGATGCGCATGAGGCGCTCGTGGGCGGTCCTGCGGGTGAGCTTCATCGCGTGGAAGTAGCGCATGTAGATGCTGCGCTCGGAGAGCGACTCGTGGAACTTGACCATCAAGGGTTCGTCTTCGGGCCGGATGGGCCTCACGGTTACGGGCGTGCCGTCCTTCATCTCGGCTCGACTCACGTACTGAGTGGGGTAGGGCCGGATGGCGGTCCGGGGCAGGTCCTCTTCTTCGGTGCCGGGGTCGTGCAGGACGACCCGGGCGTCGAGGGCGATGAGACGCTCGGGCGAGGCCAGGAGCGGGTTAACGTCGAGCTCCCGGACCCAGGGCTGCTCGACGACGAGTCGCGAGAAGCGCACGAGCAGCCTCTCTACGGCCCCCAGATCTACCGGAGCCCGCCCCCGAACGCCCTTCAGGGCTTCCACGATACGGGTCCTCTCCATCATCCTGCGTGCTAGTGTCGTGGTGAGGGGCGGTAGGGTCAGGGATCTGTCCCTGTAAACCTCGACGAGCTGGCCGCCCGAGCCGAAGAGCAGGACCGGCCCGAACTGCGGGTCGATGCTGCTGCCAACGATGAGCTCGTACCCTTCCGAGGAGATCATGGGCTGCACCGTGACCCCGTCGAAGTGCTCGGCACCGACCTTCTCGGCGACCGAGGCCTCAATGCCCCTGTACGCCTCGCGGACGGCCTCAGCATCGGGCAGGTCGAGCCGCACGCCGCCGACGTCGGTCTTGTGCGTGATGGTCTCGGAGTAGAGCTTGAGGACGACGGGGTAGCCGATCTCTTCTGCGTACCGGACGGCCTCTTCGACGTCGCGGGCGACGCGGGTCTCGACGGTCGGGATGCCGTAGGCGGCGAGCAGCTCTTTTGCCTCGGCCTCGGTGAGGAGCGTGCGGCCTTCGTCGCGGACCGCCGCGATAACTTCCTCGGCCCTCTCGCGGTCGGTATCGTCCTCCTCGACGAACTCCGGCGTCTCGTAGATGGTGCGCAGGTTGTAGGTGTAGCGCCACATGTGGTCGAAGACGCGGGCGGCGGTGTCCGGGTAGTCGAAGGTGGGCATGCCGGCCCTGTTGAGGATCTCCTCCCCGAAGGCGACGCTCTCTCCGCCCATCCAGCTGGCGAGCACGGGCTTGCGACTTCCCTCCGCGTAGGGCGCGAGCGCCTCGGCGGTCTCGGTCGGATTGGTCATGTCCTGGGGGGTGAGGATGACGAGCATGCCGTCGCTCTCGGGGTCTTTGGAGACGATGTCGAGGGTCTTTGCGTACCGCTCGGGGTCCGCGTCGCCGAGGACGTCCACGGGGTTCGCGTGGCTCCAGGGGGCGGGGAGGAAACCGTTCAAGGACTCCATCGTCTCGGGGGAGAGCTCGGCCAGCTCTCCGCCGCCGGTGACGAGGGAGTCGGTGGCGAGCACGCCGGGGCCGCCGGCGTTGGTGACTATGGTGAGGCGCGGTCCTTTGGGGCGTGGCTGCTTGCCGAGCGTCTCAGCCATGTGGAAGAGGTCGGAGATGTCGTCGACGCGCAAGACCCCGCTTCTGCGGAAGGCGGCGTTCAGGACCTCGTCGCTGCCGGTAAGAGAGCCGGTGTGCGAGGCGGCGGCGCGTCCGGCGGCCTCGGTGCGGCCGGCCTTTATGACGATGATGGGCTTGGTGAGCGAGACCTCGCGGGCGGCGGAGAGGAACGACCTGGCGTCGCCGATGGACTCCATGTAGATGATGATGCTCTTCGTATGCCGGTCGTCGCCGAGGTAGTAGATCAGGTTGCCCCAATCGACGTCGAGCATGGAACCGACGGAGACGAAGGCCGAGAAGCCGATGTTCTCCCTCAGGCTCTGATCCAGGATGGCGGTACACAGGGCCCCGCTCTGGCTCAGGAAAGCGACGTTGCCGGGCCGGGCCAGGGCGCCGGCGAAGGTGGCGTTGAAGCCCGTGATCGGGTTCATCACGCCGAGAGTGTTGGGTCCGACGACGCGCATCCGCCCGCGCCGGGCCTCCTCCAGGACCCTCTCTTCGAGTTCGGCGCCCTCCGCCCCGATCTCCTTGAAGCCGGCGGAGATGATTATGGCCCCCCTGACCCCAGCGTCGGCGCACTCGGCCATTATCCCCGGAACCGCCCGGGCCGGCGCGACGATCACCGCGAGGTCCACGTCCTCGGGTACCTCGGAGACGTTCGGGTAAGCCCTGATCCCCAACACGTTCGTCCTCTTGGGGTTGACCGGGTAGACCGTACCCCCGAACGGGCTGCTTATGAGGTTACTCAGCACCGTGCGCCCCACGCTCCCGACCGTGTCGGTCGCCCCGACCACCGCAACCGTCTCTGGCCGAAAGATCACATCCATAGGCTGCCGCTCGTACTTCAACACGTCGTGCGCCGGATCCCCGGTCGGTGGCTTCTTCATCGGATGCTCCTCTTTAACCGCCTGCTCGAAATAACTCTGTATATTCATTAGGCACGTATATTCAAACATACTCGTGGGGGCGGGGGCGTGACAGTTGTTACCTCATCCTCGTTACCTCATCTGTCGAGATGTTGTCCTGGATTCCCCGTATAGAGAAATCGAAACGGCGCCCTCGCGGATCGAACACTCCCCGTCTTGCGCCGGTACGACCACGGATAACAGTCCGGCTTGTCCACGTCTCGGAGTAGGACCAGGACACGCACCGCGCGGCTCCATCTACACCCGATAGCGGTTATCCTGTTCACACTTTCACTGTTAACTGAAACTACTGAAAGTTTATACTCAGATATGATCCGAAAAAGGAGGACGCTATGACCCGGTCACCACGCAAGGGCTACTCTGGTCCTGAAGACAAGGACGGGACAGCCTCGCGATCGGCGAGCGAGAACGGTGCTGGAGCGGACGCGGCCCACGAGGAGGAGCGCCCGACGGAACCGGTGGAGTTGGACATAGTAGATCCGAACTTCATGGCTGAGGCCCACGACACCTACGCTGAGCTGCGGGCGGAAGGGCCGGTGTCTCGCGTTCGATTCGCGGGCGGCGGGGAGGAGAAGGCGTCGGGAGACGGTGCCAAGGAGGAGCAGCCCGAGTTCTTCGGGCGCGAGACCTTCTTCGTCACCCATTACGACGAGGTGATCTCGACCCTGCTCGACGACCGTTTCTCGGTAGATCCCCGTTCGGCGATGTCGCCGGAGCAGTTGGAGCAGCAGCCCGCGATGCCGGAGGAGTTCAGGCCGCTCTCCCGGAGCATCCTGTTGTTAGATCCGCCCGACCACACGCGGTTGCGCAAGCTGGTCCAGCCGAGCTTCACGGGTCGGGCCATGCAAGCGTTGCGGGGGAGCATTCAGGAGATCGTGGACGATCTATTGGACCAGGCCGAGCGCGACGCCGCCGAGCGCGGCGAGGAGGCGCCCGACCGGGGGATGGACCTGATCGAGGCGCTCGCCTACCCGTTTCCGGTCGCGGTCATCGGGGACATGCTGGGCATCCCGCGCGAGGATCGCGAGAAGATCCGGGGTTGGACGGAGAACCTTCTGCGCGTGGACCGCTTCCGGGGCGGGGAGGTGGACGAGGAGACCCGGGCGGGGCTGCAGGATTTCGTCGCCTACCTCAAGGACCTCTTCGAGCGTAAGCGCCGGGCGCCGGAAGACGACATGATCAGCCGTCTGGTCCGGGCAGGTGAGGACGGCGACGAGGCCATGGACGAGGATGAGACCCTGGGGGCGGTCTTTCTCATGTACCTCGCCGGGCACGTGACCACGGTAAACCTTGTAGGCAACGGCGTCGTCGCCCTGTTGACCCACCCCGAGCAGCTGGCGAAGCTCCGGGCCGATCCCGAGCTGGCCAGGGGGGTGGTCGAGGAGACGCTGCGTTACTGGGGACCGGTGGACTTCATTGCGCGGCGCATCGTCAAGGAGGACGTCGAGGTGGGCGGGACGGTGATACCCTCGGGGGAGCAGGCGGCAGTCGGTCTGGCCGCAGCCAACCGGGATCCCGAGCGGTTCGCGAACCCGGACGCCTTCGACATCACCCGCGCCGACGCCAACCGGCACCTCGCCTTCGGGAAGGGCATCCACGCCTGCCTCGGGGCGCCGCTGGCGCGGATCGAGGGTCAGGTGGCATTCGAGACGCTGTTCCGGCGATACCCGGATCTGCGGCTCGCGGTCCCGGCCGAGGAGGTGCGCTGGGGAGACAGCTTCCTGCGCGGGTTCGCGCGCCTTCCGGTCCTGTTCTAAGACAGCGGTTGGCCTGCGGCCCAGAGGTCGTGCGGCGTGGCTTGCATAGGCTACTCGTGGGCTTCTGATCTTTGGAGCCCACGAGAACAGATATGGGAGGTCGCGTGAGGGAGGATCAGCTCAGGTACGTCGAGGATTTCGGGCTGCTCTTCGAGCAGTTCGGGCAGCCGCGGATGGTGGGCCGGGTGCTGGGGGTGTTGCTGGTCTCCGGGTTGCACGAGCATTCGGCGGAGGAGTTGGCGGATCTTCTCCGCGCCAGCCGGGGGTCCATAAGCTCGGCGACGCGGACGCTGGTCCAGATCGGGCTGGTGCAGCGGGTGAGCCGTCCCGGCGAGCGGCGTGACTACTTTCGGGTAAGGCCCGGAGCGTGGAACGAGCTGATGCGGGAACGGATGGCCCAGGTTTACGCCTTGCGTGAGATGGCCGAGCGTGGGCTGAGCGTTCTGGATACTGGCGACTCGAGCGAACCGGAGGCGCGTCGCGGACTCGAAGAGATGCGCGACTTCTACGCCTACTGGGAGCGGGAGCTGCCCGCCGTCCTGGAGCGGTGGGAGCAACAAAACACGACTATCAAGGGTCAGGGGA
>Ga0136616_10001255_pt1 | contig 13211 bp, 11 predicted proteins | sample AntDrymUQ2992106_2_FD_106648 | JGI IMG/M metagenome (GOLD analysis project Ga0136616, IMG submission 106648) | Polar desert sand microbial communities from Dry Valleys, Antarctica - metaG UQ299 (21.06) | ecosystem: Environmental > Terrestrial > Soil > Desert | place: Antarctica: Dry Valley...
TACCTGGCGTGACCGGTCTCGCGCACCTCGGTGCCTTCCACACCGAGGTGATCGGGTACGGACTCGCGTGCGTTGCGATCATCGGGCTCGTGGTCTACGACGGGCTGCGCCGCCGCCGTGGCCGTTCCTAACGTCTCGCCAGCCGGCGTCCGCCGGAACACGATCCTGCTCGGCGCCGCTGTCGCGGTCAACTCGGCCGTCCTGCAGCTCGTGGCCGCGGTCTCCTCGCTCACCTTCGTACTCGTTACCGACATCGAGCACCTGCTCGGGCTCGGGCCCGCGATCTTCCTCACATCGGCCGCGCTCGCCGCATTCCCCGCGGGCCGCACCATGGACCGCCTCGGTCGCGTGCCGGTGCTCGTCGCGGGGCTCAGTTGCGGCGTTGCGGGAACGCTCCTGACCTCGCTCGGAACCCGCGTCGACTCGGCGCTCGCCGTCATCCCGGGGTTCGTGCTGATCGGAATCTCGAGCGGCGTCATGCTCCTCGCGCGCACGGCCGGCGGCGACATGTACCCACCGGAGCGACGGGCGCGCGGCATCTCGCTCGTCCTCTTCGGCGCGGTCTTCGGGGCAATCCTCGGGCCCGCCGTCTTCGGGCCGCTCTTCGCCGGGCGCGACCTCGAGCCCCAGGCGCTCGCCCTGCCCTGGCTCGCAGCCGCCGGGCTCCTGGCGGTGGGGCTCGTGCTCGTTCTGTTCATCCGCCCCGACCCGAAGAAGATCGCCGAGCAGCTCGCGCCAGCCCGGGAGGGGGAGCCTCGGGCGCCTGCCGCCCCCCTCGGCGAGCTCGTCCGCCGGCCGGGCGTGATCCCGGCGATGCTGGCGGCGCTCGCCAGCTTCGCCGTGATGGTCAGCGTGATGAACCTGACCGGATACGTCGTCGTGGAGGAGCACGGACACCACCAGAGCTCCGTCTTTCCGATCATCGGCGCCCACGTCCTCGGCATGTATGGCCTCGTGCTCTTCATCGGCGCGCTCATCGACCGGATGGGGAGGACGCCGGCGCTGACGGGCGGACTGGCGGTGATGGGCCTCTCGTGTGCGGGCCTGCTCTGGGCCGAGAGCGTGTGGGCGACCGCCGTGCTCCTCTTCGGGCTCGGCGTCGGGTGGAACTTCTCCTTCGTCGCGGCGACCGCGCAGCTCGTCGACCGCACGGCTCCCGCGGAGCGCGGGAGGCTCGTCGGCTTCACCGACCTCATCGGCGGGCTCCTGGGCGCCGCCCTCGCGCTGATCGGAGGCTTCGCGCTCGAGGCGCTCGGCGTGTCGGCCCTGGCCGTCGGCTCGACCATTCTCGTCCTCGCGCCGATCGTCTGGATCCTCGGCCGCAGGCAGCCGACGCCCGCTGTCAGCGGGGCTTGAGGGGTGGTAGACTGGCCCTCCGGCGGACGCCTGTCCGCCTCTTTCTTGTGCAGATGAAGACCTGGACCGCAAAGCCTGGCGAGATCGAGCGCCACTGGTATCTCGTCGACGCCGACGGGAAGACGCTCGGGCGCCTTGCGACGCAGATCGCCGACACGCTGCGCGGCAAGACGAAGCCGCAGTACACCCCGCACGTGGACACCGGCGACTTCGTCGTCGTCGTGAACTGCGAGAAGATCGCGGTGACCGGCAAGAAGCTCGACGAGAAGCGCTACTACCGCCACTCGGGCTACCCGGGCGGGATCCGCAGCCGCACGCTGCGCGAGCAGCTCGACCGGCGCCCGACCGAGGTGCTGAGGAAGGCGGTCAAGGGCATGCTTCCCCGCAACAAGCTTGCGCGCGCGCAGCTCACCAAGCTCAAGATCTACGCTGGACCGGAGCATCCCCACGAGGCTCAAGCCCCCGAGCCACTCACGATCGAGACGAGGTAGAGGACGTATGTCGCAACTGGCGCAGTACCAGGGAACGGGCAAGCGGAAGACGTCGGTCGCGCGGGTGATCCTGCGGCCGGGCGACGGGTCGACGTGGTTCAACGGCCGTCGGCTCGAGGACTACTTCCCGCGCACGACGCATCGCGCGATGGTGCTCGCGCCGCTGAAGACGGCCGGCCTCGACGGCCAGTACGACCTCCGCGTGCGGGTGCACGGCGGGGGAGTGAGCGGCCAGGCCGGTGCCGTGCGGCACGGAGTTGCCCGCGCCCTCGTGGAGGCGGATCCGAACCTCCGCATCCCGCTCAAGCGGCAAGGCTTCCTCACGCGCGACGCACGCATCGTGGAGCGCAAGAAGGCCGGCCTGCATAAGGCGCGCAAGGCGCCGCAGTTCTCCAAGCGCTAGTAGCGTGGGGGAACCCATGGTTCCCCCACGGGCCCCCTCCTTCGAAGCTGGACGCGCCGGGGCCGCGGGTGTAGCGCACGCCGGGCAAGCGCTCCGCCGGAACAGCCCTGGGCAGCACTTGTCCGATCAAATGGTCAGAGATTCCGAACGAAGCGTCCGACGCTCTCGTCGCGCGCGTAGCCGGCGGCCACCCAGAACCGCTCGGCAGGCTCGTTGCCTCGCCCGACAAGCGCCGAGATGCGCGGTGCGCCGAGCGCGCGGAGGCGCTCCTCGCCGGCGCGGACGAGCGTGAGCGCAAGCCCACGCCGCCGGTGGGACGGCAGGACGGCGAGCCGGTACACGGCGCCGCGCCAGCCGTCCCACGCGGCGATCACCGCCCCCGCGACCTTCCCGTCCACGAGGGCCACGAGCAGGGAGTCGGGTGCGTGCTCGAAGAGGCGCTCGATGCTGGCGCGTGAATCGGGCATCGACGTGGCCGCGCTCCGCGCCCGCTGCCACAGCCGGAGTACCTCGTCCAGCTCCCTCGTGCCGGCACGGCCGGATGACGGGGTCGCTCGCCACGGCGTCACGCTAGCGTCCGCCTCGTGTCCGCGAAGCGCCGCTACTTCGGCACCGACGGCGTCCGCGGCGTCGTCGGCCGTGACCTCACGACCGATCTCGTCGAGCGGCTGGGGCGTGCGGCGACGCTCTGGGCCGGCGGCGACGACGTCCTGATCGGGCGCGACACGCGCGGCTCCGGACCGGAGCTCGAAGCGGCCTTCGTGCGCGGAGTCGTCTCGGCCGGAGGTCGAGCACTGCTCGCCGGTGTGCTGCCCACGCCGGCGGTGCCGCTGCTGGCGGACGGGGCGCTCGGAGTCGTCGTCTCGGCCTCGCACAACCCGCCCGAGTACAACGGGGTCAAGCTCTTCGACCCGGGTGGCAGCAAGCTCGCCGACGAGCAGGAGGAAGAGATCGAGGCGCTGCTGAACGTTCCGGGACCGGGGGGCGGGTCGGTCGAGCGGCTGGAGGGGGCCGCCGAGCGTTACCTCGAGCACGTGCTCGTCGATGCTCCCCTGCTCCGAGGGCTCCGGATCGGGGTCGACTGCGCCAACGGCGCCTTCTCCGGGATCGCACCCGACGCATTCCGGCGGCTCGGCGCCGAGGTGCACGCCGTGTGCGACGAGCCCGACGGCACCAACATCAACGTGGGCTGCGGCGCCACCGATCTGGGGCGCCTGAGCGGGGACGTGGTCGACCGCTCGCTCGACTTCGGGGTTGCCTTCGACGGGGACGGCGACCGGATGCTCGCGGTCGGCCCCGACGGCGAAGCGATTGACGGCGACGGGATTCTCGCCATCATCGCGCTCGACCGCGCGGTCGCTCTCGTTGCCGTCACGGAGATGACGAACCTCGGTTTCCACCACCTCATGGCAGAACACGGGATCCGCGTCGTCACGACGAAAGTCGGCGACCGCTACGTGCTGGAGGCACTCAGGCGCGAGGGCGGCGTGCTCGGAGGCGAGCAGTCGGGGCACATCATCGTTCTCGACCGCCAGGTGACAGGCGACGGGCTCGTCGCGGCGCTGCTCTTCTGTGCCGCCGCCCAGAAGCGGCCGCTCACCGAGCTGGCCGGGCTGATCCAGCGGCTTCCGCAGGTCAGGGAGAACGTGCCAGCCGGTTCACGGCGGGAGCTCTCTCCCACCCTCGTCGAGGAGGTCGAGCGGATCAACGCGGAACTCGGCGGGTCAGGTCGGGTACTCGTCCGGGCCTCGGGCACCGAGCCGGTCGTGCGCGTGCTCGTTGAGGCGCCCACAAGGGTGACGGCAGAGAAGCTCTCTGGTATACTCGTCGCTCTCGTAACCCGAGAGCTCGGCTGACACCACTCCACGCAGGGTTGGTGCTGAGGCCGGGCTTTCTGCGTTTTCGAGAGGATTCTGTAGGGCGGCGCTGCAGACGTGCTTCACCCGGAAGTCAACGAGCTGAAAGGAGCTTCAGGGTGTGCGGGATCATCGGATACGTCGGTTCCAGGGACTGCAAGCCGCTTCTTCTCCAGGGTCTCGAGCGGCTTGAATACCGTGGCTACGACTCGGCCGGCATCGCCCTCCTCGAGGAGGGCGGGCTCGATTCCATGCGGGCCGTCGGAAACCTCGACCAGCTCAAGCGGGCGGCGGCCACCAACGGTTCCCGTTCGAGCCACGGCCTCGGCCACACGCGCTGGGCGACGCACGGTGCGGTCAGCGAGCGCAATGCTCACCCGCTGACCGGCTGCGACGACGGCGGGCTCGCCCTCGTCCTCAACGGCATCGTGGAGAACTACCGGGAGCTCAAGGAAGGGCTCGTCGCCGAGGGGCACACGTTCAGCTCCGAGACCGACGCCGAGGTGGTGGCGCATCTCGTCGAGCGCCATTACGAAGGCGACCTCGTCGCGGCCGTGCACGCGGTGTACCGCGATCTGGAGGGGCACTTCGCGTTCGTCGTCATCCACCGCGACCACCCTGACCTGCTGGTAGGTGCGCGCCTTCAGTGCCCGCTCGTCGTCGGACTCGGCGAGGGCGAGAACTTCCTGGCCTCGAACGTCGCCGCGTTCCTGCGCGAGACACGCCGTGTGCAGTTCCCCGAGGACGGCGACATCGTCACCGTGACGCCTCAGGGCGCGACGTTCTCGCGCGCAGACGGGACGCCGGTCGAGCGGCCCGAGGAGCGGGTCGACTGGGACGACGAGGGCGCCGAGAAGGCGGGGTACGAGACGTTCATGCTCAAGGAGATCTACGAGCAGCCCGAAGCGGTGCACAAGACGATCGGCGAGCGCGTCAGACGCGGCCGGCTCGAGCTCGGCGAGCTCGGGCTCTCCGACGAGGATCTGCGCGACCTGCGCCGGATCGTGATCGTGGCCTGCGGTACCGCCTATCACGCGGGCGTCGTCGCCCGCTACGTGATCGAGGAGTGGGCCCGGCTGCCCGTCGAGCACGAGATCGCGAGCGAATGGCGCTACCGGAATCCGGTGCTGGCCCGCGACACGCTCGTGATCGGGATCTCGCAGTCGGGCGAGACGGCGGACACGATCGCCGCGCTGCGCGTCGCCCGCGAGGCGGGGGCTCGCACGGTCGCGATCACCAACATGATGGGCGCCCAGATCTCGCGTGAGGTGGACTCGGTGCTCTACACCCGCGCGGGCCTCGAGATGAGCGTCGCGTCCACGAAGACCTTCACGGCCCAGGTCGCGCTCTTCTACCTGATCGCGCTCAAGCTCGCCCAGGTGCGCGGGACGCTGCCGCCGGAGGAGATCCGGTTCATCCTCGACGAGGTCTACGAGTTGCCGACGAAGATGGCGGCCTTCCTGTCCGCCGACCATCCGATCGCCGACATCGCCGAGCGCTACTACGAGAAGCCCTTCTTCTTCTACCTCGGCCGCAACATCGGTCTCCCGGTCGCGCTCGAGGGCGCGCTCAAGCTCAAGGAGATCTCGTACATCCCGACCGAGGCGTACTCCGCCGGCGAGATGAAGCACGGCCCGATCGCGCTCCTGGACGAGGACACGCCCGTCGTCTGCATCGCGACCGACATCCATGTCTACGAGAAGGTGGTCTCGAACATCCAGGAGGTGCGGGCGCGGGGCGCGCACGTGATCGCGATCGCGACCGACGGCAACGAGGACATCCAGCACCACGCCGACGACGTCATCTTCGTCCCGAAGTCGCCGAACTTCCTCCAAGTGGTTCTGGCGGTGCTGCCGCTTCAGCTCCTCGCGTACAGGATCGCGCGCAAGCGCGGCCTGAACGTCGACCAGCCCCGGAACCTGGCAAAGACGGTCACGGTCGAGTAGCGGGAACCCCGGGGCGGCGGGCGGTGTAGTAGCCTCGTGGCAGGAATGACGAGGGCAGTAGGGCTCGCGCTTGTTGTTGCGGCGCTCGCGGCGATGGCGGTCGCGGCTGCCCCGGCGAAAGAGAATCCACGGAACCCGCTCTACGCGGTCTCCTTCGAGCTCACACGCGTCGCCTCCGACTCGTTGAAGCCCGTGGGTCGCCGTGTACCGACCGAGAGCTTCGGCGACCGGTGGGGCTTCTCGCCCGACCGCTCGCAGGTCGTGCTGGCGCGAGGCGACGGAGAGCTCCGTTTCGTCGACCTCACCCGAATGCGACTGCTCGGCGACACGCGGCTTCCGGATCGCGACGTGACCATCTCCGGCCTCGCCTGGCTGAGGGCCGATCGGCTGGTCGCGCTCACGTATCGCTGCTGCCCGCAGCAAGCAGGAGTGGTCGTGCTCGACCCGCGAGCACGGAAGCTCGTCGCAGCTCGTCAGCTCCCGGGAGCCGTCGTCGAGGCTGCGCGCACTCGAAGCGAGCTCATCCTTCTGCTCGCGCCGTCGTCGGGTGCGCCCGGCCCGGCCCGGCTCGTCGTCGTGGACGGCGACCTCGGGGTGCGCGACCTCGTCCTCCCCGAGACGCTGGCTCAGTCCTCGACACCTCCGCAAGGCGAGGAGGAGGAGCGCAACTACGTGGCGAGGCAGCGCACGCCCGGATTGGCGGTCGACCGGGATGCGAACCGCGCCTTCGTAGTCGGCGACGGGGAGCCGATCGCGGAGGTCGAGCTCGGGTCCATGGCGCTGCGCTACCACGCTCTCTCAGGGCGGCGGCTGCAGCGGCGCACGAAGGTGGCCGAAGGAGCGTTCGTTCACGCCGAATGGTTGGGGAACGGCCGGCTCGCCGTGTCGGGTGAGCGCTACGACGGCCTCGATCCGGCGACCCGCCGCCTGCGGAGCGAGGCCCTTGGCCTGCGCGTGCTCGACACGCGCGACTGGAGCGAGCGGATGGTTGCCGCGGACGTCACCCACGTCAGCCGTGTGGGCGATGCCCTGGTGACGGGCGGAGGGCACGGGTTGAGGGTCTTCGGGCTTGACGGCGAGCCCCGCTTCCACCTGTTTCCGGGACGGCAGGCCCTCGTCTACCTGGCGCTCGGCAGCCGCGTCTACGTGCACATGCCGAACCGCGAGTACGCGGTCGTGGACGTCGAGACCGGCCGGCAGCTGGGTCGCCGCAGTGCTCCTCTGCCCGCGCTGCTGACCGGCGAGGGCGGTCCTGCGTTCTGACATGAAGCTCGCCGCCCTCCTCCTCGTGGTGGGAAGCCTTGCGGGAGCAGCGGCCGGCGCGCCGCGGGCGCCGTCCGAGTCCGCGACGGAGGCGCTGTACGCGTTCACTCCGGGCCGGCCTCAGCTCAGGGCCCTGACACGGGTCGCGCCGGGGACGCTGAAGCCGGTCGGCCGCACCGTCCACCTTGCGGCCTTCGCCAGCGCGTGGAGCTTCTCGGGCGATCGCACACGGCTCGTGCTCGCGAACGAGAGGCCGGCACTCCGCCTCGTCGACCTGCGCCGAATGGAGCGCGAGGGCGACGTCCTGCTTCCCGCGCTCGCCGTGCACACAGCCTGGCTCGGTCGCAGCCGCATCGTCGCCGTCACGTCTCGCGACGGCCGGCTCGGTGCCGTGGCGGTCGACGCGAACAGCCGCAGGGTCGTCGCGACAAGGCGGCTCGGCCGGGGCACGGTCGTGCGCATGGCCCGAGCGCGCAGCACGCTTGCGCTCCTCGTCGCGCCCGGAGGATCCGTGGGGCCAATGCGCCTCGTGACCCTCACCGCGGCGCTCACCGTCCGCTCCGTGTCGCTGCCCGCGACGCGTGGCGGTTTCGGTGGCTCCGCGGCGAGCGGGCAGCCCGGAACGTTCAGGCACCGCCTCCCGGGCTTGGCCCTCGATCGCAGCGGAGAACGCGTCTTCGTGGTCGGCGACAGTGAGCCCGTCGCCGAAGTCGATCTCCGCTCGCTGACGGCTCGCTACCACCCGAGACGGACGCTCAGCGCTTCGTCGAAGTCGCTGGAGGGACCCACGATCGAGGCGCGGTGGCTCGGGGGCGGGCTGCTGGCCGTAGCGGGGTGGCGCTCTGCCGGCTTCGATGCGTCGACACGCGAGTCTCTTCGCGAGCCGCTCGGCCTCACGGTCATCGACACCCGCAACTGGAGCGAGCGCACGATCGATCCCGAGGCCGGCACATTCAAGGCCGTGGGGGCGACGCTGGTGACCTATGACGACGGGCGCGGAGTGCTCGGGTATGGGTTCGCGGGGGCTGAGCGCTTCAGGCTGTTCGAGGGCGAGAAGGCGTTCGTCGTCCTCGCCCTCGGAGGGCGCCTCTACGTGGCGACCGAGCGCACCTCGGTGGGCTCGCTCATGCTCGTGGACGCCCGCGACGGGCGGGTCGTCGGCCGTCACAGCGGCCATATCCCGCGCCTGTTGACCGGCCCCTAGTCGGGCACGCGCTGTCGCCCGCCCCCTGCGACAGCCAAGCCCGCGATCAAGACGGCGAGGATGGCGACGTGGTAGGCGATGTCGAGCGCCGTCCGGGGGCCGACGCCGACCGCGATCGTGAGCAGCCCGACGAGCACGCCGAGGATCGCAAAGGCCTGAGCGCCGACGGCTGCTCTGCGAGCCCACGGGGATGGGCTCCACGTGAGCGCGAGGCCGGCGAGCAGGACGATCGCGATCACCGTCTCGGCGATCCGAGCTTCGTGGTGGCGGTAGCCGTCGAGGAGCTTGCCGGTGTGGATCAGCGCCGCAGCGACGAACGTCGCGGCTTCGAAGAGGAGCAGAGCTCGAATCGTTCTCATCTCGCTCTCTCCCGGGAATCGGCCACGTCGAGCCGCGGGAGCAGCCGGTCGAGCCAGGCAGGAACCCACCAGTTGGCGCGGCCGAAGAGTTGCAGGAGGGCCGGTACGAGCACCATCCGGACGACGGTCGCGTCGAGGAAGATCGCCGTCGCCATGCCCACGCCGAGCAGCTTCAGGAAGATCTCGTCGCTGACGACGAAGACCAGGAAGACGGCGACCATGATCGCGGCGGCGGCGGTGATCACGCGCGCGGTCTTCGCCAGCCCGTCGGCGACGGCGCGGGACGTCTGACCGTGGCTGAGGTACTCCTCGCGTATGCGCGAGAGCAGGAAGACCTCGTAGTCCATCGAGAGGCCGAAGAGGACGGCGAACATCATCACGGGCATGAATGGCGGCACGGGCGTGTCGGCGTCGATGCCGATCAGCTGGCCGAACCAGCCGCCCTCGGCGGCGAGTGCGAGCACGCCGTACGCGGCACCGACCGCAAGCAGATTCATGACGCCGGCCTTGAGCGCGATCAGCGGTGAGCGGAAGGCGGCGAGCAGGAAGAGGAAGGAAAGGCCGACGACTGCGGCGATCAGCAGCGGCAGGCGGGCGCGGATCAGGTCGCTCTGGTCGACGACCGAGGCGGTCAGTCCGCCGACGCGGACGTCGACACCGCCGTTCTCGATCTGCGGGAGGAGGTCTTCGCGCAGCCGGTGCACGAGGTCGGTGGTTGCCGAGTCCTGTGGCGAGCTCGTTGGCACGACCGTGAGAACCGCGGCGTTCCTGCCTTCGTTGAGCCTCGGTTCGCTCACGAAGGCGACGCCGGGGTCGGATCGCAGCCGCTCGGCGAGCGCGGCAAGCTCCTGGTCTGCGCCGGCGGCCGGCAGATCGGCGGCAAGCAGGAGCGGCCCGTTCGCGCCGGGGCCGAACCCGGTGCTGACGAGCTGGTACGCATCACGCGTGGTCGTTCCGATCTGATCGTTGCCCGCATCGGGGAAGCCGAAGCGCAGTCCGAGGGCAGGAGCAGCGAAGGCGATCAGCACGACCGCCCCGAGGATCGCGGCCGGCCCGGCTCGTCGCTGAATGAGGTGGCTCCAGCGGCCGGCCAGCGTCTCGCCGCCTGCGGCCGCAACCCGCCCGAGGCCGGGAATGCGCAGGCGGTTGACGCGGTGGCCGGCGAAGGCCAGCAGCGCCGGCAGCAGCGTGACCGAAGCCGCCATGGCGATGAGGACGGCGAGACTGACCGAGACGGCGACGCCGTAGAGGAAGGACACGCCCAGCAGGAACAGGCCGAGGAAAGAGATGACGACCGTCGTCCCGGCGACGAGGACGCTGCGCCCGGCCGTGCTGACGGACTCGACGACGGCCGCGCGTGGATCGCTGCCAGAGGCGAGGGCGGAGCGGAAGCGGGTCAGGATCAGGAGCGCATAGTCGATCCCGACGCCGATCCCGACGACTCCGGCAATTGCGGTGGCGAAGCCGGGGACGTCGATGAGCGCGGCGAGGACGCCGATCAGCAGAACCGAGAGCCCGAGCCCGAAGAGCGCGATCGCGATCGGCAGCCCGACCGCCACGACCGATCCGAAGGCGATGAGGAGGATGGTCGCGGCGGCGATCAGACCGACGACCTCGGGACTGCCGCCCTCCTGCGCGTTCCGAATCGGCGGCCCGCCGAGCTCGATCGCGAGGCCGTCGCCGCTCGCGGCCTCGGCCAGCTCGATCAGGCTCGTACCCGTCTCCGCCGGCACGTCCAGCGCCGGGCGGTCGAGCTCGAGGCGGGCGAGGGCGATCGTGCCGTCGCGCGACACGCGCGGCGGCTGGGCGGCGGCGACACCCTCGAGGCCTTCCGCCCGCTCGAGGAAACGCTCGACGCGCCTGAAGACGGCCTGCTCGCGGGCACCGGCCTCGGCCTCCCAGACGACCTCGATCGTGTCACCCGAGGTGCCTGTGAAGCGCTCGGCGACGAGGTCGGCCGCTGCCTGCGACTCCGAGCCGGCCGTCGCGAATTCGGCGGAGAACTCCCCCGCAAGGCGCGGGGCGACAGCGACGGCGACGGCAAGGACGGCGATCCACGCCAGCACCATCCAGCCGCGCCGGCGGTAGGCCAGGTCGGCGAGGCGGGCGAGGCGTCCGGAGAGGGGCGCGGGAACTTGAGTTGCGCGTGAATTCGTCATGGCTGCCACGCTACGAGCGCGGCCCATCCCGCACGACACCCCGGGGGAGGAACCCGAGCGCCCTCAGGGAGGAACTTCGGCGTCCCCCCGTGGTGGGAGGCGGATCCCTCTCGGGGGCGACTCGCCGCCCCCCGGAGGGCCGTTACCCTCGAAAGCGTGTCCCGCAGGGAGCTGCTCGCCGATGCCTGTATCGCTGCCGCAGTATTCGCCCTCTCGCTCGCATTGCTTGCGGCCGGCGACGCCCGCGACCCCGACGCAAGGCAGCTCGACGGTCTGGGCGTCGCGCTCGCCTCGCTCGCCTCGCTTCCGCTCGTCGCCAGGCGCCGCGCGCCGCTGGCCGTGTTCGCGTTCACGGCCGCGGCGAGCGCGGCGCTGAACGGGTTCGGCTATCCGCCCGGACCGCCGCTCGGGCCGACGGTCGCCCTCTACTTCCTCGCCCTCAGCCCCGCCTCGACGCGATTCGGCCTGCGGCTCACCGCCGTCACCGTCGCCGGCTTCTTCGTCGCCCACCTCGCCGCCAGGGGAATCGCACTCTCCGAGTTTCCGCTCGTGCCGCTCCTCTTCGGCGCTCTGGTCTGGGGCGGCGCCTGGGTGCTCGGCGACCGGATTCGGCAGCGGCGCGCTCGAATGGTAGAGCTGGAGGAGCGCGCGCTGCGGGCCGAGCGCGAGGCCGAGCGCGAGCGCCGCCTCGCCGCGGCGGAGGAGCGCACCCGCATCGCGCGCGACCTGCACGACTCAGTCGGCCATGCGATCAACGTGATCCTCGTCCAGGCAGGCGCCGCCCGCCTGCTGCAGGAGCGGGATCCGACGGGAACGCGCGCTGCGCTCGAGACGATCGAGGAGGTCGCCCGCGAAACCGTGGCGGAGATCGATCAGCTCGTGCGCGTTCTGCGCGACGACAGCTCTGCCGAGGGGGGCGAGGTGGAGCCGCCTCCGGGTCTCGCTGCGCTCGCTGCTCTCGTAGAGCGGCACCGCGCCTCCGGGCTGGCCGTCGTCGTTCGCGTCGACGGGCCTCGCCGGCAGCACGCTCCCGGCGTCGACCGGGCCGCCTACCGGATCCTCCAGGAAGCGCTCACCAATGCGGCCCGGCACGGAGGCGGGAGTGCGGAGGTCGACGTCACGTTCGACCCCGACGCGCTCGAGCTCGTCGTGAGCAACCCGACGGCTCTCGATGCCCTTCGCCGGGAGGGGCACGGAATCGTCGGTATGCGCGAGCGGACCGCCCTGCTCGGCGGAGATCTCGATGCAGGCGCGAGCGACGGCTGTTTCAGCGTGCGAGTACGACTGCCCTACCGCGTCGGAAGGCGCCAGTGACCGGAGGGCGGGTGCGCGTCCTCCTGGTCGACGACGACAACCTCATGCGCGCCGGCCTCAGGGCAGTGCTCTCGAGCGACGAGTCGATCGTGGTCGTGGGCGAGGCGGGCGACGGCCGGGCCGCCGTCCGCGAGACCCACGCGCTCGCGCCCGACGTGATCCTGATGGACGTCCGCATGCCCGACCTCGACGGCATCTCGGCGACCCGCGAGATCGTCGCCGCCTCGCCCGACGCGCAGGTCGTGATCCTCACCACCTTCGAGCAGGACGACTACATCTTCGGTGCGCTCAACGCGGGCGCCTCGGGCTTCCTGCTCAAGCGCACGAGACCGGAGGAGTTGATCGCTGCCATCCACACGATCGCGGCCGGCGACTCACTCCTCTCCCCGTCGGTCACCCGCACCGTGATCCAGCGGATGGCACGGCAGCCTGCGCCCGACGCCACCGCGGCAGCGCGCCTGGACGAGCTCACCGTCCGCGAGCGCGAAGTCCTCGCATTGATCGCGAGCGGGCTCTCGAACGGCGAGATCGCCGCCATGCTCGTCGTCGAGGAATCGACCGTCAAGACCCACGTCAAGCACATCCTCAGAAAGCTCCGTCTGCGAGACCGCGTCCAGGCGGTCATCTTCGCCTACGAGAGCGGCCTCACCCGGCCCGACTCCTGACGTCGGCCATCCAGATCGGCTAGGCGACTCTGACGATCCGCGGCGGCCCCTCCGGGCCGTCCACCTCGATCGCAGTCGCCAGCACCTCGTTCTTGATCCACTCGGCGTGGGCCAGGAGATCGGCTTGCTCCTCGGGCAGCGTGACGACGATGCGGTCGGTGAGCTGGAGGCCGGCCTCACGGCGCATCCCGTTCA
>Ga0136616_10001256_pt1 | contig 13210 bp, 9 predicted proteins | sample AntDrymUQ2992106_2_FD_106648 | JGI IMG/M metagenome (GOLD analysis project Ga0136616, IMG submission 106648) | Polar desert sand microbial communities from Dry Valleys, Antarctica - metaG UQ299 (21.06) | ecosystem: Environmental > Terrestrial > Soil > Desert | place: Antarctica: Dry Valley...
TGCCGAGTCGAGCTCCGCTTCGGCCTCGCGACGCGCCGCTGCCTCGGTCTGGACGGCGCGTGACTGTGCCTCCTCCCATAGCCGCTCGGCGTCGGCCCGCAGCCGCTCGGCGTCGGCCAGCGCCTGCTCACGGGCGTTCTGCGCGGCGCGCTCGACCGCGCGAGCTTCCTCCTCGCCCGTGGCTCGCACGCGGCCCGCCTCCTCGGCCGCCTCGTCGCGCAGCCGCTGGGCCGCCGCCTCGGCGGCGACAAGGATCGACTCCACCTGCTCGGCTGCGAGCTCCGCGGCGCGCGAGTTGGGGGTGTCGGTCGATGCCATCCTGCTTCTCAGCGGCGGCTCGCCCGAGCCGCCGCAAGCAGCTTACGGCGCGGCGAAGCTCCAAGAGCGCCGAAGGTAACCTGCAAATCGGCATGCAGCGAGGCTCAGAGCGATACAAGGCACGGGCGATCGAGTCGAAATGGCAGGCGGTCTGGTCGCGCGAGCGCACGTGGGAGGTGGCGAACGAAGACGCCGACTCGGAGCCCAGCTCCTACGTGCTCGAGATGCTGCCCTACCCCTCCGGCGAGCCTCACATGGGCCATCTCAAGACGTACTCGATCGGCGACGCGATCGCGCACTTCCGTCGCAGGGGCGGCGTCCGCGTCCTCCACCCGATGGGCTACGACGCCTTCGGACTGCCGGCGGAGAACCACGCGATCCGCACGGGGCAGCACCCGCGCGCCTCCACCGAGGCGTCGATCGAGCAGTTCCGCCGACAGTTTCGCTCCTGGGGGATCTCGATCGACTGGTCGCGCGAGTTCGGGACGCACGAGCCCTCCTACTACCGCTGGACCCAATGGATCTTCCTGCGCCTTTTCGAGCGTGGGCTCGCCTACCGCAAGGAGGCCGCAGTCAATTGGTGCCCGAAGGACGAGACGGTGCTCGCCAACGAGCAGGCCAAGGACGGGGTCTGCGAGCGCTGCGGGACGCCGGTCGAGGCGCGCCAGCTCGAGCAGTGGTTCTTCAGGATCACCGACTATGCCGACGTGCTGCTCGACGACCTCGAGACCGTGGATTGGCCCGACCACGTCCGCACGATGCAGCGCAACTGGATCGGGCGCTCGGAGGGAGCGGAGGTCGTCTTTCGCTGCGAGGAGCTCGGCGCGGACTACCCGGTCTTCACGACCAGGCCGGACACGCTCTTTGGAGCTACCTTCTTCGTGCTCGCTCCCGAGCATCCCGACGTGCTGCGGCTGAGCGACTCGCCCGAGGTGCGCGACTACGTCAACCACGCGCTCGCCGCCTCGGCGGAGGACCGCGGCCTCGAGCAGCGCGAGAAGACCGGCGTGGCGCTCGGCCGGACGGTCACGAACCCGGTGAACGGCGAGGAGATACCGATGTTCGTGGCCGACTACGTCCTGATGGAGTACGGCACCGGAGCGATCATGGCCGTCCCCGCGCACGACCAGCGCGACTTCGACTTCGCCCGCCGCTTCGACCTCCCGATCCGTCGCGTCGTCGAGCCGGCGGACGGAGACACGAGCGACGACGCCGCGATCGAGCGCGCCTTGGTGGAGCACTCAGCCGACGAGCGGCTCGTGGGCTCCGGCCGCTTCGACGGCATGCCTGCGCCGGAGGCGATCGCCGCGATCACCGCCTGGCTCTCCGAGGAGGGGCGGGGGAAGGCCGCCGTCTCGTATCGGCTGCGCGACTGGCTGCTCTCGCGCCAGCGCTACTGGGGTTGTCCGATCCCGATCGTCCACTGCGACCGCTGCGGCGAGGTGGCCGTCCCCGACGACCAGATTCCGGTCGAGCTGCCGGAGGTGGACGACTACGCGCCGCGCGGGCGCTCCCCGCTGGCCGCCGCCGAGGACTGGGTGCGCGTGGACTGCCCGTCGTGCGGCGGCGCGGCGCGGCGGGAGACGGACACGATGGACACGTTCGTCGACTCGTCGTGGTACTTCCTGCGCTACTGCGACGCCCGCAACGACGAGGCGCCATGGAGCCGCGCCGCGCTCGAGCGCTGGATGCCGGTCGACCAGTACATCGGCGGCGTCGAGCACGCGATCCTCCATCTGATGTACGCGCGCTTCTTCTGCAAGGCGCTGAGCGACCTCGACTTGCTGGACGTGCGCGAGCCGTTCGCCCGCCTGTTCACTCAGGGGATGATCACCCGCGACGGGACGAAGATGTCCAAATCGCGCGGCAACGTGGTCAGCCCGCGCGACTACGTCGAGCGCTTCGGCGCCGACACGGCGCGCTGCTACATCCTCTTCATGGGCCCCGCCGACCAGGACGCCGACTGGTCGGACGAGGGCGTCGGCGGGGTGCACCGCTTCCTCGCGCGCCTGCACCGACTCGCGGTCGAGGTGGCCGAGCCGGTCGCGACCGACGGCGATGCCGCCCGCGACCCCGCGGCGGCGGACGGCGCCCCCGCCGGGGGGGCGAGTGTGGTGCTGCGCAAGGCGCACTGGACGATCGACAAGGTCACCTCTGACCTCGGTGAGCGGTTCGCGTTCAACACGGCGCTTGCGGCGATCATGGAGCTCGTCAACGACTGCTACCGCGAAAAGGGCGGTCTGCTCGCCTCCGACGACGGCGCGGCGCAGCTCCGCTTCGCGGTCGCGACGGCGGGCTCACTCGTGTTCCCGTTCGCCCCTCACGTGGGCGCCGAGGTCTACGAGCTCGTGACGGGCACGCGCGTCTGGGAGCAGCCGTGGCCGGAGGCGGACCCGAACCTCCTGGTCGCGGGCACGTTCGAGCTGATCGTTCAGGTCAACGGCAAGCTCCGCGACCGCGTCGAAGCTCCGAGCGACGCGTCGGAGGCCGAACAGGAGCGTCTCGCGCGCGCGTCGGAGAAGGTGGACGCGCACCTCGACGCGGGCGAGATCGTGAAGACCGTCGTGGTGCCCGGCAGACTCGTCAACTTCGTGGTGAGGGGCGGTCGGAGCTGACCCGCCTCGCGGTCGAGCCGGCTTGACCGCCGCGGCGGCCCACGTGGCGGTCGTGGGCTCCGACGGTCCGGCCGTGGGCGAGCGGGCGCTCACCGTGGCGCTTGAGGTGGGCCGCGCGCTCGCGCGACGCGGCGCATTGGTCGTCTGCGGCGGCCTCGGCGGGGTGATGGAGGCCGCCTGCCGTGGCGCGCGCGAGGAGGGAGGGTTGACCGTGGGCCTGCTTCCCGGCCTCGACCGCGGGGAGGCGAACGCCCACGTCCAGATCGCGCTGCCGACAGGCCTCGGCGAGGCCCGCAACGCGCTCGTCGTGCGGGCGGCGGACGCGGTCATCGCCGTGGGCGGCGAGTTCGGCACGCTCTCGGAGATCGCGCTTGCGCTCAAGGCGGGCACGCCGGTCGTCGGCGTGGGCACGTGGGAGCTCTCGAAGGGTGGAAGGGCGGTCGACGCGATTGACCGCGCGGACGGTGCCGAGGACGCGGTCGAGCGCGCCCTGGCGCTCGTTCGGCGCCAGACGGGTGATCCCACGACCCCTCCCAGGCCCACGCGGCCTTGGAATCAACCATCTAGCGTGTCGGCCATGGCCGAAGCGGAGCGCCGGCGCGTCGTCGTTCACGGGCGTGTGCAGGGAGTGTTCTTTCGCGACTCGACGCAGGAGGAGGCCGAGCGACGAGGCGTGGCGGGATGGATCACGAACCGGTCCGATGGTGCCGTCGAGGCGGTCTTCGAGGGCGATGCGGAAGTGGTCCGCGCGATGGTCGCGTTCTGCCGCGAGGGGCCGCAGCGTGCCGACGTCGATCAGGTAGACGAATCGGAGGAGGACCCCGAGGGCCTCTCCGGCTTCGACGTGCGGTAGAGCCGACCGCCCTTAGATCACAGATCGGCCCACGGCCGTGACCGAGCCGTCGCGTTCGAGGCGTCAACCGTGCGCGGCGCCCACCTACGGTCGGCCGCCGTGGGGCCGATCGCCGACCGCAGCAAGGGCCAGCTGCTCGCGTACGTGGCGGCAGCGGTGCTGGTCGTGGTCGCCGGCATCCGATTCCTCGATCAGGGCGGCGAGGAGCAGCCGGCCGCGCCGGTGGCGATCGACGGAGGCACCGGCGCCGCGCCGGCGGACGGCTCGGCCGAGGGAGGGCGACTGTACGTCCACGTGGCGGGGGAGGTACGCGAGCCGGGCCTCTATCGGCTGTTCCCGGGAGCCCGAGTCGGCGCTGCGATCGACCGTGCGGGCGGCGTGGAGCGGCGCGCGGACCTCTCGGGGGTCAACCTCGCCGCAGAGCTCCAGGACGGGCAGCAGGTCCTCGTTCCGAGGCGCGGATCGGTAACCGCCGTAGCGCCCGCGCCCTCTCCTTCGGCGACGGGAGCGCCGACGACAGACGCGGGAGCTCCTGCCGCTCCGATCAGCCTCGGGCAGGCGACCGTGGAGGAGCTCGACGCCGGCGTCGACGGGATCGGTCCGATCCTCGCCACGCGCATCATCGAGTTTCGCGACGAGCAGGGGACCGTCGGCGCGATCGACGAGCTCGAGGGCGTGGAGGGGATCGGGGAGGAGCGGCTTGCCGATCTTCGCGAAGCGCTCGTCCCGTGAGCAGGCAGGGCGCCACGGTCCATTTCGCTCGGTCGCCACCGGAGCGCGGACCGCCGCGATCCGAGCTCGCCCGTCCGCTGCTCTCGAGCTGATCCGTTCGCACCCACGACACGTCGGTCTCGCGGCTCTCGTCGTCGGGATCGGAGGGCCCGGGGCGCTCGAGGTCCCGCTCCCCGCGGAGGCCGTGGCGCTCGCGGCTGCCGCCCTCCTCGCGGGCTGCGCGCTCGCCGGCACTCCCCGGCTGGGACTCGCCTGCGGCGCCCTGGTCGCGGTCGGTGCTGCGCTCGGCACGGCACGGCTCGCGGACATCGACGCCGACCGTCTCGCGCTCGCCGGGAGCCGCCTCGAGGCGCGGGCCGTGCTCCTCGAGCACCCGCGCCCGTCGCCCTTCGGCTGGGCCGCCGAGGTTCAGGTCTTCGACGGCGGGGCGACCGGCCCCCGGCTGCTGGCGCGCACGCCCGAAGATGTCCCGTGGCCGGCGAACGCGGACATCGGGACGGAGCTGGAGATCACCGGCTTCGCCCATCCGGTCCACCCGCGGCCGGGCGCCGAGGTCGACTGGGCGGCTTACCTCGAGCACCAGGGGATCGCCGGCGAACTGGAGGTAGAGGCGGTCAGCCTGACCGGCGCCCGGCGGGGCGGGCTCATCGGAGCGATCGACCGAGCCCGCGCGCGCGCCGAGGGCGCCTTGGAGGCCGGCGTGAGCGAACCGAACGCGGCTCTCATCAGGGGCATGGTCCTCGGCCAGGACGAGGCGATCGATCCACTCGTGCGCGACGACTTCCGCGCATCCGGCCTCGCGCACATTCTCGCGGTCAGCGGGCAGAACGTCGTGCTCCTCGGGCTGCTCGCCCTGCCGGCGCTCGCGGCGGTGCGAGCGCCGCCGCGAGCGCGCCTGGCGATCCTCATAGCGCTGATCGCCGCCTACGTCCCGCTCGCCGGCGCCGGCCCCTCGCTTCAACGGGCGGGCGTCATGGGCGCGGCGGGGCTCATAGCGCTGGCGGTCGGACGGCCGGCGTCGCGCTGGTACGCGCTGCTCCTCGCCGCCGCCGTGACTCTCACCCTCAACCCCCGCGTCTGCGGCGATGCCGGTTGGCAGCTCTCGTTCGCTGCAGTGATCGGGATCCTGGTCCTCGGCGGCACCGTGCGCGCGGCGCTCGCCGGCTTTCCGCACCTGCTCGCGGAGGGCGTCGCACTGACCGTGTGCGCGACCGTGGCAACGGCGCCCCTGCTCGCCCATCACTTCGAGCAGGTCTCGATCGCGAGCCTGCCCGCCAACCTGCTCGCGCTACCGGCCGTGGCGCCGGCGATGTGGCTCGGAATGGCGCAGATGGCGATCGCTCAACTCGGCGACACCGCAGGCCCCCTCGCCGGCGCCGCGACAGCGGGCGTCGGCGCGCTCGGCACCGTCAACGAGGTCCTCCTCGACTACCTCTCGGCCCTGGCGGCCTGGTTCGCCGAGCCGTCGTGGGCGCAGGTCGAGGTCGGGCTCGCGTCCCCGGTGCTGGTCGTGGTGGCCTACGCCGCGATCGGAGCAGCGGCGCTCGGAGCGCGACCCTTGTCGCGACGAGCCGGCCCGCCGGCGAGTGCGCTGCTGGCGCGCCTGCGCACGGCGCCGACGAGGACCCGGCGCGCGCTCGCGATCGCCCTGGTCGCCGCGTTCGCGGCGCTGGTCGCCTCGGTAACCGGCCCCGGCGATCCGCCAGAGGAGCTCACGGTTTCGTTCCTCGACGTCGGGCAGGGCGACGCGACGCTCGTGCAGCACCCGGACGGCGGGTCGATCCTGATCGACGGCGGTCCGGCCGAGGCGCGCGCGTATCGCCTGCTCAGCGAGGCGGGCGTCGAGCGGCTCGACCTGGTGATAGCGACGCACGCGTCCGCGGACCACCACGGCGGGCTCGTCGAGGTGCTCGAGCACATCCCGGTCGACGTGCTCCTCGACGGCGGCGACGGGACCGCCGACCCCGAGTTCCGGGCGATGCTGGCCGAGGCCGAGCGGCGCGGCGTTCGCACGATGGCGGCGTCGGCGGGGCAGACGCTCGCTGTGGGAGAACTGACGGTGAAGGTCCTTTCTCCCGAGCCGCGGCCACCCGGCCCCGCGCCCGAGGACCCGAACCCGCGCGCGGTGACAGCGGTCGTGAGCGCGGACGAGTTCGAGCTGCTCGCCTCCGGCGACGCCGAGAGCCCGTCGCTGGCTCCGCTCGGCGTACCCGACGTCGACCTGCTCAAGGTGCCCCATCACGGGAGCGCGGACGAGGGGCTGGCGGAGGTGCTCGACCGCGCGCGCCCCGAGGTCGCCGGCATCGGCGTCGGGGAGGACAACACCTACGGGCATCCGGCGCCCTCGACGCTCGAGGCGCTGAGGGAGGCGGGCACGACCGTCTACCGGACCGACCTCGACGGAACGATCACGGTGACCGTCGCCGGGGGCGAAATGGAGGTGGCGACGGATCGGTGAAAGCCTCGCCCCCGCCGGGACCGCTCCTACACTCCCCGCCGTGGCCGAGCCGAAGCCCGTCTACCTGGTGACCGGAGACGATCATGCGCGGATCGACGCCTGGCGCGCGCGCCTGCGCGCCCGCGCCGAGGGAGAGGGGGGCGCGGTAGGGCTCGAGTCCTTCGATGCGCGCTTGGCCGCGCCCGAGGACATCGCGGCTGCGCTCGCCACGCTGAGCTTCGCCGCGGGCAGGCGCTTCCTTCTCGTCGATGGCGTGGAGACGTGGAAGGCCGGCCCCCTCGCGCCGCTCGAGCGCGCGCTCGGCGACATGCCGCCGGACACCACGCTCGTCCTGCTGGCGCGGGGAAAGGCGGCGAGCCGGCTCACCGACGCCGTGGCCGCGGCGGGCGGCGAGGCGCGCGACTACCCGGGTCCGAAGCCCTGGGAGATGCCGCGCTGGGTCTCCGATCGCGCGGCGGCGGAGGGCCTCCGCCTCGACTCCGAGGGCGCCAAGGCCCTCGTCGCCGCGGTCGGCCATCGCCGCCCCGCGCGGCTGGCACGCGAGGTCGAGAGGCTGTCCGTCCTCGCCCATCCGCGGACGGAGCTCTCCGCGGACGAGGTGCGGCGCCTGGCAGCGAGCGAGTCGACGGCGGGCGCCTACGACCTGGCGGACGCGCTCGTGGACGGCGACCGCGCCGGAGCTCTCCGGCTCGCCGAAGCGCTGCGGGCGAGCGAGGACCGGCCCGGACGGCTCGTGTTCCCGGTCGTCCGCCGGCTGCGCGAGGTGCACCGGGCCGCGGGCCTCGTCGAGGGGGGCGCCTCGGAGCGGCAGGTGGCGAAGGCGATCGGGCTCTCGCCCTACGCGGCCAAGCGGACGATGGGTCGTGCCCGCGGTGCCGACCGCGACGCCCTCGAGCGAGCGCTCTGCGCGTTCGCCGACCTGGAGGTGGACACGCGCGCCGGGGGAGGCGTCGACGAGGACACCGCGTTCTCGGTGGCGCTGGCGAACGCCGCCGGGTAGCAGCCCGACAGGCCGGCAATCCGGGCGGTTTATGCCCGCATGGACCGCATGAGTCGCCCCGCGCGGCCCTGCGACGGTCGTCCTAAGCGGCGGCTAGAGCGAGGCCCGCAGGCGCGCCGCGCGCGACTTCCTGCGGGCGCCCGCTCGCCTGTGCATCGCACCGCGCACCACCGCGCGGTCGATCCGCGACGCGAGCTCGCGCTGCTCGGTGTCTGCGCGCTCGGCGTCGCCGGCGCGCACGGCCTCTTCGAGCCGGTGGAAGTACGTCTTCATCGCCGACGTGTAGCGGCGGTTCTCCTGGCGCTCGCGCTCCGCCCGGCGGATGCGCTTTTCTTGTGACGCGATGTTTGCCATGTCAGAGCGTCCGCGGGTTGAGACGGCAACGAGCCGGCCCCCGGATGGCGGCCAACGATAGCGGGCGCGTGGCCCCCGGCGACCAGCGCCACGTCGCGCCGGCGAGCGAGCGTCCCGCTTCCGCGGGTGCCGCGCGCGTCGAAGATCCGGGTCGTCCGCGCGCGACGTCGGCGGGCGAGGACCCGCCCCGGCGCGGCGGCAAGCTCGCGCTCAGCACGGCCTTCTTCTCGTTCGCCACCGGGCTCTCGCGGGTCGCCGGCCTGGCACGCGAAGTCGTCGCGGCGAGCTATTTCGGGGTCACGGGGACGATGTCGGCCTTCACGATCGCCTTTCAGGTGCCCAACCTCGTGCGGGCCCTGTTCGCGGACATGGCCCTCCAGGGCGCCTTCGTCCCGGTCTTCACCGACCTGCTCGAGCGCGGCGAGCGCCGGGAGGCGTTCCGCGTCGCATCGAGCCTCTTCTTCCTCATCACGCTGGTGCTCGGCGGTATCACCGCGCTGCTCGTGCTCGCGGCGCCCGCGGTCATACCGGTCGTCGCGCCGGGGTTTGACGACGATCCCGCACTGCGCGACCTCACGGTCGCGCTGTCACGCGTTCTCTTTCCGATCGTGGTCCTGCTCGGCCTGTCGGGACTGGTCGTCGGGATGCTGAACTCGTTCGAGCACTTCAGCGTGCCGGCGCTCGCGCCGCTCGCCTGGAACCTGGTGATCATCGGCGCGCTGGTCGGCCTGACCCCGGCCTTCCCCGAGGAGGACCAGATCTACGCCTACGCGATCGGGGTGCTCGCGGGCACGGTGGTCCAGCTGCTGCTGCCCACGCCGTGGCTGCGCGGTCGAGGGGGGCGCTTGACGCTGACGCTCGACTGGCGCTCGCCCCACGTCCGGCGCGTCCTCGCGCTCATGCTGCCGGTCACGATCACGCTCGGCCTCATCAACTTCAGCCTGCTCGTGAACTCGTTCTTCGGCACGCTCGTCTCCGAGCAGGCGCCCGCCGCGATCGACAAGGCGTTTCGCATCTACATGCTGCCGCAGGGAATCTTCTCGATCGCGATCGCCACGATCCTGTTCCCGACGCTGTCGCGGTTCGCGGCGCGCGGCGCGCTCGACGACATGCGCAGGACGATGGCGAACGGCGTGCGCCAGATCGGGCTGCTCCTGATCCCGTCGGCGGCGATCCTCGCGGTGCTCGCCGAGCCGATCACGCGCCTCGTCTACGAGCGCGGCGTCTTTGGGGCCGCGGCCACCGACCTCGTGTCGGAGGCGATGTTGGTATGGGCGTTCTCGCTGCCGTTCCAGGGCGCGAGCCTGCTCTACTCGCGCACGTTCTTCTCCCTGCAGCGTCCCTGGACGACGACCGCGCTGGCGGGCGCGAGCCTCCTCGTCAACGCCCTGGTGGCGCTCGCTCTCTACCGCCCGCTCGGCATCTCCGGCGTGGTGCTCGGCACCGTGGTGGCTACGATCGGCCTGTCGGTGGCGCAGGCGGTCTTCCTGAGTCGCGACCTCGACGGCGTCGAGGCGCGGAAGACGGCATCGGCGACCGTGCGCATGCTGGTCGCCGCCGCGGCGCTCGCCCTGGTGGCTTTCCTCGCCTGGCGCGTGCTCGACGAAGCGCTCGGCCGCTCGCTTGCCGCGCAGGTGGTGTCGGTGGGGTCGGGGATCGTCGCCGGGCTGGCCGTCTACACGGCGATCGTCTTCGCGCTGAGGGTGCCCGAGGCACGCCAGATCGCGCGGCTGGTCGCCGAGCGGCTGCCGCGGCGCGGGTAGCCCGCGTCGCGCCTCCATAATCAATCGCGTGGCAACGCCCGCCCGCAACATCCGCAACTTCTCGATCGTCGCCCACATCGACCACGGGAAGTCGACGCTGGCCGACCGCATCCTCGAGCGAACGGGCGCGGTGGAGGCGCGCCAGCATCGCCCGCAGCTGCTCGACTCGATGGAGCTCGAGCGCGAGCGCGGCATCACGATCAAGGCGCAGGCCGTGCGCGTGGAGTACGAGGCCCGCGACGGCGAGACCTATCGCCTCCACCTGATCGACACGCCGGGGCACGTGGACTTCACCTACGAGGTGTCGCGCTCGCTCGCGGCGTGCGACGGCGCCCTCCTGGTGGTGGACGCCGCGCAGGGAGTCGAGGCCCAGACGATCGCGAACACGTACCTCGCCGTGGATGCCGGGCTCGAGCTGATCCCGGCGGTCAACAAGATCGACCTCCCGGGCGCGGAGCCCGAGCGGGTGGCACGCGAGCTGTCGGAGCTCATCGGGGAGGCGCCGGAAGGCGTCCTGCGGATGTCCGCGAAGACCGGCGAGGGCGTCGAGGAGATGCTCGAGGCGATCGTGCAGCGGGTCCCCGCACCGAAAGGCGACCCCGAGGCGCCGGCGCGTGCCCTGATCTTCGACTCCCAGTTCGACCAGTACCGCGGCGTCGTCGCCTACGTACGGGTGGTCGACGGAGAGCTCCGCAGCGGTCAGCCGCTTCTGGCGATGCAGGCCGGCACGCGCGCCGACATCGACGAGATCGGCTTCTTCTCACCCGCGATGAGGCCGGTCGAGTCGCTCGCGGCCGGCGAGGTCGGCTACGTCATCACGGGCGTCAAGGACGTCTCGCAGCTGCGGGTCGGCGAAACGCTCACCCACCCGGGTCGGACCGCGGCCGAGCCCCTGCCGGGCTACCGCGAGGTCAAGCCGATGGTCTTCTGCGGCCTGTTCCCTGTCGACACCGACCGCTTCGCCGACCTTCGCGACGCGCTCGACCGCCTGGCGCTGAACGACGCGGCGCTCTCGTACGAGCCGGAGACGAGTCAGGCACTCGGTTTCGGCTTTCGCTGTGGCTTCCTCGGCCTGCTGCACATGGACATCGTGCGTGAGCGGCTGGAGCGCGAGTACGGGCTCGAGCTGCTGGCGACCACGCCCAACGTGGAGTACGAGGTCGTGCTCACCGACGGCTCGGAGGTCGACGTGCACTCGCCCGTGGACATGCCGGACCGCGGGCGGATCGCCGAGCTGCGCGAGCCCTACATTCGCGCGACGATCCTGGCCCCCAGGGACCACGTCGGCGCGGTGATGGAGCTGTGCCAGGAGCGCCGCGGCGCGCACGTTGACATGTCCTACCTCTCCGAGGCGCGCGTCCAGATCCGCTACGACCTCCCGCTGGCCGAGATCGTGCTCGACTTCTTCGACCAGCTGAAGTCGCGCACGCGAGGCTACGCGTCGCTCGACTACGAGCTGATCGGCAGCCGTCGGTCCGATCTCGTGAAGCTCGACATCCTGCTGGCCGGGGAGGCGGTGGACGCGCTGTCGATGGTCGTCCACGAGGACAAGGCCTACCCGGCCGGGCGGGCGACCTGCGAGCGGCTCTCGCGCCAGATTCCGCGCCAGCAGTTCGAGGTGCCGATCCAGGCGGCGATCGGCTCGAAGATCATCGCGCGCGAGAGCGTCAAGCCGGTGCGAAAGGACGTGATCGCCAAGTGCTACGGAGGCGACGTGTCGCGCAAGCGCAAGCTGCTCGAGCGCCAGAAGGCCGGCAAGAAGCGGATGAAGCAGGTCGGCCGGATCGAGGTTCCGCAGGAGGCCTTCCTCGCGGTCCTCTCGCTGGGGGACGGCGACGCCCCCCGTCGCTCCTGAACTAGACTGCGGGCCCTCGGGGCGTGGCGCAGCCTGGTAGCGCGCACCGTTCGGGTCGGTGAGGTCCCCGGTTCAAATCCGGGCGCCCCGATTCTCAGGCTCTCGTCGCTGGCAATGCGCACGTTTGCGCCATGGCATGCGGGGTACTGGGCGAGCCGGGTGCACGGTCAGGGGTAGCAAGTGATCCGTGCACGTGGACGTCGCGTAAAACACGCTGAGCAAGGAAAACTGACCAGGGGTCGGGCGAGTCCCGGCGCCACCTCGATCCGAGGGGACACATACGACATGGAAGACACGCAAGTCTCGACGCCTGAGCCGCGCCAGGTGATCGTCCCGAAGAAGGGCAGCGCCCTGCGCAAGCTCGCCGAGGACGACTCCTCGCGCAAGAAGTTCCTCAAGATGGTCGGCGGCGCCGGCGCAGCAACGTCGTTTGCGCTGCTTCTCGCCGCCTGCGGCGAAGACGAGGAGACCACGACCAGCGGCGGCGACACGACGGAGCCGTCGACGGACGATCCGCAGGCCGCCGGCAAGGACCTCGACATCCTGAACTACGCGCTCACGCTCGAGTTCCTGGAGGCGAAGTTCTACCAGGACGTCCTCAACAGCGATCTCAAGCCGCCCCAGGCGATCGCGGAGGCCGTTACGACGTTCGGCGAGCACGAGGCCGAGCACGTCGACGCGCTGACGGCGACGATCGAGATGATGGGCGGCACGCCGGTCGAGGACCCGATGGGGAACTTCGAGTCGGTCCTCACGGATCTCGACACGGTCCTGGCCACAGCGGCGAGGGTCGAGAACGTCGGCGCCGCCGCCTACCTGAACGAGGCGGCGGACATCCAGAGCCCCGAGGTTCTGGCCGCGGCGCTCTCGATCCATACCGTCGAGGCCCGGCACGCGGCGGCCCTGAACGACGTCGCCGGCCTCGACTTCACGGGCGGCGATCAGTTCGAGGGCAGCATCCCGGACGGCCCGTTCGCGAAGCCGGCCGACCGCGATACCGTGATGGCGGAGATCAAGCCGTTCCTGCCAAGCGGCGGCGGCGGAAACTAGCCCAGGACCAACCAGAGGAAAGGAAAGGGATTCGAAGATGAGCAATTCGAACCTGGTGGTCCCCGAGCTGGCCACCGTTGAGATCAAGGGGATGACGCGCAGTGCGTTCCTCCTCCGCAGCACGCTCGCGGCCGGCGCCGTCTACGGCGGTGCTGTCGTCGGGCCCTACGTCAAGCAGGCGTTCGCGCAGGGGGAGGGATCGTCCGGCGACA
>Ga0136616_10001257_pt1 | contig 13208 bp, 16 predicted proteins | sample AntDrymUQ2992106_2_FD_106648 | JGI IMG/M metagenome (GOLD analysis project Ga0136616, IMG submission 106648) | Polar desert sand microbial communities from Dry Valleys, Antarctica - metaG UQ299 (21.06) | ecosystem: Environmental > Terrestrial > Soil > Desert | place: Antarctica: Dry Valley...
GATGACCTCCGGGCCGGTGATGAACATGTGCGAGGTCTCTTTGACCATGAAGACGAAGTCGGTGATCGCCGGGCTGTAGACGGCCCCGCCGGCGCATGGCCCCATGACCGCCGAGATCTGCGGGATGACGCCCGAGGCACGCACGTTGCGGTAGAAGATGTCGCCGTAGCCGCCGAGGGCGACGACGCCCTCCTGGATGCGGGCGCCGCCCGAGTCGTTGATGCCGACCACCGGCACGCCCATCCGCATGGCGGTGTCCATGATCTTGACGATCTTCTCGGCGAAGACTTCGCCCAAGGAACCGCCGAAGACGGTGAAATCTTGACTGAACACGCAGACCCGCCGGCCGTCGACGGTGCCGTGCCCGGTGACGACCCCGTCCCCGTAGACCTTGCGCTCCTCCAGCCCGAAGCCGCTGGCCCGGTGCATCGCCAGCCGGTCGCTTTCGACGAAGGAACCGGGGTCCAGCAGCAGATCGAGCCGCTCGCGAGCCGTCTTCTTGCCCTTGGCGTGCTGCTTTTCGACGGCCCGCTGCGGGCCGGCGTGCTCGGCCTCGTGCACGCGACGCCGCAGCTCTTCCAGTTTCGCTTTGGTCGTGGACGTCACCAGCCCGCTCCTGTCGTCGTGACGGCGGCAGTCTAGGGGCCGACCATTGACGTGTACCGTCCCGGCATGTCGAGGTCGGAGTGGACCGAGACCGCGCAGATGATGACGTCGCCATGAATGGTCCGCCCGAGGCGCTGGTCCGCGCGCTAGTCGACGGGCCGTCTGCGATCGTCGCTGTCGACTGGCAGGACCGAACCCCGTCGACGAACCTGCGGGCCGCCGAGGCCGCACGCGCCGGTGATCCGGAGATTGGCCTGTTCCTCACCGACGAGCAGACCGCCGGGCGCGGGCGGCTGGACCGGACGTGGCAAGCGCCGGCGGGCACGTCCCTGCTGGCCTCGTTGCTGCTACGCCCGGCGGCGGCTGCCCCGCACCTGCGGCTGCTGCCGCTGTTGGCGGGCCTGGCGCTGGCCGAGGCCGTGGCGCCACACCTACCGGACGCCGACGTGGCCCTGAAGTGGCCCAACGACCTGCTGCTCCGGCCAGACCACGCGCACCCCTGGCGCAAGGCGGCCGGGATCCTGGTCGAGCTGGTGGGCGATGCCGGGGTCGTCGGCGTGGGCTGCAACGTCGACTGGCGAGACGTCGCCCGCCCGCCGGAGCTCGCCGCAACGGCGACCTCGCTGGCCGAGGTGGCGGCCGGCGACGTGGATCGCTGGCGGGTGCTGGCCGGCTTCATCGGCGTGTTCGGACGGCGCTACACCGCGTGGAAGCAGCTGCCGGTCGAATTCCTCGACGCCTACCGCGGCCGCTGCGCCACGCTGGGCCGGCAGGTGCGGGTCATTCGGGGTGACGGCGCGACCGTCGAGGGTCTGGCGGTGGCTGTCGGCGCAGACGGGGCGCTGCTGGTGCGCGGCGCCGACCGGCGAACCACCGCGGTCAGCGCCGGCGATGTCACCCACGCCACCTTGGGGGGCTGATCCGCGGCCGGCCGGGGGCTCCGGCTCGGGCCGGGACAGGTGCGCCACCCTGGGACTCGGAGCGCCGATCAGCGCCCGATCCGCCCCGCTCTGATGTCGGCGAATGCCCCGCCGGGGTTGAGGTAGACGACCGACTCCAAGCCGACCATGCCCACACCCCCGGACAGCGGCACGTGGCGCACGTCGGACCGCTTGATGCTGACCCCGAGCTGCGCGAACTCGAACAACTTGCGGGCGGGGATGTTTGTCTCGGTGTTGCGCGACAGCGTGCCGAGCAGCCGGGTTAGGGCGGGCAGGTCCCAACGGTGGTCGCGCAGCCGACCGTGGGCCGCACGCAGCAGGCGCCCCTGGTTGCGCGTCCGCCCGAAGTCGCCGTCGACCAGGCCCTTGCGGTTGCGGCTGAAGGACAGCGCCTCCTCGCCGTTGAGCCGCTGGCGGCCGGTCGAGAAGTCGGCGCCGGAGCCGGCGTCGTACATCGACCGCGGCAGCGAGATCGGCACGCCGTCCATCGCGTCAACCATGCGGCGCAGCCCGGCGAAGCTGGTGGCTGCCCAGTAGTCGATTTCCAGACCGCTGTAGTCCTCCAGCACGCGCGCCAGCCCGTCCGGGCCGCGCGTGGACAGGTAGGCGTTGACCTTGGATCCAAAGATGTAGGAGTCACGGGGGATGTCCACGATCGTGGCGCGCTTGCGCTTGGCATCGACCGCGACGATGTGGATGGCGTCGGCCCGACCGCGCAACAGGTTGCCGGGGCGGGCGGGGGGACCCAGGTCCGAGCCGATCAGCAGCACCACCAGCCGGCGTTGCCCGTTCCAGTCGGGCCGCAGGCTCACCCGCCGAAGGCCGCCTGCCGTGGCCAGACCGGCGCCGAGAGCGGCCGCGAGCAGCAGCATGACGCCGAGCAGCACCAGCACCCGTTTCATGACGACCCCTTGTCGCGGCGGTCATTGCCGGGTTGGCGTTGCCGGAACAGACGGACGGCGACATGGTCGGCGCGCCAGCGACCTGCCCTTGGCAGGAACACCATCGAGCCCTGCTGGCGCAGGCGCTGCGGCGCGCCCCCGCGCAGCAGGCTGAACCCAGCGTTGTAGGTCACCGTCACCGCCGTCATGCGCAGGCCGGCGTGCAGGACCACCACCCGGGCGCGGGCGCGAGTGCGGCGTCCGCCCTGGATCGGTGGTCCGCCCCGCAAGGTCAAAGCTCGCAGGTCGCGAGGACCCAGCAGCCGGCGGGCTCGTGCGCTGAGCAGTGCCCGCAGCGGCGCGCGCGTGCCTCGCGTGCGCGGCTCGACGAAGGTGGCGTTGAGGTAGCGCTGCAGCCGGCTCACCTCCCGGCGCGCCGCCTTGCGCACGGCACGCTTGATCCGGCCCCCGGACTGGGGTTCGTTGCCGCGCAGCACGCTGTTGGCCTGCGGCACGTCGCTAACCCGCGTGATCTGCACCCTCACTCGCCGCGGCTGTGGCGGCCGCGGCTTGCGTTCGCTGCGTGTCTCACGCGGCGCACGGCTTGGCCTCTCGCTGGGCTGCTCGACGCTGGGTGGGGGATCAGGAGCAGCCTGCTCACGCGCCCGGCTGCAGCCAGCCAGCAGCAGCAACGCGGCGAGCGCCGCGGCCGGCAATCGGTGGCGGCGGCGGGGACTACTCATGACCGGCAAGGGTGCCACCGAATGTGCCAGCAGCACGGCAAGCCGCCCCGCCCGAACGGGCAGGGCGGCTGAATGCCAGCAGCCTATTGCGGCGGTGCTATCCAGCGGTGACGGCGGCCTGTGCGTCGACGATGCCGTAGCCGTAGGTGGGGGTGTAGGTGCCTCGGGTCTGGACACCAGGGGTACGACCGGTCGCCATGAGCACGTCGACGACCTCGGTGTGGCTGCGGCCCTGAGCGGTCAGCAGTGCGGCGACGCCAGCGACGTGCGGCGTGGCCATCGAGGTGCCGGCGTAGAAGTCGTAGCCGGGCGTGCCGACGTCGTCGGTGCAGAAGCCGCCCGCCCCGGCGGGAACGGTGGAGATGATGTCTTCCTCGCAGGACAGGAAGGCGGCGCCACCTGGGCCGGCGACGACATTGAGGTCCGGCTTGACGCCGAAGTTGGAGTAGCTGGCCTTGTTCTCCAGCCGGTCGGTGGCGGTGACGCACAGCGCACCCTCGTCGAAGGCCGGCGTGCCGCAGATGGACGCGAAGTCGTTACCGGCGGCGGCGACCACGACAACGTCCTTGGAGTTGGCGTAGGCGATGGCGTCCTGTACGTCGGTGATCTGCCCGGTGATGACCAGGGCCTGCACGCCGGGCAGTGCGCCGAGGCTCATGTTGATGACGTCGGCGCCGTTGTCCGCCGACCAGCGGATCCCGTGGGCGATGTCCTCGAAGGAGCCGCCCTCCTCGCCTAGCACCTTGACCGCCAGCAACTTGGCGCTTGGCGCGACGCCGGCGACGCCGGTCCCATTATCGGTGATCGCCGCAGCGCTTCCGGCGACATGGGTCCCGTGCGGGTGACCCGCACCGGCTGCGGCCCCGCCGGACTCCCAGTCACCGTTGCCGCACCCAGAGGCGCCACAGTCGATGAAGGTCTTGCCGCCGACGATCTTGCGAGCCAGGTCCGGGTGCGCCAGGTCGATGCCAGTGTCCACGATGGCGATGGTCTCTCCCGCGCCGGTCGAAGTCGACCAGGCCTGCGGAGCGTTCACCTGCCGCGGACCCCACTGCAACTCCCAGTGCTCGTCACTCGGCGTGGCGGCGAACCTGGGCCTCGGCTTCGCCGCTGCGCTACTGACGCTGGCCAGAACTAGGGCAAAGACCGCAACAAGGGTCAAAACCGTTCGGATGGATCGCATGGTGGTGCTCCTCACAGTTGACGGCTGACGGCATCCGGTCCTCGGCGACCTACGGGCGGCCTGCAGGGGGCGCGACCGGTGCGCTCACCATCGTTCTTCGACACCGCTGGGGAGCGTTCCTGCCTCCCGTCTACGCTGCGGTTATGGCCGATGTCCTGCGCTCCACCGCCGATCCGGCGGCTCCGGCGTTTCGCCGCAACGACGAAGCGCATCGTGCGCTAGTGGCCGAACTGCGCGAGCGGCTGCGCAGCGTGGCCGCTGGCGGTGGTGACAGGGCGCGGGAGCGCCATCTGGCCAGAGGCAAGCTGCTGCCGCGCGACCGGGTCGACAAGCTGAACGATCCCGCCAGCCCGCTGCTGGAGCTGTCGCCCCTGGCCGCCAACGGCTTGTACGACGACGACGCCCCTGCTGCGGGGATCATCACCGGTGTCGCCCGCGTCAGCGGCCGCGAGGTCGTCGTCGTGGCAAACGACGCCACCGTAAAGGGTGGCACCTACTACCCGCTGACGGTTCGCAAGCACCTGCGGGCGCAGGAGGTTGCCCTGGCCAACCGCCTGCCCTGCGTCTACCTGGTGGACTCCGGCGGCGCCTTCCTGCCGCGCCAGGACCAGGTGTTTCCCGACCGTGACCACTTCGGGCGAATCTTCTTCAATCAGGCGACGATGTCGTCACTCGGCATCCCTCAGATCGCGGCGGTGTTGGGCTCATGCACCGCGGGTGGCGCCTACGTGCCCGCGATGAGTGACGAGAGCGTCATCGTGCGCAACCAGGGAACCATCTTCCTTGGCGGGCCGCCGCTGGTGAAGGCCGCCACCGGCGAGGTCGTGTCAGCCGAGGAGCTGGGTGGCGGCGACCTGCACAGCCGCACCTCGGGCGTCACCGACCACCTGGCCGCCGATGACGCCCACGCGCTGCAGATCGTGCGCTCCATCGTGGCCACGCTGGCGCCGCGCGCCCCGCGGCCGTGGGAGGTCACGGCCACCGAGGAGCCGGCGGTCGATCCGGCACAGCTGTACGGCGTGGTCCCGACCGACGCCCGGACCCCCTACGACGTCCGGGAGGTCATCGCCAGAGTGGTCGACGGCTCGCGCTTCGCCGAGTTCAAGGCGCTGTACGGCACGACGCTGGTGACCGGATTCGCCCGGATCCACGGGCATCCCGTCGGGATCGTGGCCAACAACGGGATTCTGTTCAGCGAGTCGGCGCTCAAGGGCGCCCATTTCATCCAGCTGTGCGACCAACGCGGCACCCCGCTGCTGTTCCTGCAGAACATCAGCGGGTTCATGGTTGGCCGCGAGTACGAGGCGGGCGGCATTGCCAAGGACGGCGCCAAGATGGTCACCGCCGTCTCCTGTGCCAGGGTTCCCAAGCTGACCCTCATCATCGGCGGCTCGTTCGGTGCCGGTAACTACGGGATGTGCGGCCGGGCCTTCTCGCCGCGCTTTCTGTGGATGTGGCCCAACGCCCGCATCTCGGTGATGGGCGGCGAGCAGGCCGCCACGGTGCTGGCGACGATCCGCCGTGACCAGCTCGAAGGCTCGGATGCCACTTGGTCCGACGAGGACGAACAGGCGTTCAAGGACCCCATCCGCGAGCAGTACGAGCACCAGGGCAACCCCTACTACTCGACTGCGCGGCTATGGGACGACGGCGTCATCGATCCGGCCGACACCCGCACCGTGCTGGGTCTGGCGCTGTCGGCGTGCGCCAACGCGCCGTTGGAGCCGGTGTCCTACGGCGTGTTCCGGATGTGAGCCGGTCGGGCGCCCGCCACCTGAAAAGCGGGTGAAGTGGTGACAGGGGCATGGACAGGCCGGTGCCGCTGTCACGTAACCGGGATTACGTGGCGCTGTGGGTGGGCCAGGTGCTGTCGATGCTCGGGGTGAGCGTCTCGTCCTTGGCCTACCCGCTGCTGGTGCTGGCCGTGACTGGGTCGGCCGCCCAGGCGGGGCTGGTGGGGGCGGTGTCGGCTGCCACGACCTTCCTGCTGCGGCTGCCGGCTGGCGCCTTCGCCGACCGCTGGCACCGGCGGGCGGTCATGCTGGGCAGCGACGCCGGCCGGGCGCTCGCCGTGGGCGGCTGGCCACAGCGGTGGCCCTTGACGCCGTGACCCTCGGTCACATCTTGGTCGTGGCGTTCGTCGAAGGTGCCCTCGGTGTGCTGTTCGTGCTACTGGTCGGCTCCCTACGCGGTGCCGACCGCCACCGGCAGGCGGCGCCGCTGCGGGTCGAGATCAGCCAGGGCGTCGCATGGCTATGGCGGCGCCCGGAGCTGCGGGCGATCACGCTGTGGTTGGGCTGCGTCACCCCGCTGCTCAGCGGCCTCGGCCTGGTGGTCCCGGTGCTAGCGCAGGACCGGGCGCCGCCCCCTCGCAGCTCGGTGTCATGTTCGCGCTGACCTCGGCCGGCGGTCTGGTCGGTGCGGTCGCCACCCCGACGCGCTGCGGCGCCTGACCCGTCGCGCCGTCGTCATCTGCAGCGGCTGGACGCTGACCGCGGCCACCGCGGCGCTGTTCGTCGCCGGGTCGCCGTACCTGATCGGGGTTATCGGCGGCTTGGCGCTCTTCGTCGTTCCCGTGCTCAACGCGGCCGTCTTCGGCAGCATCGCGGCGACAGCGCCGGACGCGTTGCAGGGCAGGGTGACCTCCGCCGCGCAACAGCTGTCGGCGTCCCTCGGGCCGTTGGGGCCGCTCGCCGCGGGGATCCTGCCTCGATCAGATCGGGCCAACCCGCACGGTGGGGGTGGCCGTCGCGGTCCTCGGCCTGCTGGCCGTCATCGGGACGACCAACCGCGGACTTCGGCACGAGACTGACGAAGATGCGCAGCCTCAGCCGGGGTAGCGGCGCAGCCCCGCTGCCCGTCCGGTCACCGTCGGGTCGCCACACCAGCGCGCCGCGCTTGGTCACGTCCAATGGGGTCGGGAAGCCTTGGGCCGCTTCGATGCGGGGCAGTGTCGTAGTCAGCCGGGGCCGACCGGCGTGCGTCAGATCCCGAGCAGTTCGTCGAGGCGTCGGGTGATCGGCCACGCACCGCGTGAGGTGTTCGACAGCACGGTGTAGGTGATCCGCCTGACCGGATCGTGCACGGTCCGAAACGAGACACCGGCGTCCAACCCCTCCAACATCACCACATCTCGTGATTCATGCAGCCAGAAACCCAGGCCATAGCGCATGGACTCCGAGGGCACGTCGCTGCGGGGGCGCACCATCTCCGCGACCCAGTCCATCGACACGATCCGCCCGGCGAAGAAAGCCGACCACATGGCGTGCATGTCGGCGGCGGTGGAGTAGGTGCCACCGTCTCCGCTGCCTCGTACCGGCAGATGCAAGACGTTGGTCCGGAACCCGTCGACAGCCAGGTAGCCGACCGCGGCCCGAGCACCGAGTTCGTCGGAGCGCAGGAAGGCCGTGTCGGGCATGCTGGCGGGCTGGCACACCCGTTGCTCCACCAGGTCATAAAACGACGCGCCGGCCGTGCGCTCGGCGATCAGTGCGAGCACCACGTAGCCGCCGTTGTTGTAGGAGAACCGTTCGTCCGGCGCGAACTTGGTCGCGCAGCCGTCGAGCACCCGCAGGTACTGCTCGGTGGTCGCCAGCTCGTGGACCGGGATGCCCAAGACGTAGTCGGTGACCTCGTAGTCCGCCGCCTCCTCGTCGAGAAAGTCCCCGATGCCAGAGCGGTGGGCGAGCAGCTGCTCGACGGTCACGTCGTCGCCGATCATCGGCAGGTCCTCGCCGAGCACGGACCGGGCGGTGCTGGCGAGCTGGAGACGACTCTGCTCGATGAGGCTGACAATCGTCAGCGCGGTCAGCCCCTTCGCGCCGCTGGCGATGGCGAACTGGCCGTCGACGGTGTTCGCCACGTTGCAGCCGCGGTGCGCCAACCCGTATGCCTTTGCGAGCTCAACGCTGTCACCGCGATCGACTCTCACGACGCCCGAGAACGCTGTCTCGGCAGCGATGCGATCGACGGAGTCCGCCAAGCTGTTCACCGGGAGAGGGTACCGCCAGGCGATGCCACCGATCCGACCTTGCTGCCGGTCCGGTTGTTGCGGCGTCAGGCGGCGCCGACCGTGAGGAAGGCGCTGATCTGCTTGGCCAACTCATCGGGAGCGTCTTCGGCCATGTGGTGCCCGCTGTCAATCGGCCCGCCACGCAGGTCGGTGGTCCAGGGCCGCCAGACGGCCAAGACGTCGCCGTACAGCTGTTCCAGGTCGTCGCACGTGGACCACAGGATGAGCGTCGGGCAGGCGATCCGGCGGCCCGCCGCGCGGTCGGCGTCGTCGGCGGCCCTGTCCACGCCGAGGCCGGCACGGTAGTCCTCGAGCATCGCCGTGACCGTGGCCGGGTCGTGGATCGCGCGGCGGTAGTCGGCATGGTTGTCCGCGCCCATCCGCTCGGCGTCGCCGCCGTACCAGGCGTCCGGGTCCGCCAGGATCGCCTGCTCGGGCTTGTCGGGCTGAGCGAAGAAGAACCAGTGCCACCAGGCCGCGGCGAAGCGGGCGTCAGCGCGAGCCAGGGCCTCGCCGATCGGTACGCTGTCCAGCACGGCGAGGTGGCTCACTGCCTGTGGGGCGTCGAGCGCCAGGCGCATGGCGACGTAGCTGCCGCGGTCGTGGCCGACGACAGCGAACCGCTCGTGACCGAGCCGGCGCATCAGCGCCAGGACATCAGCGGCCATGGCGCGTTTGGAGTAGGGGCGGTGATCGGTCGTCGTGGCCGGCTTGGACGACTGACCGTAGCCGCGCAGGTCGGGACAGACGACGGTGTGCCCGGCGGCACGCAGCAGCGGCGCCACCCGGTGCCATGTGGTGTGGGTGCGCGGGTGCCCGTGCAGCAGGACGACCGGCGCTCCCCCGCCGCCGACCCGGCAGCGCAGCCGCACACCACCCTCGACGTCCACCGTCGACTCATCGAACCCCTCGAACACCGCACCATTGTGACGGTCGCCACTCGTCGCTCGCCAGGGAATCGGCGGAACGCCCAAGCGCGAGGTCTGTGTGACGAACGGGATGGACACCGGGTGCCGCTAACGGCTGGATAGGAGTCGTGACGGACACCGACGGAACCGAGTATGAGGTCCTGCTCATCGGCGGCCGGTCTGCAGGCGGCAAGACCTCCGTCGGCTACGAAGTCTCTGATCGGCTACAGGCAGCGGGCATCGCACATTGCCTTGTCGGGGGGGGCAATCTCGACGCCGCCTACCCCAAGGCAGTGGACGACCCAAATGGCACGACGCTCACCGCAACCAACCTCACGGCATTGTGGCGCAACTACTCCGCGATCGGGCACCGACGACTCATCTACGTCAACACGGCGTGCGTCCTCGAGCACAAGATGATCGTTCGTTCGATGGGCGGAGGGGCGAGGGCCACCTACCTCGACAGCGCCGCCGAATCATGGATAGCGCGGATTGCCACGGACAGGCGGGCTGTCGCTGACGTCGCGGCGGACGTCGTCGAAGCAACGGCATGGACCTCCAGCCCGGCGCGCTGATCCCTCGCCAGTCACGGGTGCAGTGAGGCACTCGACTGCCCGCTGCTGACCCGGGACATCCGGTTGGCCAGGTCGAGCGGACACCTCATCCACGTCGAAGTCCGCTGAGCCCGGGGCTCTAGGGAGAGCGCAGGTCGGGCATGGCGGCGATCCGGTCGAGAAGGCCAGCCAACGCCGCGGGCTGGCTCAGCATTGGTAGGTGCCCGCTGTGCAGGTCGTGCACATGCGCCAGCGGGAGAGCGCCGATCATCCGGTCCCTCAGCGAGTCGGCGATGCTGCGGTCGTCAAGCAGGCGGACGTAGTGCAGCGGTACGTCGGATGGGAAGGTCGCGGTCGGTACGGGGTCAATGAGGAATCCAGGCGCTTCCGGCACGCGCCTGTCGAGGAACCATGCTGTGGTCGCGGCGTCCAGGTCGTTGCCCAGCGTCTTGCGGTTCTGATCGGCCGCGGAGAGCAGTCCCCCCGGCCGGAGCTTGTAAAGCCCGCGCAACAAGAGCCGCTGCGGCAGCGGCAGCAGGTCGACCCAGGACTTGCCCTCTTGAGGGACTGTCGCGCCCACAAGGACGATCGCTGTCACTGCCTCACCGAGAGAATGGGCCAGCGCTGGAACGAGCACACCGCCGAACGAATGTGCGACGAGCACGACCCGGTCGACGTCCCATTGCTGGACGTCGTCGGCAACGGAGCGGACGGCATCGTCCAGCCCGAGGGAGCGGCGGTCGGCTGGACGCGAGCCTCGACCGGGAAGATCGACGGGCAACGCTGGCGAAGTCAGCTCGGCGACCATCCGCTCCCACAACCACGCGCCGAGTTCGGATCCATGGATCAGGACGCATCCCGTGTCGCCGTACGCCATGCAGGCCTCCGTTGCTTGCGTTGCTGGCGAGACGTCAGACTGCCAGCTGCCGCCCGCAAGAGCGCAATCTCCTGGTGCTCTGCCAGATGCCGGCGTCGTCAGCTGGCGGCCGCCCTGGCGGCGACCCGGTGCATCGCGGCGCGCCCCACGATCACGCCGAGAACACCGGCGGCGACACCGAGCCAGACGGGTCCACCACGGGTCAGGACGGCCACGATCACGAAGCCGTCGAAAAGCGAGATCAGGGTGAACCCGACGAAGTCGAGGAGGCGCGGCGAGGACTGGCCCGGAGCCACGCGCCACATGCTGCGGGCCTGGAGACCTCGCAGGACCATGAACGCGGCGAGCACGAGCAGCGCCGAGAACACCACATTGGTGCCGAGCGGCTGGTCGGGCCAACCGGTCGCGACCGCCCCGACCAGCGTCACGGCCATGACGATCAGCGACCAGAAGTAGACACCGAACAGCGTGCGCCACCCCACGACCGCCACCCCCGCCGCCAAGGCGAGCGTACCAGCGCTGGCGTGGACGGTGATGAAGGTGTCGTGCCACATGACCGTCCCTGTCTTCGATGGTTAGCAGTTGCTAAGTTAGCACTTGCTAAGCTATGTGTCCATGGCGCAGAAGCGGACGGCCGGGCGAAGGCGTAACGCCAAGGGTGAGGGCGAGCGGCTGCGCGCGGAGCTCATCGAGGCTGCGGCGGGCATCCTGGCGGAGACCGGCGACGAGGCTGGCCTGTCGCTGCGGGAGGTCGCACGCCGCGCCGGGGTCAGCTCGCCGGCGGTCTACCTGCACTTCACCGACAAGGACGCGCTGCTCGCCGGCGTCCTGGCCAGCCGCTTCGCCATGCTTGGGCATGGCATCGGCGCGGCCGTCGCCGCGGCCCCCAGTGGTCCGGGGGAACGTCTGCGAGCGGGGTGCCGGGCTTACGTCGACCTCGCGGTACGTGACCCGGGCACCTACCGGGTGCTGTTCGGGGGGCGGTCCGCCGCCGACCTCGGCCGCGACTTCCGGGAGACTCAGACGCACGCGCCGTTCCGCTCCCTGGCCGATGGGATCGCGGCGGCGCAGGCCGAGGGCGTGGTGCGACCGGGCGACCCGTTCCGGCTCGCCGTGCCGGTGTGGGCGGCACTGCATGGCATCGCGACCCTGCGGACCGCCCGCCCGCACTTCCCGTGGCCGGGCGCCGGGGAGCTGATCGACGACGTTTTGGCGGGACTGCTCGGCCTGCCGCGCGCGTGAGGGAGCAAGTCGCCTTGACCAAAACCATAAGCACGCTTAGTGTAAGCGCACTGGCTATATGCGATTACGAAGGCGGCGAGAGATGTGGACGTTCGAGCACACCGAGACGACGAGCGCGACGCCAGCCCAGCTGTGGGCTCGCTACAGCTAACCCGAGACCTGGCCCGAGTGGGACCACGAGACCGCCGTCGTAACCGTGCAGGGCCCGATGGCCGCCGGCACCCACGGCACGCTCAAGCCGGTCAAAGGACCCACGACGCCGTTCACCTTCACCGAGGTGACGCCCGGCGTCGGCTTCACCGACGTCAGCCGGCTGCCGTTTGTCCGCCTCATCTTCGACCACCACATCGAGGCCACCACGACGGGTAGCCGCTTCACCCACCGCGTCACAATCAGCGGTCCGCTGTCGCCGCTGTTTGCCCGCGTCATCGGCGGCACCATCGCCGTCGGCCTGCCCACCGCCATGCAGCAGTTGTCTCGGCTCGCCGAGACAACGACCAACGCAGCCACGTGACCGCCGCCACCGGCGACGCCAGGAATACCTCCTCCGGGCCTCGGGGCAGCCCCGGATTCCTACTGTGGCGCACCACCCTGCGCTGGCAACGCGGCATCGCCGCTGCCCTGCGCCCCCTCGAGCTGACCCATGTGCAGTTCGTACTGCTTGCCGCCGTCTGGTGGCTGTCCGACCAGGCCGTCACCTCCGGCCAGCTGCCCAGCCAACGCCAAGTCGCCAACCACGCCGAGGTCGACGTGATGATGACCAGTCAGGTCGTGCGTTCGCTGGAAGCGCGCGGCCTGCTCACCCGTGCACCTGATCCCGCTGACGCCCGCGTCAAACGACTCACCGTTACCAACCCTGGTCGCCGCCTCGCCCAACAGGCTGTCGCCGTCGTTGAGGCTGCCGACGCAGACTTCTTCAGCAGCGTCCACAACCCCGCTCAACTCCTGAGAGTCCTCCGCCAGCTCGCCGACGCGCCGGTTTCCCCGTCGGGCAGGGTGTGCAGCGTCGGGCCGAGCTCGGTAAGTGCCGTGCTCATCGCTTCCTCGGCGTCGTCCAAGGGGACGCCGCCGACGAGCAGTGTGGAACGCGCCATGACGTCACCCTCTCCAGACTGCGAAGCGCCGACCGCGCGAGTGAAGAGACGATGCGCTGACTCGGTCAGGTCAGCAGCGTGGCGATCACCGCGGCGCCGAGGCCGCCGGCGAGGATGATCGGCATCGAGCGTGTCCAGGCGACCAGCAGCGCCCCGACCAGGGCCGC
>Ga0136616_10001258_pt1 | contig 13206 bp, 9 predicted proteins | sample AntDrymUQ2992106_2_FD_106648 | JGI IMG/M metagenome (GOLD analysis project Ga0136616, IMG submission 106648) | Polar desert sand microbial communities from Dry Valleys, Antarctica - metaG UQ299 (21.06) | ecosystem: Environmental > Terrestrial > Soil > Desert | place: Antarctica: Dry Valley...
GCATGCCAACCCAAAAGCGGCACCGAGGCTACGAGCCAGACATCCAATGATCAGGACCCAACCACCGCGAAGCGGCAACGTCACCCTCACACTGACCCGAGGCTAGCGAGCCGGTCGATCTGGTCAATCTGGCGGCTGTGTGCGCGACCTGAGCGGCTCCCACGCAGTCGGGCCGTCAGGCGTAGACCGAGGCCGTCAAGGTCGCCAGCCACACCAGCGCCAGGACCTGAAGCACATGATCCCGCAGAGCGATGTCTTCGGGCTCGCCGGCATCTCCGCCATCGACATCGACGGCATAGCGCAGGACCGCTATGACGAAGGGAACGATCGAGATCACCGACCATGGCGAGTCGTTGAGTTCGCGGATCTCGAACGACCACAGGCTGTAGGAGGTGATAACGCCGGCGGCAGCCAGTGTCCAGACAAAGCGCAAGTAGCTGGGCGTGTAGCTGCTCAGGGTGCGTCTGGTGAGCACCCCGGTCTTCTCCGAAAGCCGGATCTCGGCGTACCGCTTGCCGGCCACCATGAACAGCGATCCGAAGCCGGCGCACATCAGGAACCACTGTGACAGTGGGATCTGGGCAGCAGCGCCACCGGCGACGGCGCGAAGCAGGAAACCGGAGGCAACCACGCACAGGTCGAGCACCGGTTGGTGTTTGAGGCCGAAGCAGTAGGCGAGCTGGACCGCCTCGTAGACCGCTACGACGACGAGTAGCTCGACGGTGGCCAGCAGGCTCACGCCCAGCGCGGCGAGCAGCAGGACGGCAGCGATGCTCAACGCCAAGGGAACCGGAACGGCACCGGCGGCGATCGGTCGGTTGCGTTTGGTCGGATGAGTGCGGTCGGCCTCGACATCTCGTACGTCATTGACGAGATAGATCCCCGACGCGGCGAGGCAGAAGGCGACGAAGGCGATGGCGGTGTTGAGCAGGATGCCAGGCTCGAACAGAACACCTCCGGCAACCGGCGCGGCACCGACCAAGACGTTCTTGAGCCACTGGCGAGGCCGGATGGAACCGATCAGTCCAGGCACAAGGCGCTGCGACGAGGTCACATCGGCATTCGAGGCATCAACGCTCACGGTGCCACCGTCTCACGTTCGCACCCGCCGGATCGAGACCGCCACAGCCCCGCCGACCATGACGCCGATGGCCACGTCGGAGGGAAAGTGCACTCCGAGAACCAAGCGGGAGCCAGCCATTGTCGCAGCCACGCTAGCCGGAACGGCCCTGCCAAGGGCAAGCAGGGGACCGTAGGCCACGGCGGCGGCGGTCGTCGAAGCGACGTGCGCGGACGGGAAGCTCAGCCGACTTGCTGTGCTGACAAAGACCTGGATCCGGGGATCGTCTGGCCGGGGACGGCGGACGACCCGCTTGAGCAGCACCGCCGTCGCATGGGCGGCGACCACCGATTGGGTGGCGCGGATCCACTCACGGCGCCGCTGTCCACGCGAGGCAGCGATCCCCAAGGCTCCCAGGGCCAACCAACCGAGGGCATGTTCGCCGATGACAGACATGGTGCGGGCACTCGCGACCACGCGAGGAGCGGCCAGACTCCGCTGGATGGCCAGCAATCCAGTCGTCTCAACTTGACGCAGGCTAGTCAGAAGGCGGGCCCTGCCAGCCCATTACCGTCACTGAGTCGCGTCTCAGGTCGTAGGCGGCGGCGGCGTACGCGCGATCCACGCGGTAGACGGAGAACGACTGGATTTCGGGTGCCCCCCGGAGCTCGGCGATGACCTTCGTGATCGAGGCTTCGCGCAGAGCCGCTGCATAAAGGCCCCCCCGCCGCAGGACCCACGTGTTCTCGTACAGCCCTTCCACGCCTTGTCCCCAGACGACGGCGTACTCGATTGGCTCGGCGATCCCGCTGCTGATTCGTGGCTGCCGCTGACACGGAAAGAGGAACGCAATCGGCCAGGCGACCCCGACGGCGGCGTCTTCGGGCAGATATGACTGCATCGTGGTCATCTGCTGGACGCTGGGACCGGTGAAGGCCAACCAGCCACCGACTCCACCGGAGACATCACGGGCGAGGAGGCGAACCAGCGCGCCCGCCTCGAGGTCAAGCTCGAAGGAACGCCAGTAGGGCGCGTTGACCTCGTCGGTGATTTCCCTCGTTGCGCGAACTGGCTCGCCATCGGCACCGGCGTACTGAACATCCAACTTGTTCCCGGCACCGAGTTGACCGCTCGCAGTCACAACGAGCCGCTCACTCTCGGCCAGACTCTCGGGAAGCACGAACCATGGAGAGGTGAATGAGCCGACTCCGTCCTCGCCGTCTGAGCCGGTGAGGCTGCCCCATAAATCGGTGGCCATTCCCGTACCCGGCGTGGCGGGCGGAGGCATGCCGGTGAAGAAGCCGCCGTTGCTGACGAAACCGCTGGGCGGCTCGACTGGTTCGGAGGCGATGCTGCTTCGCGACAGTGGTGCCGCCGTTGACTCGTCCAGGACCTGGATGCCACCGGCGGCATCACACTCTTTGGCCAATGGGTCTTGGACGGCCGATGCATAGGGAGAGTAGCTGTCCAAGGTGCGGACGGTGGCCATCGCGAAGCTACCGCCCAGATACCCCACCGAGGTGAGCAAGAAGACGAGGACCAGCGCCGGAAGGGCCGCGATGGCCGCCAAACCGCGCCACGCGACAAGCTGCCGACGCACGACAATCCTGTGCAGGACGGTAACGATCCCTCCGAACGCGAGCGTCCACCAGACGACGCTGTCCAGCTCCAGGAACAGCACGTCCGGGCTCTTCCCTGGGTCGGGCATGCCGAGCAGCCAGTTGTACGGCCAGTCGTTGGGCCCGTGCATGGCCAAGGTGATCACTGAGATGGTCGACACAGCGGCGAAGATCGTCACGGCGGTTGGCACCCGGACTCCACGCTCACGCAAGGACCTGACCAGGACTGGGAGGCTAACCAGGAACAGCCCCAGAAAGGCCGGGCCCAGCCCGGCCATCGCTCCGAAGTGATGCGTCCACTTACTGGGTGTCAGCCAGAACAGGAAGAAGGCCAGGCCGAGCGTGAATGCCGCAGTCACTAGGCGCGGTGGAATATCGACGCGTCGATGGCGAGCAGTCATCAAGACAACCAGGAACCACACCAAGGCGATGATCGCGATCAGTACTGCCGCGCGCTTTGCGTAGTTGCCCATTGCGATCTGGTTGAGCAGAAAACCGTAACGCTGCCATTCATCGAACATCGAGTTCTGTTCCTGGATCGACAGAAAGATCTCTTGTCCGCGAAGGAAGTCGTGCAAGGTCCCGTCGGAGAAGGTGGCCGCACTGGCGAGCGCGCCGGGAGCCAGGACCGCGACCCCGCGAGCTACTGTGCCGCGTGTCGAGCCGTCAACCCGAAGCAGCGCCCAGATCTTCGGAGCCCCGACGATCAGGGGGGCAAGGCAGATGAAGCCGGTCGGGTGAGTCGTGAAGCCCAGGCCGGCGGCACCGATTGCGACAGCGATCGGCGTCAGCCGGCGCGATTCGATACCTGTCGTCACACCCACCAGGCAGGCCAACGCCAGAACGGCGACGACCGCCTCCGGACGCACACCCATGTCGTAGGGCATCCACCAGGCCAGGAATACCAAGGCGACGGCGGCCAAAGCAGCCAGCATCCCGCGCGGACTGGATCGGACAGCGGCGGGCAGTGACGGGGCAGCGACCACAAAGCGCCGCAACAAGAGCCAGGTGCTAACCCCACATACGAGCGCCGGGATCCGAAGCATGACTGCGCTGTTTCCGACGCTCTGCCACAAGCTCAGCACGTTGTAGAACCAGGTGAACGGGGTGAAGTTCTGGTTGAACAGTTGGTAGTAGTTGCCGACGTACCCCTCGAAAGGCGCGTTGCGCGCCATCGCCGAGTAGTAGCCGTCGTCGTCGGTGGTGGGTGCCAAGAAGAGCCAGCTGATCAAAGCGATGATGACGATCGCGTCGACGGCGAATAGCGCTCGCTGCGATGGGAACCGGTCCATGGGTGCGTCGAAGTGCTCGTCCTCGCCTGACTCGCGACCCTCGCTTGGCCCACGATGATCGACCCTGCGGCGACAAGATCGGTCCAGCCGGACGAGAGCCAAGGTCGCCACCGCGGCGGCGAAGAGCATGAGCACAAGCATCGCGGTCTTGATCGGCGTGGGGCTGCTGGCCATCTGGTTGTCAACGAGCACCCGGACGGACAGGTCGCCCGGGCCTGCTCCAGGCAGGTCAGTCAAAGATGTGGCAAGGACGTCGATGTCGGGCAGATCCGCGGTGCTGGCGATGTCCGAACCATCGCGAGTAACCCTGAGTCCGGCGGAATCTCCGAGGATCCGATATCCGCATGCACCGTCGGAGAGCCGCTCGTCCACGAGACCCTCGTCGACGGCCTCGATCCGTACCCGTCCGTCTAGCACGCTGACAACCAGGCCTTGTTCGACGGCGACGGGTTGTTCCGGGCTGATCGTGGCCAGAAGGATCCCGTCGGAGCTCTCCTCAGCTGCCCGGGCGGTCTGGCAGCTGAAGCGGATATCCAGTCCGTGAGGGGTCTGGCTGGCCAGCTGGAGGCTGGTCGACTGGGGCGATGTCGCGTCCTGCGGCCAGGTCACTGACGGCATGCTCATGTTGACCGGGGCCAACGGCAGGGCAACGGCCAGACCGACAGCGACTGACCCGGCGATCAGCGCGATCGATGACCATCGGGTCGACCCAGTGCCCGGTCGTAGCTTTTCGTTGTTGTCCGCTTGCCGGCGACCGTGGAGGGGCTCACTGACGAACCTCAGGGCGCCGGATCCTCTCGGGTAGTAACGCGGCCAGGTCCGGTCTGCTGCTTCGCTAGGTTGGTCGTGACCACGTCACAACGTCGCCGGACAGTCGGACGCGCCGTCCTCCGTCGAAACTCTACCTTCTCTGGGGGTCCGACCCTGTCCACCGCACCGGAGAACGCAGCCGCATCGGGGGCCCATGGGGAGGGCGTGCTCCGACCATCGTCGCAGGGTCGAGCAACTGCCGGTCGGTCGCTGGCCTGGGCGGTCGTATTGCTGGTCGCGGCTGGCGTGCTCGTGAACGTTCACCTCGCGGTGCTCGCCCGGGTGCTCAGCGAAGCGGAGTACGGCCGCTTCATCACGTTTGTCTCCATTGTCCTGCTCCTGTCCTTCGGCGGATTCTTGCCGATCGAGCAGGAGATGGCGCGACAGTTTCAGACCGGGCATCCGGGCCGCGAGGTGTTCAGGTCAAATGCGCTGGTGGCGGGGGGGATAGCCTGCGTTGCCGCGGCCCTCGTCGCGGGTCTGGTGCCGTGGCTGGTGCCATCCCTGGCCGATCCTCAGATCATGGTGGCTTTGCTCGGTGTGTGTCTTGTCTCAGTGGTGCAGTACCTGGTTCGGGGAACCCTCGTCGGGACGGGCCGCCTGCCCACCCACGGCATGGTGGTGTTGGGGGATGCTGCCCTACGGCTCGGCTTCGCCGCTCTCGTTGTTCTAGTCACAGCGGAGGGAGCGGGCGCCGGTGGCTACGCTCTTGCGCTGGTCGCGGCGATTGCCGGCGCGCATCTGCCCGTCCTGGTATGGGCTCACCGATTGGCTGGGCGCGAGCCCGGGCGTGTACAGGTGGGATCGTCAACGAGGCAGACCAGTCAGCTGGTCGGCCACCTGATCGCCGGATCCATCAGCTCACAGATCTTGCTCAACGCCCCGCCGATCCTGGTGGCCGCCATCGCAACTTCGGGAGAGGCCGATCTGGTCGGCAGGTTCGCGGCCACCTATACCTTGGCGCGGCTGCTCCTGTTCATCGCCGTCCCCATGCAGGGCGCGCTGGTGCCGATCTTCACCCGGGCGATGGCCGACGGCAGGCGCCGGGACCGCCGATTGCTTGCCCTCCGAATCAGTCTCGGCGGTCTGGCTAGCGCCCTGCTCGGGGCGACGGTTGCATGGGTGGCTGGCCCTTGGGTCATCGAGATCGTGTTCGGAGCCCGCTATGCACTCGAGGCGCGCGACGTCGCTCTCATGGTGGCCGGTGCCATGCTCTATCTGGGGCTCCTCGTTGCGGCCCAGGCGCTCATCGGGGCTGATCGTCACCGTCACGTGGGGTTGTCGTGGACGCTCGGGCTGCTGAGCTCTGCGGCCGTATTCATCACGGTTCCCGGCCTGGTACTGCGAGCTGAGTTGGCCTTCGCGGCCGGCTCGTTCGTCGGACTACTCGTGGCAATCGCCAGCTTGTGGCGTTCCACGTCTCGCCCAGAAGCATCCTCGACCCCGCTGCCCGCCGCGGAGGAGCGTTCATGACAGCGCATCGCGATCGGGACACCGATTTGCTGTTGATCCTGAACTACTACTCCCCGTACGTCAGCGGGCTGACCAACGTCGCACGCGACGTGGCCGAGGCCCTCGCCAAGCGGGACTGGCGGGTCAGGGTCGTCGCCACGCAGCACGAACCAGACCTGCCTCCTTCCGAGGTCGTGAACGGCGTTGCGGTCGAGCGGGCGAGGGTTTTGACTAGGATCGGCAAGGGACCGATCAGCCCCGAGTTCATCCGAAGGGCAATTGCGTTCACTGATCGAGCGGCCGTGGTTAATGTTCATCTCCCGATGCTCGAGGCCGGGGTCATCACTCGATTCTCGCGCGCCCCGGTTGTTGCGAGCTACCACTGCGATGTCAGCCTTCCACCAGGCTGGCTGAACGACGTCCAGCGACTGGCCATCGACGCGTCTAGCCGGGCGACTCTGCACCGCAGCGCGGCCGTCGTGGTGACCAGCGACGACTACGCCGAACACAGTCGGCTCTGGCCGCAACTGAACGGTCGGACCGTGGCGATCCCGCCACCTTGTCACGATCGCGGTGCCGGGATGGCGAGATACCGCGACGGTGGGGGCTTCCACGTCGGGTTCCTAGGGCGCATCGTCGAGGAGAAGGGCGTCGAATTCCTCGTTGACGCAGTCCGCGGGATCGATGATCCGCAGCTGCGTCTGCTGATCGGCGGCGAGTTCACGACTGTGGCTGGCGGCAGCGTCATCGAGCGGATCCGGGGCCGAATCGCGGGAGATCAGCGCATCAAGCTCCTCGGCTTCCTCGCTGACCACGAGATCGCGGATTTCTACGCCTCGCTGGACGCGTTCGCGCTTCCGTCGGTGAATCCGTTCGAGGCGTTCGGGATAGTCCAGGTCGAGGCGATGATGCGAGGTCTCCCGGTCCTGGCCAGCAACTTGCCCGGGGTTCGGGTCCCGGTGCAGGAGACCGGGCACGGGGTCATTGCCGAAGTCCGAGACGTAGCCGGGATACGTCGCGGCCTGCTGGCACTCTGCGATCGAACATGGGACCGAACCGGCGGAGCAAGGCGTGCCCGGACTGCATTCTCCCTGGACGCCGTGGTCGACGCCTATGAGGAGGTGTTCCAGTCAGTCATGCGTTCCTCCGGCTGACCAGCGAGGAAGTTGTACGGACAAACTCTGTAACTTTGGCAACATGCGTGTCACTCTGTCACTTGTGACCCACCCTTCACGTAAACTCATCTCTGTCGTGTGTCTCGCGATAACAACCGCGGCACTGGCGGTATTCGCTGGGCCGGCGCAGGCTGCGCAGGCGGACGTATCCGTCCAACTCTCCGGCCATGGCTACGGCCACGGGCGCGGCTTGTCGCAATGGGGCTCATACGGGTACGCCGTCAACTTCGGATCGTCCTACTCGGCCATCCTCGGTCACTATTACGGCGGCACGGTCAGTAGTGGAGTCGGCAACCCGGTCATCCGCGTTCGGCTGACGGCGCTTGACGGCGCCGGGTCCATCTCCGTGACCGCCGGCGTCGACTTCTGGGTCGGACAGCCAGGCCCAGCCGCGGTGCGCGTCGGAGCAGGACACACGGCGACATTCATCCGATCCGGTGACGCTTGGCAGATTTCCCTCGCCCCTGGGGGATGCGGAACACGTGCGACCGTGGGTCCGTTCGCCGTGGCGGGAAACCCTGAAGCCGCACCGACCGTGCACGACGGCGGCGACCCCCGACGGCTCCTTACCGTTTGTGCCAGCGGAACCGGCTATCGAGGCAACCTCCGCTTCTTGACCGACGGCGGGGCGACGCGGGCCATCAACGTCGTGGACACCGAGAACTACCTTCGCGGGGTCGTCCCTCGTGAGTCTCCTGCCGAATGGGGCGACGCAGGTGGTGGGCGCGGCATCGAGGCGCTGAAGGCGCAATCGGTCGCCGCGAGGTCCTACGGGCTGAGTGAGCGGCGATACAGCTACGCCGAAACCTGTGACACCACTTCCTGTCAGGTGTACGGCGGTGCGGCACGCAACGGCGGCTTCATCGAGGACCGACGAACCGACGACGCCATCCGCGCCACAGCCGGTGAGGTCCGCACTCGAAGCGGGCTCATCGCGCGCACGGAGTTCTCCTCCTCGTCAGGTGGTTGGACCGCGGGCGGGGACTTCCCCGCCGTGCCGGATGAGGGCGACACTGCCTCGCCCTATCACAACTGGACGCAAACCCTGTTGGGGTCACAGATCTCCCGTGCCTATCCGTCCATCGGCACCTTCACATCGCTGCAGGTGCTCACTCGGAATGGCCTCGGGGCTGAGGGTGGCCGGGTTCTGTCCATGCGGGTGTCCGGAACCAGCGGCAGCGTGACGGTGAGCGGCACCGACTTCCGCAGCGCGCTCGGCCTGAAGTCGGACTGGTTCTCCACCGGCCCCGTCCCCAACGAGCGATGGTGGGAGGTGCGCGACATCGCAGGTCCCGGTCCCTCGCAGAGCGTCTTCTACGGCGGTCCGTACATGCACACGCTGGCCTGTGACGTCAATGGAGACGGCCGGGACGACATGACGCTATATGACCAGGGTCGCTGGTACGTGCGATTCTCACTGAGCCGCGGCAACCCTGACCTGGTCATCGACTACGGCGGGGTGGGACTGCGACCGGTTTGTGGGGACTGGGACGGGGACGGTCGCTCGGGGATTGGTGTCTACGACGGCACAACCTGGCATCTGCGTCAGACCGCCTCGCCAGGGAACCCTGACTTGGTCATCAGCTATGGATGGCCGGCGATCGTGCCGATCGTCGGCGACTGGAACGGCGACGGTGTCGACTCGATCGGGGCGTTCGACCCTGCCACCGCGAACTGGTGGTTGCGCAACGCCAACAGCCCTGGACAGCCGGACGTGATCTGGCAGTACGGATACGCCAACCACCAGAGTCAGGCCGTCCCTGGTGACTATGACGGAAACGGGGTCTCCGATCTCGCAGTCTTTGTCGGCGGCCAGTGGTATATCCGCACCGCACCAGGACCAGGGCCATACACGCTGACCTTCGGGTACGGACTAGCCACCGATTTTCCACTGTCGGGTGACTGGGACGGGATCGGAGCAGACGGCATCGGAGGGACGCGTCCTGGTGTCTACGGCTGAACGCCCGCCGGGCTGGTCACGCGGGACGGTGTTACCAGTGCTTCCAAAGTGACTGTTGTGAATTGTGTTCGCATGTGTCAGGTTGTTGTCACTTCAACCTCATGCGTAGCGGCAAACGCGTCGAGCCGCGCGTTCGCGGTCCAGTGATCCTGCCGCGATCAGGCAGTAGAGGAGTTCCCATGCGCCGTGTGGTTATCGGTGGTCTGACCACGCTCGTGTTCGCCGTACTTTTCGTGACGCTGCCCGTCTACGGGGACGATGGGGTTGCTCCAGAACCGGTGCCGTCCACCGTCGAGAAGGTGCCGATGGGCGAGCTGACGGCGCCTGCGCCCGAGGCCGAAGTAGACATCGGTACGACCGAGACCGCACCAGGCTTCGAGGCCACGCCGGTGCTTGCGCTGCGGCTGCCTGACACCGGACAGTTCTCCTTGTTGGGAGTGACCTGGGAGCGTCGTGGCGACATCATGGACGTGCTGGTCAAGGTCCGCGTGCTTGGCCTTGACGGCCGTTGGTCTGAGTGGCTCGAGGCAGAAGGCAACGACAACGGCGACGCGCCGAACGCGGAGGCGCTCGCATCGGGCGAACTGCGTGGCGGCACAGAGCCACTCTGGACGGGCCGGGCCGTCGGGGTGGAGGTCGAGCTTCTCACTCGCTCTGGGGAGTCTCCGGCCGATGCGACCCTCGAGCTCATCAATCCACACGAGTCACCGGCCGATGCCCTCCCGTCGCCGGAACTGCAAGATACGGCCGAGGCTGCGAGCGCGCAGCCGCCGGTGTACTCCCGGGCGCAATGGGGAGCCGACGAAAGCATTCGCACGTGGGACCCGGAGTACGCCAGCACCACCAAGGCCGCCACCGTTCATCACACGGCCAACTCAAATGACTACACCCCCGATGAGGTGCCGGCGCTGCTGCGGTCGATCTACCAGTACCACGCCGTCAGCCTCGGCTGGGGAGACATCGGGTACAACGTCATCGCCGATCGGTTCGGGCGACTGTGGGAGGGCCGCTACGGCGGGCTGGACACGTCGGTCATCGGCGCTCACGCGGGCGGGTTCAACACCTACACCTTCGGGATCTCCATCATCGGAAATTTCGAGACCGGCTACGTCCCCTGGGTGGCGCTCGAGGCGGTGGCAGCAGTCGCTGCCTGGAAGCTGTCCCTCTACGGGGTCGAGCCAGGATCTCGGACCACGCTGACGTCCTCGGGCGGAGGGACCGCCAAGTACTCGGCGGGCACCCGGGTGGAACTACCGATGGTCTTTGGCCATCGAGACGTTGGGAACACCACGTGCCCGGGCAGATATGTCTACGAATACATGGATTGGATCCGTGACAGGGTCAATCAGCTGATCGGTGACTCCTACCTCGAGCGCTGGTGGGAGCTACGCGACGACTATTCGGCGGGGCGGTCCGACTATTCGATCTACTACGGCGGGCCGTACATGCAGACACTGGCCTGCGACCTCGACGGCAACGGTCGAGACGACCTCGTGCTCTACGACCGCGGACGCTGGTACATCAGAACCAGCGTCTCAGAGGGCGCGCCCGACATCGTGTTCGACTACGGCGCCGAGTGGTTGACGCCCATGTGCGGGGATTGGGACGGCGACGGTCGTGACGGGATCGCGACGTTCGACGGCTACTCGTGGTATCTCAAGAACGTCCCGGGACCGGGACCTTGGGACGTCGGGATCTCCTACGGATACCCGGAGATGATCCCGGTCGCAGGCGACTGGAACGGGGACGGACAGGACACGATCGGTGGGTTTGATCCGGGGAGCGCGACGTGGTACCTGCGCAACTCGAACTCTCCCGGCCAGCCACAGGAGATCTGGCAGTACGGCTACCTCGACGGGGAGAGCCAACCGGTGCCGGCCGACTACAACGGTGACCGGCGCACTGACCTGGCTATCTTCCGGGATGGCATGTGGTACATCCGGACCGATGCAGGGCCCGGAATCTACCAACGCAGCTTCGAGTACGGGTTGGCCAGCGACTGTCCCCTAGCCGGAAACTGGGACGGCATCGGAGGGGACGGCGTGGCTGGCACCCGCACCGGGCGCTATCACTTCTGAGACGCCTCGCTCCATCGCGCGCCAAGACAGGGGTAACCGGCCTTTTCGGTGGCCGTAGGGTCCTGGTTGGACATACACGCGTTGAGAGGAAGGCGATCGATGAGGCCACGGCGGGGCGTGCGTCCTGCATCCGGCGACGCTTCGCAGGTTGAGCGGTTGCGGTCGCGATGGGACGAGCACGGACGCACTGACCCGATGTGGGCGGTTCTCACCGACCCGGAAAAGGCAGGCGGCCGGTGGCAGGCCGAGGACTTCTATGCGCACGGCATCGCCGAGATCGAGCAACTGATGAAGCGCCTCGACGAACTCGGCGTCGCTGATCAGCGTCAGCGTGCTCTGGCTTTCGGCTGCGGAGTCGGAAGGCTGGCCAACGCGCTCGCCGATCACTACGAGCACGTTGACGGAGTGGACATCTCCACGGAAATGGTGAGGCGAGCCGCGGAGATGGCTCCCAACCGTGCTCGATGCACTTTTCATACGAACGTGGCCCCGGACTTGAGCATCTTTCCGGACAATCAGTTCGATCTGGTTCACTCCAACATCGTCCTGCAGCATGTGGGGCCAGAGCTCACGCGCTCCTACATCGCCGAGTTCGCTCGGATTGTGAAGCCCGGCGGGGTGGTGCATTTCCAGTTGCCGGTCAAGCCGGTACCAGGGCCGACCGGCTTGGCTATGGAACTTCTTCCTAAGCTGATCTTGAATCGGCTTCGTGGAATGTCCATGCACGGGGTTTCGGAAACTCGTGTGCACGCCCTGCTGTACTCCCGCGGGCTGCGCATGCTGGCAACAGACCCTGACAATTCTGCCGGTCACCGATGGATCAGCCGGCGCTATACAGCGGTCAAGCCCGGGCAGTCCTCGGCATGAGCGGCACCGATGAATCGGAACGCCCGGCAGTGCCTGGATCGCCCGACCCTAGCTTCTTCGACGAGGCCTACTACGAGACGAACGGTCAGATCGGCGACCGGCCGGCTCTGCGCTTCTACGTCCGGCTCGTCCAGCGTTATGGCACCGGCGGCCCGTACTTCGATTTCGGCTGCGGCACCGGTCACCTCCTGCGCCGCCTTTCTGCGCTCGGCCCGGCATCCGGCTTCGAGGTCTCTGAGTTCTCCGCGGCCCGGGCCCGACAAACGGCGCGCGGGTGTGCCGTCATCACGTCGATGGACGCGATCCGTGACCATTCGATCGGCATGCTCACGGCGATCCATGTCGTCGAACACGTCGACGATGACACCGCGGACGCCATCATCTCGGTCTGGAAGAGGGCGCTGCACCCTGGCGGCCGACTCCTCGTCGTCACACCGGACCTCGGTGGGCGGGCCCACAAGATGTTGGGAGAGTCCTGGGACGGCTTCTCTGACCCGACGCACATCAACCTGAAAAGCCACGGTCAGTGGCGTCGGTTCTTCGCTGACCGCGGGCTCGAAGTCGTTGTCGAGGGCAGCGACGGCATGTGGAACCCTCCGTATGCCGACGGGGCCCGTCTCTGGGAGGCGGCCCGCTTTTCCGTGCCCGCTTTCCTTCAATTTCTGGCCGGGCGGATGCTGGTACCTCCGGGAGCCGGCGAGTCGTCGATCTTCGTACTTGAAGCTCGCGAGTCCTGAGCGCCTGGCCTCACCCGGTCGGAAGAATGGGCGGCCCGGTAGCTTCTCCCCCCGTGAAGGCCCTTCGTCGACTGATCGTCCGTGCCGCTCTGCCCCACGACCTCCTCCCGCTCAGCGAGTTGGTGATGAACCTGCGCTGGTCGTGGCATGCGCCCA
>Ga0136616_10001259_pt1 | contig 13203 bp, 10 predicted proteins | sample AntDrymUQ2992106_2_FD_106648 | JGI IMG/M metagenome (GOLD analysis project Ga0136616, IMG submission 106648) | Polar desert sand microbial communities from Dry Valleys, Antarctica - metaG UQ299 (21.06) | ecosystem: Environmental > Terrestrial > Soil > Desert | place: Antarctica: Dry Valley...
ACGACGTCGTACTCCCCGCCGAGCTGCGGATACTCCCGGGCGAGTGAGTTGAAGCAGTGCGGGCAGGTCGCGACGATCTTCCTCGTCGGACGGGATCCGAAGGCGGCGTTGAGCGTCTCGACGTTCTGCTGGCCGAGCTGTTGAAAGACGAACTCGTTGCCCAGCCGCCGCGCCGGGTCGCCGGAACACGTCTCACCGGACCCGAGTACAGCGAACTCCACACCCGCGGTGTGCAGCAACTCGGCCACGGCACGGGTGACCTTCTTGGCGCGATCCTCCAGCGCACCGGCGCAGCCGACCCAGAACAGGTACTCCACGTCGTCCGGGATCTCGCCCTCGACCGTGCGTACGTCAAAGGTGAGCCCCTTCATCCAGTCCTCGCGGGACTTCGCCGACATGCCCCACGGGTTGCCCTTGTTCTCCAGGTTGCGCAGCATCACGCCGGCCTCGGAGGGGAACGCGGACTCGATCAGCACCTGGTAGCGGCGCATGTCGAGGATGTGGTCGACATGCTCGATGTCCACCGGGCACTGCTCGACGCAGGCGCCACACGTCGTGCACGACCACAGCACGTCCGGGTCGATGACGCCGCCCTGCTCCGCCGTACCGACGAGGGGGCGGTGCGCCTGCTGGTCGTTCGACCCGATGACGCGCGGATATCCGGACTCCGGCACCGAGTGGGCGCGCTCGTCGGTCTCGGCGATGAAGTCGGGCACCTTCTCGGGGGTGTCCCTCTCGCCGAGGATGTACGGCGCCTTGGCGAACAGGTGATCGCGCAGGTCCATGATCACGAGCTTCGGGGACAGCGGCTTGCCGGTGTTCCAGGCCGGGCACTGGCTCTGGCAGCGCCCGCACTCCGTGCAGGTGGCGAAGTCGAGCATGCCCTTCCAGGTGAAGTCCTCGACCTTGCCGCGGCCGAACGTGGCGTCCTCGTCGGGATCCTCGAAGTTGATCGGGACGCCTTTGGACTCCATCGGCAGCAACGGGCCGAGGCCGTCGGGCAGCCGCTTGGTCGTGACGTTGATCGGCGCGAGCCCGATGTGCAGGTGCTTGGAGTAGGTGACCAGCACGAGGAAGGACAGGATCACCGCGATGTTCGCCAACAGGAACACCGTCTCGATGACCTCGTTCGCGGTCTCCCCGAGCGGTTCCAGCGGGATGGACAGCGCATGCGAGGCGAACGCCGCCCAGCCGTCGAACGGGAAGACGCCGGTGTTCACCTGTGCTGCCCGGTACACCAGCAGGGTGACGACGACGGCGGTGATCATGCCCAGGATCAGCCAGGCCGGGCCGGTGTGCGAGCCGTAGAAGCGTGACGCCCGCTGCTGCCGGGACGGAGCCTGCCGCACCCGCAAGACGGCGAACGTCGCCAGCCCCACCAGGACGGCCACGGCGAAGAAGTCCTCGAGGAACCCGACGACCCCCCACCGGCCGATCAGCGGGATGTGGAAGTCCGCGTCGAACAGCGCACCCCACGCCTCGAGGATCGTCAGGGCCAAGACGATGAAGCCCCAGAACGTCAGGAAGTGCGCGACACCTGGCACCGACCAGTCGAGCAGCTTGCGCTGGCCGAACACCTCGGTGACGTGGGCGCGCAGCCGCTGACCGAAATCGTCAGTGCGGCCCGTCGTCGGTTGGCCGGAACGGATGAGCCGGCGGAGCCACCAGATCCGGCGCCCGGCGATCGCCAGCGCCACCACCGTCATCGCCAGGCCAATGACCAGCCGAAATGCCACAGACGCTCCTTCGTTTGCGGTACTCGCAGGGACGCCAGCGTAATGCCGAGCGGATCGGAGCAACGGCGGCCCAGCGGGTAGCGGTTCTGGACCGCGCCGCAGGCTCTCCGGGCCATTGTCGAGGAGCGAGCCCTGAGGCATCGTGACACGGGTGGCCAGAGCTCGTAACACGATGATGTACCAGCTCAAGGTGCGGCTGCTGGGGGTGCGGCCGCCGGTTTGGCGCCGCGTGCAGCTGGCTGGCGGAGCCACCTTGGCGGATGTGCATGAGACCAGCCTGGCTCAATGATCTCCAGGACGAGCGGCGGGTACGCCTGTCTCACCTGTTCAGCGTGGGGGACCACTTCCACTACACCTACGACTTCGGCGACAACTGGCGGCACGAGGTCCTCGTGGAGAAGGTTGAGCCGCCGGAAGTCGGCGCGGCATATCCCCGGTGTACCGGAGGGCGGCGCGCCTGCCCGCCGGAGGACAGCGGCGGAGCGTGGGGGTACGCCGAGATGGTCAGCGCTCTCGGCGACCCCGATCACGAGCAGCACGTCGACGCGATCGAATGGCTCGGAGCCACGCACGCAGGGCGACATACTGATTCATCGGGCGTATGCTGTGACATATGCGAACCACGGTGCGGCTCGATGACGGGCTGATGCAAGCCGTCCGTGAGCATGCAACTCGCCGCGGCCGGACCGTCACCTCCGTCTTGGAAGAGTCCTTGCGGCGGCTACTGGCCGAGGCCGACCGGGTCGAGCGCCCGGAGCGGGTGGCGCTCCCGGTGTCCGACGTTTGTGGCGGCCTGCTGCCCGGCGTCGATCTTGATGACAGCGCCTCGCTGGCGGACGTGATGGACGAGCCCGTCCGGCGCTGAGCGATGCTGCTCCCTGACGTCAACGTGTTCGTCTATGCGTTCCGACCCGACAGCCAGCAGCACGACCGTTACCGGCACTGGCTGGAGGACCTCATCAACGGTGAGTCCGCCTATGGATGCTCCGATCTTGTCCTCAGCGGCTTCTGTCGGGTAGTCACCCATCCGCGCATATTCGCCACGCCGTCACCGTCGGCCGAGGCGCTGGGTTTCGCCGAGGTGATCCGCGATCAACCACAGTGCGTCCGGGTGACCCCCAGCGAACGGCACTGGGCTCTGTTTCGCCGGCTGAGCGAGCAGGCCGATGCCCGCGGCAACCTCGTCCCCGATGCCTACTTTGCCGCGCTTGCGATCGAGTCAGGGTGCGAGTGGGTCACCACCGACCGCGACTACAGCCGCTTTCCCGGCCTGCGCTGGCGGCATCCGCTTCAGTAGCCCGGTCAGCCGCCGTTCGAGCCGGCCGACGACGTGATAGCCGCTGTCATCACCGCAGCGCTGACGGCAGTCTGGACCGCTTGGATCGCCGCGCCGACGGCCTCGGCCGCCCAGTGACCCTCGCGGATCTCGCCCTCGTGCCGCGAATCTGCAGCCGGCCAGCGGGTGGTCGGAAAGATGCCCAGGATGCGGTCCTTCTCCCCGCGCAGGATGCTCCGCTCGGCGAGTTTTGTCGAGCAAGTCCACCCGCAGTCCCTTGGCAATCCTGGACAGGGCGTCCTGCGGCTTCTTGCCCGATCGCTCCGAGCAGCGTTGCAGGGCCTGGTCAGCACGGCGTCCCCGGTCGGTGTCGGGTCCCGCACCACAAGCCTGCCCTTCTTGACGTCCTCACCCTCAGCGGCCAAACCGACCCGACCCTGCTCGGCCAGCTCGAGCACGCACGCGCCGGCAGCGCCAGGTCGAGGCTCGTGCCGTCGTAATGCGCGCACGCGCCTCGCAGCGGGAACATCCAGCGCGCGGTGCCCGTTGTCCGGGGCAGAAGTTGAGTCCACTCGACTCAAGTGATTTGACGGTACGGCGCTGCGGTCTGACAATGGGTCGCAGTCATCCCACACTCACGAGGCAGGTAACTCATGGCACGAGCGGTCGGCATCGACCTCGGTACCACCAACTCCGTCGTCGCCGTCCTCGAAGGCGGCGAGCCCACGGTCATCGCCAACGCCGAGGGCGCGCGGACCACCCCGTCGGTGGTCGCCTTCGCGAAGAACGGCGAGGTGCTCGTCGGGCAGTCGGCGAAGAACCAGGCGGTCACGAACGTCGACCGGACCGTGCGGTCGGTCAAGCGGCACATGGGCACCGACTGGTCGATCAGCATCGACGACAAGAAGTTCACCCCGCAGGAGATCAGCGCCCGGGTGCTGCAGAAGCTCAAGCGCGACGCCGAGACCTACCTCGGCGACACCGTCGTGGACGCCGTGATCACCGTTCCGGCGTACTTCTCCGACGCCGAGCGGCAGGCCACTAAGGAGGCCGGTGAGATCGCCGGACTCAACGTCCTGCGGATCGTCAACGAGCCGACCGCCGCCGCGCTGGCCTACGGGCTGGACAAGGGCCAAAAGGAGCAGACCATCCTGGTCTTCGACCTCGGTGGTGGCACGTTCGACGTGTCCCTGCTCGAGATCGGCGACGGCGTGGTCGAGGTCAAGTCCACCCACGGCGACACCCACCTCGGTGGCGACGACTGGGACCAGCGCCTCGTCGATCACATGGTCAAGAAGTTCAACGCCGACAATGGCATCGACCTGTCCAAGGACAAGCTCGCGATGCAGCGACTCCGGGAAGCGGCGGAAAAGGCCAAGATTGAGCTGTCCGGCTCACAGTCGACGGGTATCAACCTGCCCTACATCACCGCCGGAGCCGAGGGCCCGCTGCACCTGGACATCACGGTGAGCCGGGCGGAGTTCCAGCGGATGACCCAGGACCTGCTGGAGAAGTGCAAGTCCCCGTTCAACCAGGCGGTCCGTGACGCCGGCATCGACGTCAGCAAGATCGACCACGTCGTCCTCGTCGGCGGCTCCACCCGGATGCCCGCAGTCAGCGACCTGGTCCGCGAGCTGACCGGCGGTAAGGAGCCCAACAAGGGCGTCAACCCCGACGAGGTCGTGGCAGTCGGCGCTGCCCTTCAGGCCGGCGTGCTCAAGGGCGAGGTCAAGGACGTCCTGCTCCTCGACGTGACCCCGCTGAGCCTGGGCATCGAGACCAAGGGCGGCATCATGACGCGCCTCATCGAGCGCAACACGACCATTCCGACCAAGCGTTCGGAGACCTTCACCACGGCCGATGACAATCAGCCGTCGGTGCAGATCCAGGTCTTCCAGGGCGAGCGGGAGATGGCGGCGTACAACAAGAAGCTCGGCATGTTCGAGCTGACTGGCCTGCCGCCGGCGCCGCGCGGCGTGCCGCAGATCGAGGTCACCTTCGACATCGACGCCAACGGCATCGTGCACGTCAACGCCAAGGACCTCGGGACCGGCCGCGAGCAGTCGATGACCATCACCGGCGGCTCCGCGCTGCCCAAGGACGACATCGAGCGGATGATGCGCGACGCCGAGTCGCACGCCGACGAGGACAAGCAACGCCGCGAGGACGCCGAGACGCGCAACATCGCGGAGTCGCTGCAGTACCAGACCGAGCGGTTCCTGGCCGAGAACGGTGACAAGATCCCCGACGACCGCAAGAGCGAGCTGACCGACGCGCTGTCTGATCTGCGCGGCGCGCTCGGTGGCAGTGACACGACGGCCATCAAGGCCGCGCACGAGAAGGTCGCCAAGATCTCTCAGGACATCGGCGGTGCCATGTACGCCCAGCAGGCCGCCGACCAGGCGGGCGCCGGCGCGTCGATGGGTGATCCCGGTACGCCGGATGCTGACGGCTCGAGCGACGACGATGTCGTCGACGCGGAGATCATCGACGAGGAGCAGGGCCGGGACCAGAAGTGAGCCGGCCGGACCGCTCGGAGACCGAGGAGGTGCCGCGCGTCGTGATCCGTGACAAGCGACGCCTCGATCCGGTCACCGGTCAGGTGCGCGAGACCGCAGGTTCGTCGGAACCGGCGCCAGAAGCTGGGTCGCCGGGCGGCCAGCCTCCCGACGGTCAAGGGGGACTCCGGGACGAGCTCCTGGAACGCACCGCGGACCTGCAGCGGCTCAGCGCGGAGTACGCGAACTACCGGCGGCGGGTCGAGCGGGATCGGGTGGCTGTGGTCGACATCGCCCAGGATCGGGTGCTCGCCGCCCTTCTTCCGGTGCTCGACGATGTGGACCGGGCGCGGGAGCACGGCGACCTGGACGGCGCGTTCAAGGCCGTGGCCGAGCAGTTGGTCGCCGTACTGGCCAAGCATGGTCTGGACGCCTTTGGTGCGGAGGGCGAGCCCTTCGACCCGACCCGGCACGAGGCGGTGATGCACTCGACCAGCGAGGACGTCGACGGCCCGACCTGCATCGGGATCATGCGGCGCGGTTATCAGCGCGGTGACCGCGTCCTGCGGCCGGCGATGGTGGCCGTCGCAGACCCGGCCGAACCGACCGCGGAGACCGCCGAAGCGCGCGCGGGCGCAGACTCAGTCGAGCATTGAGGGGCGGCGACCCCAGATGAGCACAAGGGATTACATCGAGAAGGACTACTACGCCGCGCTGGGCGTCGCGAAGGGCGCCACCGGCGCGGAGGTCAAAAAGGCATACCGGGCGCTGGCTCGGGATTTGCATCCGGACAAGAACCCGGGCGATGCAAAGGCCGAGGCTCGCTTCAAGGAGGTCTCCGAGGCCTACGACGTCCTGTCCGACGACAAACGACGCAAGGAGTACGACGAGGCTCGGGCGCTGTTCGGCAGCGGCTTTCGCCCCGGCGGGTTCCGTCCGGGCCAGGGCGGCACCACCTTCGATGTGGGCGACATCTTCTCCTCGACCGGGCAGGGCGGCGCCGGCGGACTCGGGGACCTCTTCGGCGGCCTGTTCGGGGGATCTGCCGGCCGCAGCTCGGGGTCCAGCACGCCGCGACGAGGTCAGGACCTCGAGAGCGAGGCCACGCTCGACTTCGACGACGCCGCGAGGGGTGTCACGCTGCCGCTGCGGATCACCAGCCCCGGCGCGTGCACGACCTGCCGTGGCTCGGGCGCGCGGCCAGGGACGACGCCGCGGACCTGCCCGAGCTGCGGCGGCGTCGGCCTGGTGTCTCGGAGCCAGGGAGCGTTCGCTTTCAGCGAGCCGTGCCGCGACTGCCGCGGAACCGGCCAGGTGGTCGACGAGCCGTGTCCCGACTGCCTCGGCAGCGGGGTCACGAACCAGACCCGCACGATCACGGTGCGGATCCCGGCCGGCGTCAAGGACGGCCAGCGGATAAGGCTGGCCGGCAAGGGATCCCCGGGGGCTCGGGGCGGGCCGGCCGGAGACCTGTTCGTCGTCGTCCACGTGCGGCCGCACAACCTGTTCGGCCGCTCCGGTGACAACCTCACCCTCACGGTGCCGGTGACCTACGCCGAGGCAGCTCTCGGCAGCACTCTCACCGTTCCGACGCTGGACGGCGCGGTCACCCTCAAGGTCCCCGCTGGTACGTCGAGCGGCCGCACGTTTCGGGTCAAGGGCCGAGGTGTCGCCAACAGGCAGCGCACCGGCGATCTGCTCGTCACCGTCGAGGTGGCCGTGCCGCAGAACCTGTCCGTGGACGCCAGGCGGGCGCTCGAGGCGTACGCCGCCGCCCAGACCGAGGACCCGCGACCGAGGATCACCGAGCGGGTAGGCGGCACGGGTGGCTGATCTCGAGACTGGCGTTGCTGAAGACGCTCCCGTATTCGTCATCTCGGTGGCCGCGCAGCTAACCAGAATGCATCCGCAGACGCTGCGGCAGTACGACCGGGCCGGTCTGGTCAGCCCGGGGCGTACTTCCGGCGGCGGTCGGCGCTACAGCCCCCGGGATGTGGCGTTGCTGCGCGAGGTGCAGCGGCTGTCCCAGGAAGAGGGCGTGAACCTGGCCGGCATCAAGCGGATCATCGAGCTGGAGTCGCAGGTGGACGCGCTGCGTGACCGGATCACCGAGCTGCTCACCGAGCTGGCCGAGACACACGCCGCCGTGGTGGCCGCGACCAGCGCCGTGCATGCGTCGTACCGGCGCGACCTCGTTCCGCTGTCACAGCAGGCGCTTACTGTGTGGCGTCCGCAGCGTCGCCGCTGATGTTTCACAGCCGCCGTCGGCGGCCGCCGCGGCCGGTGGCCGCGGATTACGATGCGCACGTGGAGGTCGTCCCGTATCTCGGCACCGTGGTGTCGCCTTGTGCGCTGGCGATCGGCGCGATGTACGTGATCGTCGGCCAACTCGGTCACCGGATCGACGTGCTCGCCGGCACCGTCAACTCGCGCTTCGCCGATGTGAACCAGCGCTTCGATGACGTGAACCGACGCTTCGATGGTGTGGACCAGCGTTTCGACGACCTGCGGGCGGACATGAACACCCGCTTCGACGCTGTCGACAACCGGCTGGGCCGGCTCGAGACGCGGGTCGGCAGGTTGGCGTGGTGTTCGGCGCCGTAGGCGAACACCGAGGCGTCTGCGGGCAGCGCAGCCGCCACCAGGTTGATGGCGTCGGTGGTGTTGCGGGTGAACACGACGGTGTCGTCGTGACGAGCCCCGACAAAGGAGTGCACGGCCTCCCGGGCGCCTTCGTAGGCGGCGGTGGCCAGCTGCGACTTGTAGCCGGCTCCTCGGTGCACGCTGGAGTACCACGGCAGCAGCGCTTCGACCGCCTCGCTGACCGAGCTGAGGCAGGGAGCGCTGGCCGCGTAGTCGAGATTGACGTACCGCCGCCATCCGCCGGTCACCAATGGCACGTCCACGTCGGCACCGACCAGGGCCAGGTTCGCCGACCCCCGCAATCGTGCCGGCACCGCCGCGTCACAGCTCACAGTCCACCGCCACTTCGCCGCCGGTGGGGTCGCAGGTGTCTGTGCCGGAACCGCCGTCGAACGAGTCGCCGGCCGGGGCCTCCGACGACGCTCTCGGCTGCGGGTTCGGTCCGTGCGGCGGGCACCGCGAGGAAAGGTACGAGGGCGCAGGCTGCCAGTGCCAACAATGGTGATCTCATGGCCGGAGTACGGCGGAAGCGGCCCAATCGGTTCGCGCCCGGCCCGGCGCCGTACCCGGGCACGACTCGACGGACTGGGCTCGGGCACGCATGCTGGTGTGTGTGTCAACTGAACGCGGGGGCTGCCGGAACGGCAGGCGGCTGACCGGAGTACTCGTTTCAGTGCTGCTCACGGCCGGTTGCACGCAGGCTTCGTCCGAGGCGCCGGCGGAGTCCAGCCGGGCCACCACCCCCGAGTCAACCCCGGAAGTGTCGGTGACCGCCGAGCCGCTGGTGGCCGCAGTCGAAGTCGACCTTCGTGCCGGTATCGACGCGGCGACGGCGTTCGGCACCAGTCAGGGGCTCTCGGTCAGCATTGCCGTGATCGATCGGGCCCGCGGCGAGGAGGTCGCCAACGGCGCCGCCGCCGATACGCCGATCTGGGGAGCCTCCCTGGTCAAGCTGTTCATCGCCGACAACCTGCTGCACCGGCAGCGAGATGGCGAGTTCCAGCTCTCCGCTCAGGACCGCAGCGAGCTGGAGTCCATGCTCGTCGCGTCGGACGACGTCGCGGCGGACTCGCTGTACACCCGTTTCGGTGGGGAAGCCATGGTCACCGAGGTGGCGCAGCGTTACCAGCTGCCGAGCGTCGTCCCGACGAACCAGGCCGGCTTCTGGGAACTGACGATGATGTCCGCCCGCGACGTCGCCCGCTACTACGACCGCTTCCTGGTCCGGACGCCACCAGCGGATCGGGACTACCTACTCGACCTGCTGCGGCGCACGGCGATGATCGCGATTGACGGCTTCGACCAGTTCTTCGGCATCCCGACCGCCCTGCCGGCGCAGACGTGGGCGATCAAGCAGGGCTGGATGTGCTGCCCCCGGGATACCAGCTATCTGCACACGACCGGCGTCCTCGGCACCGACGACCGGTACGTCGTGGCCATCCTCAGCAGCGATCCGGGCGTCTTCTCCACTGCCTATTCCACCGACGTCCTCAGTAGGGTCACGTCGCTCATCTTCCCGCCGGGATCGATCGAAGGGGGCTGAGACCCGACGGTTGAGCGGAACAGACTCAACTCTGTGCACGTTGCAGCCTGCTGGAGACTGAGTATCCGGAGGCTCGATGGAATCCAAACTGACCACCCAGTCACAGGAGGCGGTGGCCGCGGCGCAGCGGCTGGCCGTCGACCGCGGCAACCCGGCATTGGAGCCGGTGCATCTACTGTCTGCCCTGCTGGCCCTGACCGAAGGAATCACGGCCCCGCTGCTGCAGGCGGTGGGCGCCGACGTCACCGCGGTTCGAACGGCAACCCAGGTTGCGGTGGCGGCGGTGCCCAGTGCGAGCGGAGCCACCCTGTCCGCCCCGCAGGCGTCACGGGACTTCATCAAGGTTCTGTCCGAAGCGGGATCCCAGGCCACAGCGCTGGGCGACGAGTACATCTCGACCGAGCACCTGCTGGTCGGTCTCGCCGCCGCCGGCGGTGCAGCCGCGACGATCCTGACCAGCAACGGGGCGACCTCTCCGGCGCTTCTCGCCGCGTTCAGCACCGTCCGCGGTTCCCGCCGGGTGACCAGCCCCGACCCGGAATCGACGTACCAGGCCCTGGAGAAGTACGGCGTCGACCTCACCGAGCGCGCCCGTGAAGGCAAGGTCGACCCGGTCATCGGCCGGGACACCGAGATCCGGCGGGTCGTGCAGGTGCTGTCCCGGCGTACCAAGAACAATCCGGTGCTGATCGGTGAGCCGGGTGTCGGCAAGACCGCAATCGTCGAGGGGCTGGCCCACCGGATCGTTGCCGGTGACGTGCCGGAGAGCCTCAAGGGCAAGCGGCTGATCGCTTTGGACCTGTCCAGCATGATCGCCGGCGCCAAGTACCGCGGCGAGTTCGAGGAGCGGCTCAAGGCCGTCCTGGCCGACATCAAGGATTCCAACGGCGAGATCGTCACGTTCATCGACGAGCTGCACACCGTCGTCGGCGCCGGCGCAAGTGGCGAGTCCGCGATGGACGCCGGCAACATGCTCAAGCCGTTGCTTGCTCGCGGCGAGCTCCGGATGGTCGGCGCGACGACGTTGGACGAGTACCGCAAGTACATCGAGAAGGACGCCGCGCTGGAGCGGCGATTCCAGCAGGTGTACGTCGGAGAGCCGTCGGTCGAGGACACGATCGGCATCCTGCGCGGCCTCAAGGAGCGCTACGAGGTGCACCACGGCGTACGCATCACCGACGCGGCAATCGTCGCGGCCGCGACGCTGTCCGACCGCTACGTCACCGCGCGTTTCCTTCCTGACAAGGCGATCGACCTTGTCGACGAGGCCGGATCCAGGCTGCGGATGGAGATCGACTCCCGGCCCGTCGAGATCGACGAGGTGGAGCGGATCGTTCGCCGGCTGGAGATCGAGGAGATGGCACTGTCCAAAGAGGACGATGCCTCCTCGCGTGAGCGGTTGGAGCGGCTGCGAGGCGATCTCGCCGACCGGCGCGAGACGTTGAGCGGGCTGACCGCCCGCTGGCAGCGGGAGAAGGGCGGCATCGACCGGATACGCGTCCTCAAGGAAGAACTCGAGGCGGCGCGAGGCGAGTCCGAGCGGGCCGAACGAGACGGCGACCTCGCCCGCACGGCAGAGCTGCGCTACGGCCGAATCCCTGCGCTGGAGCGGGATCTGGCGTCGTTGACCGACCACGCGCCGGCCGAGACCGCAGATGCTCCAGGCGGCCGCTCGCCGGCCGCACCAATGCTCAAGGAGGAGGTCGGCCCCGACGACGTCGCCGACGTCGTGGCTGCCTGGACCGGCATCCCGGCCGGGCGGCTGCTGGAGGGCGAGACCGCCAAGCTGCTCCGGATGGAGCTGGTGCTGGGCTCCCGTGTTGTGGGGCAAGACCAGGCGGTGCGGGTTGTTTCAGACGCGGTCAGGCGTGCACGTGCAGGCGTGTCCGACCCGGACCGGCCGACCGGATCGTTCCTTTTCCTCGGCCCGACCGGTGTGGGCAAGACCGAGCTTGCCAAGGCGCTCGCGGAGTTCTTGTTCGACGACGACCGGGCGATGGTGCGCATCGACATGAGCGAGTACGCCGAGAAGCACTCGGTGGCTCGCCTGGTCGGAGCGCCTCCCGGCTACGTCGGCTACGACGCCGGCGGCCAGCTCACCGAGGCGGTACGCCGGCGGCCGTACTCCGTCGTACTGCTGGACGAGGTGGAAAAGGCGCACGCCGACGTGTTCGACGTGCTGCTGCAGGTGCTCGACGACGGCCGGCTGACCGACGGGCAGGGTCGCACCGTCGACTTCCGCAACACGATCCTGATCCTCACGTCGAACCTCGGCTCTGCGTTGATCGCGGAGTCCGGCTTGGACAGTGTGGGGGTGCGGGACGCGGTGATGGGCGTGGTGCGGCTGCACTTCAAGCCGGAGTTCATCAACCGGCTCGACGACGTCGTGGTGTTCGCCTCGCTCGGTTCGGAGGAACTGGCGTCCATCGTGGACATCCAGGTCGACATACTGGCGCGACGGCTGGCGGCTCGCCGGCTGGACTTGCAGGTGACGCCGGCGGCGCGAGAGTGGCTCGCGGTGAGCGGCTTCGACCCGGTGTACGGCGCCCGCCCGCTGCGCCGGCTCGTCCAGTCCGCCATCGGCGACCAACTTGCCACCGCGCTGCTCGCCGGTGACATCCGCGACGGAGACATGGTTTTAGTGGACCTCACCCCCGGCGCGGACGCCCTCAGCGTGACCGCCGCCGATCGCACGCCGACCGCGGAGCCGGTCGGCGCCTAGCCCGGCCGCCGGCCGGTCAGCGGTCAGCCGCGGTGATGACGAGTTGCACGACGGTACCCGCGGAGTCGGTGGTGCCCCGGGTGGTGATAGTCCCGCCGGGTGGTGAGGAAGTCGACCTCGCACTGCTTGATGCCCGGTTGCAGGACGCTCGCCACGACACAGGAGCGGCGGTGTGCCCGGAGACGTCCCCGGAGACGGCGTGGCTGTAGACGTAGAACGAGTCGCCGGCCGACGGTCCCACCGGAGCGACGTCGATGGGAGTGAGGGTCGAGCGCAGTGGTGAACTCGATGGTTTTCACGATGCGCGCCGATGCCCCTTGGGTACCCGCAGAGACCAGCAATACCGCCATGCCCAGCACGAAGGACTGTCTCGTTGGCTGGTCCGGTCCCGCTTCCGTCGAACCCGCAATCCGGTGAGGATGAGCCGGTGCTCCTAGGCCGCGACTCTGAGCTGCGACGCGTCGCGCTGCTACTGGCGGACGCTCACTCTGGGCGAGCGGGCGTCGCCGGGCTGGTCGGTGCTGCCGGGGTGGGCAAGACCGCGCTGCTGGACAGCGCCACCCATGCTGCTGGCCGGGCGCGCCGACACCGACCTGCCGCCAGGTGTGGACCAGCGGGTCGCGCTGGAAGGCCTCGACACCGAGGGCGCCGGGCAACTCCTGCACCAGCGTCGCCCCGAGCTGCACCCTGACGTCGTACGGCAGCTCGTGTCGCGGTGCGGCGGCAACGCCCTCGCGTTGGTGGAGTCCGCGGCCGACCTGGATCAGGAGCAGGTGCGCGGCCAT
>Ga0136616_10001260_pt1 | contig 13197 bp, 17 predicted proteins | sample AntDrymUQ2992106_2_FD_106648 | JGI IMG/M metagenome (GOLD analysis project Ga0136616, IMG submission 106648) | Polar desert sand microbial communities from Dry Valleys, Antarctica - metaG UQ299 (21.06) | ecosystem: Environmental > Terrestrial > Soil > Desert | place: Antarctica: Dry Valley...
GACGAGCGCGCGGTAGCAGAGGCGGCCAAGCGCGGTGTCCAGGGCTTCATCGGCAAGCCCTTCGACGCGCGGGCGCTGATCGAGTCGACGAAGCAGCTGCTCCCGGTCTGACCTCAGCCGGCGAGGCGCCATGGACAGGAGTCTTCAGCGCTGGATCGTCGAGCATCGCGTCGATCCCTTCGACCCCCTGTTCGAGCTCCTCTCGCACGTCGGCTCGTTCGGATTGGTGTGGCTCGGCCTTGCGCTCGCCTTCTCGCTCACCCACAGTGGCGACTCGTGGCGGCGCCCCTGGCTGCTCCGGCCCTGGCTGCTCGTCCGCGTGGCGGTCACGATCATGGCCGCGGAGCTGGTCTCGGGGCTGCTCAAGATGAGCCTGTCGCGTGATCGTCCGCCGCTGGCAGAGCCCGAGCCGATGCCGCTCGTCCCCTTGCCCGCAACGCATTCGTTTCCATCGGGTCATGCCACGGTCTCCTTCGCCTGCGCCACCGTGCTCGCCCTGGCGGTTCCGCGGCTGCGCTGGCCGCTCTTCGCGCTCGCCGCCCTGATCGGGGTGTCGCGCATCTACGTCGGTGTCCACTACCCCGGGGACGTCCTCGCCGGCGCCCTGCTCGGCGTCGGGCTGGGTCTCCTCGTCCGCGTCTCCGGCCGTCCCTTGCGGCGACTCGCGAATCTCTCCGCCGTTCCTAGAGTTCCTCCGAGACCTCCAGCAGGCCCGCGGCGATAGCTGCGAGCGCCGCCACGAGGCTGATCCAGAGGCCGATGCCCCGGCCGGCGAAGAAGAACTCATCCGGGATCGAGATCGCGCGGACGAGCGTGCAGATAAAGGCGGCGCTACCGAGCCCGATCACGACGAGGCTCTCCGGAACGGCTGCGGGAAGATCGACACCCGTCAGGCGGAGTACGACGAGCGCGACCAACGCGAGCCCGATGAAGAAGACGAGCTTGCCGAGTACGCCCGTATGCCAGCCGATCACGCTGACATCGACGCCCTCGCCGGTGCCCGAGTACCAACCGGTGAAGGCGGAGACTGCCAGCACGAGACCCGCGATCCAGGTCAGCCGCTCTCCCAGTCCCCACAGGCCGGGGACGCCGGCTCGCGGGGCGGCGCTCGGCGCGTCGAGCGGGTCGTCATCCGGTTCAACGAGTGGTTCGGGCGCTACCACGACGGGAAGTATGGGCACATTCGGCGCCGGAAGTCACGCCGGAACGGCTGGAACTCCCGCCTGCAGACGGTACGGGCGCGCGACGCCCAGCGAGTTGGGCCGCCGTCCGCGCATACACTTGCCGCATGGCGGAGCCTGCGACTCGTCGCACTGCAGGGGAGGACGCGCCGCCACCCTTCGATCCCGTCGCCGTCGATCGCGCGTACCTTCAGGAGCGCGCGCGGCGTCGCGCACGCGTGGAGCGGTCGCAAGCCCGAAGGCGGGCGAGCCTTCGCTTCTGGTTCGTCCTGCTCGTGCTGCTCGCGGTCAGCGCGGTGCTGATCGTGACGATCTGGCGCGAGATCGAGCGGCTGTTCGGGTTGTAGAGCCTCGAGCATGAAGGTAGGAAGCTCGACGGAGCTGAACGTCCCGCCGGGAGAGCTGGCGGCCGACGTCGGGATCGCAGCGCTCGCCGACGCAAGCCGAGCGATCGCTGCCGGTCAAGGCCTGCAGGCGACCCTCGACACTGTCGCCGGAGCCGCTGCGCAGGCCACGGGGGCGGCGCTGGCTGTCGTCTGGCTCCGTGAGCGGGACGCGCTCGTCGTACGGGCGGTCGCCGCATCCTCCGGCGCGACCGCCGCCGAGCTCACGGGGCTCCGCGCACTCGATGGCGTCAGTACCGGCGAGCTGCTCCGCTCGCGGCTCGAGGGAGCCACGTCGGTGCTCTCGCTTCCTCTCGATGCAGGCAACGAGGAGCTCGGCCGGCTCGACCTGATCCGTTACGGCGCGGCCTTCGGAGCCGAGGCCGGGCAGCGCGCTCCCCTCGCCGCCGATCTCGCAGCCCTGGCCGTCCGCCTGTGCACCGACGCGGGGCCGGTCCGCGACGGGGGTATGACCGTCCTCGACGTGGCCGGCGACGCGCTCGCCGCCGCGTCGGCGGAGGAGCATGCCGGTGCTCGCATCGCACGGCTGGCCGTCGTCGTCTCGGCAGCCGAGGCCGCGTTCGTGTGGCGCCCTCGGTTTGCCGGCCCGGACGAGATGGAGCTCGTCGTCGACGGCACCCATGGCTCACTCGACCCGACGCCCGAGCTGGCGGGGCTCGCGGCGGAGGCGGCTCAGAATCATTCGGCGGTGTCCGTCGCGCAACTCGACGGGCTCGGCACGATCGTGACGCTTCAACTCGGCCAGCCGACCCTCGGTGCCCTGCAGCTCGCGTTTCGCAGCGGCAGCGCTCCCGCCGAGGCCGAGCTCGCCCGGCTCACGAGCTTCGCCGTGCGCGTCGCACACGCCCTGCGCTCCGCCGAGCGGGCGCGCGCCCTTGGCTCTGAGCTCGAGCGGAGCCGAGCACTGCTCGAGCTGGTGAGCGAGGCGATCTCCCGCCTGTCGCTGTCACATACGCTCGAGACGACGCTCGAGCGACTGGCAGAGCTTCTCGGCGCCGGGCGCGTCGCCGTCTATCTCGAGGAGGACGGGCACCTGACGACCGCAGCATCCCGCGCGATCGATGGCCCACACGAGGCGGTGGCGCAGGCACTCCTCGCACTCGCGCTCGGGCCCTTGCGCGGGCGCGGCCTCGTCGAGATCGATGACGCAGCTCGTGACGAGCGTCTCGCGCCGGTTCGCTCGCAGGCCGCCGCGTCGAAGATGCGCTCCGTGATTGCGCTGCCCCTCCTCGTGGCTGACCAGCCCATCGGGTTGCTGGCGATCTACCCCCGCCGCCGCCAGCCGCTCACGTCGAACGAGTCCGCGCTCCTGCCGGCCCTCGCGGCCCAACTCGCGGTCGTCGTCCAGAACGCGCGCCTGCACGAGCGGGCAACGCGGCTCGGTGAGGAGCTCGAGACCGCGCTGGCGGCGGAGCGACAGACGGCTCGGCAGGTGCAGGCGCTGTACGAGATCTCCCGGTCGTTCGCGCAGAGCCTCTCCCTCGACGCGACGCTCGACGTCCTGGCGAAGTCGATCGTGTCGCTGCTGGGCGTCGACGCCGCCGTCATCCGCATGCCCGACGAGCGTGGCCTCGAGCTCGTGGCGCGGGCGATCCATGTCGACGACGAACGGGTCGATGCGGCAGTGCGCGTGCTGCTCTCTCGGCCGCAACCGCTGGTGCGTCCCGAACCCGAAGAGCTTGCGCGACGGGGCGAGCCGCTTCTGCTCGACCCGCACACAGCAAGAGAGCTCGGTGGCTCGCTCGCGGTGCTCGCACCCTTCCTCGAGAGAGGCTCGAGCGTCGCGATCGTGCCTGTCGTCAGCGCGGGCGAGCTGATCGCGACCCTGACGATCGTGTCCCTCCATCCGGACCGACCGGTCGCCGGCGAGGTGGTCGAGACCGCCCGCTCGATCACCGGTCAGGCCGCGCTCGCGATCGACAACGCACGCCTCTACGCACAGCAGAAAGCGTTCGCAGACGCGATGCAACGGGCGCTCCTGCCGCGCAAGGCGCCCCAGCTCTCCGGGCTCGAGCTGGGCGACGTGTACGAGTCCTCAGCGCGTCTCGACGTCGGCGGCGACGTGTACGACTACCTGACGCTCGACGACGGCCGGCTCGCCGTCGTCCTCGGCGACGTCATGGGCCACGGAGTCGACGCGACCGCCGAGATGGCGATGGCGAAGTGGGTCTTCCGGTCGCTCGCGCGCGAGCACCCGGAGCCGGAGGCCTTCCTGGCGGCCGCGAACGACGTTGTTGCCTCGGAGATCGAACCCGGAAAGTTCATCACGATGGTTCAGCTCGTGATCGACGCCGAGCGGGGCGAGGTCGTGTGCGCGAGCGCAGGGCACCCGGCGCCGCGGCTCGTGCGACCGGACGGCACCGTGGAGGCGATCGCCGCGCGCGGGCTGGCGCTCGGAATCGACGCGCCCCAGACCTACGAGCGCGTCACCACGGACTTTCCGCCGGGAGCGGCCGTCGTCGTGTACACCGACGGCGTCATCGAGGCTCGACGCAGGGGAGAGCAGTTCGGCATCGAGCGCTTCGACGAACTTCTCGCCACGTCGCGTGAGCTCCCTGCCAAGGACATCGCGGTGGCCACGCTCGTCGCGTGCAGAGAATGGAGCGACGAGGATCTGACGGACGACTTCGCGGTCGTCGTGATCAAGAACTCGCTCTCCGAGCCGAGGTCAGCGCGGTCGAGCACGTGAGGGGGCCGCAGGCGGCGCTCGCGGCGCTCGTCTTCGGCGCCGGCACTGGCTCGCTCGCGACCGAGATCGCGGCGTCTCGCCTGCTCGCGCCGTACTTCGGCTCCTCCACCATCGTGTGGGCCAACCTGATCGGAATCGTGCTGGCGGCACTCGCTCTCGGCTACGTCCTCGGGGGCAGGCTGGCCGACCGCCGCCCCGAGCCGCGCCTGCTAGGGCTGATCGTCCTGCTCGCCGCACTCTGGGTGGCGATGACGCCGTTCGTCGCGCGACCGTTCCTCGATGCGAGCGTGCGCAGCCTCGACGACGCCTCCGCCGGCGCAGTGATCGGCTCGTTCTTCGCCGTGGTGCTGCTCTTCGCCCCAGCGGTGGTGTTGCTGGGGATGGTGTCCCCGTTCGCGATCCGGCTTGCCATCACCGACGTCGCGACCGCGGGCGCCGTCGCGGGCCGGTTCTACGCGCTCTCGACTGCAGGCTCCCTGCTCGGAACGTTCATCCCGGCGCTGCTCTTGATCCCGCTCGTCGGCACGCAGCGCACGCTGCTCGGCACTGCCGTCCTGCTCGCCCTGTCCGCGTCGCTCGTCCTCGGGCGGAAGCTCGTGGTGCTTGCGGCCGCGCTCGCCGCGCTCGTGGCGGTGCCACCGGGAACGGTCAAGTCGGAGCGGGGCCTGCTGCACGAGGAGGAGTCGGCCTACCAATACATCCAGGTCGTCGAGCGTACGGACGGCCGGCGACTCCTGCGGCTGAACGAAGGCGTTGCGGTGCACTCGGTCTGGCGCCGGGACACGGTGCTCACAGGCGGGGTCTGGGACGCGTTCCTCGCACTCCCGCCGCTCCTCGACCGGCGACTCGAATCTGTTGCCATATTAGGCAACGCAGCGGGGACGGTCGCCCGGGCGCTCGGCGTCTTCTACCCGGCTGCGCACGTGGACGGCGTCGAGCTCGACCCGGCGGTCAGCCGCGTTGGGCGGCGCTACTTCGGCCTCGACGACAACCCGCGGCTGAGCGTGCACGATGCCGACGCCCGGCCGTTCTTGCGCGACACCGAGAAACGGTACGACCTGATCGTCGCGGACGCCTACCACCAGCCCTACGTGCCGTTCTACCTCGCGACCCGGGAGTTCTTCGCGCTGACCCGCGCCCGCCTGACACCCGGCGGGATCCTGGCGTTGAACGTCGCGGCGGTGCCCGGCGACGACAGCCTCCTGAACGGGGTCACCGCGACGCTGAAGCACGAGTTCCGCACCGTCGCGGTCTGGCCAGCGCTGCGCTTCAACAAGATCGTGCTCGCCACGGAGGCTCCTGCGTTCGAGCTCCGCCGGCTGCGGGACGGACCCCTCCGCCTTCGCCCGCTGCACGAGCTCTTGACCCGCGGCCTGCGAACGGTCACCGAGTCCGGTGACGACCCTTGGACTGACGATCTCGCGCCGGTCGAGTGGGTAACGGACAAGATGATCGTGGAGTACGCCGCCCGGGGTGGCGAGCTCGACGAGGACTCTCTGCCGACGGCGCCGTGAGGGGAACGGCGTGAGGCTTCTCCGCGGCGAAGGGTCGCTGATCAAGGTAGGTCACAGGGGCGCGGCAGCGCTCGAGCCGGAGAACACGCTGCGGTCGTTCGAGGCCGCGGTGAGCGCTCGCGTCGACGCAATCGAGTTTGACGTCCTCGACCTCGTCGCGGGGCCGCTCGTGCTCGCGCACTCGAACGACCTCCGGGAGGTCAGCCACGGCCAGGCGGTGGGCACGGTCCGAGACCGCTCGCTGGCCGAGCTGCGAGAGCTCGCGCCCGAGTTGCCGACCCTCGACGAGGCGCTGGCTTTCTTCGCCGACCATCCGGAGGTGGGGGTGCACGTCGACCTGAAGCTGCAGTCGAGGCTCGACGAGCTGGCCGACGCCCTTCGGCGCCACGGCCTGAGCGGACGTACGGTCGTCAGCTCCTTCCACCGTCCCAGCCTCACCGTGCTCGCGCGCGCCGCCCCAGGGGTTCGGATCGGCTTCACCTATCCGGAGGATCGTCACGGGATCTCGCGGCGGCGCTCCCTCCAGCCTGTGATCCGCGTCTCCCTCGCCGCGTTCCGGGCCGTGCTGGCCCGACGCGTGCCCGCGATGGTGGCCTCGGCCGGGGCCGCTGCGTTGATGCTCCACCACGCCGTCGTCTCGGCGGCAGCGGTCGAGCGGGCTCACACGGTTGGCGCAGCGGTGTGGGCGTGGACCGTCGACCTGCCACAGGAGCTCGATGCCATGCAGGCAGCGGGAGTGGATGCCGTGATCACGAACGACCCCCGCATCTTCGCTCTGTCGGGTCACTGAATTCCCGCAAATAGCGTTCACGGACGGCCGCAGCCTGGCTACACTCTGGCCGTGAGACGTCGCGGCCTCGCGTTCCTGTCTTTCGTCACCTGCGGAGGCGCCGGCCTGCTCGTGGCGTTGCTGCTCGTGGCGAGCCCCTCGGCGATCGCCCAGACGGTCACGGGTACGACCACTGGCACGACAACGGCACCGCCGCCGACCATGACGGGCACCACGACCACCGGCACGACCACGGGCACCACGACCACGGGCACGACGACCGTAACGACGACGACCGCGACGACCACCGTCAGGAAGCCCAAGCCGGTTCCGCGGCCGGTTCCACGGCCCGCTCCCGCCCACGCCGGCCGACGACGATCTCTGCGGGCGTCACGATCGGCGGCGACATCCTCGTGGGCGGCCTCTCGCCGGCCCAGGCCGCGCGCGTCCTCCGCAGCCAGTTCGCGCGGCCGCTCACGATCCGGCTCGCCAGGCGTACCCTGCTCGCGACGCCGCGCCAGCTGGGTGCCCTCGCGCACGGGGCCGAGGCGATCCGGCGCGCCCGCCATACGCGGCCCGGGCGCAACGTCCCTCTGAGGGTCACCGTGAGGTCGGCCTCGCTCGATCGCTACCTGAACCGGCTGGCGGAGCGGTTCGATCGCTCGACGATCGATTCGAGCCTGTTGCTGCGGAATGGGAAGCCGTTCGTCACGAAGCACCGGGTGGGCCGTGCCCTCGACCGTGCGCGCCTCGGCCGCGCGCTCCTCCGCAGCCTGAAGACGCACGACCGTAAGCCCCTCTCCGTGACCCTCCGGAGGATCGAGCCGGGCGTCAGCCGCTCGTCCTTCCGCGAGATCATCGTGATTCGGCGCAGCGCCAACAGGCTGTCCCTCTTCGACGGGATGAAGCTACGGCGCACGTTCGGGATCGCGACCGGCCAGGCTCAGTATCCGACTCCGCTCGGCAACTTCAACATCATCGTCAAGTGGAGCAACCCTTGGTGGTACCCGCCCCAGTCGGACTGGGCGAAGGACGCGAAACCGATCCCGCCCGGCCCGGGCAACCCGCTCGGCACGCGCTGGATGGGGATCTCGTCGCCTGCGGTCGGCATCCACGGCACACCGGATGCCGCGTCCATCGGCTACTCGGCCTCACACGGCTGCATCCGGATGCTGATCCCAGAGGTCGAGTGGTTGTTCGACCAGGTCGACATCGGCACGCCGGTCTTCATCGTCCCGTGACCGGACGGCTCCGGGTCGGCGCTCAGGTGGCGGCCGTCGGGGTGGTGGCCGCGCTCCTCGCCCTGCTCGTCTGGAAGGTGGCGAAGGGAACCGACAACGGTGTCACCAGCTCACTGGCGACAGGGGGCACGCCGACGGCACCTGCCTTCTCGCTCGAGCGGCTCGACCGGAGCGGTGAGCTCGAGCTCGAGTCGCTCCGGGGCAAGGCTGTCGTCCTCAACTTCTGGGCGTCGTGGTGCGGCCCGTGCCGCGAGGAGACGCCGCTGCTCGAGGAAGGCTGGAAGCGTTGGCAGCGGAAGGGCGTCGTGTTCGTCGGCGTCAACGTCAAGGACTTCCGCGGCGATGCACGCAGCTTCATGCGCCGCTTCGGCGTCAGCTACCCGAACGTGTACGACGGGAAGGGCTCGACGATCGGCCGCTACGGCGTCACGGGGTATCCCGAGACGTACTTCGTCAACGCGCGTGGCCGCATCGTCTACCGGATCGCGGGCGAGGTGCGTGCGGCGGACAATCTCGACGAGGGTGTCGAACGCGCGCTCGCTCCCGCATGAGGCTGCTGCCATGAGGCTGCTATGAGGCGGCTGCCCATCAGACGGGTGCTCGCGCTCTGCGTCGCGGCCCTGACGCTGGCCGGGACGGCGACCGCGAGCGAGGAGCAGCCAACCCCGGCGGAGCTCGAGTCGGAGCTCATCTGCCCCGTCTGCGAGACGACTCTCGACACGTCGAGTGCAGAGATCGCGCTGCGGATGAAGGCGAGGATCCGCGAGCTGATCGCGGCGGGCTCGACGAAAGGCGAGATCAAGGCGGAGTTCGTCGACCAGTTTGGCACCGGCGTGCTTGCGGTGCCGCCGAAGGAGGGGCTCGGCCTGCTCGCCTGGCTGCTCCCTCTCGCAGGGCTCGCGACGGCCGCGCTCGCAGTCGGCGCGCTCGCGTGGCACTGGAGCCGCGGCCAGGCAGCCGAAGCGGGCCCACCGCTCGATCCCGAGCTCGAGCGCCGTCTCGACGCGGAGCTGGCCCGCTTCGAGTGAGCGGTTCCGCGGTGGCGGTCGCGTTCGGCGCCGGCATGCTGTCGTTCCTCGCCCCGTGCGTGCTACCGCTCGTGCCCGGTTACCTTGCGACCGTCTCCTCGATCGAGGCGGATCGACTGGGAGAGCCGGGCGCGGCGCGGCGAGTCGTCCTCTCGAGCATGCCGTTCGTCGCCGGGCTGATCGCGGTCTTCGTCCTGCTCGGCGCGGGCGCGGCCGCCCTCGGGCTCTCGATCCAGCGGAACCAGTTCCTGCTCGAGCAGGTTGCCGGGTTCGTGCTCATCGTCTTCGGCTTCGCCTTTATGGGACTGCTCCCATTTCCCAGCCGCCTCGTCGGCGCAGGCCTCGTCCAGGGCGCGCGCCGCCGCGGCTCGGCGTTCCTGCTCGGCGGAGCCTTCGCCGTCTGTGCCGCCCCGTGCATCGGACCCGTCCTCCTCTCGATCCTCGTACTCGCAGGCGACTCCGAGACGGTCCTGCAGGGGTCAGCGCTCCTGGCCGTCTACGGTCTCGGGCTGGCCGTGCCGTTCCTCGCCGCCGCGGCGCTCTTTGTTCCGGCGATGGGTTTCTTCCGGCGTATCCGCGACCACTACGTGGCGATCCAGTTCGTCAGCGGCCTGATCCTCGTCGCCTTGGGCGCCCTGCTCTTCTCTGACCGTTTCTGGTGGCTGCGTGTCTACCTCGACCGGGCCTTCCGCTTCTTCGGCCTCGACGGCTGATCTGGGTAGCCGCGGCGGCGGCAGGGCGAGCGAGCCCGAGGCGACGAGCTGCGCCGCCCCCTCCACCGACACGAGGATGCCGTCGATGTCGAGCCCGCCGTGCGACGGCGCGTAGGGGCCGAGCCGGCGCCGCGCCTTCTCCAGCTGACGTTCGCACCCGACGCGGTTGCCGCGGCCGGCCTGATACCAGGCGACGGTGACGTGCACGAGGCCCTGGAGGAAGTCGCGCTCGGGAGCGGTGGCGGCCCGCCAGGCAACCTCGAGCTCCTCGTGTGCTTCGAAGTAGTGCCCAGCGTCGATCAGTTCGAGGCCGCGATCGAGAGGTTCGGGGCTCATCGGACAGCATCTTGGCCCCTTGCGGCCGGGTACGCTGCTACATTCGGCACGTGGCGACGATCCTGCTTGCAGGCGTCGATCTCTTCTTCAGGGGGAAGCTCGAGGCGTTGTTGCCCGGGCACCACTGCGTTACGACTGACAGCATCGATTCGCCTGACCTCGTGATCGTGGACATCGCGCGGATCGACCCCGACGAGGTCGCGGACGCCTGGCCGGACGTCCCGATCGTCGGTTTCACGAACCACACCGACAAGTCGGGCCTGCAGCGCGCTCACATGGCCGGCTTCGACCAGGTGCTCGTGAAGTCCGCGCTCGTCGAGCGGGCCCCACAGGTCGTGGAGGAGCTTGTCTCGCCCCCGGGGTAGACTCCGCCGCCGTGACGTACATCATCGCGGAGCCCTGCATCGACATCAAGGACCGTTCGTGCGTCGATGTGTGCCCGGTCGATTGCATCCACGAGTTCGCCCGCATGCTCATCATCGACCCCGAGGAGTGCATCGATTGCGGTGCGTGCGAACCGGAATGTCCGGTCGAGGCGATCTTTCCCGAGGACGCGCTGCCCGACAAGTGGGACCCGTTCGTGAAGATCAACTACGCCTACGCGGAGGGCGCGGCGGTGGTGGACAAGCTCGTCGACGACTACGCCACCGAGCACGACGTCCAGAACCCCCCGCTGGAATAAGTACCCGAATCAAATGACGCTTTGTGTCGCCGGAACGTGCCGACCGGGGAGAGAGCCAGTGCCTCAGGGAGCCTGGAGCGCGAAGCGCGAGCGCCAGTACGAGCACATCAAGGAGGGTCTCGAGGATCGAGGAACTCCGGACGGGAAGGCCAAGGAGATCGCGGCGCGCACGGTCAACAAGGAACGGGTTCGGACCGGTGAGGCGAGGACGTCGTCGCGGCTGTCGCGAGAGGACATCTCCTCGGGCCGTCGCGGCGGTCTTCGCTCCGGCTCCGAAGGTGGGAGCTCGGGGCGCGAGCAGGGCCGGACGCGAGACCAGCTGTACAACGAGGCGAAGTCGATGGGCATCGCGGGGCGCTCGAAGATGTCGAAGGCCCAGCTCGAGCACGCTGTCGAGAGCAAGAAGAAGTAGAACTCAGGGCTTGCAGCCTCGCACGCTCGACCACATCGCCCTCTGGGTGGCAGACCGCGACCGGATGGCCGCCATCGTGACGGCGAAGCTGGGCATGCACGCGATCGACCGCACGGATCGCTTCACGCTGCTCGGCGCCGACGCTCGGCGTGGCAAGTTGACGCTCTTCGACGGCGAGGGCCCACGCGAGCGCGGTGCGCTGCGGCGGATCGGCCTGCGCGTCAGCTCGGCAGCTGGACGCGAGCCCACCGTCGATCTGGGTGAGGGGCTCGAGATCGTGCTCGTAGAGGGTGAGACGGACCTCGAGTTCGATCTCGACCACGTGGCCCTGCTGTCGCGAGACCCGGCGGCAACGGCCGAGGCATGGGAAGCGTATGGGCTGCAGCGTGCCGGCGAGGCGCGGCTCGAGGTCGGCGGCGCCTACATCGAGCTCCACCAAGGCGAGGCGGGTGACCCCGAGCGACCGCTGCTGAACCACATCGGCTTCCTCGTCGACTCGGTGGAGGAGCATGTCGTCGGGGCGGAGCAGCTCGGTCTGGAGGTGGCCGACCTCGTCGACGCCCCGAACACGGTGGCTCTCTTCGTCTGGGGCCCCGATCGGGTCAAGCTCGAGTACATCGAGCACAAGCCCTCCTTCTCGCTCTCCTGACAGTTCTTCCGATCGCCGGCGCCGGCATGGCCGGGCTCGTGGCGGCCGCGCGAGCGCGGGAGCTCGGCGCAGTGCCGGTCGTCTTCGAGCAGGGGAACCGAGCCGGTGGCTCGATGCTGCTCTCGAGCGGCGTCGTCTGGCGTCACCACACGCTCGAGGAGTTCCACGCGGAATGCCCGGCCGGCGATCCAGCCTTGCAGACCACGATCGTCGAGCGCCTCGACGACGCGCTCGACTGGCTCGAGTCGCTCGGTGCGCCGGTCGTCGAGCGGGCGACGGGTAACGCGCGGACGGTCGGCCGCCGTTTCGACACCCGCGGCCTGACGGAGGCGCTCGTGCGGGCTGCGGGAGACGTGCGTCTGGAGGCCTCATTCCAGGAGGCCACTGTCCTTGCCACCGGCGGCTTCGGCGTGCGCCTGGCTGAGGAGCGGGGACTGCTGCTCCGTGCCGCCCCGTGGAGCAATGGTGCAGGGCTCGCCTATGCGATCCGGCGGGGCGCAGACAGCTCGGCCGGGATGGACGAGTTCTACGGACGCAACCTGCCCGCGTCCGTACCCGAGGAGCTCTACGTCGTCGCCTCCCAGCTCTACGGCGCGCGAGCCCTTGTGCTGGACGACTCGGGCCGCGAGTTCTTCACCGGCGAGCCCGCCTGGCACGAGAACGACCTCGTCCAGGCGACCGCACGGCTGCCGGGCGGCGCTGCGTGGTACGTGCTCGACGGCGCCGCGCTCCGCGAAAGGGTGCGCGAGCGTACGATCGCCGAGCTGGTGGGCGTGGCTCGCGCGGTCGGCGGCGACGTCGTGCCCGCGGAGGAGCTGCCGTTTCGGGTGCCGCCGTCGCCCAAGCTCCTGGAACCACCGTTTCTTGCCGTCCGCGTCAGGGCGGCCGTGACGCACACGCTCGGCGGCCTGCGCCTCGACGAGGCCGCCAGGGTACTCCGCGCCGACGGCTCGCCAATCGACCGCCTCTATGCAGCGGGCGCCGACGCAGGCGGAATCTTCACAGGCGGCTACGGCAGCGGGCTCGCGGCGGCCCTCGTCTTCGGCCGGATCGCCGCCGAGACTGCGGTCGGCTCCGCGTAGGCGGGGCCTGACCTACACGGGCTGCACGTAGGCGCAGAGCCGCGAATCGGATGGAAGCGGGGAGGGGGCGACCTTCGTCACGCGCATGCGCCGCTCGTCCTCCTCCACCTCTGAGCCGACCTCCGGCGGGTCTCCCTCGCGCTCGCGCAGCTCGTACCCGGTCGTCTTCCAGACGAAGAGGAGGTGAGCGCCCGCGGCCACGGTCGCGATCTTACTGCTCACACGGCGAGCGCCAGCTGCTCCTCCCTCGGTGCGGGCGCGATCACCTCGCGCCGCCGGTCGGCGATGCCGATGCTGCGCCGCAGCTCCGCGATCTGCTGTCTCGTGGGGTCCGCGTCGGCGCGCTTCAGGTAGGCGCCCCTTCGGTACAGACGCTCGTACCGCTCGAGCTCCTCGGGCCATTCCTCGGCGAGCTTCTCGAGAAAGTGCTCGCGCGTGCCCGGACGCAGATGGAGCACATTGCCCCACAGGTGCGTCGCTCCGGCCTCCCGCGCCGC
>Ga0136616_10001261_pt1 | contig 13195 bp, 9 predicted proteins | sample AntDrymUQ2992106_2_FD_106648 | JGI IMG/M metagenome (GOLD analysis project Ga0136616, IMG submission 106648) | Polar desert sand microbial communities from Dry Valleys, Antarctica - metaG UQ299 (21.06) | ecosystem: Environmental > Terrestrial > Soil > Desert | place: Antarctica: Dry Valley...
GCGGACCCGGGCGTCCTACGCCACCACGGCGTGGACACGTCGGCCAGGCCGCCCGCGCGCTTCCGATCCCGCGCCGCGGGCGACAGGTTCCACCACCGGTAGGAGCCGTCTGACCATCGAGAGGCGCGTGCCGCCAGCAGGTCCTCAGCCCAGGGACGCCGCCCGAAGTCCCGGAGCCGCGCGGTTTTCCCGGGCGTATGATCGGCTTCGGCCGTGGGATCTGAGAGCCCCCCTGAACCGTTGGTCGCGGCCATCGACCTCGTCGGCCGCGAGAGGGAGTCGCAGGCAGTGCGCGATGCGCTCGCGAACGATCCGGCCGCGGGGGCACTCGTCCTGGAAGGCGCCGCCGGGGTCGGCAAGACCGTGCTGTGGGAGGCGGGCCTCGCTCACGCGACGGCCCTCGGGCAGCGCGTTGTCAGCGCACGGCCGGGGGAGGCAGAGACCGGGCTCTCGCACGCCGCGCTCGGAGACCTGCTCGGGCCGCTGCTCGACGAACAGCGAGCGCTGCTGCCGGGTCCCCAGGGCGACGCCCTGGACGTCGCCTTGCTTCGCGTGGAACCCGCTGAAGCCGTGGTCGAGCCCCGAGCGGTCGCCGCCGCCACCCTGACCACTCTCCGACTCACGGCTCGACAGGGGCCGGTGCTGCTCGCGATCGACGACGCGCAGTGGCTCGATGACGCCTCCGAGTCGGCTCTGCGGTTTGCCCTCAGGCGCCTTCGGAACGAGCAAGTGCGCGTGTTCGCCACGCTGAGGGACGAAGTCGGGACGTCTGGGAGCGACTTCCCCGCGATGCCAGGGGATTGCGTGCGCCGCCTTCCGCTCGGCTCGCTCGATGAGGATGCCGTGCGTCAGATCATCGTCCGGGAGCTCGGGCGAGCTCTCCCGGCGCCCGCGCTGGCGCGACTTGTGACCGCAGCGGGCGGTAACCCGTTCTATGCGCGCGAGCTCGCCCGTGCTACCGCTCGCCAGGGGGCTGTTGAAGGAGGCGAGCTACCGCTGCCGGGGGATCTGGCCGCGCTGCTGCGCGAGCGGCTGGGTTCGCTGCCACCGGCTACGCGCAAGGCACTGGCGACCGTCGCCGCCCTCGGCCAGCCGACCATCGCGGCCGTGGCAGCTGCCGTCGACGAGGCCGACCTCGATCCCGCGTTCGCGGCGGGAGTGCTGCGAGAGGACCGCGCGGTGGTGCGGTTCGCCCATCCGCTGCTCGCTGCGGCGGCCTACAACGGCCTTCCGCCGGCGCGACGGCGCGCGGTGCACCGCCGGCTCGCGGATCTCAGCGGCGACGCCGAGGAGCGCGCGCGCCACCTGGCGGCGGCCGCGACGCGCCCAGATGCCTCGGTGGGAGCGGCGATAGAGGAGGGCGCAGCCGCGGCCGCCGCCCGCGGCGCGCCCGCCGCTGCCGCGGAGCTGTTCGAGGTCGCGGCACGCCAGGAACCGGATCCGGAGCTGGCGGCGACGCGCCGGCTCGCGGCCGCCGAGCTCCACGCCGCGGCGGGCAACGGTAGGCGTATGACGGCGCTGCTGCTCGAGCTGATCGAATCGCTTCCGCCGGGTCCGCTGCGAGCCCAGGCCCTGGTCCTGAGTGCGGAGTTGGACGGTCCGCTCGAGGAGACGCTCGACAGGGTCCGCCAGGCAATGGAGGAGGCGGGTGAGGACGGGCAGACGCGCGCCAGGGCGCTGTTCATCGCGGGGCGTCGCCTTACCATTGCCAACCGCTACGGCGAGGCCGTCGAGTGGCTCCAGGCCGCAAGCGCCCTGCTCGACTCGGTCCCTGACCGGACGCTTCGCATCCGCGTTATGGGCGAGCTGGCGGACATCGAAGTTTGGACCAGCCGTGAGGGCGGTCTCGAGCGATTGCGCGAAGCGGCGGCGCTCGAGGGCGATGACCTCGAGCCCGACGCCGGGTGGGGACCCACCGCTCTGTTGGGGCGCGCACTCGTCTACATGGACGACCTCGCGGCCGCCCGGTCCCTGCTCGAGGAGCGCTACCACCGGGCGCTCGCCGGAGCGGACGAGGAGAGCCGCGCCATCCTCTGCCTGCATCTCACCGAGCTTGAGTGCCGCGCCGGGCGTCTCGGGGCGGCGCGCCGGTACGCCGAGGAGGGGCTGGGTGTGTACGAGGCATCATGGGGCGACCAGGGCCAGCGCTCGCTCAGCTACGCGCGACTGCTGGCCGCTACGCACGAGGGCGACGTGGACCTCGCCCGCGAGCTCGGTGAGCAGGGGGTGGCGCGCTGCAGAGAGCAGGGCGACGAGCTCTTCGAGCTCCACCATCTCTGCGCACTGGGCTTCCTCGAGCTCTCACTGGGCGACCCCGCGGCCGCCTCGCAATGGCTCGGAGAGGTGCCGGACCGCGTCGAGGCGTGCGGCATCCGGGATCCCGGAATCTTCCTTTGTCACGCGGAGTCCAGCGAGGCGCTAATCGGAATGGGGCGGCTCGACGACGCCGAAGGCGGGCTTGCCGCGCTGGAAGCACGGGGCCGCAGCCTCGACCGTCCGCGTGCGCTCGCCACCGCCGCCCGCGGACAGGCGCTCGTCGCGGCCACTCGCGGCGACCTCGACGGCGCACTCGCCCACCTGGACGCCGCCCTCGTCCACCACGAGCGGCTACAGGTCCCTTTGGAACGCGCCCGTACCCTGCTCGTCCTGGGCGCCGTGCAACGCCGGGCGAAGCGCAAGGCCGCCGCGCGCTCCGCGCTGGAAGAGAGCATCGCGATCGCCCAACGCATCGGCGCGCGCCTCTGGATAGAGCGTGCCCGCGCCGAGCTGCAGCGCGTGGGAGGCCGCAGCCGCTCCCATGGGCTCACCCCGACCGAGAGCCGGGTCGCGGCGCTAGTCGCCGAGGGCCAGACGAACCGTGAGGTCGCCGACGCCCTCTTCGTCACCGTCCGCACCGTGGAGGCGAACCTGACCCGGATCTACTCGAAGCTCGGCGTCCGCTCCCGATCGGAGCTGGCGAGCAGGCACGAGACCTCGGAGCAGATCGCTCCCACCGACTAAAGGACGCGCCGCCATGAGGACAGGCCAGCAGAGTGCTCCTCCAATGAAGCGACACTGCGACCCGGGCCGTCGCGGACGCGCGTCACGCATCCCACAAACCGCGCGACGCGAGCGAGGATGGCGCAGTCGCAACCGACAGCGAGTTCTGGGCGAACTCAGGACCCTTTCGCCGTCGTTCGCACCTCTTCGCACTTTCTGAAGGGAGTCGGGGCGACTCATTCAACAGTGGCTCCTAGAGCGGGATGCGAGCGGTATCGGGCAGCGTGCGGGTCGCGTCGAACTCGGCGTCCGGATGGAACAAGCGCAGCGGCGGCACGCCGGTCCTGTTGAACTCCTCGTACCCACGGCGGGCAAGCTCCACGTTCTCCCGCGACATCGCCCACCAAGTACCCGCCGACGTCATGGCCTTCGGCAAGGAGCGCGCAGAGGACCTCAGCTCGTTCTCGCGTTCGGCAGGCTCGCGGCTCGACGGGTCAGTCACTGAGCCCTTGACACCGCGTCAGGCCGAGCGCGCCCGCGGACGCGTTGACGTCACCGTGACTGCGCTCGAAGTCCTGCTGGGCCTCCGACTGTCTGGGTAGGTCTCGGGCCCGGATGGCGGCGATTCGCTTGTCAACAGCCGCAAATATTCCCTTGACTGCGGAGAGCACGTCGTCGACTGCCTCCTGGTCCTCTTCGGGCGCGTCGAGTGCTCTCAGCCGCTCCAGCGCGTCCCGCGTCACGGCGTTGTACCGCGACAGGAACGCCACATCGCTGAAGTTCGTGCCGTATAGCCCCCCCTTGCCCCTACCCGCGACCGCGGCTTGCTCCTTGTCCGCCTCTTGGCAGATCGCGTCCGCCTGGGCGATGAACTCCTGCTTCGAGGGGCCCTCGTCGTCATCGTTGCCTCCGCACCCCGCGACCGCGAGAACGGCGATCGTAGCCAGCGAGGCTACAGCGAGCCACGCTTTGGTGCGATAGCCCATCTCAGCGTCACCGCGGACGCCACCGCCCGCGTAATTCACGGCAGCACCATGAAGTCATCCAGGAAGCCACGCGCGCCCGGGCTGTCGGTCCGCTGGTAGTTGTTGTATCCCGTGCACTGTGCCGAGCCGCCGTTGGTGAGCCCGATCACGGTGGTGCCGAGCAACGCAGGCCCTCCGGAATCCCCGAAGCAGGCGCTCCCGCCGCCGCGGTGGTCCCGGGACGGGGTGTGCAACTTGATGAGCTCCGGTGCGAGCGACGCCACCGTCGAATCTGTGCGGCGGCGGGCGATGGGTTCGAAGACGATCGTCTTGCTGCCGTGGATCTCATACACGCCGTATCCGACAAGCGTGATCGTCGCTCGCCTCAGCGAGCCATCCGACCACCTCGCCGCGAGCGCGTTGGCGGCCGGCAGGGGCGCGGGCCGGATGCCCGGCCATACGGTGCTCGCGGGAGCGTCGAGGACGATGACGCCGATGTCGTTGTAGCCGTGCCCGTTCCTTATGCCGAAGGCGGGGTGCGCGTAGGGCGTCCCGGCGATGTAGCGGCCGTCCGACCCGGGCTCGCCCGGCGGCGGCGGCGCGATCTCATCGAAGCTCACCTGTGCTTGGTTGACGCCGGCCACGCAATGTCCGGCCGTGAGCACGAGCTGCGGCGCAACGAGCGTGCCCGAGCAGGCGAGGTCGCCGTCCAGGGCGACGACCCCGACGTTCGGGTGCGTATTCCCGTCAGGTTGGCCGGCGACGATCGCCGAGGCCCCTGCCGGGAACGCGCACATCACCGTCACCGTCAGCACAGCCGTACGGATCTTCATTTGAACGGCGACCGAGCTTCGCTTGGTCATGAGTTCCTCCTAACCCTTCCGGTTCTTGCCGTGGCGTATGCCGCTCACCACGGCTATCGAGACGATCAGCAGCCCGGCCAAGGCTGCGGCCGAGATCCCGGCGGAGCTCCAGTCGAACCCTCCGGAGCCCGGGGTCTCAGCCAGGGCCGACGGCGCAAGGATCGCGGAGGCGGTCACGGCGGACACGAGGGCTCCGGCCAGTTCTCTGTTGAGCCTGGTGAGCACGAGCCAACGGTGCCACGCGGCGGTAGAAGCTCGGTAGAGGTCGGGTAAAAACGGGGTTGACCGCTGACGATCACCTGATCTAGGCTCGTCTGGGAACCACGCGATGGAGATCCGGCTCCTTGGCCCGATCGAGGTTGAGCACGGCGAAACGCCGCTGCATCTGGGCGGGCCGAAGCAGCGGGCAGTTCTCGCCCTCCTTGCGCTCAATGCGAATGCCACCGTCTCCGTCGATCGGCTGATCGAGGGGCTGTGGGGCGAGCGTCAACCCGCCACCGCGGCAAAGATGGTGCAGCTGTACGTCTCGCAGCTGAGGAAACTGCTCGTGCAGGGCGACGGCTCGCAGATCGTGACCCGCGGCCGCGCGTATGAGTTGCGAGTGGATCCCGAGGCCGTCGACTCCGCAAGGTTCGAGGGCCTCGTCGCCGAGGCTGCGGGTGCGCGGGGGAACCACAGAAGCGGCGAGGCCGCCCACGGCGCACTCGCGCTCTGGCGCGGCCCTCCGCTGGCGGATCTGGACGAGCCATTCGCCCCGGCGGAGGCTCGCCGGCTGGAGGAACTGCATCTCGCGGCCCAGGAGCTGGCGCTCGAGAGCGACCTCGAGGCTGGCCGTCACATCGAGCTGATCGGCCGGCTCGATCCCCTGGTGGCCGAGCACCCCCTGAGCGAACGCCTACATGCTCTGCGAATGCTGGCCCTCTACCGCGCCGGCCGGCAAGCGGACGCACTCGCGGCCTTTCGCTCCGCGCGCGCGGTGCTGGTGCACGAGATCGGCGTCGAGCCCGGACCTGAGCTACGCCGCCTCCACGAGGCGATCCTGCGTCAGGATCCAGTGCTCGATCTCGCCATCCCCGACGCCGAGTGGGCGAAGCGCGAGACGGCCGAGCGCGTGAACGAAAGCGCCGGCCGCGCGGCCGCGCGGCGCGGCGAGCTGCGAGAGCTCGAGGCCGAGCTGGCCGCGGATGTCGTGGACCTGCACGCGGTGAACGCGAGGGCCACGCTGCCTCGCAGGGCGGTTCCCGACCCGGAGGATGAAGACGCCTTCCCGATCTGCCCATTCAAGGGCCTCGCCCCCTTCGAGACTTCAGACGCGGGCTACTTCTTCGGCCGCGAGCGGCTCGTGGCGGAGATCGTCGCGCGGCTCGTCGGAGCCAACCTGCTCGGGCTGGTCGGTCCCTCCGGTACCGGCAAGTCGTCGACCTTGCGCGCCGGACTACTGCCCGCGCTGGCCGGCGGCGTCCTTCCGGCCAGCGAGAGCTGGCGGCAAGTCGTGCTCCGCCCCGGCGATAACCCCTCGACCGGTCTGCAGCGGACGCTGAAGAGCCTCGAGCCAGAGGGGCGGCTGTTGCTCGCGGTGGACCAGTTCGAGGAGGTGTTCACGGCGTGCCGCGACGACGAGGAACGGGCCACGTACATGGACGCGCTCGCGGATGCCGCACAGCGCGACGACGGCCGAGTCGTGATCGTGCTGGCGCTGCGGGCCGACTACTACGGTGCCTGCGCGTCGCATCCACGCCTGGCGCGGCTGCTCGGGGAGAGCCACGTGCTCGTCGGCCCGATGCAGCGGGACGAGCTCGCGCGGGCCATCGAGGGACCTGCGCGCAAGGCGGGCCTCGTCGTCGACCCCGAGCTCGTGACCAGGCTCGTCGAAAACGTGGCCGGGCAGGCGGGTGGGCTCCCGCTCCTCTCGACAGCTCTCCTGGAGCTCTGGCAGCGCCGCGAGGGCCGGCGGATGCGCCTCGCGGCGTACGAGCGAACCGGGGGCGTCCAGGGCGCGGTCGCGCGGCTCGCCGAGCAGGCGTACGGGAGGTTGAGCGAGGACGAGCAGCGAGTTGCCCGCCGCATCCTGCTGCGGCTCGCCGGCTCCGAGCAGGGCGACGTGGTTGCGCGCCGCCGGGTAGCGCTCGACGAGCTCGACGTCCAGCGTGACGAGCAGGCTGCCCGTGTACTCGAAGCGCTGACCGGGAGCCGCCTGGTCACGGTGGACGAGGGAACGGCCGAGGTGGCGCACGAGGCGCTGCTGCGCGAATGGCCCCGCCTGCGCGGCTGGCTCGAGGAGGACACCGAGGGGCGGCGCCTGCACCGCCACATCACGCTCGCTGCGCGGGACTGGGATGCCGGGGGCGGGGACGCCGGGGAGCTGTACCGCGGCGTTCGGCTGTCAACCGCACTGGACTGGGCGGCAGAGCACGGGGACGAGGTCAACAGACTCGAGCGCGAGTTCCTGGAGAACAGTCGCCTGGCGAGCGAGCGCGAGGCCGAACGCAGCCGCCAGGTCAACCGCCGCCTGCGAGCCCTGCTGGCTGGAGCCTGTGTGGCTCTTGCGGTCGCGATCACTGCCGGCCTCGTGGCACTCGACCAGCGAGGCGACGCGCGCGGCGCCGCCGTGGTCGCTGACGCCCAGCGCCTCGGGGCCGAAGCGCTCACGGACGATCGCTTCGATCATGCGCTGCGGCTTGCGCGCGCCGGGATAGAGCTCGACGAGTCAGCCGCCACCCGCAGCAGCCTGCTCTCGGTGCTGCTTCGCCACCCGGCGACGCTCGGCGAGCTGCACGGCGCTGATGGGGCGCCCTTGTTCGCGCTGGCCGTGAGCCCGGACGAGCGCCTCGTCGCAGTCGGCAGCGAGCGCGGAGCAGTCACGGTCTTCGACGCGGCCAGCCGCCGCCCGTTGGGCGAGCCATACCGGCTCCGCGACAAGGGCGTGATCCAGCAGCTCCGGTTCTCGCCCGACGGCCGCACCCTTGCCGTGGCCGGCGAGGAGCGGGAGAGCCGGCCGCCCAATGCGCGTGTGGACCTGATCGACCCGCGCACGGGGAAGCGGCGGCTTCGTGTCGAGCTGCCGCCGTTTCCCGATCCAGCGCCGGCCGACTTCATCGAGGCGAACGTCGTGTTCCTGCCGAACGGCCACGACATGGTGGTCCAGCAGCGCCACAGCGATCCCAACGGGCCCGCGTCCGTACTGCGCCACGTCGATGGTCGCACCGGGACCGTCGAGGGGCGCCCGCTGCGGGTGGGGCGTTACTACTCGGTGGGGCTGTTCGCGACCGCCGACCGTCGGCGCGTGTTCGCGACCAGTCAGCGGGCAGGCGTGACCTACGAGATCGACCCGGAGCGCCTGCGCGTGCTGCGCCGCTACCCCGTGGGCGATTCCGCCGGCAGTGTGAGCCCGGACGGACGCACATTCGCGCTGGGCTCCGAAAAGGGCCGCGTCCGCCTGCTCGATCTGCGCTCGGGAGAGGTCACGAGGTTCAGGGGCGCTCACGACGGCGCCATCCTGCAAACCACCTTCACGGCCGACGGACGGACGCTGGTGACCGCGAGCGAAGACGGGAAGCTGTTCGCTTGGGATGTCGCAAGGGGGAAGATCCGCGAGACCCTCTCTGGTCACAGCGGCGCGGTGTGGGGGCTGGAGGTCTCCTCCGATGGACGCACCCTCTACAGCGCGGCGCTCGACACCCGCGCGTTCGTGTGGGACCTCTCGGGCGATCGGCGGCTCGTCCGGCCGTTCGACGCCGGCAGGCCGTTCATCCCCGACGACGGCGACGAGTACCCGAAGGGACTGGCGCTCAGCCCGAACGGCCGCACGCTCGCTGTCTCGCAGAGCGACGGGACGGTCGACTTCATCGACACCCGGACGCTCCGGCGGCGGCGTAGCGTGCGGGCGCTGCGCGGCTTCGCCGCCGCGGTCGACTTCAGCCCCGACGGGCGCCTGCTCGCCGTCACGGGAAAGGACGGGGAGGCGAGACTCCTGGACGCGCGTAGCCTGAGGCCGGCCGGCGAGTTGAGCGGCCTCCGCAACACCTCCCAGGCGCTTGCCTTCTCACCCGACGGCAGGCTGCTCGCCGCGACCGACATCCACGGCGGTCCCGTCCGCATATGGGACATGCGCCGACGCGCCCCGACGGGTGTGCGCTTCCGGGTGGCATCGCCGTCCCTCGGCTTCAGCCCAGACGGGAAGCTCCTCGCCATGGCGGCGTTCGACCGCGGCGTCGAGATCCGCGACCCGCGCAACGGCAGGCTACGCGCACGGTTGCGGACTGACGACCTCGCGCGCTCGGTGGCGTTCAGTCCCAGCGGCGACCTGCTCGCCACGGGGCGGTACGACGGCAAAGTGCAGCTCTGGTCGACCGAGAACTGGAAGCCGGTGGGGCCTCCACTCGAAGGTCATGAGGGCCGGATCCTGTCGCTCGACTTCACCCCCGACGGCCGCACGCTGGCGAGCGCCAGTGAAGATGGAAGGGTCCTGCTGCGGGACGTCGGCACCGAGAAGCCCATCGGATCGGCCCTGACCGTCGACCCCGAAACCTTCGTCTCGGCGCTCTTTACTCCCGACGGCTCGCGCCTCTTCGCCGTCTCCGCCGGGGATCGGGCCGTCCGCTTCGAAGCCTCAGTCGAGGCCTGGAAGCGGCACGCGTGTGTCGCCGCAGGGCGCGACCTGACCGCGCGCGAGTGGGAGGACACGCTTCCCGACCGGCCGTACAGAGCTGTCTGCCAGCCCGACTGACGGGCTTCCCCGCGGGAGCTCGACTGGCGGCTGGCGCCGACCCATCTTATCGGAGGCGTCCCAAAGACAGGGCGGCTCCGCCCCCCTGCGGCGCTACGACTTGCATGGGAAACCAGCACTCTGCTGGGCCCGGCCCGGCCGTTATCGCCCGGCGCCGGAAGCGATCACCCGCGTGGGCGATGCCGTCGCTATCGCTTCTCGGCAGAGTAGAACTCGTGCCCGTCGTGCCCGCCTTCACGGAGGAGCAGCACTCCAGCCTGCCAGTTCCGCGTCGCGCGCGAAGCGGGAGCGCGCGCTTCGCTGCTTTCCACAGAAGGAGCAGCGCGGGGCCGTGGTGGTCCGGGCCAGGTGCGGCTGCTGAGTTGCATGGAAAGCGGGAGCGCAGGAAGAGGCGGAGTTGGGTGCCAGGCGTTCCGGGGGTTCCATGCCTGGGCCCCCGACTCGGGGCTCACATTCTGGCGGCACATACAGGCCGACAACGGGGCCATCCCGCGGCTGTTCCCGAGCGGGTTCCCGCAAGCTGTAGGTTCTAGCGAACTCGGCTTTTTGGTCTGAGGACGGCACAGGAGGTAGAAATGGACGACCGCAAGACCCGCGAGCACATTCAGGCGCACGCGGATGCCGTCGTGCGCGGCGACATGGACACAGTCGTCGCGGACTTCTCCCAGGAGCTCCGCCCGCAGGTCCCCAGCTCGCCAAGGGCCTGCCGCAACCCGTCACGGCTGCCGAAGTGCTGAGCCTCGACATCGAGGATGCTGAGAGCGTGGTGACGATCCGATACTCGGGAGACAGCGGCGAGCTGACGCTCCGCACCCGGTGGCAGGACGACACGAACATCCCGTGATCGTGCACATCGAGCCCGTGAGCTGAACGGGCGCGGGCCGCGTGGAAGTGCGGGGATGATCGCCCCTCAGAGCGACAGTTTCTTCGAGGACGGCGAGCGGCCCGCTCGGTTGACGCGAAGTCGAAACGGCTCGCTACCGCAACGGAATGCGATGAAGGAGGGCCTCCTCGGTGACACGCTCCGCAGTGTCCACCGAGGAGCGAGCTCAAGGAGGCCCGTGTTCATGTTGCACGCTGGATTGGATCTGAGTCGCAATCGGCTCGACGTCTGCTTGCTCTCCGACCAGGGCGAGCTGGTCGAGGAGTTCGCCGTGCCAAGCGACCACGACGGTGTTCGCGGCCTCGCGCGCCGCGTCTTGGGCTACGGCGCGCCGGTGCGCGGAGTCATCGAGTCGATGACCGGCGCACGCTTTGTTCACGACGCGCTCGAACGGCACGGCTGGGATGTGCTGATCGCCGACGCGCAGAAGGTCAAGGGCCTCGCGCCGTTGGCCTGCAAGACCGACAAGATCGACGCGCGCGTTTTGGCGGTGCTCTCGGAGCGCGACCTGGTGCCGGCGATCTGGCTGCCCGACCCGGCGGTGCGGCGCGAGCGCGAGCAGGCGCGCTTCCGACTGCACCTCGTCAAGCACCGCTCGATGCTCAAGCACCGGATCCACTCGACGCTGATCAGCTTCGGCAAGCCCTGCCCGGTCACGGATCTGTTCGGCGTCGCCGGCCGCGAGCTGCTCGACCGCTTGGAGATCCCCCAGCCCTGGCGCGGCACGGTCGACGCGAGCATCGCACTGATCGACGACCTCGAGCGCCAGATCGATCGGATCAATGGCGAGCTGCGCGCCGGCGGCGCCGACCATCCCTACGTGCCGCTGCTGTTGACGGTGCCCGGGATCGGCTGGGTGCTGGCGTTCACAATCGCCGCCGAAATCGGCGACATCACGCGCTTCGCCTCGCCAAAGAAGCTCTGCGGATACACCGGGCTCTGCCCGCGCGTCAACCAGTCCGGCGACAAAGACCGCCGCGGCCCGCTCACAAAGCACGGGCCGAAGTACCTGCGCTGGGCGATGCTCGAGGCGACCATGCACGCGCTCAAGCACCCCGTCTACCACGAGCGCTACCAGCGCAACAAGAAACGCCTCGGCCGCCAGCGCGGCGCCAAGGTCGCCCAGATCGACATCGCCAGAAAGCTCACCGAGGCGATCTGGCACATGCTCACCAACAACCAGCCCTTCGTTCCCGCTTCGGGAGGCGCCACTCTTCGTCTGGCCGCCTGACGGCCCTCAATGGAATTGCGCCCCCGAAGCCGGCCTCCCATGACGCCTGGTCCTCCCACCAAGGAGGCAATAGAGAGATGAGCGCCGCTCCCACCACCCAACCCGCGCGGGGGCCCTGACACCCCCACCGCCGGTTGACAACCCCACCCTCCTTCATAGAGACGAGGAGGAGCACTCGTCAGGCGCAACGGCTCTACCCGGACCGGCTTCTCCTTCTCGACGCAAGCGGAAGCGAGAGCCCAGTGCTCGGCACGCTTCCGCTGGCACGCGGGAGGGATAGCGACTGACGTGTCGCCGAGGCACGGGGAGACTGCCGCCGCGGACAATGGCGTCAGCTTGGACTTCCCCCGGTTCAGCCGGCAGCCGTGCGCTGTCGCAAAGCATGGAGAGCGACAGCGGCCCGCGTCCCTAGAGTGGACGGACGGATGAGCGACGCGCCGCCCCACCGTCCGGGCCGCGGGCAGCGCTCCGGGCGCTGCGGCGACCCCCCTCCGCCGCGGCTCCGCCGCGGCATCGAGCAGTTCAACCGCGGTGAGTTCTTCGAGCAGCACGAAACCCTCGAGCTCGAGTGGCTCGAGGAGCGCGACCCGGTCCGCTACCTCTACCAGGGCATCCTGCAGATCGGCATCGGCTTCGAGCACCTGCGTCGCGGCAACCCCCGCGGCGCCCGGCGGCTGTGGCGACGGGGGATCTCCTACCTCGAGCCGTTCAGGGGTGGCTGCATGGAGGTCGACGTCGATCGCCTCGTCGCCGACACCGAGCGCTGCCTCGCCGAGCTCGAGCGCGTCGGCGGGCTCGAGCGCTTCGACCGCTCGCTCATCCCGCGCCTCGAGTGGCTTGCGGAGCCGGTCGAAGGCGAGCCTGACCGGAGCCCTGCAAGCCGGGATGCGCGGGGTGCGCGACCGGAGCCCGGCGCCACATGATCGCGCCGCGGGCCGCGCGGCTCCTTCAGGCCTACGAGCGCCTCTTCTGGGACGCCCTTACGGAGGGCCGGAGGTGAGCGTCAGCGAGGAGCTGCGCCGGGCCGCTGACCCGATCTGGCGGGCGCAGCATGACCATCCGTTCGTGCGGGGGATCGGCGACGGGACGCTCGACCTCGAGCGGTTTCGCTTCTGGGTCCGCCAGGACTACCGCTTTCTGATCGAGTACGGGCGCCTGCTCGCGTTGGGAGCGGCGCGCGCCCCCGACCTCGAGACCATGCGTCGTCTCGCCGACCTCTGCCAGGCGACGCTCCGCGACGAGATGGACCTTCACCGCTCTTACGCCCGCGAGCTCGACATCTCGGAGGAGGAGCTCGAGGCGGAACCGATGGCTCCTACCACCCAGGGCTACACCGACTTCCTCGTCCGGACTGCGGCGCAGGGCGACTTCGCGGAGCTCGTCGCGGCATTGCTTCCCTGCATGTGGGGCTTCAGCGAGATCGGGCAGCGGCTCGCCGAGGGTGGCCGCCCCTCCGATGAGCGCTACGCCAAGTGGATCGATATGTACTCCTCGGCGGAGTTCGCCGAGCTCGCGACGTGGTGCCGCACGCTCACCGACCGCGTGGCA
>Ga0136616_10001262_pt1 | contig 13191 bp, 14 predicted proteins | sample AntDrymUQ2992106_2_FD_106648 | JGI IMG/M metagenome (GOLD analysis project Ga0136616, IMG submission 106648) | Polar desert sand microbial communities from Dry Valleys, Antarctica - metaG UQ299 (21.06) | ecosystem: Environmental > Terrestrial > Soil > Desert | place: Antarctica: Dry Valley...
GCGGCCGCGATGGCGGGCGGCGGAGCGGGCCTCGCCGGCGCGGGGCTCGCCGCGGCCGAGGCGTGCGGGCGGGCGCTGGCCGCGAGATGGGGCGCGGTGAACGTGTGCGTGACGCTCGGCTCGCGCGGGGCGCTGCTGGTCGCGGGCGCGGGCGCGCCGTTCGCGCTTCCCGCTCCGGCCGCCGCCACCGGCGACCCGTGCGGGGCCGGGGACTGCTTCGCCGCGACCGCCGCCGCCCGCCTGGCGGGCGGAGCGCTCCCGTCGGAGGCCGTCGCGGCCGCGGTCGACGCCGCGTCCGCCTTCGTGGCCGCCGGCGGAGCGTCGGGCGCCGCCGCGCGCGGCTTCGCCTCCGAGCCGCGCCCGCCCGAGGGAGCCGCGGCGCTCGCCCCGCGGGTGCGCGCCGCCGGCGGGACGGTGGTGGCCACGGGCGGCTGCTTCGATCTCCTGCACGCGGGCCACGTCCGCGCCCTGCGCGCCGCCCGCGCGCTCGGCGACTGCCTGATCGTGTGCCTGAACTCCGACGCCTCGGTGCGCCGGCTCAAGGGCCCCGACCGCCCGCTGGTCGAGCAGGGCGACCGCGCCGCCGTGCTCGCGGGGCTGGCCTGCGTGGACGCCGTCGCGGTGTTCGGCGAGGACGACCCCCGCACGATCCTGCGCGCGCTGCGCCCGCACGTGTGGGCCAAGGGCGGCGACTACGCCGCCACCGAGCTGCCGGAGGCGGCTGTGCTCGCCGAATGGGGCGGGCGCGCGGTGATCGTGCCCTACGTGGCCGGCCGCTCGACCAGCGGCCTCATCGACGCGGCGCTATCCCGTGCCCGCTGACGACCAACCCCGGAGGCTCCCGTGACGACTCCCACCGACGGACTCGGAACCGTGCTCGTGACCGGCGGCGCGTCGGGGCTCGGCGCCGCGGTGGCCGCCGCCGTCGAGGCCGACGGCGGCACGCCCGTGGTGCTCGACCGCCACCCGCCGGCCAACGGCTTCGCCTGGCAGGAGGTGGACCTCGCCGACGGCCGCGCGGCGGAGGCGGTCGTGCGCGGCGTCGCCGGGGAGCACGGCGGCCTCGACGCCGTCGTCACGGCCGCCGGCATCGACGCGTGCGGCGACCTCGGCGACGTCGACGGCGAGGACTGGGACCGCGTCGTGCTCGTGAACCTGCTCGGGACCGCGGCCGTGGTGCGCGCCGCACTGCCGTTCCTCGAGCGCAGCCGGGGCCGCGTGGTCACCGTCGCCTCGACGCTGGGCCTGCGCGCGCTGCCGGCGGCCACCGCGTACTGCGCGAGCAAGTTCGGCGTGGTCGGCTTCACACGCGCGCTGGCCGCGGAGACGGGCGACCGCGTCGGCGTCACGCTGCTGCTGCCGGGCGGGATGCGGACCCCGTTCTTCGACGACCGCCCGGACGAGTTCAAGCCGGCGCCCGACCAGCACATGAACCGCCCGGAGGACGTCGCCCGCAGCGTCATCTTCGCCCTCCGCCAGCCGCCCGGGTGCGAGCTGCGGGAGCTGCTCGTCGCGCCCGCGTCGGAGCCGTCCTGGCCGTGACGGAGTGAGCCGGCCGCTGCTGGTCGCCTACCGGGCGCTCGGGCTCGGGGACTTCCTCACCGGCGTCCCGGCGCTGCGGGCGCTGGCCGGCGCGTTCCCGGGGCACCGGCGGGCTCTGGCCGCCCCGGCCGCGATCGCGCCGCTGGCCGCGCTCGTCGGCGCCGTCGACGCGGTGGTCGACGTCGCGGCGCTCGCCCCGCTGCCGTCGGAGCTGCGCGGCGCGGACGTGGCGGTCAACCTCCACGGGCGCGGGCCCGAGAGCCACCGCGTGCTGATCGCCGCGCGGCCGCGGCGGCTGATCGCGTTCGCCGCGGACGAGTGGCTCGCCGGCGACCACGGCGCCGGCGACCACGGCGCCGCGCCCGAGTGGCGCGCCGGCGAGCACGAGGTCGCCCGCTGGTGCCGGCTGCTCACCGAGTCGGGGATCGCCGCCGACCCGCGCGCCCTGGACCTGTCGCCGCCGGCCGCCCCCGCGCCGCCGGCCGCCCGCGGCGCGACCGTCCTGCACCCCGGCGCCGCGAGCGGTGCCCGGCGCTGGCCGGAGGACCGCTGGGCCGCCGTCGCCCGCGCCGAGTGGGCCGCGGGACGAGCCGTCCTCCTCACCGGCGGCCTCGACGAGCGCCCGGCGGCCGGGCGGATCGCCGCCGCCGCGGGCCTGGGCCCCGAGGCGGTGCTCGCCGGCCGCACGGATCTGATCGGCCTCGCCGCGGTCGTCGCCGCCGCGGGCCGCGTGGCCTGCGGGGACACCGGCGTGGCGCACCTCGCCACCGCCTTCGGCATCCCCTCGGTCGTGCTCTTCGGGCCGACGGCGCCCGCCGAGTGGGGGCCGCCGCCGGACCGCCCCCACCATCGCGCGCTGTGGGCCGGCCGCCGCGGCGACCCGCACGCGAGCGAGCCCGATCCGGGCCTGCTCGAGATCAGCGCGGAGCAGGTCGTCACCGCTCTCGGAGTCCTCCCGGGAGCGCCCCCGCGCCGTTTGGCCGCGTGAGGCCACCGGGTAGGCCGCCCGGAGAAGCTCTCCGACCGGAGGTACGCACCATGGGCATCACCGACAAGATCACCGGCCGCGTCAAGAAGGCCGCGGGCGACCTGACCGACGACGCCTCGCTGCGCCACCAGGGCTCCAAGGAGGAGCGCAAGGGCGAGGCGAAGGACGAGCTGGCGCGCGACCAGGAGCAGGCCGACCGTAAGGCCGACGAGGTCGCGAACCTCGAGCGCCGCACCTGAGCGTGGAGACGCCCGCGGAGTCCGACGCCGGTTACCCCGAGGAGCAGCCGGAGGAGGTCGCGCCCGGGGGCCAGAACAGGCCTCGGGAGAACCGCGCGCGCGAGGGCGAGGCCGGCGACGAGGCGGCCGAGAGCGGCGACGGCACCGCCACCGGCAACCGCCGCTCCGCGGGCTAGCGGAGCGGCGGCGCCCGTCGCGGCTCAGGCCAGCCCCTCGACCTCGTACTCGCGCAGGAACCCCTCGAACAGGCGCCGGTGGCCCTCCTCGTCGCGCAGGATCGCGATCACCATGTCGTTGGTCACGGGGTCGATCTCGTCCGTGTAATCGATGATCCGGTTGTAGTGCTCGATGGCGCCGGTCTCCGCCTCGATCACGCCCTTGATGACGTGGACGATGTCCGTTTGGTGGTCCGGCGGCTGCAGGTAGGACTGCTCCGGGGTGAACTCCATCGAGCCCGGCACCGTGCCGTAGAGCTCCTTGATCCGGTTCGCGAAGTCCTGGGCGTGGCCCAGCTCCTCCTGCACGTCCTCGCGCAGGGACTCGATGATCTCCTGAGCGCGCACGCCGTCCGGGTTGATCGAGTTCGTGATGTAGCTCATGACGGTCTCGAGCTCCATGAAGTACGCCTTCTTGAGCATCTCGATGAGCTCGTCGCGCTTCTCCGCGCGGTCATCGGAGAGGATGCCCTCCGAGCTGGAGCGAACGGCCATGTCGGGACTCCCTTCGTCGTCGCTTCGAGGTCTCCGTCCGTGCTACCCCGAGCGGCGTTTTGGTATCGGGTCACACGGAAAGCCTGGCCGACATGCGGATCGTGGTCACCGGCGCGACCGGCAACGTCGGCACCTCGGTCGTGCGAGCGCTCGCCGCGGACCCGCGCGTCGAGGAGATCGTCGGTCTCGCGCGCCGCCTGCCGCGGCGCGAGAGCCCGCGCACGCGCTGGGTCCAGGCGGACGTCGCCGTCACGCCGCTGGAGCCGATCTTCGCGGGCGCCGACGCGGTCATCCACCTCGCCTGGCTGATCCAGCCCTCCCGTGACCTCGAGGCGCTCGAGGCCGTCAACGTGCTCGGCTCCCGGCGGGTGTTCGAGGCCGCCGCCGCCGCGGGCGCCGGGGCGCTCGTGCACGCCTCCTCGGTCGGCGCCTACTCGCCCGGTCCGAAGGACCGCCGCGTCGACGAGACCTGGCCCACCGACGGCATCCCGACCTCCTTCTACTCGCGCCACAAGGCCGCGTGCGAGCGCGCGCTCGACGAGCTGGAGGCGCGCCATCCGCAGCTGCGCGTCGCCCGGCTGCGGCCCGCGCTGGTGTTCAAGCGCGAGGCGGCTCAGGAGATCCGCCGGCTGTTCGCCGGGCCGCTGCTGCCCTCGCCGCTGCTGCGCCCGGCGCTGATCGCGTTCCTGCCGGTCGTCGAGCGGCTGGTGATCCAGGCCGTGCACGGCGACGACGTCGGCGAGGCCTACCGTCTGGCCGCCACCGACCCGACCGCCCGCGGCGCCTACAACATCGCCGCCGAGCCCGTGCTCGGCCCGGCCGAGCTGGGGCGGCTGCTCGGGGCGCGCACGGTGAAGGTGCCGGTCAAGGCGCTGCGGGCGGCCGCCGCGGCGACGTGGCGGGCGCGGCTGCAGCCGACCCCGGCCGGCTGGCTCGACATGGGCCTGGGCGTGCCGGTGATGGACACGCGGCGGGCGCGCGAGGAGCTGGGCTGGACGCCGCGCCACGCCGCGGGCGACACGCTGCTCGAGCTGCTGGAGGGCATGCGCGACCGGGCCGGCGCCGACACGCCCCCACTGGACCCGCGCGCGGGCGGCCCGCTGCGCGTCCGCGAGTTCCTGACGGGCGTCGGCCGCGTCAGTCCCTGAGCAGGCCGACGGGCTCGCGGCCGAAGCGGCGCGCCGCCGGCAGCGGCGCCGCCGCGTCCGCGCCGGCCGGGCGGCGGGCGAGCGACTCCGCGTCGGGCGGGTCGCCGCGCAGCAGCCACGAGCCGTCGGGCCGGCGGATCAGCTCCTGGCGCTCGGCGAGCTCGGCCAGCGCGGTCGAGACCGTCGGCCGGCGGGCGCCGACGAGCTGGCCCAGGACGCGGTGCGTCAGCGCGAGCGGCACGATCACGCCCTGGCCGGAGACCCGCCCCCAGCGCTCGGCGAGGTGCCAGAACAGCGCGCGCAGCCGCCGGTCGACGCGCGTGAGCTGGGAGATGGCCTGCGTGGTGGCGAGCCGGATCGAGCGCTCCCCGAGGCGGTCGAGCAGCGCACAGCTGACCTCTGGGTAGCGAGCGACCTCGGCGGCGAAGCGCCGGTCGAGCACCGCCACGGTGAGCGGCGAGAGCACCGACCAGACGGCTTCGACGGGCAGCAGGCTGGCGCGGTTGCCGATCTGCGACGGGCGCACGAGGTCGCCGGGGCCCAGCAGCTCGGCGCTGACGTGGTCGGCGACCACCAGCTCGCGCGAGAGCACGCCGTCGAGCACCAGCAGGCCGACGCTGTCCACGCTCGCGCCGCTGAGGCGCGTGACGTCCCAGTGGCCGGCCGGCACCCGGTAGGTGCGCACGACCAGCTCGCGCTCGGCCTCGGCCCGTCGCACGCCGGAGAGCAGGACCCCGAGATCGGGGTCCACTCCCAGCAGGCGCACGGTCTCCGGTGCCCTCACGGCGACCTAGTCGGCGACGCCGACCCGATCGATCTTGCGGTGGTAGCGCTCGCCGGCCTTGCCGCCGACGACCGCGGCCAGCAGCGTGCCGACCAGCACGGCCGCGAGCGCGATCGCGCCACCGGTGGTCAGGGTCGACTCGCCGACCGGCAGCGACGGGAGGTTGAGCTGCTCGAGCACGTTGTACTCCGCGCCCAGGATCACGGCCGCGACTGCCAGCAGGATCGTGACCGCGATGCCGAACAGCCAGGCGCCGATGCCCTGGCGCGCGCCGTCGAAGCGCGACATGCGGCCGGCCACGTAGCCGCCGCAGTAGTAGGCGACCATCAGCACGACGAGCAGGACGATGGCGCCGCCGAGGCCGATCGACTCGGCGTTCTGCTCCGCCTCGCTGCCGGACACCTGGGTCAGCCCGACGGCGGCGCCGGCGGCGGCGACGATCGCCACGAGCAGCGAGCCGAGCCCGACGGCCACCAGCCAGCCGAAGAAGGCCGCGCCCCAGTTGACGCCGCCGTACTCCTCGCGCTGGCGGGCGCGGGTGGCGCGCATCTGGTCGCGCGTGCGCTCGCCGGTCTCCTCCCGGCGCGTGGCCGCGCCCGTGGGCCGCTCGGTCCCGTGCGCGCGACCGTTGCCCGCAGGGCGGTCCCGGCTGGTCGTCGCGGTGCTGTCCGGATCGGCCGGACGGTTCTTGAAGCGCTCGAACATCGCTGATCCCTCCCCTGGCGGGTCTGGTACCTGTGATTCCCGCGCGAGGGGAGCGATCAAACGCCTGCACGCGGTGGCCGGACGTTTCATCGCTCGCCGTTCCGGTGAGTCAACGGGTGGATGAGCACAGCCAACGAGGCATCGGGCGGCGCCGTGGCAGCCCTGATCGACCGAGGTGAGGAGCGCGGTTGCCTCGATCTCTCGGAGGTGGACGAGCTGGCGCAGGCACTGGAGCTGGGGGAGGCCGACCTCGGCGGGCTCTACGAGCAGCTCGACGCGCGCGGCATCGAGCTGCGCGACGACTGCGGGCGCCGGGACGCCGTCGCCACCCCCGTGGACGACGCCGCGCTGGCCTCCGTCACGACGGACACCCTGCAGCTGTTCCTCAACGAGATCGGCCGCCACCGGCTGCTGACGCCAGACGAGGAGATCGAGCTGGCCAAGCGCATCGAGCGTGGCGACCTGGCCGCCAAGGACCGGATGATCAACGCGAACCTGCGCCTCGTCGTCTCGATCGCCAAGAAGTACCAGGGCTCCGAGCTGACGCTGCTCGATCTCATCCAGGAGGGCATCCTCGGCCTGATCCGCGCCGTCGAGAAGTTCGACTGGCGCCGCGGCTACCGCTTCTCCACCTACGCGACGTGGTGGATCCGCCAGGCGGTGGAGCGCGGGATGGACGCCAAGGCGCGCACGATCAAGCTGCCGATCAACCTGGTCCGCACGCAGCGCAAGGTCGCCCGCGCGGAGAACGCGCTGGCGCTCAGGCTCGACCGGGTGCCCAACGACGCCGAGATCGCGCGCGAGGCCGCCATCACCGTCGACGACCTGCTGGCGCTGCGCGACGCCGCGCGCACCGTGACGTCGCTGGACCGCCCGCTGGGGGAGGAGGAGGACGCCGCGTTCGGCGACCTGCTGCCCTCCGAGGGCCCGGCGCCCGAGGACGTCGTGCACATCTCGCTGCGCGAGGAGATGCTGCGCCGCGCGCTCGACGAGCTGCCCGACCGCGAGCGCACCGTCGTCCAGATGCGCTACGGCATCGACGGCGGCGAGCCCACGCCCCTGCGCGAGATCGGCCGCCAGCTCGGCATCACGCCCGAGCGGGTGCGCCAGATCGAGTCCAAGGCGCTCGGCCGCCTCGGCCGCATGCGCGAGCTCGACGCGCTTCGCCAGGCGGCCTAAGCACAATCTCAGGCCGGCGGCTCGCCGGGCTCCCAGCGCCCGCCGGCGCCGAGTGAGCCGGTGACCGGGTGTGCGGCGGCCGGGTCTGCGTCGCGGACGTAGGCGAAGGTCATGCGCACCTCGGTGCCCCGGCCGGCGGCGCCGTGCAGCTCGAAGGCGTCGGAGAGTGCGGCGATCAGCGGCAGGCCGAGGCCGAGCGCCGGCGGGCCGTCGCGGGTGGGGCGGGCCTGGATGCCGGCGCCGTGGTCGCGGACGACGATCGTGAGCTCCTCCTCGCCGGCGAGCATCTGCACCTCGAGCCGGCCGGCCTCCTCGTCGTAGGCGTGCACGACCACGTTGGTGCACGCCTCGGTGACGGCCATCTTCATGTCGGAGAGCACCGCGGGGTCGAAGGCCAGCGCGTCGGCCATGCCCGCGAGCGCCTGGCGCACCACGCCCACCCCCTCGGCACGGGCGGCCATGTCGATCACGACCTCCGGCGGCGGGCCGCTCATCGGTCCGCGCCGTTCCGGGCCGCCGCGACCGACTCGTCGCGCCCATGCATGACCGGGAGCACGGGCACGAGCCCGGTGATGTCCAGGATGCGCCGCACGCCGGGCGCGACCGCGTCGCCCACGCAGACCACGAAGCCCTGCGCGGACTCCAGCGCGCGGCGCCGCGCGTCCAGCAGCGCGCCGAGCACCGAGGAGTCCACGAACGTGGCCGCCGTGAGGTCCACGACGAGTCCGCCGCCACGGTCGAGCGCCTCCTCGAGGCGCTCACGCAGGGTCGGCGCCGTGTAGATGTCGTGCTCGCCCTCGACGACGACGACGACGACGTCCCCCGCTGTGTCGTCCAGGACGATCGGATTGGCTTCCATGGCGGGACGGGACGATACAACCCCTCCCACCCCCCCCCGCGGGACGGGTCTCGGCGATGGGCGACCGGCCGCGGGCCTCCCCCCCCAAGCGCGCCCTCCGGCCCCCCCCCCCGCCGCCGCCCAGCCGGGCGGAACCCGCCCCCGCGGTACGGTTCTCGGCGATGGGCGACCGGCTGCGGCCCTACCGCGCCAAGCGCGACTTCGGCGCCACGCCCGAGCCGCCGCCGAGCGAGGCGGACGCCGCCCGCGCGGAGCCCGCGGCGCGCTACGTCGTCCAGGAGCACAGCGCCCGCGCGATGCACTGGGACCTGCGCCTGGAGCACGAGGGCACGCTTGCCTCGTGGGCCGTCCCGAAGGGCATCCCGCCCGACCCCAAGCGCAACCACCTCGCGGTGCGCACGGAGGACCACCCGCTCGAGTACCTCGACTTCGAGGGCGACATCCCGGAGGGCTCCTACGGCGCCGGCACGATGCGCGTCTGGGACCGCGGCACCTACGAGCTGCACAAGTTCCGCGACGACGAGGTGATGGTCACCTTCCACGGCGAGCGCCTGCGGGGCCGCTACGTCCTGTTCTGCACCGGCGGCAAGAACTGGATGATCCACCGGATGGACCCACCGCAGGACGCGGAGCGGGAGCCGTTCCCCGAGCGGATCGAGCCGATGCTCGCACGCACGGGTCCGCTCCCGCGCGAGGACGGCCGGTGGGCGTACGAGATCAAGTGGGACGGGGTGCGCGCGATCGGCTACGGCGAGGGCGGGCGCCTGCGCCTGGCCAGCCGCAACGGGCGCGACATCACGCCGCGCTATCCGGAGCTGCGCGAGCTGGGCCGCGCGCTCGGCTCGCGCGAGGCGGTGCTCGACGGCGAGGTGGTCGCGTTCGCCGCGGACGGCCGGCCGAGCTTCCAGCGCCTGCAGTCGCGCATGCACGTCACGTCCGACAGTGCCATCCGGCGGCTGATGCGCAGCGAGCCGGTGGTCTACGTGATCTTCGACCTGCTCTTCCTCGACGGGCACTCGCTGCTGGCGCTGGAGTACGCGGAGCGCCGGGGGCGACTGCTGGCGATGGGCCTGAACGGCCCGGCCTGGCAGTCTCCCGCCCACCATCTCGGCGACGGCGCGGCGCTGCTGGAGGCGACGCGCGCCCAGGGGCTCGAGGGGATCATCGCCAAGCGGCTCGACTGCCCGTACACGCCCGGCCGCCGGTCCCCCGCGTGGCTGAAGGTCAAGAACGTCCGCCGCACCGACGTGGTGATCGGCGGCTGGCTGGCGGGCGAGGGCAACCGCTCGGGCCGGCTCGGGGCGCTCGTGGTGGGCTTCTACGAGGACGGCGCACTGCGCTACGCCGGCCGCGTCGGCACGGGCTTCGACGCGCGCGAGCTGGAGCGCCTGGGCGCCCTGCTCGCCGCGAGGGCGCGTGAGGACTCGCCGTTCACGGGCCGTCGGCCGCCGCGGCAGACGCGCTACGTGGAGCCCGAGCTGGTCTGCGGCGTGGAGTTCTCGGAGTGGACGCAGGCGAGCACGCTCAGGCAGCCGTCCTACAAGGGGCTGCGCGACGACGTCGCGCCGGAGTCCGCCCGCGGGCCCGCCGCGGAGTAGGCCGCCCGTGCATGGGAGCCGGCCCGACGGGGGAGGTGGCCCAGATGGCGGCTCCGATGACGCTCGTGCTGTTCGGCGCGACCGACCTCGCGCGCGGCAGGCTGTGGCCCGCGCTGCACGACCTCGCGGCCTCCGGCCGGCTCCCGCAGCGCCTCGGCGTGCTCGGCATCTCGCGCTCGGCGAGCACCGAGGACCTGCGTGCGCTCGCCGCCGAGCACGGGCCCGGCGGCGCGCGGCTCGAGACGTCCGAGCGCTGGGAGCGCCTCGTCTCCGACGTCGAGGCCGTCAACGGCGCGGGCGACGACCCGCAGCTCTACGAGCGCCTCGAGCGGGCGCTCGCCGAGCGCGAGGGGGAGCGGTTCACGTACCTCTCCGTGGCCCCGTCGCTGTTCGGCGCGATCGGCGGCCGCCTCGCGGGCATCGGCCTCGGGCGCGACGCCGGCGCCGCCTCGCGCGTGGTGGTCGAGAAGCCGTTCGGCGAGGACCTCGCCAGCGCGCGCGAGCTGCGCGCGGCGCTGCACGAGCACTTCGACGAGGAGCAGCTGCTGCGCATCGACCACTACCTGGGCAAGGAGGCGGCCCAGAACCTGCTCGTGCTGCGCTTCGTCAACGGCATCTTCGAGCCGCTGTGGGACCGCCGCTCGATCGAGTCGGTCCAGGTCACGGTCGCCGAGGCCGGCGGCGTCGACGGGCGCGGCGACTTCTACGACGCCACCGGCGCGCTGCGCGACGTCGGCCAGAACCACCTGCTGCAGCTCCTCGCCCTCACCCTGATGGACCCGCCGGCGCGCGTGGCCGGCGACGAGCTGCGCGCCGAGCGCCTGAAGGTGCTGCGCTCGATCGTGCCGGTCGAGCCGGCCGCGGCGGTGCTCGGCCAGTACGCGGGCTACGACGGCGAGGAGGGCGTGGCGGGCGGCTCGCGCACCGACACGTACGCCGCGATGCGCGTCGAGGTGGAGTCCTGGCGCTGGGCCGGCGTGCCCTGCTACCTGCGCACCGGCAAGCGGCTCGCGGCCAAGGCGGCCGAGATCGCGGTCGCGTTCCGGCCCTCGCCGCACATGCCCTTCGACGGCGCCGACGGCTGGGCCGGCGCCAACCGGCTGATCATCGGCATCCAGCCGGGGGAACGTGTGCAGCTGCACGTCACCGGCAAGCGGCCCGGCGCCGGGCTGGAGCTGGTCAAGGTCGAGCTGGACTTCGACCCGGGCGACGAGGCGTCGAGCGAGGCGCCGGAGGCCTACGAGCGGCTGCTGGGCGACGCGATCGAGGGTGACAGCACGCTGTTCACCTCCAGCGCGGAGGTCGAGGCGCAGTGGGCCGCGGTCGAGCCGCTGCTGCACGACCGGCCGGAACCGCAGCCCTACGAGCCGGGCAGCACCGGCCCGCAGGCCGCCGACGAGATCCCCGGGCGCGACGGCCGGAGGTGGCGGCCCCTTGGCTAGCCCGACCGCCCGGCGGCCCGAGCCGCACGGCGCGGGCGGCGCCGCGGGCGGGCCCCGCCGCCCGCCGGCGGGCGGGCTCGCCGCGCTGCGGCGCCCCGCGGTGCTCGTGCCGCTGCTGGTCACGCTCGCGTTCGCGGCGTGGATGCACGCCGCCGCGGCCGACCAGCTCGCCCGCACGCTGCCGACGGAGGACGCCTACTACGTGCTCGCCGTCGCGCGCCAGGCCGCCATCGGCGGCGGCGTCAGCGCCGACGGGCAGATCGCGACCAACGGCTTCCAGCCGCTGTGGGCGGCGCTGAACGTCCCGCTCTACGCGGCGGCCGGCGGCGACCGCATCGCCGGGCTGCGGCTCTCCCAGCTCCTCTCGACGCTGCTGTGGCTGGCGTTCGTCGCGCTGGTCGCCCTGCAGGCGCGGGCGCTGGCCCGCCGCCACGGCGGCGAGGGCGCGACGGCCGCCGCGGCGGCCGCGATCGTCGTCGCCGGCTCGGTGAGCGTCTTCCGCCTGTTCCACAACGGGCTGGAGACCGGGCTCACGCTCGTGCTGCTGGCCGCATCGGTGCTCGTGCTCGACCGCACCGAGCGCTGGACGCCGCGCCGCGTGCTCGCCGCCGGGCTGCTGCTCGGCGCGCTCGCGCTGGCGCGCGTCGACGAGGTGGTGTTCGTGGCCGCCTTCGGGGCCGTGGCGCTGCTGCGCGCGTGGCGGGGCGGCGCCGGGCTCCGCGCCGCCGCCGCGCCGCTGGCCGCGTGCTTGATCGCGGCGGTCCTGCTCTCGCCGTGGATCGCCTACAACCTCTCGCTCGACGGCTCGCCGATCCCGAGCAGCGGCAAAGCCGAGAGCAGCGGCGTCGACGTGGCGCACAACCTGGACTCGGCGCTGCGCGCCGCGGGGGCGTGGTCGCTGCCGCCGGTGCTGCGCCCGAGCATGCACTACACGGCGATCCCGATCTCCGAGGTGCTCTCCGTCCTGGCGCTCGCCCTCGTCGCGGCCGCCGTCGTGCTCGTCCGCCGCCGCGCCCGCCCGCGGCTGGGCGCCGGCACCGTCGCGCTGGTCGCCTTCGTCGCCCTGCTCGGCGCCTTCTACGTCTCGCGCTTCGGCCCCTGGTGGTTCATGGAGCGCTACCTGTCGCCGCTGCTGCTGCTCACGATCCCGTGGCTGGCGACCGCGCTGGAGCTCGGAGCCCGTTTCACGATCCCGGCACGCCCGGATGCGGCCGTGGACACTTCGCCGGATCGCCACCCGAACCCTCGGAAGTACGTTCGTACTCCCTTCGGATTCGTGCGGCGCCCGGCTCGGTCCACGACCACCCCGGTCGGGCCGCTCATCGTGAAACGGACTCCGCGCCGGCCCCCTCCGCGGGCGCTCGCTGCGCTCGCCGCCGTCGTGCTGCTCGCCAACGTGCCGGTGCTCGCGGTGCTGGCGACCGGCTCGAAGTCGCCGCCGGCGTGGACGGCGCGCGACTCCAACCTCGGGGCCCACCCGAACCTCAACCACAGCTCGCAGCTGGCGTGGACCCGCGCCAACGTGGCCCCCGCGTGCACCGTCGGCGCCTTCGAGACCGGCACGCTGCTGTACTTCCGCGACCGCACGGTCAACCTGGACGGCAAGGTCGACCACGACGCGCTCGAGGCGCGGCTAGCCGGGCGCAGCCCGCAGTACGTCGACGCGCGCGGGGTCGACGTGCTGGTCGACATCGAGAGCGGACCCGTCCGCGCGCTGGCGGGCCGCCGCGAGGCGTGGCGCAAGGTCGAGGACATGGGCCGCTACGAGGCCTGGGTGCGGATCGGGCGCGAGGACGCCTGCCTGTAGAGCCCGTTTCACGATCCCGGCGCGACCGAGGCGACCGTGGACGCTTCGCCGGATCACCACCCGAATCACTCGGAGGTACGTCCGTACTCCCTTCGGATTCGGGCGGCGCCCGGCTCGGTCCACGGCCCCCTCGGTCGCACCGATCATCGTGGAACGGACTCTGACCGGGTAGCACTGAGGCCCATGACCC
>Ga0136616_10001266_pt1 | contig 13169 bp, 12 predicted proteins | sample AntDrymUQ2992106_2_FD_106648 | JGI IMG/M metagenome (GOLD analysis project Ga0136616, IMG submission 106648) | Polar desert sand microbial communities from Dry Valleys, Antarctica - metaG UQ299 (21.06) | ecosystem: Environmental > Terrestrial > Soil > Desert | place: Antarctica: Dry Valley...
CCTCGCGCGGCAGGTCGAGGACGCCGGCGTTCCCGTGCGGCTCGAGCATCGCTGCGTCGCGCTGAAGTCGCGGGGGAAGCGGATCGAGAGCGTGACGGTTCGGGCGCAGGGAGGCGAGCAGGAGCATTACGTCGAGCGCGTCCTCTCGACGCTGCCGCTCACGGATCTCGTGGAGTGCATGCGTCCCGCCGCCCCGCCGGAGGTCATCGAAGCCGCGAGCAAGCTTCGCTACCGCGCGCTCTGCCTGGTTGCGCTCGTCACCACGGAGGAGACGCCGTTCCCCGACAACTGGATCTACCTCCACGACCCGGGCACCCGCGCGGGGCGCGTCCAGAACTTCGGCGCCTGGAGCGACGCGATGGTGCAGCCCGGGATGACGTGCCTCGGTGTCGAGTACTTCTGCTTCGAGGGGGACGACGTCTGGCAGCTCGGGAACAGGGAAGCGGTCGAGCTCGCCAGGGAGGAACTCGCGCGGATCGGCCTGATCGACCCTGCGCAGGTCGTCGACGGAACCAAGGTGCACGTCCCGAAGGCCTATCCGATGTACGACCGGAACTACGAGGAGGCGGTCGGCGTCATCCGGAACTGGGTCGCCGGGTTCGAGAATCTGGAGACCTGCGGCCGAAACGGCCTTCACCGCTACAACAACCAGGATCACTCGATGTGGACGGCGATCCTCGCCATGCAGAACCTGCTGGAAGGAGCCGACCACGACGTCTGGTCGGTCAACACTGAGGACGAGTACCTGGAAGAAGGCGAGGTCGTCGACGCCATCGGGGTCAGCGACGCGCCCCGTGAGTTGGGTGGGGCCCTTCTTGACCCGATCCGGCGGATGCAGGCCGCCGACGCGTAGGTGGCGACGGGCGTCGGCGCGACCTACGGCGGCCCGAGCGCCAGGACGAGGGTGAGGGCCGAGGCGGCAAGCCCCGAGCCGAGCAGCCGCAGGCTCAGCACGCCTCGCATGAGCACCGTCGATACGAGGAGGGTGACGAGAACACCGGCGAGCAGCGAGGCGACCGCACCCGCTGCCTGCCACGCCGGAACGGCGATCGCGACGCCCGCCACGAAAGCGCCGAGCCCCAGAGCCGACGCGACCACTCTCGACTTCACCTCGAGACGCAGCGCTGCGACCTGCGCCACGAGCGCCGTGAGCGGCGCGAGGGGCAGCAACGGCAACGCCCAGGCGAGCGCTGTTCGCGCCCCGCCGAAATCGGCGCCCAGGACGAGGCGAACCAGAGGATCGAGCGCCGCGGCCAGGGCGAGGCTGACGGGCAGGACGAGCAGGAACGCCCTGTGAACGAAGCGCCGGGCTTCGCGTTCTGCCGCCTGCAGATCGTGCTCGACCCGCTCGGAGAGTCCCGGAAGCTGCACGAGGAAGGCTTGCGAGATGGCATAGGTTCCGGCGAGAGCCCCGCCCGCCGCGAGGGCCGCGTATCCCCTCTCCGCGCTCGAGCTGCCGAGGAGCGCAACGGCGAGCACCGGCCCGCGGTGCTGAGCGAGGGTGAGCAGAGCGGATGCTCCTGTAAGAGCCCCGAAGCGGAGGGCTTCGGGCGAGAGCGGCCTGCCTCGCGGCGCTCCGAGCAGCGGTCGCAGTCCGGTGGCTGCGTAGACGAGCGAGCAGGCCGAAGCAACTGTCACGCCGGCGAGCACACCGGCCGAGCCGAGTCCGGCCAGTACGAGCACCCCGGCGATTAGAGCCGCGTTCTGCAGCGGCCAGCGGAAGCTCCACACCGATGTCCGGCCGAGACCGAGCGCCACCTGGGTGCAGAGGGTCGCGGCCACGTCGAGAACGAGAGCCGTCAGCAGCAGCGCGACCGTGAGCGGTGGAAACCGTGAGGGCGCGAGCACTGCGAGGCTCGTTCCGAGCGCGATCGGCGGGAGGAGCATGGCCGCGCGGGAACGTGCAAGCCGGAGGGCCAGCGAGCGCGCCAGTGCGGTGCGCTCCGGCGGCGAGGCTGCCGGGACGACCCGGGCGAGCAGCGAGGCGCCGCCCAGCGACAGGGCGGCCGAGCCGAGCGTCACGAGCGCCAGGGCGAGCGAGAGCTCGCCGTAGGCCTCCGGCCCGAGCGCGCGGGGAACCAGGGTGACGAGGAGCGCTAGGGTCACCGCCTCGATCGTCTTGCCCAGAATGCTCAGGCCTACGGGAGACCGCAGCCGGGGGGAGAGGCCGCGGGGCCGGGGGACCGAGCGTTCGGCGAGGTGAAGGCGTTTCACCTTCGGACTGTACGGCTCGGGCTCCGTGACCGAAACTCCTCGTATGGCGACACGCTCCGCGGCCGACTCCTCCGGTCACGTTCCCGGGAACGCCGATCCGATCCCGGAGGAGATCGTCGTGGTCTGCGCCGCGGACGGCGCCTACGTGCGGCAGCTTGCAGCGATGCTGACGTCGCTCGTCGAGCACCTTGACCCCCGGAGAGCGCTCTCGGTTGGCATCGTGGACGGAGGCATTCCGGCCGCGGACCGCGAGCGGATCTCGAGGCTCGTGGTGCGGGCGAACGTCCGGCTACGCTGGCTTGCTGCTCGGCCGCACTCCCTCGCGGAGCTTCCCGTTTGGGGACGACTACCGCATGTCGTGTACCAGCGCCTGCTGCTGCCCGAGCTGGTCCGGGAGGTCGCGCACAAGGCGATCTGGCTCGACTGCGACATCGTCGTCCAGCAGGACGTGGGCAGGCTGTGGGACATCGACCTAGCCGACCGCTCGCTCCTCGCCGCGCAGGACATGATCGTGCCGACCGTCTCGTCGCCGATGGGGGTGGCGCGCTACGCAGAGCTCGGGATTCCCGCTTCGGCCAAGTACTTCAACGCCGGCGTCATGGTCGTGAACCTCGCTCGGTGGCGTGACGAGGCCGTCACAGCGCGGGTGTTGGAGTACCTGAGTCGGTATCGCAACGACGTGGTCTTCCTCGAGCAGGAAGGCCTCAACGCGGTGCTCGCGGGAACCTGGGGGGAGCTCGACCCACGTTGGAACCAGAATGCGAGCGTCACCGGCCGACCCTTCTACCGGGCGCGCCACCTGGATCGCGCGACCTACGAGCGGCTCGTCGAGGATCCCTGGATCGTGCATTTCAGCGGAAACATCAAGCCCTGGAAGATCCGCGACCAGGATCGGTACAGGGTGCTCTACTTCAAGTATCTGGATCGGACGCCGTGGAGTGGGTGGAGGCCGGAACGGACGGTTGCCGGGACGCTCGCTGCGCGGTACGAGTCGGCGCGGCTCCGGAACCTCCTCTACCCACTGGAGCGCCGCGGTCTCGAGCTCGTCCGGCGCGCGACTCGCGGCAACGGCAGGGACAGACCCCTAAAGTCCGACCCGGCGTGCCCCGAAGATGGTCTGGTGCAGCCCGATGCCCTGTCACTCTCCCCGCCGAAGCTGTCCGTCGTGCTGGTCACTGATCGAGAAGAGACGATCCGGCGGGTGCTCGACCGGTTATGCCTTCAGACAGTGCGGCACGAGGTGGAGCTCGTGCTCGTCGCTCCGGCTTCGGGAGCCCTCGACCCGGCAAACCTCGAGGGCTTCGCGGCCGTGAAGGTCGTCCAATGCGGCCTGCCCATCGTCCTGAGCAAGGCGCGTGCAGAGGGCATCCGTGCAGCGTCGGCGCCCCTCGTCTTCATCGGCGAGACGCACTCTTTCCCCGATGCACGCATGGTCGAGGAGCTGATCGAGGCGCATGCCGGCCCTTGGACGGTCGTGACACCGGGGTTCGCGAACCGGAATCCGACCGGGCCGCTCAGCTGGGCCGGATTCATCACGGACTACGGAGCGTGGAGCGAGCGGCTGCCGGCCGGCGAGACCGGCTTCGCGCCGTTCTACAACTCGGCGTTCAAGCGCTCCGCACTGCTCGGATTCGGGTCGCGGCTCGAAAGCGCGCTCGGCAGCTGGGACGAGATGTGGGACGGCCTCCGAGCGCAGGGAGCGCGGATCTACTTCGAGCCCGCGGCCAGGATCGAGCACCTCAATGCCTCGCGCCGGCGCTCCTGGGTGCAGGAGCGGTACCTCCGTGGCAGAATGACCGCCGACGGCCGCACCCCCTCCTGGTCTCGACTCCGCCGCCTCGTGTACGCCTGCGGCTCGCCGCTCCTGCCTCCCCTCTACCTCTGGCGCGTCCGGCGCGGCTGGAGCGCCGTCAGGCGAGATCCGCGGGTGCCGGCGGGCACGCTGCCCGCGATGGTGCTGGGGGCTGTGATCTCGGCGGCGGGAGAGCTCGTGGGCTATGCACGCGGCCCTGACCCGACCGCCGAGCAGAGGATGACGCAGATCGAGGTGCACAAGGCCGCCCACGTCGCCGGGGAGCCTCGATGAAGGCGCCGTCGCCGTCGAAAGTCGGGGTCGGGCTCGTCGGATGCGGCGGAATCGCCTCGTACGCTCACCTGGGGGTGCTTCAGCAACTACCCCGGGTAGCAGTGGTTGCGGTCTCGGATCCCAGTGCCGATGCTCGCGCTCGGGCGAGGCGTCTCACCGGCGCGCCCGCGCACGCTGTGACGGAGGAGCTTCTGGATCGTGAAGACGTCGACGCCGTGATCATCTCGGCGTCGACCCCCGTCCATGCGGAGCTCGCTCTCGCGGCCACGGCGACGGGAAAGCACTTCTACCTCGAGAAGCCGATCGCAACGAACGTCGAGGACGCGCGCGAAGTGGTGGCGGCCGCGGCTCAGGCAGGAATTACGACCGCGATGGGTTTCAACTGGCGACGGCATCCGCTCTACGAGCACGCGCGGACGCTCCTGCTCGCCGGGCGGGTAGGACGGGTGCGGGCGGTGCACACGGCGTTCTGCGAGCCGGCTGCGCCAGAAGCGATGCCGGCCTGGAAGCAGCGTCGGGCAACCGGCGGTGGAGTCCTGCTGGATCTGGCGTCTCACCACGTCGACTCCCTGCGCTGGCTGCTCGGCGCGGAGATCGACGTCGTCGAGGCCTCGGTGACGTCGGAGCTCAGTGAGCACGATGAGGCCCGCATCCGACTCTCACTGACGGGCGGGGCAACGGTGCAGGGCTTCTACTCCTTCCGAGCCGCCTACGCCGACTTTCTGGAGATCATCGGCGAACAGGGCACGTTGCGGATCGACCGTCACCGCGCGACGCTCGAGCTGTGGGTGGTGCGCGGCGCTCGTTACGGGCTTCGCCGCGCGTGGGCGCCGAGCCGGGACGTTGCCGCATGGCGTCTGGCAGGGCCGCTTCGGCGGGGGAGAGAAGTCTCGTTCCGTCGGTCTCTCGAGGGATTCGTGGAGTGCGTCCGCGGCCGTCCCTGCACCGTGGCATCGCTCGAGGACGGCCTTCGGAGTCTCGAGGTCGTGGTGGCGGCGGAGGTGGCCGCCCTTGACGGCGTCTTGCGGGCGCCGGTCACCGCATAGCGCGCTGGCACGTCGAGTTGCGCGTACTCCTCGTCACGGACTGGGCACCGGTCCGAGGTGGTGTCGAAGAGCACGTAACGTGCCTCCGGGACGGCCTCCGCGCTCGTGGAGACGACGTGCGCCTGTTCACGACCACCGCCTCGCGCTCCGTCGAGGCAGAGGCAGCTCCGGAGTACCTTTCGTATGGAACCGAGCGCAAGGCGGCGCAGGCCCTTCTGCAGATCGTCAATCCCTCGGCGGTCGCGCGGCTGCAAGCGGCCGTTCAGGAGTTTCGGCCCGATGTCGTGCACGTCCACGCATTCGCGATGCATCTTTCGCCGTCGATCTTCGCCCAGCTGCGCTCGGTTCCCACGGTTGTCTCCGTCCACGACTACAAGCCCGTGTGCCCCACGGGCGCGAAGCTCCTTCCCGACGGCTCCATCTGCACCGACCCTGCGGGCCTCGTTTGCTTGCGCCAACGCTGCACCAGCCTTCCTCACTGGCTCCGCGACCGTCCGCGCTACCTGCTTCTGCGCGTGGGGCTCCGCTCCGTGGATCGTGTGCTCACCTATGGCGTCAGGGTTCAGCGAGAGCTCGCGGGGGAGGGGATCGAGTCCGAGCTGTTGCGCCTACCCGTCCGTCTTCCCGGTTCCGGGTTCAAGCGGGCACCCGCGGATCATCCGCTCTTCGTCTTCTGCGGGCGGCTGAGTCCGGAGAAGGGCGTCCCATTGCTGCTCCGAGCGTTCGCTCGCCTGCTCGAGCGTGCGCCGACGGCGCGCTTGCATCTCGTTGGTGCAGGCGCCCAACGACGCGCGCTCGAGCAGCTCGCAGCGGATCTGGCCGTGCAGCACGCGGTGAGCTTTCGGGGCTGGGTTACTCCGGAGCAGTTGGATCATGAGCTCGCGGGGGCCTGGGCTCTCGTGGCGCCCTCGCTGCATGCCGAGCCGTTCGGGCTGGTCGCTGTCGAGGCGCTCGTTCGCGGTGTGCCCGTCGTCGCGAGCGCCACCGGCGGGTTCGCCGAGTCCGTGCAGGACGGTCTCACCGGGCTTCTCTTCCCGAACGCGAACGAGACTGCACTGGTGCAACAGCTGGAGGCCATCGCTCGACGGCGGGCGTTTCCGGCGCAGCGGATCCCCGACGGGGAGCTCAGGCGCGTCCGCGAGGCCCATGCCCTCGATCGGCACCTCCACCGGCTCCGCGAGACCTACGCCGAAGCGGTAGCCGCTTCCCGGGCCCGGCACGCGTGACGGAAAGGCCGACAGCCGCCACGGCGGCGGCAACCCCGGTCAGGTGGTGGATCGCGTGCAGACCGACGCCGAGAGCCGCCTCGGCCGGCCCGCGGCGGCGCAGCAGCAACGCGTAGAAGGAGCGGTTGAGCGCGACGAGGGCCGCGGTCGACGCCGCGACGGCGCGGGGCCGGCGCCCGGCGACGGCCAGAAGGCCGGCGAGCGAGGCAACAGCACTCGCCCGGTGACGCCAGCCGAGGTTGAGGGCCGCTGAGGGCCGACCGGTTTCGAGGAGCAGCAGCATCCACGGAACCCCGCGCTGCGAGAAGTCTGTCGCCACCATGCTGCTGAAGGCCCAGCGCTTGAGGTGCGTCCCCTGCACGCTCGGGTCGAGCGCTATCCGGGCCCCCGCAGCGGAGAGCCTCATTCCAAGCTCAATGTCCTCGATCGACGGCAGCGGGAAGCGCTCGGCATCGAAGCCTCCGGCAGCCAGGAACGCCTCCCGGCGCACGGCGCCGAGCCCGCTCCAGAAGGTGACCGCCGGCCCGGGCGAGCTCTGGTGCACGTGGTGGTGGAGCAGGTTGCGGAAGCCGGAGACGACGCCCGTCGCGGCCGGAGCGTCGTCGTAGGAGCCGAAGAGCGCCGTCAACCTTTCGTCCTCGCCGAAGCGCTGCCGGATTCGGCGGATCGCGTCCTCGTGCACCTCGACGTCTGCATCGACGAAGACCAGGATGTCTCCGACCGCCTGCTCGGCGCCCCTGTTCCGCGCTGCCGCGGGCCCTGAGCCGGCAGGCTCCTCGACGACGATCGTCTCGTCGGGTCCCTCCTCTGCCGCGCGCAGCGCCTCCAGGCAGCGGGCGAGCGTCGAAGGGCGATCGGTCGCCGGGATGATCGCCGTCAGCGTCTGCATACCCGGTGTCTGTACAGGATCCATCCCGCTGAGGGAGAATGCTCGCCTCGGCAGGAGCAAAACGACCGGAAGGAGCTGTGCGGTGGACAATCGTCTTGGAGGAATCGGCCTCGGTGGCATCCTCGTCATCGCCGGGATCATCGTGTGGCTCGTCTTTGACGCGCCCATCATCGGCATCATCATCGCCCTGATCGGCCTGATCGCCTTCGGCGGCTTCGCGCGCGGGAAGTGGTACTAAAAGGCTAGGCAGCCTGCATGCCGGCCAGTTCCCGGTGCAGGGCGAGCTGGTCGAGCGCCCGCGCTTCGATCTGACGCACTCGCTCGCGGGTGATCCCGAGCCGCCGGCCGATCTCGTCGAGCGAGGCCGGGGTTTCGTCCTCGGCCAGCCCGTACCGGAGCTTGAGCACCTCGCGCTCCCGCTCCCCGAGCTCGGCCAGGGCGCGGTGGAGCGCGTCCTGCCGCAGGCCGATCTGGATCTCCTCGTCGAGCGGCGCCTCCTGGCCCGGCACGAGGTCTCCGAGCGAGGCGCCGCCGCCCTCGCCGACCGGCCGGTCGAGGCTCGTCACCGAGCGCGCCGCCCGCCGCACCTCCCCGACGTGCTTCGTCGAGAGCTCCGCCTCCTTGGCGATCTCCGCGTCCGTCGGCGGCCGCCCGAGCTTCGCCCCGAGCGTCCGCTCGGCGCGCGCGATCTTGCCCTCGCGCTCGGCGATGTGCACCGGGAGCCGAATCGTTCGCGCCTTGTTGGCGACGCCCCGCTGGACCGCCTGCCGGATCCACCAGGTGGCGTAGGTCGAGAACTTGTAGCCCCGGCGCCAGTCGAACTTCTCGACCGCGCGGATGAGGCCGATGATCCCCTCCTGGATCAGGTCGAGCAGGGAGAGCCCGTGCCCCCGGTACTTCTTCGCGATCGAGACCACGAGGCGCAGGTTCGAGTTCACCATGCGGTCCTTCGCCTTCTTGTCACCACGCTCGACGCGCTTGGCGAGCTCGACCTCCTCGGCGGCGGTCAGCAGGGGGAAGCGGGCCGCCTCGTTGAGGAAGAGCTGGAGCGCGTCAGTGGTCGCTGCCGCGACCTGCCCGTTGCTGTAGGAGCCGCCCACCGGGGCCTCGGCGCTCCCGCAGTCGTCGTCGAGCTCGATCCCGCGCTCCTCGAGCAGCTGCAGGAGCACCTCGAGCTCGCTCGGTTCGAGCTCGGCTTCCTGCGCGTAGGCGCTCAGCTCGGAGAGGTCGAGGCAGCCCTCGTGCTCCCCTCGCTCGACGAGCGCCGCGAGCTCCTCTCGGCTCATGACCCCTCCATGCCCGCCTCGTCCATCGCCCTAACCACGAAGCCTCGAACCAGGCCCGGTTGGCGTAGACTGACGCGGGCATGCGCCAGGCGCTCTGGGAGCTCGTGTTCATGCTCGTGATCCTCAAGATCCCGGTCGTCTACCTCTGCCTCGTCGTGATCTGGGCCGTGCGCGCCGAGCCGCGGCCGCTCGAAGGTGCGGCTCTTGCCGTTCCGATGGCCGACGGGCCGCAGCAGCCTCCCCGTCGAGGCCCGCGCCGGAAGCGGGACGGCCCGCACGGAGGTCCGGCGCGCACCTATTCGCGGCGCGCTCGCGCCGCCCGCGCGCGGGTCGACCGGTGAGCGCGGAGCCACTCTCCCGCGAGCGCGCCTCCGAAGCCGTCGCCGGTGTGCTCGCTGCGTCCGCGATCTTCGTCAGCCTGATCGCATTCGCCTACAAGCCGGTTCGCATCGCGCCCGCCGCGTTTCTCGTCGCGCTCCTCGCCGCCGGCATGGGCGGGCGTCACTCGCGCCTCGCCGCCTGGGCGGTCGCCGCCTCCGCCGTCGGCTGGGTCGTCGGGATGACGATCGCGATCGTAACCGGCCGCGCCCTCTATTAGCGTGGGGGAACCCATGGTTCCCCCACGGGCCCCCTCCTTCGAGAGCAAACGCGCCGGAGCCGCGTTATGGCTGCGCCGGGGCACGCCCGGCTCCGCCGAAGCAAACCGACCCCCAAGAACGTCGAGACGATGGACGTCGACGGCCTGAACGCGGGGTTCGCGCAACTCGTCCTCGACGAGTACCTCGAGAACCCGGAGGCGGTCTCGCCGGAGTGGCGCTCCCTGTTCGAGAGCGGGGACTCCGGTCTGCTGGAGGAGCTTCCCGGCCTCGCCCGGCTGCTCGAGGCGGCTCGGGACGGAGGGAACGGCCGGGCCGCGCCCGCTCCCTCGCCGACGGTGGATCCGACCCTGCTCGGCGGCGTGGCCGCGGCCATGGCGCTCGTGAAGGCGCACCGCCACTACGGGCATCTCGCGGCCCACCTCGACCCGCTCGGAACCGAGCCCCCGGGCGATCCGGCGCTCGAGCCCGAGCGGCTGGAGCCGCCGCTCACGCCCGAGCTGCAGCGTCGTATCCCCGCCTCGCTGCTCCGGCTCTACGTGGCCGGTGAGACCCTCGCCGACGCCTTGCCGCAGCTGCAGGAGACCTACTGCGGCACGATCGCCTACGAGGTCGAGCACATCTCCGACCACGAGCAGCGGGTCTGGTTGCGTCAGGCGATCGAGTCTGGTCGCTACCGGCGCGCGCTCACGGTCGAGGAGCAGCGGCAGCTCCTGGCCCGGCTGAGCGAGGTCGAGGGCATGGAGCACTATCTTCGCCGCGCCTTCCTGGGCCAGAAGCAGTTCTCGATCGAGGGGCTCGACGTGCTCGTGCCCATGCTCGACCTGGCGATCGAGCTCGCCGCCGACGCCGGAGCGCACGAGGCCGTGATCGGCATGGCCCACCGCGGCCGGCTGAGTGTCCTCGCCCACACTGTGGGACGCCCGTACGAGAACATCCTGCGCGAGTTCGAGGGCGAGCGCAGCGTCGAGGCCGTGGCGGCCGATCCGGAGGGTGGAACGGGCGACGTCAAGTACCACCTTGGCGCGCGCGGGACGCGCAAGACCGCCGCGGGCGAGATCGGGGTCGCGCTGGCCGCCAATCCGAGCCACCTCGAATGGGTCGACCCGGTCGTCGAGGGCTGGGCGCGCGCGAAGCAGAGCGACCGCGGCGGGAGCCACGTCCTTCACGACTCGTGCGTCGCGATGCCCGTGCTGATCCACGGCGACGCCTCCTTCGCGGGTCAGGGTGTCGTCGCCGAGACGCTGAACCTCAGCGGCCTCGCCGGCTACTCGACCGGAGGCACGCTGCACCTGATCGCGAACAACCAGATCGGCTTCACGACCGAGCCGAGCGAGGGGCGCTCCACACGCTACTCGAGCGACCTCGCCAAAGGCTTCGACGCGCCGATCGTCCACGTCAACGCCGACGACCCGGAAGCGGCTCTCGCCGCGGTGCGGATCGCGCTGGCCTTCCGCCGGCGCTTCGGCAAGAACGCCGTCATCGACCTCGTGGGCTACCGACGACATGGGCACAACGAGCAGGACGAGGCGGCCTACACACAGCCGCTGATGGCGGAGCGAATCGCCAGGCAGCCGACCGTGCGCGAGCGCTTCGCCGCCACGCTCGTGGCCGCCGGCGCGATCTCGCAGGAGGAGGCCGACGGGCTGCTCGCCCGCGCGAACGCCGGCATGCGCGCCGCCCACGATGCGCTGCGCCGTTCCTTCGGCGAGACGATACCGCCGAAGACGAGACGCGAGCGGGTCCGGGCCGGCGGTGAAACGCTGGTCGTCACCGCCGTCGAGGAGGACATCCTGCGCCGGGTGAACGCCGGCCTCCAGGTCGTGCCGGAGGGCTTCACCGTGCATCCGAAGCTGGCGCGGCAGCTCGAGCGCCGAGCGGCGTCCGTCGACGAGGGCGGCATCGACTGGGGCCATGCGGAGGCGCTCGCCTTCGGCAGCCTGCTCCTTGACGGGATCCCGATCAGGCTGACGGGCCAGGATTCGGAGCGCGGAACCTTCTCGCACCGCCACGCCGTGCTGCACGACGTCGACACGGGGGAGACCTACACGCCGATCCGGCATCTCGACGGTGTGCGCGCGGCGTTCGAAGTGTTCAACTCACCCCTGTCGGAGGGCGCCGCGCTCGGCTTCGAGTACGGCTACTCGGTCGCGGCCGGAGAGGCGCTCGTCCTCTGGGAGGCGCAGTTCGGCGACTTCGTCAACAGCGCCCAGGTGATCGTCGACCAGTTCATCGTCGCGGGCCTTTCGAAGTGGAAGCAGACCTCGCGCCTGACGCTGCTCCTGCCCCACGGCTACGAGGGCAACGGGCCCGAGCATTCGAGCGCGCGGCTCGAGCGCTTCCTCCAGCTCGCCGCGCAGGAGAACATCCGGGTCGTGAATTGCACCACCGCCGCACAATACTTCCACGTCCTGCGGCGCCAGGCGCTCGACCCGAACGGTCGCCCCCTCGTCGTCCTGACCCCGAAGGGCCTCCTGCGACTGGCCGATGCGACGTCCTCGCTCGCCGACCTCTCGCACGGCGCCTTCCGCCCGCTCCTCGACGACCCTCGCGTCGACGAGCGCCGAACGGTCCGGAGGCTCGTGCTCTGCTCGGGCAAGGTCTACTACGACATCGCGGGCCACGAGGAGCGCAAGGGCGCCGACGGGGTCGCGATCGCCCGCCTCGAGCTGCTCTATCCGTTCCCGTCCGAGGCCGCGGCGGAGCTGATCGGCGGGTACCCGAAGCTGGAGGAGGTCGTCTGGGCGCAGGAGGAGCCGCAGAACATGGGTGCCTGGCGGGCGATCCGGCACCGCCTCGAGGAGGCCACGCGGGGCGTTCCGCTGCGCTACGTCGGCCGGCCGTGGCGCGCGAGCCCGAGCGAGGGCTACCCGACCGCGCACCTGGTGGAGCAGGATCGCATCGTCCGCGAGGCGCTCGGGGTGGGCGCCCGCACGCCTGTCGACCCCTGACCCGAAGCTTTTCAGCGACCGGGGCACGGCCGCGCTGAACGGCGTGCCGTCGAGCCGCAGCTATGCCGTCAAGCGGGAAGGCCCAGCCAGCGATGGCTGATGGCGCTCTTCCGCCTCGACGAGGACTCGAACGAGCGCGAGTTGCGTTCTCCGCCTGCTTACGGCTTGGGACTGCGCCCGTTCGGGCGCCGCTTGGCCGCCTGGGAGGCGAGGCCTGGGCCGCGCTTACGCGCTGCGTCCAACAGCTTTTTCCGCTGCTTCGGCGGGATGCGCCGCCAGATGTCCCAGGCGGTCAGGACGAGACCGACCGGACCGGCGCGGCGTCCGAGCATGAAGAAGGGAAGACGCGGCATGGCCTCTTTTCGCACGTAGAGACGGACGCTAAACGCGCGGGCCTGGTCTCGCAGAGGCCCGAGGCGTTACAATCCCGCGCTCTCGTGCCAACGAACGTGGAGACGTGATGTCAGTTCTCGAAACGCCCTCCCTGTTTTCGCAGGTCATTCAGGAGCATCTTCAGCTCAAGGAACGTAACTCCGAGCTCGAGCAAGATCTGCCGCTCGGTCGTTACAAGTCTCAGGATCCCTTCGACAACCACCCCCTCTTCAAGACCGAGGAGCAGGCCCGCCTCGAGGAGTCGAGCGAGGACGCCAACGCCTTCGACACCGTCTCGGGCTGGCCCGGGGACGTCGAGTCACACGCGGTGCCGGAGGTCTCGGAGGGCCTCTGGAGCCGGTCGCGGGACTTCGACTGGGGCGACTAGCGGCGTCGGTGGAACCTGCGGTTCCACGTGGGTGGCACCTGCGGTTCCCCCCACGACCCCCCTCCCTCACAGTTCTCTCGTTCCTGCTCCGTGCGGCCTCCCGCCCGGGCAAGCC
>Ga0136616_10001268_pt1 | contig 13161 bp, 14 predicted proteins | sample AntDrymUQ2992106_2_FD_106648 | JGI IMG/M metagenome (GOLD analysis project Ga0136616, IMG submission 106648) | Polar desert sand microbial communities from Dry Valleys, Antarctica - metaG UQ299 (21.06) | ecosystem: Environmental > Terrestrial > Soil > Desert | place: Antarctica: Dry Valley...
GGGCCTCCCCGAGCGCGCGCTCGATCGCCGTGCGCCGGTCGGGCTCGACGACGAGCGAGCTCGGCGGCGCACCCGCCACGACTTCGTCGATGATCGCGAGCGGATCCTCGCTCCGCGGGTTGTCGGAGGTGACGATCGCGAGGTCGGCGCCCTCCGCCGCCACCCGCCCCATCAGCGGGCGCTTCCCGCGGTCGCGGTCCCCCCCGCAGCCGAAGACGCACACGAGCCGTCCGCGCGTGAGCTCTCGCGCGGTGCGCAGGATGCTCGCGAGCGAGTCGGGCGTGTGCGCGTAGTCGACGAAAACCGCGAAGTCCTGTCCCTCGTCGACGGCCTCGAAGCGTCCGGGCACGGCTGCGAGCGCGGCGACCCCCTCGGCGATCGACGCGTCGTCGATTTCGAGCAGGCGCGCAGCGGCGACGGCTCCGAGGACGTTTTCGACGTTGAAACGCCCGCGCAGCTGCGTCCTCAGCTTGATGCCCGCGGCGCGGAAGCGGGCACCGGTCACCCCGAGCTCGAGGTCGTCGGCGCGGATGTCTGCGTCCCCGGCGATCGCGAAGGTAAGGAGCGGCGCCAGGCTTTCCGCACGCAACTCCTCCGCGAGGCGCCTGCCGTACAGGTCGCCGACTCCGACCGCCGCCGGCGGAGCGTCGCCCTCCAGGAAGAGCCGTCGCTTCGCCTCGAAGTAGCGCTCGAGCGTCCCGTGGAAATCGAGGTGATCCTGGGTCAGGTTGGTGAAGACGAGCGCGGCGAAGCGCACGCGGTCGAGCCGGTGAAGGGCGGCCGCGTGCGAGGAGGCCTCGATCGCACAGCTCCGGTCGCCCGCGTCGAGCATTGCGCGGAAGAGCCGCTGGAGGTCGATCGCCTCCGGCGTCGTCCGGGCGACGGGCCGGATCTCGCCTCCGACGCGGGCCTCGACGGTGCCGAGGAGCCCGGGGCGGCGGCCGGCAGCGGCGAGGATCGAGTGCAGGACGAAGGCGGTCGTCGTCTTCCCGTTCGTGCCGGTCACACCGACGACGTCGAGCTCGGCGGTCGGTCGACCGAAGAACACGTCGGCTGCAACCGCCATGGCAACGCGGGCGTCGGGGACGACGACCTGGGGGACCGGCTGCCGCAGGGGGTGCTCGACGACGAGGGCGACCGCACCGCGGTCGACGGCATCGCCGGCGAAGTCGTGCCCGTCGGCCCGACGTCCCGGCACGCAGAAGAAGACTGCCCTCGGGGTCACCGCCCGGGCGTCGTAGGCCAGATCCTCCACCTCGACCGCGACGTTCCCGACGACCTCTGTCGGCGCGAGCGCCGCGCTCAGGCGCTGCAGCAGCATCGGGGCGCGAGTGTAGCGGCGGGGTCTGACCCATGAAGGAACTCCCTAGCGCGCACCGCCAGAGGTACGGTCGCCTCGGACGGCCGGAAAACGGCGCCTGCGGGTGTCCTCCGCCGTTCCTCGGGACGTGCTTCGCCCGGCCGCAGGACCCTCGGCGCTCAGCGCTGCAACCGTCAGCAGCACGAGGGCCGCGAGCTGGGCGAAGGCCGCGATCTGAGTTCCGAGAGGGATGCTCGCCAGCGCGAGGATGGCCGCGGCAAGGCGGATATCGATGCGACCGATGTCGAGCGTGCGACGGAAGAGCGCGTCGCCCACCAGGAAGAGGGACAACCCGCCGGCCAATCCCAGCGACTGCTCGAAGGTGAAGGGGTCGAAGGCATGGCCGGTGGCCTTCTTCAGCGCCGCTGCGATCCCGATGATGCCGAGCAGGATGAGGTAGTGGGCGTAGCCGAACGCGTCGATCGCCAGTCGAGGACGTTGCTCGGTCGGTGTGGCGGTCAGCGCGCGTTCGGCGCGCTCGTCGTCGCCGCGGAAGTACGCCCACCACAGGCAGGCGCTCAGTCCGAGGCCGAGGCTGACCACCAGGACCAGCGGCAGATCGACCGCGAGGCCCTCGGCGCCGATGCCGAGGGCGACGATCGACTCCCCGATTGCGATGATCACGACGAGGCCATGACGCTCCACGAAATGCTTCGCGGCGATCTGGAAGCCGCTGTCGTCGATCAGGCGCGGCGTGATCCATGCGAACACCGCGGCCAACGTCCAGAGCGCGTACTGCGCCGTTCCGCCGACGCCGCCACCCACCACCACCACGCAGCGACGACGAGATTGAACGGCGCTACAGCCACGAGCCTCTTCTCCAGTGCGTGCGAGAAGAGGCCCGAGTGCACCAGGATCACCGCGGCGTACGCCAGCCCGAACGCCAGGCCGCTCCCCTCGAACGCCTCGGGGATGGCCAGCGCGAGAACGAGGTAAGCAGCCATGCCGCCCAGGAGGAGCAATCGCCTTCCGGCGCGGTCGGGGGCGACCGCGTTCGTGAGCCAGACGTAGCCGCCGTACATCCACCAGATCACGCCCAACATCACCGCGACCTGCAGGCCGCGCCCGTCGAAGCGGTCGGCCAGTACCGTCGTCAGCTGCGTCAGTGTGAAGACGAAGACGAGATCGAAGAAGAGCTCCAGAGTCGAGACCCGAAGCTGCCCTCCGCGCGCTGCGGCGTGCGCTTCCACCGCCGCGCAGGCTACTGCGAGCAGCTCGGCTGCAGGATCGGCCGCTTCGGGCGTCAGCGAGGGGTTGCGAAGCCGCTCGTGGGGGAGGCGATCAGCGGAGTTCCTCTCGGGTCATCGAGCTCGCGAACCGCCCGTTGGGGAAGACCTCGGCGTCGGGCTCCGCTTCGATGCCCTCGCGGCGTACCGGCTCCCCCAACCACTTTGCCGGTAGTGATGCGGGCGGGTTAAAAGGCGCTTCTCTAGGAGGCGTCGACGTTGTCGGGCGGCACCTGGAGGTACTGGAGTCCGAAGCGGGCGATCTCCTGGAACGCCGGCGCGGCGACGACCCCGCCCCAGATCGCCCGTCGCGGCTCGTCAACCGTGACGAGGACGACCAGGCGCGGCGCGGTTGCAGGGACGAAGCCGACGAACGAGGCGACGTAGCGCGTGGACGAGTAGCCGCCCGGCTTGGGCTTCGCCGCCGTGCCGGTCTTGCCGGCGACGTGATAGCCCTCGACCCGCGCCAGCGCGCCCGTGCCGCCTTCGGCGTCGACGACGCCCTGCAGCATCTCCGCCAGCCGGTCGGCGACCTCCCGCGAGACGAGGCGGCGGCGCTTCGGCCGAGCCGGCTCTCCGCCCTCGACGTGCCCGACGAGGTGCGGCTGCACCCAGACTCCGCCGTTGGCCACCGCGGCGTAGGCGGCGGCCATCTGCACGGGCGTCACGGCGATCCCCTGTCCGAGCGGGACGTTGCCGATCGTCGAGCCCGACCAGCGCTTCCGCGGGACGACGATCCCCGGACTCTCGCCCGGGAACTCGACACCTGTCCGGCGCCCGAAGCCGAAACGATCGATCCAGCGCGCGAGCCGCTCCTCGTCGAGCGCCTGAGCGAGCTTGATCGTCCCTACGTTGGAGGACTGCGCCAGGATCTCCGCAACCATCATCCGCTTGGTCGGTCTGTAGTGAGCCTCGCGGATGACCCGGTCGGCGATCTGGATCGAGTACGGGAGCGTGTAGATCGTGCGCGGGGAGGCGATTCCCTCGGCGAGGGCCCCCGCAACGGTGATCAGCTTGAAGGTCGAGCCGGGCTCGTAGGTGTCCGTGAGGGCCCGGTTGCGGGTGTAGTTGGGAGGCGCGTCCCCGAAGCGGTTGGCGTCGAAGCCGGGAGCCACCGCCAACGCCAGGATGCTGCCCGTCCGGGGGTCGAGGACGACCGCGCTCGCCGAGGTCGCGCGCCAGCGCATGGCGGTGCGCCGGAGGACATCTTCGACGTTCGCCTGAAGATGCTGGTCGAGCGTGAGGAAGACGTCGGTGCCCTCCTGTTCGGCACGCGACTCGACGACGTCGATCACGCGCCCGGAGCCGTCCTTGACGAGGGTCTCGCGACCCGGGCTACCGGTCAGGATCCCGTCGAGCGACTTCTCGAGCCCGGCGAGCCCGTTGTTGTCCACGCCCGCGAAGCCGAGGACGTGCGCGCCGACAGTTCCCTGCGAGTAGGCCCTGCGCTCCTCGGGATAGAAGCCGAGCCCCGGCAGCTCGAGCCGCTCCAGCCGTGCAGCCCGGTCGGGATCCGCCTTGCGCTGTACGTACACGAACGAGGACGACCGGTCGGCGAGCCGTTCGTAGAGCCGGTCTGCGTCGATGCCGAGCGTGCGCCCCGCGGCCACCGCGAGCGCCCGGCGGTTGCGAACGAGGCGCGGGTCGGCGTAGACGGTGGTCGCCCGCTCCCCGATCGCGAGCCCGACGCCCGAGCGGTCGTAGATCGCGCCCCGGCTTGCCGGGACGTCGACGGTCTCCCGCTGCTGACGGGCGGCGAGCGCCCCGAGCGGCGCCCCCTTGACCGCCTGCAACCAGACCGCCCGCCCGAGCGCTGCCCCGAAGGCGACGACGAGCAGGACGAGGAGAAGTCGGATGCGGCGGTCGGTGAGGGGCTGCCGACGCGTCACGGAGCGGTGGACGGGAGCTCGACGTAGGTCGTTCCGTCGTGCCTCGCCCGCACGAGCCCGAGCTGCCTGACACCGGCCTCGACCTGTGCACTCGCGACCGAGCTCGAGAGCTGTCCTGCGAGGCGCGCGTTGTTCGCTCGAAGGTTGGCGCGCTCGCTCGTCAGGCCGTCGAGCCGGACGTTGAGCTGGAGGGCGGCGACGTTCAGGGCGACGACGCCCGCGAGCAGAACCGCGACCGCCGCGATCCACACCGCGCCCCCGACGACGTGGCCGCGCGCGGCCGCCTTCCTCCGGCGCACCGGGCGGAGGCGGTCGGGGAGGGCCGGAGCTTCGAGCCTCGCGGCGGTCTCGACCCGAACGGCCACTAGTGGTCACCGCCAGCGGTTCGGTCACGTCTGGGCGGCCGGAAACGGCCGCCTGCGAAGGACGCAGGGAGGCTTCGTACCCGGAGGGTGCGGCGCCACGCCAAGGGGGCCCCGGGAAGTGCTTTCCGGTCGTCCAGGCCGAGAGAACTTCTGGCGGGGGCCACGTTACTGCTTCACCGCCGCCCGAAGTCGGGCCGAGGCGGCGCGCGGATTCGCCGCGACCTCCTCGGGAGTTGGGCGGATGACCCGCCGGGAGAGAGCGCGGAGGTTGGGCTCTTGTCCGCACACGCAGATGGGGAAGTCGGGCGGGCACACGCAGCCCCGCTCACCCTCGCGCAGGAACCGCTTCACGATCCGGTCCTCGAGCGAGTGGAAGCTGATGACCGCAAGCCGGCCTCCGGGTCGGAGCATGTCGAGCGCGGCGGGAAGCGCCGCCTCGAGCGAGCCGAGCTCGTCGTTGACCGCGATCCGGAGCGCCTGGAAGACACGCCTGGCCGGATGTCCCTCGCCGAAGCGCGCGGGCGCGGGAATCGCCGCCCGGATCGTCTCCACGAGCTCCGCCGTCCGCTCGAACGGCTGCTCGCGCCGGCGCCTGCCGATGGCGCGGGCGATCGGACGGGCGTAGCGCTCCTCGCCGTAGCGGCGGAAGATGTCGGCGAGCTCGCGCTCCGAGCTCTCGTTGACGAGCTCGCGGGCGGAGAGGCCCGCGGTCGGATCCATGCGCATGTCGAGCGGGGCGTCGACCGCGTACGAGAACCCGCGTTCGGGCCGGTCGAGCTGCATGCTCGAGACGCCGAGGTCGAGCAGGATGGCGTCGGCCCCGACACCGTTGTCGGCGAGCTGCCGCAGCACGATCGACGCCTCGCCGCGGAGGAAGCGGCCGTCGAGCCCGCCGAAGTGCCGACGGAAGTCCTCGAAGAACTCTCGCACCGTGGGATCCCGGTCGACGGCGATGAACCGGCCGCTCCCCAGGAGGTCGCTCGCGAGCACAGCCGCGTGCCCCCCCGCCCCGAAGGTGGCGTCGACGACCGTCTCCCCCGGCTGCACGCCGAGCAGGTGCCGAACCTCCTCGGCAAGGACGGGGATGTGGTCAGTCTCGTTCGGAAGCAAGACGGTCGGCAACATCCTCAGCACTCCCTTCGACCTCTCTCAACTCCTCGCGCCAGGCGGCGCGATTCCAGATCTCGAGCCGGTCGCCGACGCCCGCGACGACGACGTCCCGTCCGAGCCGCGCGTGGTCCGCGAGATAGCCCGGCACCATCACGCGGCCCTGCTTGTCCGGCTGTGCCTCGGTCGCGCCCGAGAAGAGGTGGCGCCGGAGCTTGCGGGCGTCGCCTCTGCGCGGGTCGAGGGTGGCGAGCCGCTCCTCGACGTAGTCCTGCCAGCTCGTGGCCGCGAAGGCGTCGATGCAGGCATCCAGGCCCCGCGTGAGGACAAGCCCGTCGGCGAAGGACTCTCGGAACTTGGCCGGAAGCGTGAGTCGGTTCTTGTCATCGAGGGTGTGCTCGTACTCGCCAAGGAGCATGCTGGGCTCTCACTTTCTTACCACGAGCCCCCACTTTAAACCACAACACCCCACTACGCAACCCTTACGGCGGGCGCTGGCGCCCGTGCGCCCCACGCCGGGTGAGCGCGAGCGCTCCGCGTCTCGCTCCGAGAGCGAGGGACTCCTCGACCGAGCCGCCCTCCGCAAGCCCGAACGCCAGCCCGGCGGTGAAGCAGTCGCCGCAGCCGTAGGCGTCCTCGATCGGGCCAGGCAGCGGGGCGGCTCGGAATGGCCCGCCCGGCTGCGCCCATCCGCCGAGCTTCCCCGCAGTCGTGACCACAAGGCGCGGCGGGGGCTCGAGGTCGCCCGGGCGGTAACGCTCCGAGGTGTCCGCCCCGCTGCCGACCAGCGCATCGAGCTCGAGCGCGCCCTCGCGGAGCGTCGGAAGCTCGCGCGAGACGGCGACCAGGAGCCGCGCCCGTCGGGCGCGGTGAAGCGCGTCGAAATCGCCGCTGACGAAGACGGCGACGTCCACGTCCTCGAGCTCGTGCCAGGGCAGGCTCCCATCCGCGCCCCGGGGACGGAGCTTCTCGCCGATCACGGTGATCGTGCGCTCGCCTCCAGCGTCGACGTGGCAGACCGCACGCCGTTGCCGCTCCGCCGCGCGGGCGGCGTGGACGCGCACGCCCAGACGCTCGAGCTGCTCGCTGGCTCGCGTACCGAGGTCGTCGTCGCCGAGCGCGGTGAAGAGTGTCACCTCGCCCGCCAGGCGGGCGAGCTCGGCGGCGACCACTGCCCCACCTCCCGCGGCCTCCTGCCAGGTCGCGGTCGCCGTCACGATCTCGCCCGCCCGCGGCATCTCCTCGACGCGAACGAACTCGACCCACTCGACGTGTCCGACGACGGCAACCCGCACGTCGACGAATCTCACACATCCGCGCCGGCCGGCGTTGAATCCCATGATGGATGCCGTCATGAGAGTGCCGCCGTTCGAGCGCTTCTACGAGGCCCACCGGAGCGAGGTCTTCGCTTTCCTGCGACGCCGCGTGGGCGAGGGCGCCGCCGATGACGCCTTCCAGGAGACGTTCCTGCGTGCGCTTCGCGGGTACGGAGGGCTGCAGCACGGCAACCATCTGCGCGCCTGGATCTACACCATCGCGAGCCGGGTGACGGTCGACGAGTGGCGACGCCGCCGTGAGCCGGTGCTCGAGCCCGAGCCGGTAGCCCTCGACGGGCGGCCGGCGTACGCCGAGCTCGAGCACCTCGCGTCCGGCCTACCGCCGACCGAACGCGCGGCCGTCGTCCTTCGCTACGGCTACGACCTCGATTACGCCGACATCGGTGCCGCCCTCGGCTCGAGCGCTGAAGCTGCCCGCCAGGCCGCTTCCTCGGGCGTGCGGCGCCTCCGCCGAAAGGAGCTTCCATGACCGTGTCACCCGAACTCGACGCCCGCTTCCGCGCCGCCGCCGCCTCCCAGGGGCTGCTCGACGCTTCCTACGACCTCTTCGACTCGCCCATCGGCCCGCTCTTCGCAGCCGCGACCCCACGCGGCCTCTGCCGGATCTCCTTCGATCCCGAGCCGGAGCGGGAGGAGGAGCGCCTCGCGCGCGGCTTCGGCCTGCGCGTGCTGCGCTCGCCTCGCGCCCTCGATGCCGCGAGGCGCGAGCTCGACGACTACTTCGACGGCCGGCGGCAGCAGTTCGACCTTCCGCTCGACCTGCGCGTCCTCGCACCGTTCCACCGCGCCGTGCTCGACCGGCTGGCACAGGTTCCCTACGGCCGGCTCACGACCTACGGGACGCTCGCCGCCTCGGCCGGGCGGCCGCGAGCCGCCCGTGCCGTGGGCACGATCATGAACCGGAACCCGATCCCGATCGTGCTTCCCTGCCACCGCGTGGTCGGCTCGACGGGCAAGCTCGTCGGCTACGGGGGAGGGCTGCACCGCAAGCAGCACCTGCTCGAGCTCGAGGGGGCGATCGCCGGAGTGGCGACGCCGCTACCAGGGCTCGATTCGCCGCATGAGCCATAGCGAGACGTGATTCTCCTCTACTGCCGTGCCCGACTCGGGTCGCTCCCCGCGCAGATCGAAGCCGCGCCCGTAGTAGAAGGAAAGCCCCTTGGTGTTTGTCCGGCTCGACGCTCACCCACTGCTCGCGCGCACCTCGCACTCGCTGCTGCTCCGTGATGGCCTCGAGGAGGAGCGTGCCGATGCCTTCCCCGCGCCGCGCCGGCTCCAGGTAGAGCACGAAGATCTCGCCCACGCGGAGCCGACCATGCCCCCGCCTCCGGCGCCGACCACCGTGTCGTCTTCGACGGCGGCGATCCACCCGTCCCAGCCCTCGAGCTCAGCGATCTCTCGCCTGATCCGGTGGAGTACTCGGCGATGGTCGCCTCGATGCGCTCGGGCTCCTTGATGCCGCTGTAGGTGTCCCGCCAGCCTGCTGAGCAGACCCGAGCGATGCCTTCGGCGTCCTCGGGTCGAGCGGGGCGGGTGATCCCCTTCATCCCCGCCCTCCTGTCGCCGGCGACGGACGCCTGCCTTCAGCTCTGGCCGATATCTCAGACATCGAGCAACCGATAGCCCACCCCCCACACGTTGACCACAGCCGCTCTACATAGCCGCTTCAGCCGGATAGTGGCCCAATCTTGGTCCGCACGGGCTAGGAGTGATGATGGCCGTCGTGGCTTCCCCCGATCAGGCCGCGCAGCGGTGATGCGGTCCGCCGTCGTCAAGGAGGACTTCCCCGTTTAGAGAGCGGAGTCCTCTAGCACGAGATCGTTTAAGTTCTTGCGGTTCATCACCCAGTATGAGGGGAGAGAAAGATGCGGAAAGTGATGGTGTCTGCCGCCTGCGCGCTCGCGTTCGTTGGGCTCGGGACGACGCTTGCGGCCGGTGGAACCTCCGCGCCCGAGAGTGGCAGGTGGGGGCTCGGGTCCGACTCCGCCGCCGCGCCCGCCCGAGCGGCCGACGGGGCGGCCGAGGCACGTGCGCAGGGGAGTGGCGACGGTGACAACGGCGACGGCCGCCGCCTCGTGCTGATCGAGGTCGAGGGAGAGGATTTCCTCGTTATCACCGACGTCGGAGAGCAGGGAGACTTCGGCCCCGGCGACACGTCCCTCTTCCACGACCCGCTCTTCAACGAACGCGAGACGGAGCAGGTCGGAGATCTCCATGTCAAATGCACCGTCAGCTTCGGCCCCGCCCTGTGCTGGGGCGTAGCCGAGCTTCGCCGGGGGAAAATCAGCTTCGCGGGCACGACGACGGGGAGTTCGAGTTCGGGCTTCCTCCTCGCGCTCACCGGCGGTACGGGAGCGTACAAGACGGTAGGTGGTCAGGTTCTCGTTGCGCCGCTTCGCGAGGGCGCCTTCAAGCTCACGTTCGAGATCATTCCCCTCGGCGGCGAGCGCGACCGCGGCGACGACTGAGGCCCGTAGCGGAACTGCGGGAGGTGTCCACCGCGGGGGACACCTCCCGCGCTCTTGTGCGATTCCACGAATCTGCGGGGTACGCCGCCGACTTGGTAGCGCGCTGGGGCGACGGCGGCGGGTAGGCAAACATCCGGCCCGCCCGCGAGCGTCGAGACCGCCCGGCAGAACGCCCGGAACGTTAGCCCCGACTCCGGCCCCCGCCCACCCCCGGTGCCGAGCTACTTCGACCCGAACATTCGTAAGCTGCCGCAGCGCCAGCTCTTCATTCGCTCCCTGCTCCCCGTCGTTCAGGCGTCCGGCGTCCGCGTCGACTTCATCCGCCAGACGGCGTTCACAAACAGTGCCGCCCCCGTCGCAGCTGGCGGGCTGAAGCCCACCTCGGTCGTCAGTGTCGAGCGCGTAACCGAGACCGTCCGCGTGATCGCCCATATCAGCGAGGCGATCGACCGTTCCCTGCTTAGCGACTTTGACGCGCTCGTCGACTTCATTGACGGGCAATTGCGGCTCTGGATCCTGCTCTCCGAAGAGCAGCAGATCATCAGTGGATCAGGGACGGCGCCGAATCTGCGCGGCATCCTCAACAGCACCGGGATCAACATCGTCACTAGGGGAGGAACGGAACCACGGCTTGAGGCTTTGCACCGCGGCATCACCGCCTGCCGGGCGGCGTTTCACGAGCCGAACGCGATCGTCATGAACCCGGCGGATTACGAGGAAGCATTGTTCGAGAAAGACGCGAACGGCAATTACATCGCCGGCTCTGTGAAGGAGGCCGACCCCGGCAGGCTGTGGGGGAAAGAGGTAATCACCTCCCCCGTCCTCACCGCCGGCACGGCAATCGTCGGGGCCTTCGCGGTGGGCGCCGTCTTGTGGGATCGCGAGCAGGCAAGGGTGACGTTTACGGAGGTCGGCTTGGGTGGCGCGGCCGGGCAAGAACTGTATTCCCGCAACCAGCTGAGGTTCAGAGCCGAGGAACCGGTGCGTTCGGCGTCACCCATCCCGCAGCCTTCACTCAAGTCCTGAGCGTCTAGGCCATGAGCGGCGACGTCGCCGTCGCCGAGCGTCTCTACGAGCAGCTTCCCGACGGCTGAATCGCGCTCGCCGCAGTCGTCGGCGACGTGATCTCGGCCGAGCGGGCCCACGAGCTCGGGCTGACTGGCAAGCGCCAAACGCGCGTGCAAGTCGAGGCCGACCTCGCCGATCCGTACCTGCTCGAGGGCATCGTGCCGCTCGAAGGTGAGGTTGCCGATGCGAGGGCAACCGGCGACACCGCGGAAGCTCGAGCTCGTGGCGGACGCGAACCGACAGTGCAGAAACGGCAGATCCGCCCAGTCAGTCAGCGAAAAGGATCAGTCCAGAGCTCGCCGCGCCAAGCGGCAGCCGTGAGGCTCACCTCCTTGTGGGGGACGGCCTCACGCCCAGCCCGGGTGCGCTCAGGATCTCCAACCCCCACCGCCGCGCTCGAACCGGGACACTTCGAAACGCTGCTCAACCTCGAGGACGAGCGACGACACGGCCGGATCAGGTTCGAGACGATCCAGGGAAGCCATGCTCCAATCCCGCCGATGCCCGTCGGATACCGAGCCGAGGACCTCGACGGCCACAACGACCTCGAAGGCTTCCTACCGCTTCACGAGGCGGCAAGCGTCATGGGTGCGACCGAGGACGACGTCAGGCAACTCGCGCAGCGTGTCCCGGCGATCACGGGCAGCTTTCCAGCGACATCGGCGAACTCGGAGACGATCAGGCCGCGCTCGCGTGCGCTCCCCGCCAGCTGAAACTCGTCTTGGAGCGAGCGCAGGATCCGCCAGTACTCCCGCCAGTGCGGGTGCGGCGGGCTCACCGGCAACGGCTCACCCCCGAGCAGCTTCCCATGCCGCTCAACCCTGAAAGTGCCCTCGAGCAGGTGGCCGTGCAGCGCCTTGGCCGGTCTACCCGCTATCTCCTCAGCCCCCCGGAATTCTGGTCGCCGGCACCAATATGTGCGGGCGACGAAAGTGAGGGATTTACCCGCCGGTCGCAGCGATCTTCGGGGGCTATGCCAAGTTCGTTCGTCACGTATCTTGACCGCGCCATGAGTCTGCGCGATCGGCTTATCGAGTTCGGCCGGCGCCATGGGAGCTCGTCAGGCTCCGCGCCGCAGTTGAACCACATGGTTCACGTCGCCGCCGCTCAGGCGCGCATCACCCTCGACTTCCTTGAGATCGGGATTCATGACTACGAGGACGCACGTGCGGATTACGTCGCGGCCTCGGACAACGTGGCGAGAGTGGTCTCCGCGGCGGATTCGGGGGAACTGGACGTCGATGGGTCTGCGCTCGTAGACGAAGCCCGGCGCGCTCAGCTTCTCCTGCAATAGCGGGTTGAGACGTTCTTCGTCTACGGGCGGACCCTCCTTGACGACGTGGCCCGCCTCGTCGATGCAGCGTTCGTCGGGTCTGCGCGTCTGCGGGGACGCACAGGAAGATGGGGAAACAGCTGACGCGCCTTGCAGACGAGCACGGTTTCAGCGAGCCGGTTGCGCTCGTAGCGCGTGTCCATGCTCTGAGCAAAAGCATCAGGGACTTCCGCGATGACTATGCCGTCCACGTGAACCCGCGGGCTTTCCTGTTCCCCTCCGTCGATCGCGTGGCCGGCGCCCAAGCTGGCAGGCGGTGGGGCTGGCGGCGAACCCGCGCGATTGGCCTGCGGGGGTGCTCGAGGAGCTGTCCGAGCACCTGCGCGCCCCGGAGACGGAGGCGTATGTGCTCGAGCACGCGGACTTGCTCCGCCGCCCGACCGGCGCGGTGGCGGGCTGAAGGAAGAAGAGCGCGGTTTCCGGCGTCATGGGCGTGTAAGCAGTGTGTTAAGCGCCAAAGGCGCCAGGTTTGACTGACCGTTCAATCGGTGATCCACGGTGACGTGCGGGCGGCGCGACCGCCGGGGCGGGGGGACTCGGTATCTGTTCGCCGTGGGGGGTGGCCGCCTGCACCTCGCCCTCGTGACGGCTTAAGCGATCACGAGCGCGGGTCCGTCGCGAGCGCAACGCCTGCTACGTCGGCGTGCTTCTCCACCACCGCGTATCCGCCGCCCTCGAGGACGACGCGCTCGACGCTCGGCGTCTCGTGGCCAGGCGCAATCAGGAAGCGTGTCGGGTGAGCACGGACGGCCTCGTACTCGGTAACCGTCGTCGAAACTGGGTCCAGGCAGGCCTCGAGGGCACACTCGCACACAAACTCGACTGGAGCCGTTGCCAGATGTCCCTCGACCTCGTCCTCGAGCGACCGTGAAACATCCTTCACCCGCTCGTTCACTGCGCGAAAGAGCGCCTCGTTCTTGGCCATCCGCTCGCCGCGCATCGCAAAACTATCTCATGCGCTGCATGCCATTCCTAGGAGCGCGGGTCGGCCTCGCTGAACGCGGCACC
>Ga0136616_10001269_pt1 | contig 13158 bp, 12 predicted proteins | sample AntDrymUQ2992106_2_FD_106648 | JGI IMG/M metagenome (GOLD analysis project Ga0136616, IMG submission 106648) | Polar desert sand microbial communities from Dry Valleys, Antarctica - metaG UQ299 (21.06) | ecosystem: Environmental > Terrestrial > Soil > Desert | place: Antarctica: Dry Valley...
AGGGTCGGCAGGTACGACGTGGTGCCGGTCGCCAGAAGCTTCCTCGATAATTCCGGCACGCGCCCGGGCTCGGAGGCGACATCCACCCCGAAGGAGCCGTTCACCTGCAAATCCACGAAGCCCAGCGCTACGAAGCAACCGGGATACTCGTGGACCTCGTCGGCATCGAGGGGTTCGCGGCTAACCTCCGCGATGCTGCTCCCTTCGAGGAGGACCGTGCCCTCCGGCCAGACCTCGTGGTCCGTGACGACACGGCCCCGGAGCGCCACGGTCCTCATGGAGCCCGTCCCTTACCGGGGGACGCCGCTGGCCGCTTCTTCGGCAGCGAATTCGTCGACGTTCGGGTCGGGGCGGGCGTCGGGGACGCGCAGGAGGAAGAAGAGGCCGAGGGCCATGATCACGGCCAGGGAGCCCATGGCGATCCGGTAGGCTCCCGTCCCTATGGACCCCTCCAGCGAGAACAGGATGAGCGCTGTGAGCGCGGGTCCCGCGACGGCCGAGACCTTACCGGCCAAGGAGAAGAGCCCGAAGAACTCCCCGAGCTTCTCCGGCGGCGCGAGGGCGACGAGCATGACCCGGCTCACCGTCCACGTGCCGCCCAAAGAGATCCCGACGAGTGGCCCGGCGGCGAAGAGCATCCAGGGCGCCACGGCGCCCGCGGCGAGCGTGATCGCGACGAGCCAGAGCACGAGGACCGCGACGAGCGTCTTCTTCGGCCCCACCCGGTCGCTGGAGAACCCGAAGCCCACGCTCCCGACGATGGCGAAGACCGTCGAAAAAAGCAAGAGGCTCGTCGTCTCGGCGCTCTCCATCCCGAAGACCTGCTGGCCGTAGAGCGCCGTGTTGGCGATGGCCGTATTGGCCGCGTCTGTGTACAGCACCGTAGCGAGGATAAAGATCCCGACCCCGGCGTAGTCGCCGATGCCCCTCAAGGTGGCGATAACGCTCCGGTAGGCCACCCCAAGCCTCACCGGCCTGGGGGCCCGCACCGCGGGGTCCGGCACGAAGAAGAACGCGGGCAGGCTGAAGAGGAGGAAGAGGATCGCGGTAGGCAAGAAGGCGTTCTGGTTCGCCCCTTCCGTGGGGTCTATCCACCCGCCGAGAGGCCCAAGCAGGGAGCGCATGACCTCCGGCCCGCCAACGGTGAGCCCGAAGAAGTCCTGCTGGGCGACGAAGAGTGGGAGGACGACGAGGGCGAGGATGGTCCCGAAGTAGCCTAAGCCGGTGCCGTAGCCGCTTACTCGGCCGGCGCCGCGCCCGGCCGAGACCGCGGGCAGGAGCGCGTTATAGAACGTGTTCGCCGACTGGTAAGCAAGGTCCGCCGCCACGAAAAGAGCTACCCCTACGAGCACGCCCCCCGCGAAGCCCAGGCCGGCTGTCAACAGCACCGCGAGCACGGTGAGCACCACGAGGTACGGCACCCGCTTCTGCCGCAGGTCGGCGATAGCGCCGAGGAACGGAGCGGTGAGGACCACGAAGACCGACGAGATAGCCACGGCGCCGTTGACCAGCCCCGGCCCAGCCCCGAGATCGCTAGCAAGCCAGATCGGGAAGAAGTAGGTCAGGATGCTGATCGCGAAGATCGTATTAGAGAAATCGTAGAGCACCCACGACCACACCGCGAGCCTGGAAGCCTTGCGGGCCGTCCCATTCTCTGGCCCGCGCTTCCGAGCGTCGGAGTCTCCCTTTTGGCCCTGTTCACTCATGGCGGCGGAAGTATAGAGTAGCGGCCGACGATTGGTATAGGCCGCTTGGGGGCTATACTCCAGTGGTCGGCCAAGCTACTCGCCACTCGGTTCGCCCAACACAGGCCGGGACCAATAAGAACATGGCCGCTTCTACAGGAAGAAGCTACGCTTTCTTTCTCGCTTCGAACACCAACAGCACGGGGAAACCCAGCAGCCTCGTAGACGAGGGCACGGATCTCACGAGCCGCTCGTCACCGAGGAACTCGTGCCGGGCCGGATCCTCGAAGCCGGCGTCTTCGAGCAGGTTCGCGTAGTCCGCCATGCTGTAATGGTACGCTCCGAGACGATACTCTACGCCGGAACGTTCGAAGTTGGCCTCCTTGCCGGCGGCCGCCATCTCGGGGTGGTAGACGGAGAAGACCAGCCGCCCGCCGGTTCTGAGGACGCGATGCATCTCTCGCAAAGCGAGCGGCAGCTCGTCCAGGTGCTCGCCTATCAACGCGCACAACACGGCGTCGAAGCGTTCGTTCTCGAAGGGCAGCGGTCGCTGAAGGTCGGCGAGCGCCAGGGGTACCTCGGGGTAGTTGCGCCGCGCGATGTCCAACATGCCGCGCGAGAAGTCGACGCCGACGGGGTTGCTCCGCGCGCGGAGCAAGGGCCCGAGGTGCCGCCCGGTGCCGCAGCCGGCGTCGAGTATCCGCTCGCCCGGTTTGGGCGCCAGCACGTCGAGGGTGTATCGCGCGTCCATCGCCACGACCGGGTTCGGCGTCTCATCGTAGGTCTCGGCCCACAAGTCGTAGCCTTCCCGGGCGCTCACGCGCCGGGTCTCCTTCACGAACGCCTCCCGCTCACCGAAGCCTCGCGCCCCGAGTCGACATCAGCCGAAGAAGGTCTTGGTAGAAGAGGAACACGGTTACTTTAAGCGGCAACCAAGAGACCCGTCACATACATGATGGCTATCCCGGCCGTGAGCCCCGCAAGGTTCGAGGCCGAGAGAGAAGCGGAGAGAGATGGCGCTTTGTTACCTTCTTTCCGGGCGGAATCCTTCAGAAGTAGCTTCCCCACCTCATAGATGACCTGAAGGATGGCCCCGGCACCGACGGCCAGGAACAGAGCCGCCAGGAGGTTCGAGAAGGCGAAGCCTCCGATCAAGGTTCCCAGAATGGCCGGACCCCCGCCAAGCAGCGCCAACCAGACGAAGTGCGCGAGGCGTGGCCTCTTCTCTTTCAAGATGGGTGCGGCGATGCCGACACCCTCGGTGATGTTGTGCAGGGTAAAGCCCACCACCAGGAAGGCTCCCAAAGCCGCCTCCCCGAGAGCGAACGCCGCCCCGATGGCCAGCCCTTCTCCCAGGTTGTGCAGACCGATACCGAAGGATATTCGGTAGGAGGTTCCGAGCCGACTCTCCTCTTCGGGTTCGCGCCGGAACAGGCGAGCGACGCCCAGGAGCCCCAGCACCGTCAGTAGGGCTACCAGGATCACCAGCGGTATACCAGAGAAGATCCCCGGCAACTCAGCGGCGGATTCTATCGCCTCCTCCAACGTGTCTATGACCAAGAAGGCCAACAGCCCTACCGTGAGCGCCAGGACGAAGTTCATCCCCGCCCTGCCGAGGCGTCTCAGGAACGGATACCACAGCAGCCCCAGCGCAACCGGCACTACCCCGACGTAGGTCCCGATGAGTGCGTAGCTAAAGAAGGTCTCGCCCGTAAATCCAGGCGTGAGCACCGCCACGGGTACCTCCGCGTCGAAGGTGGTTCCCGTCGAGGTTATGAGTTTCATCTCGTATGCTTCACCCTCGACCCACGAGTAGGGGATGGTCACCTCCGCCGAACCGAGCCGCGAGATCGTGTTGTCTGGCTCCACCCGAAAGTCCCAAAGCGCGTCGTTTACCACGATCTGACTCAGCGTGACGGGTTCTGGACCGCCATTGCGGACGCTTAAGACGAACTCGTACTCCGTCGGCAGATCCACACGCTGGACGCTCAAGTCTTCCACGGGCGGTAGGTCGTCCCTTTCCACCCCCGCCCCGTTGAGCACGATGAAGGCCAACAACACCCCCAGGCCCAGAAGCGGCAGGAGCCCCAAAAGTATCCAAGCTGGTCCGCGTCCCTCTCGTCCCATCCTGCTACTCCTTTACGTCGAAGAGGCCCATCCAGCCGAGCTCGGCGAACTCGCTGACGTGGGCGTGGAACATGAACCGTCCGGGGAAGTCGTAGCGGAACTCCATGATCCCCCGCTCCCCCTGGGCGAACATCTTCGTGTCGGTGAACTCCGAGGGCTCGAGCCTCGTACCCGTCGGATAGTAGTTAAAGAAGTTGGCGTGCGTGTGGAAACTGTTTATGAAGTCGAACTCCAGCACGTTGACCACGTACGCCCGGATCAACTCCCCCTTCTTTATCTCTACGGGGTTTTTCTGGTAGTGGAAGGCCACCGTGTTCACGGCGTAGACCTCGTTCTCACCATCGAAGTTGGTGTCGAAACCGTTCATGACCATGACCATCTCGTCGGCTTCTTCGCGCCCCTCTTTGGGATCGATGATGAACGCCCCGTAGAGCCCCTTCTCGATGTGTTTCCTCAGGGGCGAGGTGTGGCAGTGGTAGAGGTGCATCCCGAACGGCTCAGCGTCGAACTCGTAAGTGAACTCTTCGCCCGGACCCACGAGCTCGAAGACCCCGTCCATGTTGGCCGGGTGGAAGCCGTGGAAGTGGATCGTGTGCGGGTGCGCGCCCTGGTTCTTGAACACGACCCGCAACCGCTCCCCTTCGGTGGCCCGGAGCGTCGGCCCGGGTACCTGCCCGTTGTAGGCCCAAGCCGGATACGTTACTCCCGGTGCGACCTCGATCTCGACGTCCTCCGCCGTAAGCTCGTACTCCCGGACGGTCCTCCCACCCTCCCGACGTTCCTCTCCCCGATAGAAATCCCTCAAAAATTCGGACGGATCGAAGCCCGAGGTGTCCACGTTACCCGTGGTTTCGTTACCTCCGTGAGAGCTGTGCGCAGCCCCCTCCGGGCTAACATCCCCCCCTTGCCCCTCTTCCTGCCCCTGGACTCTGCTCACGTGGGCTCCCAGGAGCGCTCCAGAGACCCCCAACGTCCCCGCGGCTCGTAGGAAATCCCGACGGGAGACACCTCGTTCCTTAGCTCCGCCCATCCGTAACTCCTCTCATCACGCCCGCAGGTTGCTCAGTATTTTTAGCCTAACCTAAATTAACTTGATAGCCCTCCCTTTGTCAAGAGTTTCTTCGCACTAATTTCCTGTCAGCATCGTCTTCTCGGCGAGGATCATCAGCCGAAGAAGGTCTGGTAGAGAAGGAACACGTTCAGGGAGACGATAAGCGCGACGACGACCGTCGCCACCGCGGTGGTGAGGCGGTGGTTGACCAGCCCCCCCATAAGACCCCGGTTGCGGCAGAAGATCAGGAGCGGTATCAACGCGAAGGGGATGCCGAACGAGAGCACGACCTGGCTAAGGACCAGCGCGTAGCTGGCGTTGACGCCGATGGCGAGTATCACGAGGGCCGGGGTCATCGTGATCAGACGCCTCAGCCACAACGGTATCTGGCGGTTGATGAACCCTTGCATGACGACCTGCCCGGCCATGGTGCCAATCGAGGAGCTCGCGAAGCCGCTGGAGAGCAGGGCCACCCCGAAGATGATGGCGGAGTTGTCGCTGACCAAGACGCGCAGCTGCTCGAAGGCAAGGTCTATATCTCCGACGTCGGTGAAGCCATTGGCGTTGAAGAGGGCGGCGGCCATGATGAGCATGCTGGCGTTGATGGTCCCGGCGATGGCCATGGCTATAACCACGTCGACGAGCTCGAAGCGGAAGATCTTCTTCTTCTCTTCTTCCGTCCTGCCGACCACCCGGCGCTGGGTAAGGGCCGAGTGCAGGTAGATCACGTGCGGCATTACCGTCGCCCCGAGGATGCCGGCGGCGAGCAAAACGCTCTCGGTGCCCGCAAACTGCGGCGTGAAGAGGCCGGCCAGGATGCGATCTCCCTCCGGCTCGGCGTAGAACATCTGAAAGGCGAAAGCAAGGACGATCACCCCGACCATGCCGGAGATCGCCGCCTCAAGCGGCCTGAAGCCCCGGCGCTGCAGCTCGAGGATTGCGAAGGCCCCCACCGCAGTCAAAAGCCCCGCCGGGAACAGCGGTATCCCGAAGAGCAGGTTCAAGGCCAGCGCCGCCCCGATGAACTCCGCCAGGTCCGTGGCCATGGCGATGATCTCCGCCTGCACCCACAGCCCCAAGGAAACCGCCTTGGGGAACCGCTCCCGACACACCTCCGGCAGGTTCCTACCCGTGGCAATGCCGAGCTTGGCCGACATCGACTGGATGAGCATGGCCATCAGGTTGGAGGCCAGGATTACCCACAGGAGCAAATACCCGAACTGCGCCCCGGCCGCTATGTTCGTCGCGAAGTTGCCCGGGTCCACGTAGGCCACCGCCGCGATGAACGCCGGCCCCAAAAACGGCAACAACCCACGTAAACCCCGCCGATCTCCCTTCAAGGACTGGTGAGCTGCCCGCGCCGTCGCGCTCTCCCCCGGCAGAACACTCTCGACGATCTTGTCAGTCTCAGTATTAGAACGGTCTTTCATAGAATCCTCTTCTCCAAACTCCTAATATTTTTAGGCTTGCCTAATATTACAGCGCGAAATCTCGAAGAGTCAAGATTTGGCAGCGTTGATAAGACAGTTAAGGTAGTTTATATTGATTCGCCATGAACGCTTCCGCGACGCTCCGGCCTTCTTCCTCGGTAGGGGATTACTTGAAGGCGATCTGGGAGCTTGCCGGGGATGGGTCGGCTTCCACGAAGGAGGTTGCGGGGAGGCTCTCCGTGTCGTCGGCGTCGGTGACGGGGATGTTCGGGCGGTTGCAGGAGATGGAGCTGGTTCGGTACGAGAGGTACCGGGGAGCGTCATTGACGGATGCTGGGCTCGCGGAGGCGTTGAGACTGGTGCGGAGGCACCGTTTGATCGAGACGTTCCTCATGGAGCACCTCGGGTATTTGTGGCAGGAAGTCCACGAGGAGGCCGAGAGGCTCGAGCACGCCGTCTCGGACGAGTTTACGGAGCGTTTGGCGGAGCTGTTGGGGCATCCGGCGCGGGATCCGCACGGGGACCCAATCCCCGCCGCCGACGGCACCCTGGTCCTCGAGAGCTCGAAGCCGTTGAGCGAAGCCCAGGTCGGGCGGCGCGTCCGCATAGTAAAGGTCGACAACGAGAGCACATCGGTCCTCAACCACCTCGGGGAACGCGGGCTAGTCCCCGGGCGCACCGTGAGCGTCAAGGAGGTTCGTAGCGTCGACGGCGTCGTCACCGTCGAGGACGAATTAGGTGAGGAGCATCCTTTAGGGGAGAGCCTGGCGTGTGCGATCTTCGTCGAGGACGCCCCGCGTGAGGATCAGTAGGTAGGCGGGGCGCCGCCGGAGAGGGCGTTGGCGATGATCTTCTCGTGGTCGAAGGCGAGATCTACAGTCGAAGGGTCCAGGAAGGCGACCTCGGTGGCGTCGGAAGCGGCTTCCGGCTCGCCCTCCCGGACGCGGGCGAGGTAGGCACAGCTAACGTTGTGTCCGCGTGGGTCGCGGTCGGGGTCCGAGTAGACGCCGACAAGGCGCACTATCTCCACCGAGAGGCCGGTCTCCTCCTCGGTCTCCCGGGCCGCCGCGTCCTCCAGCGTCTCCCCCACCTCCACGAAGCCGCCCGGCAGGGCCCACTGGCCCTCGTAGGGGTCGCTCGCGCGACGGATCAGGAGGACCTCACCCTCCTTCGAGGGCACGACGGTGTCCACCATAAGCTTCGGGGTCTCCGGTCCGGCCATGAGCGTGTCCTTTCTCTTTCTGGATCTCTCGAGCGTACTACCCCAGGTGGACGCCGGCCAACCGGCCCGGAGAGCGCCGGTGAACGGTCACGAAGCGCAAGCGAGCGAGAGCTAACCCTTAGAAACGAGTGAGGCTCCCGATCTCGACGAGGGCCGGGGACGCTCCTGTCCGGCCCTCCGTACGCGGCAGAGCCGCTTTCGCCGCCCCTTCGAGAGGCCCGCGCAAACCGCGCCGCCCGAACCCCTCGAACATCTACGGTCGAGCAGAACCATAGCTCACACGGGACGCTTTAGTGTAAGATGCTTGGGTAGTTCCGTAGATCATGTGGGGGAAGCTTTTGGGAGCATTGGCGGTAATCTGGGCGCCCATGAGTACGCTCGCGCGCGTGGCGGAGGAGCGGCGGGTGTTGCTCGGCTTCGGCGTCGTGGCGCTCTACGCGGCGTTGGGCCTCATCGGGGGCGCCATCGCTGTATTCGGCGGCCTCACGCAGGCGCAGTTCCAGCAATCAGGGGCACAGCCGCTACCACCGGGGTTCGAGGACATCCTAGACTACGTCGGGGTCTTCTCGCTGGTCTCGGCGGTACTCTATCCGTTCGTGTTGTGGCTGTTGGTCTCGGGTTTGATGCAGCTGGTCACGCGGTTCTTCGGGGGAACCGGCCCGTTCTCGGCGATGCTCGCCGTGGTGGGCGTCGCCCAGGTGCCGTTCGTGCTCTCTGCCGCGATCTACATCCCGATCACGGGTCTCCAGGTCGTGCTCGGCCCCTCGGATTCGTCGGGAGAAAACCCCATACCTGTCATTCTGGGGCTACTGAGCGGCCTTCTCGGGCTTGCTTTCTTGCTCTGGCACGTGGCCCTCGTCGTGATAGGTGCCGCCTCCGCTCGGCGCGTCGGTTACGGTCAATCGGCAGGCTCTTGCGCCATCTCGTGCGCGGGCTGCGTGGGGCTTATACTCATCGTGGTCTTGGTCTTCGCCGTTCTGGTAGCCGTCCTCGCCGGGGCGGCGGGTTCGGGCGGAGCGCCATCTTAAGAGCTTCGAGAAAGGAATAGAATGGAAGCCGGGAACGGACAGAACAGGGAAGGGAACGGTCGCGCCGGTGGCGCGGACGGTGATCGGGGCGGTTCGCCCCGGCGTAGCAGGAGCCGCGGTTTGGTGATCGGGGGCGCTATCGCCGGCGTGCTCCTGTTCTTGACGGTTGGCACCATAGCGCTGGTCCTCCTGGTAGGTCCCGGCGGGTCCGGCAGCGGGGTAGGCGGCGGAGGCGCGGAACCCCCCGAGACCTTCAGAGAGAGGTACGTCTCTGGCGAAGGCTCCGACAAGATCGCCGTCCTGCCCGTCGCCGGGACGATAGCGCCAGAGGCGCCGGTCGCTCCGGGATCCGCGACGGTCTCCCCAGAAACCCTGCGCAACCAGCTCCGCCAGGCCACCCAAGATCGGAGAGTCAGGGCCGTGGTACTAGAGGTCGACTCGCCGGGCGGCGGCGTCGTGCCCACCGACCAGATGCACGAGAGCATCCAGGACTTCAAAGAGGAGACGGGCAAGCCCGTGATCGTCTCCATGGGCCAGACCGCCGCCTCCGGAGGCTACTACATCGCCACCGCCGCCGACCGGATATTCGCTAATGAGAACACCCTCACGGGCTCTCTAGGCGTGATCTTCTCCTACCTGAACTTCACGGAGGCAGCCGAGGAGTACGGCATCGAACAGGAGGTGGTAAAGAGCGGACCGTTTAAGGACATCGGCTCTCTCACCCGCGAGCCGACCGAGGAGGAGCTGGAGATCTTGCAAACCTACGTGGACGAGGGCTACGACCAGTTCGTGCAGGTCATAGTCGAGGGCCGCGACCTCCCGGAGGAAGAAGTGCGCGAGCTCGCCGACGGCCGCGTCTACTCCGGACAACAGGCCGAGACTCTGGGACTCGTGGACGAACTCGGAGACCTCGAACGCGCCGCCGAAGCCTCCAGAGAACTCGCGGGCGTCGAAGAAGCAACCGTGGTCCGCTACCAGCGACAGTCCCCGGGCCTCTTCGAGCTCCTCCAGGCCCGCCTCACCCCACCCGAGCCCGAGGCCCTGCAAGTGCTCGAAACCGCGGGCCTGAACCTCACCCCAGAGCTACAGTACCTGTACCGCCCGTAAAGCGGTTTGCGGAAGGGTTAACCCTTCCGCAAACTGCTTAGTTGTTCGTTAATAGTAATTAGTTGTCCGTTCTTCTCTAGCCTGCCACCGCACGCTAACGTCGCCACCCGCTCCCGGGAAGCTCTGTACGGCTGTTCTCCAAAGCGAAGGCTCCCGATTGTCCCGGGAGCCTTCGCCCACAACGTTATTTACTAAAAACTATTAACTGACAACTAACAACTACAAAACCCTCCTCGCGCCCACGTAGCCGTTGATGTACTTCATCTGGGACTCGGTAACCTTATTGTAGTAGTCTGAGGCGTGGATGATTTTCCCGTTGCCCGCGTAGATCCCGACGTGGGACACGTTCCTGCCGTGCTCGTTGAAGAAGACCAGATCTCCTGGCTTCTCCTGACCCTTCGGGACCTGGGTGCCCTTACGGTACTGTTTGTCGTCCCAATGCGGCAGCGAGACGCCGAACTTCTTGTAGACCTGCATCGTGAGGCCGGAGCAGTCTACCCCGCGGCGCGACTCCCCGCCGAGGCGGTACCTGACCCCGATCCACGTCCTGGCCTCCCTCACCACATCCTCGCCACTCCGGCCGGACGCCGATGCTCTTTCGGAGGTCGCCTTGGGTCCGTCGCCCTTGGAGGCTTCTCTGGCAGGGGCGGCCTCGGAGACCTTCCTCACCTTCACGGCGTCGGCGGCCACGTAGTCGTCGCCGCCCGTCTGCCGGGAGAACTTGACGGAGTGGTCGTCGCCGGCCTCCATCTCGTACTCCCCGATGCGCACCCACCGGCCGCCGTTCTTCTGCTGGTTTACCTTCGTCCACTTGGTGCCCGAGGCCGTCTCGACCCCCACCGGCACCGAATCGTTGAGGCCCTTGACCTTGGGCCAGCGGGCGTAGACGGCGTAGTTCGCTCTCTCTGGTATCTCGACCTTGAACTGCGCGGCCTCCCCCTCCTCCGACGGCCGGGCGAACCGGTAGTTCTCGCCGGACACGCCCCGCCCGTAGGAGCTATCCCCCCAACCCTCGTCTGCCTCGAAGCGGCCCTCGGTCGTGTTCTCGACTACCCCCGGCTCCGCGTCCGGCTCCGCCAGGGCCTCGGTTACACTCGCCGCCTCGACCCCGCCCGCCACGACGAGAACCGCGAAGAGAACCAGTGCTGGACGCGGCAACTACCCCCCCTTCTAAACTTATCAAACGACTCCCCGCTATTATTGACGATCCGACATAAAAACTTTAGTGTTTTAGAAGGTTTTTTCGTGTTTTTTAGAGAAGAGCTCGCTTTTCGTCTGATCTTGGGGCTTGGACGGTCTCCGAAGCCGCGAGAGAGCAACCGGAGCTCAGGTTTCCGGCGCGGCTCGGAGTTCTGCTAACATATCTCTTGTGAAGGAAACGATGAAGAAGGAGAGTGGATCTTGGCGATGGTGGAACGCGAAGCGCACGTAGTCTGGCAGGGTAATCTGGCCGAAGGCAGCGGGAATCTCTCGGAGGGTAGTGGGGTGTTGAACGATGCTCCGGTGACCTTTGCCTCGCGGGTCGAGCGCCCCGACGGCAAGACCAGCCCCGAGGAGCTCATAGCCGCCGCCCACGCGACGTGCTACGCGATGGCGCTCTCCAACGTCTTGACCGAGCACGATGCACAGCCGGAGCGGCTCGAGGTGGATGCGGTGTGTACGCTGGACGACCAGCAGCTCAAGATCACGAACGTAAACCTCGACGTGCGGGGCACGGTGCCCGGTAGCGGCGAGGACGAGTTCGAGGACGCCGCCCGCGAGGCCGAGCAGCTATGCCCCGTCTCGAACGCCCTGAGGGGCAACGTGGAGATCCAGCTGCAAACCCACCTGGAGAGCTAGGCGGAAGCACCACCGGGCATACCCCGCCCGGTGGTTCGCCGTCGTGAATCAGAGACCAAAAGGGCTGACGCGTTTCTCGCCAGCCCTTTTGGTCTGACACATCATCGCGGTCTGTGACCGCGATGATCTCTTCGAGATTTTTGGTCTCTCCGGTTAGGGGCGTCGCGCCCGAAGAGACGGTGATCGTCACTTAGCGGTTACTCGAAAGCTCATCAGCACGTGGGACGCAAACTTTAGCGTTCCCACGAGGGGTTTCCCGGCCAGGGGGAGCCGCGTTTGCGTTCTACCGTGGCGGGTACAGCTCTTATATCCAAGTCGAAAGGTCGAAGGATATACCAGTTCGCCTTTTAAGATTTGCGTCCGCAATTGCGATGCCAACGCTAGTAAGAGTCATACTGTTCATGAGTGTACTATCCCATACCTCAAATAACCGTGCCGTCTGCGGCCGAGTGCTAATCACATACTCTTTTATTTCATGTAGTGGCAATACCTTATGTATCTGCAACGACTTCAGCCTTTCAACTTTTTCGGGTTCAACTCCAAGCTCTGCACATTTGCTGTCAATCACCCCGTCGTTCAAAGCGTTCACCTGGTAAAGAGCGTTGTTGTGCAGGCAGGGAACTATGAGCTGGGATCTAGCCTCCGGCGTCAAATCAACGGTCTGAGCCTCCTCTTCAGTAAAACCTTTGCAGAGTAGGCCCATATACCTCATGCGAAAAGCCTCTTCAATCTGTGTCTCACCGATTGTGATAGCACCACACCTAGCGAACTCTAGGTGCTGATAGGCTGAATATTTGGCGCTAACTCCCGGCACGAAGGGGAGGATATAGTTGTCAAGGTACCAGTGGAAACGGGCAAGGGTACTTAAACTATTATTGATGGTGTGGTTAATTAGAAATATTAGCGTAAGGGCGTCGAGCTGCTCCGGCGTCAGCATCGGAGCCACGGCCAAAGACTGATTCAAAACAATCTGTATTAGAGTTCGGTCCTCGATTTTGGACCGGTCCACCAACAACTGTACGAGAAGCTCACCTAAGTCCTCGTCCCCGACGCGGGCATACTCTCTTTGAGCAGAGAACAGAGCGTACTGAAAATCGGGGTTTTCTGCTTCGGGAATCTTTTCCTGCCCGTCCTCCATCGCCTTCGTTAAGAAGGCATCAGCGAAAGCTCCCGCTCGGACAAAAACATCCTTGTAGGCCTTTTCGCTAAGTTCGTAAAAGTTGGCCTTGAAAACGTCCATAGCGATCTCTCGCACTTCGGTGACGCTTGGGCCATAAACAACGATATCCCGTTGGGCTTGATAGTTTGTAGAGGAGTCGCCGCTCTTTTGCGACTGCCTATCGCCCATCATCGGATCTAGACGACCCTTCGTTCATATTGATATCCCTACCGGCTTGGACATTGGTACTATTTGCGCCGGAGGTTTGGCTTTGGCTGCTACTTGCCCGCCGTCGCCTGAACAGCGCGATCACTGCTGAGATAAGAGCGATCCCTGCGCCGCTAAAAAGCCACTCCTTGTTATTTACTACCCAATCTACCATTCCTCTTGACCGGCCCCCGATCTCTGTACCAGCCACTATGAGAGTGTGGTTGCCGATTGTAGCTCCTTTGTAAGCTCCGTACCTGCTCCCGCCGCTGCGCAGCACGAGGAGGCCGCGAATTCCGAGGG
>Ga0136616_10001272_pt1 | contig 13148 bp, 22 predicted proteins | sample AntDrymUQ2992106_2_FD_106648 | JGI IMG/M metagenome (GOLD analysis project Ga0136616, IMG submission 106648) | Polar desert sand microbial communities from Dry Valleys, Antarctica - metaG UQ299 (21.06) | ecosystem: Environmental > Terrestrial > Soil > Desert | place: Antarctica: Dry Valley...
CAGCGACAGCGTGGCGATACTGATCACCGCCCAGATCACCAGGTTGATCGCACTGGCCGCGGCCCAGGCCCGGATCGGCGACCCGTGCGCGCCGGGCGGCGACCAGGCCGGGTGGTGATGGGTACGCCTCGACGCCGGCTCGGCCGGCCTTGGTCCGACCGTCGGCACTGGCGGCAGGTCGGCCGTCACTGGGACCAGCTCGCCGTAGGTGCGCGCCGCCCACGCGGCGGCCACCCGCTCGTCGAACTCGGCCAGCGTCAGCCGGCCGTCGTCGTGGGCCTTGCGGAGCTGCTCGGCCACGCGCTCGCGGTCGGCGTCCGCCGCTCGTACTTGCGCTCGCTCATCCATGGAAACGACGTTACCATAACGGTGTTTCAGATGCATCGAAGCTTAGAGCGCTTTCAGCTCCTCGGTCAGCTCCGCGACCGACTTCTTAGCGTCGCCGAAGAGCATCGAGGTCTTCTCGTTGTAGAACAGCGGGTTGTCGATGCCGGCGAAGCCGGAGTTCATCGAGCGCTTGAGCACGATCACCGACTTGCTCTGGTCCACGTTGAGTATCGGCATGCCATGGATCGGCGAGCCGGGGTTGTTACGGGCATCGGGGTTGGTGACGTCGTTGGCGCCGATCACCAGCGCCACGTCGGTCCGGCCGAACTCCCCGTTGATGTCGTCCATCTCTCGCAGCTGCTCGTAGGGCACATCGGCCTCGGCGAGCAGCACGTTCATGTGCCCCGGCATGCGGCCGGCCACCGGGTGGATGGCGTAGCGCACCTTGACGCCCTTGGCCTCCAGCTGCGAGGCCATGTCCTTCACCGCGTGCTGGGCCTGGGCGACCGCCATGCCGTAGCCGGGCACCACGACGACCTGGTCGGCGTAGGCCATCTGCAGCGCCGCATCCGCAGCGCTGGTGGAGCGCACCGTCTTGTCGCCGCCCTCCCCGCCCCCGACGGCGACCCCGCCGCCGCCGAAGCCGCCAGCCACGATCGCCGGGATGGAGCGGTTCATCGCCTTGGCCATCAGGTTGGTCAGGATCGAGCCGGACGCTCCGACGATCATGCCGGCGACAATCATCGCGGTGTTGTTGAGCGACAGGCCCGCCGCGGCCGCACTGAGCCCGGTGAGCGCGTTGAGCAGTGAGATCACCACCGGCATGTCCGCGCCGCCGATCGGCAGCACGACCGCCAGCCCCAGCACCGCGCTGAGCACCAGCACCGCGATGATCAGCAGCTCGCTGTCGCCGCCCATGCCGATGGCCACGGCGGCAGCGACCGCACCCGCAAGCAGCACGACGTTGAGCACGATCTGCAACCGGCCAAGTCCGATCGGACGCCCGGGCAGGATCCCCTGCAGCTTCGCGAAGGCGATCAACGAGCCCCAGAAGGACACCGAGCCGGCGATGGCTCCGAACAGCGAGGCCACCGTGATATACACCGCTTCGCCGTCGAACCCGCCGCTGCTGCGGAACTCGACCCAGCTGATCAGCGCGACCGCGCCGCCACCGACGCCGTTGAACAGCGCCACCATCTGGGGCATCGCGGTCATCTTCACCTGGCGTGCGGACGGGACGCCCAGCAGCGTGCCGATCGCGATGCCGAGCGCGATCAGCAGCCAGTTGCTGGTGCCGGGCAGCAACAACGTCGCGATCACTGCGATGCCCATGCCGGCCGCCGCGATCAGGTTGGCGCGCACGGCGGTCCGCGGCCCGGTCAGCCCCATCAGGCCGTAGATGAACAGCGAGAACGCAACCAGGTATAGGACGGCGACCAACGTGCTCATGACTTGTCACCCTCGCCCGCGCCTGCGGCCTTGGCCGGTGCGGCCGCGCCGGGCTTCTTGCCCTTGAACATGCCCAGCATCCGGTCGATGACCAGGAACCCGCCGACCACGTTGATCGTGCCGAACGCGATCGCGACGACCAGCAGCAGCTTGTCAAAGGCGCCGAGGTGGTCCCCCCCAGTGCCGAGCACCACGATGCCGCCGAGCAGCACGATGCCGTGGATCGCGTTGGTGCCGGACATCAGCGGGGTGTGCAGGGTGTTGGGCACCTTGGAGATCACGGCGAAGCCGACGAACCCGGCCAGCAACAGGATCGCCAGGTTCGCCAGGAACGTGGTCGTCTCGCTGTCCATCAGGCCTGCACCTTCTCGCGGGTGACGCACGACTTGGCGAGCACCTCGTCGTCCCAGTTCGGCGCCAGCTTGCCGTCGTCGTCGAGCATCAGCTCCAGCAGCGCCGAGACGTTGCGGGCATAGAGCTCGCTGGCGTGCTCGGGCATGGTGGCCGGCAGGTTGAACGGCGACGCGATCGTGACGTCGTTCTTGACGACGGTCTCGCCCGGCTCGGTCAGCTCGCAGTTGCCGCCGGCCTCACCGGCGAGGTCGACGATCACGCTGCCCGGCCGCATGCCCTTGACCGCCGTGGCGGTGACCAGCGTCGGCGCCTTGCGCCCGGGAACGAGTGCGGTGGTGATCACCACGTCGAAGCTGCTGATCGCCTCGGTGAGCCGCTGCTGCTGCTCGGCCCGCTCGTCGTCGGTGAGCTGGCGGGCGTAGCCGCCCTCACCGGCGGCGTCGATGCCGAGGTCGAGCCACTGCGCCCCGATCGAGCGGACCTGCTCGGCGACCTCGGGGCGCACGTCATAGCCGGTGGTGCGCGCGCCGAGCCGCTTGGCCGTGGCCAGCGCCTGCAGGCCCGCGACGCCGACACCGAGCACCAGCGCGGTGGCTGGCTTCACGGTGCCGGCCGCGGTGGTGAGCATCGGGAAGAACCGGGTGGACAGCTCGGCGGCCAGCAGGACCGACTTGTAGCCGGCGACGTTGGCCTGCGAGGACAGCGCGTCCATCGACTGCGCCCGGGAGATCCGCGGGATTGCCTCCATGGCGAAGGCCATGACGCCGGCGTCGGCCAGCTTCTCGATGACCTCGGGGTGGGAGAGCGGCGCGAGGAACCCGATCAGTACCTGGCCCTTGCCGAGCCGGGCGATCTCCTCGTCGCTCGGCCGGTCCACCTTGACCACGACATCGGCGTCCCACGGGTCGCCGATCGTGGCGCCTGCGGCCTCGAACAGCTCGTCGGGCATCAGCGCGCCGACACCCGCGCCGGACTCGACGACAACCGGCAGGCCACGCCCGGTGAGCTTCTCGACGACCTTGGGCACCAGCGCGACCCGGCGTTCCCCTGCGACGGACTCCTTGGGAACCCCGATGCGGGGCTGACGATCCGTCCGTGCACCGTCCATGGTCGTGAACCTAGTCAACGGGGCCGCCGCCGGCCGCCGGGCCCGGCACCGTAGCGACCGAGATCACTGGCTCCGATGCAACGAACGGCCCGTTCGGGCAATAGAGCTGCCCGGGAGTTCCGTATCGTGGTCACCAGGCACGTCACTTGGCGGGCAGCTCAGTGAGCACCCATGGGCCGTCCTCGGTGACGGCCACGCTGTGCTCCCAGTGCACCGCGCGCGACCCGTCCGCGGCCACCACCGTCCACCCGTCGGCCAGCTCCGTGGTCCGAGGCGCACCTGCGGTGAGCATCGGCTCGATGGCCAACACCATGCCCGGCCGCAGCCGCGGCCCGCGCCCCGGCGGGCCGAGGTTGGGCAGGAACGGCTCCATGTGCATCGAGCTGCCGATACCGTGCCCGCCGTACTCGGCGACGATGCCGTAGCGGGCGCCGTCGCGCCCCGCGGCCTCGACCGCCGCCTGCTGCACGGCAGCGGAGATGTCGGTCAGCCTGGCGTCGACGCGGACCGCGGCGATCCCGCCCTGCAGCGCGTCATGGCACGCCGCTGACAGCGCCCGGTCCGCATCGGTCACGGAGCCCACCTCGACGGTCACCGCTGCGTCGCCGTGCCAGCCGTCGACGATGGCCCCGCAGTCGATCGAGATCAGGTCGCCGTCGGCGAGCACCTGGGTGGCCGACGGGATGCCGTGCACGATCTGCTCGTTCACCGACGCGCAGATGCTGGCCGGGTAGCCGAGGTAGCCGTAGAAGGACGGGATCGCCCCGGCGTCGCGGATGCACTGCTCGGCCAGCTCGTCGAGATCCGCCGTGCTGACACCGGGCCGGGCCGCGGCGGTCACGGCGGCGAGGGTGCGGGCCACCACGGCACCCGCGGCGCGCATCACGTCCAGCTCGCCGGATGTCTTGACCTCGATCTCGCGGCCCCTCAGCCGGGCCAGGCCGTCGCGCAGCCCGGTCAGTCGTGCGCCGCTGTTCACGGCCTGGTCCACCGCAGCACGTACCGGGTCCCCAGCTGGGTCACAGCCGCGCGCGCAGCACGTCCAGCACCCGGGTGGTGATCTCGTCCACCGGGCCGACGGCGTCGACCCCGAGCAGCCGGTCGCGGTAGTGCTCCAGCAGCGGGGAGGTCTCCTCCCAGTACACCTGCTGGCGGCGTCGGATGACCTCCTCGGTGTCGTCGCCACGGCCGCGCTCCATCAGGCGCTCCACGACGACGTCCTCGGGGACCTGGAACTCCACCACCGCGTCGAGCTGCTCGTTCTCCTCGGCCAGCAGGTCACGCAGCGACTCCGCCTGTGGCACGGTGCGCGGGAAACCGTCAAGGACGAAGCCCTTGGCGACGTCGTCGCGGACCAGGCGCTCACGCACCATGCCGACGGTCACCGAGTCCGGGACCAGCTCACCTGCGTCCATGTACCGCTTGGCCTCGAGCCCGAGCGGCGTGCAGTCCTCCATGTTGGCGCGAAAAAGCTCACCGGTAGAGATATGGGGAACGTCCAGGCGTTGGGCAAGCAGCCGCGCCTGTGTGCCCTTGCCCGCGCCTGGCGGACCTACGAGTACGACTCGCACGTTGCACTGACCTCCCCACCCTCCTAGCGCAAGAACCCTTCGTAATTGCGCTGCATGAGCTGGCTCTCGATCTGCTTGACCGTGTCCAGCCCAACGCCCACCATGATCAGCACCGCGGTGCCGCCGAATGGGAAGTTCTGGTTGTTCCCACTGCCGGTGATGGACAGGAAGAAGTTCGGGAGCACCGCAACGGTGCCCAGGTAGAGCGAGCCGGGCAGAGTGATCCGGGACAGCACGAACTGCAGGTACTCCGCGGTCGGGCGGCCCGGACGTATGCCCGGGATGAAGCCGCCGAACTTCTTCATCTCGTCTGCTCGCTCGTCGGGGTTGAACGTGATCCCGACGTAGAAGTAGGTGAAGAAGACGATCAGGGCGAAGTACATCGCGATGTGGACCGGGCTGGACTGGTTCGCCAGGTAGGTGTCCACGAACTGTCGGAACCAGCCGTCGCTGCCGGAGAGCCGGGAGATGAGATCCGGTAGGTAGAGCAGCGACGAGCCGAAGATCACCGGAATGACACCGGCTTGGTTCACCTTCAACGGCAGGTACGTCGATGTACCGCCGTACATCCGGCGCCCGACCATCCGCTTGGCGTACTGCACCGGGATGCGGCGCTGGCCCTGCTCGACGAACACGACGCTCGCGATGATCGCGAGGCCGAACACCAGGACACCGATGAAGACCAGCGGGCCTTCCTTGTCCAGGATGAGCTTGCCCTCGGCCGGGATGCGCGACGCGATCGAGCAGAAGATCAGCAGCGACATGCCGTTGCCGATCCCACGTTCGGTGATCAGCTCGCCGAGCCACATGATCACCGCTGTGCCGGCCGTCATGACGACGACGATGATGGACAGCGAGAACACGCCGGAGTCCGGGAGCACCGGCACCGAGCAGTTACCGAAGAGCTGACCGCGGTCGGCGAGCGCGACGATCCCAGTGGACTGGAGGACCGCCAGCGCGATGGTCAGGTACCGGGTGTACTGCGTGAGCTTGTTCTGCCCGGACTGGCCTTCCTTCTTCAACTGTTCGAAACGCGGGATGACCACGGTCAGCAGCTGCACGATGATGCTGGCCGTGATGTAGGGCATGATGCCCAGCGCGAAGATCGAGAGCTGCAGAAGCGCGCCGCCGCTGAACAGGTTGATCAGGGCGTAGATGCTCTGGTTGGTCCCACCTTCGACCTCGGTGATGCACTGCTTGACGTTCGGGTACGACACCCCTGGCGAGGGGATCGTGGCGCCTAGTCGATAGACGGCGACGACGCCCAGCGTGAACAGGATCTTCTTGCGAAGGTCCGGGGTCGCGAGAGCCGACCTGAACGCGCTGAGCACTCGCTGATCCCTCCTGACATGGCACCGGAGCCAACCCGGCGCATCCGCGACTGTAACAAGGCCGCTGGCGACGGGCGTTACAGCTCGGTAACCGTGCCCCCGGCTGCGGTGATCTTCTCCCGCGCGGTGGCGGAGAACCGGTGCGCGGCGACCGTCAGCACGACGCCCGCCAGCTCACCGTCGCCCAGCACCTTGACCGGGCCCTTCGGGCGCACCGCGCCCGCAGCCACCAGCTCCGCCGGCCCGATCGAGCCGCCGTCGGGGAACAGTCGTGCCAGGCCGCCGACGTTGACCACCTGGTACTCGACGCGGAACCGGTTGCGGAACCCCTTGAGCTTGGGCAGCCGCATGTGCAACGGCATCTGCCCGCCCTCGAAGCGGGCCGGGACGTTCTTGCGGGCCTTGGTGCCCTTGGTGCCCCGGCCGGCCGTCTTGCCGCCCTTGCCACCCTCGCCGCGGCCGACACGCCGCTTGGTGGTCTTGCTGCCCGGCGCAGGCCGCAGGTGATGGATCTTGATGGTCATCAGGACTCGACCTCCTCCACCGTGACGAGGTGACGCACGGTGGCAATCATGCCGCGCAGCTGCGGGCTGTCCTCCCGCACGACGGACTGCCGGATCTTGCGCAGCCCCAGCGTGCGCAACGTGTCGCGCTGGTTCTGCTTGCTGCCGATGGTGCTCTTGATCTGGGTGACCTTGAGCATTGTCTGAGCCGCCACTGCGCTCACGCCCCGCCTCTGGCCGCGGCTGCCGCGGCCAGAGCGCGCAGCATCGCGGGTGGCGCGACGTCCTCGAGCGGCAGGCCACGGCGGGCCGCGACCTCCTCGGGGCGCTGCAGCTGCTTCAACGCGTCCACCGTCGCGTGCACGATGTTGATGGCGTTGGAGCTGCCGAGCGACTTGGACAGCACGTCGTGGATGCCGGCGCACTCCAGCACCGCGCGCACCGGTCCGCCGGCGATGACGCCGGTACCGGGGCTGGCCGGGCGCAGCAGCACCACTCCGGCCGCCGCCTCGCCCTGCACCCGGTGCACGATCGTGCCCCCGATGCGCGGGACCTTGAAGAAGTTCTTCTTGGCCTCCTCGACGCCCTTGGCGATCGCCGCAGGCACCTCCTTGGCCTTGCCGTAGCCGACGCCCACCATGCCGTCGCCGTCGCCGACGATCATCAGAGCGGTGAAGCTGAACCGCCGGCCACCCTTGACGACCTTGGCCACCCGGTTGATGGTGACCAGCCGCTCGATGAACTGGGTCTTGTCCTGGGCGCCGCCACGGCCGCCGCCGTCGCGACGGTCCCTGCCGCCACCGCGCTCGCCACCAGGGCCACCAGGGCCGCCGGGTCCGCCGCTGGGACCACCAGGGCCGCCGGGGCCGCCGCCGTCGCGCCGCGCACGTCCGGGCATCAGGCCGTTCCTCCGTTTACGATCATTGTTCTACTCACCTCAGAATTCCAGTCCACCGGCACGGGCCGCGTCGGCAAGCGCCGCGATCCGCCCGTGGTAGCCATATCCGCCGCGGTCGAACACCACGGCCGTCACGCCTGCGTCCTTCGCGCGCGCGGCCAGCAGCTCACCGACGCGGGTCGCCTTGGCCTTCTTGTCGCCCTCCAGCGTGCGCACGTCGGCCTCCATCGAGGAGGCCGAGGCCAGCGTGTGGCCGGCGATGTCGTCCACCAGCTGCGCGACCAGGTGCCGCGCGCTGCGGTTGACGACCAGCCGTGGCCGCTGCTGGGTGCCGCTGACCTTCTTGCGGATGCGGGCGTGCCGGCGAGCCCGCGCCAGCCGCCTGCGGCCGGCGACGGTCGAGCCCGTCCGCCGCTTGGTGGTTGCCGGTGTCTCCGCCATCACTTACCCGCCTTTCCGACCTTGCGCCGGACGACCTCGCCCGCGTAGCGCACGCCCTTGCCCTTGTACGGGTCGGGCTTGCGCAGCTTGCGGATGTTCGCGGCGATCTCGCCGACCAGCTGCTTGTCGATGCCCTGCACCGCGAACCGGGTCGGGTTCTCCACGGTGAACGTGATCCCCTCCGGCGCCGTGACCGCCACCGGGTGGCTGTAGCCCAGCGCGAACTCCAGCGTCGAGCCGTTGAGCGCGACGCGGTAGCCGACCCCGTGGATCTCCATCTTCTTCTCGTAGCCCTCGGTCACCCCGACGACCAGGTTGTTGATCAGCGTGCGGGACAGCCCGTGCATGGCACGGCTGCGCCGCTCGTCATCGGGCCGGCGCACGGCGAGCGTGCCGTCGTCGGCCTTCTCCACAATGATCGGCTCGATCACGGTGTGCGAGAGCGTGCCCTTCGGGCCCTTCACCGTGACGGTCTGGCCCTCGATGGCGACATCGACGCCCGTCGGCACCGCGACCGGCATCCTCCCGATTCGTGACATCAGCGACGCCCCCTCACCAGACGTAGGCGAGGACTTCCCCGCCTACCTTCTGCTTGGCGGCCTGCCGGTCTGTCAGCAGGCCCGAGGACGTGGAGATGATCGCCACGCCGAGGCCGCCCAGCACCTTGGGAATGCCGGTGGACTTCGCGTAGACCCGCAGGCCTGGCTTGGACACCCGGCGCAGGCCGGCGATGCTGCGCTCGCGGTTGCGGCCGTACTTGAGCTCGATCACCAGCGCGCGGCCCACATCGGCCTCTTCGGTGTCGAAGGAGGAGATGTAGCCCTCGCGCCTGAGGATCTCGGCGATCGCGACCTTGAGCTTGGAGTGCGGCATCCGGACCTCGTCGTGGTAGGCCTGGTTCGCATTGCGCAGACGGGTGAGCATGTCTGCGATCGGGTCTGTCATCGTCATCGGACGAGGTCTCTTTTCCCACCACGGTTCCCCACGAGCGTGGGGCCTGCGATGAAGTTCGTTACCAGCTTGACTTGCTCACACCGGGCAGCTCGCCCCGGTGTGCCATCTCGCGCACGCAGATCCGGCACAGGCCGAACTTGCGCAGCACCGCACGTGGCCGTCCACACCGCTGGCAGCGGTTGTAGGCCCGTACCTTGAACTTCGGCTTGCGCGCCGCCTTGATGACCAGCGCTTTCTTCGCCATGTCTCAGCTCTCCCTGAACGGAAAACCGAGCTGCTTGAGCAACGCCCGGCCTTCGTCGTCTGTCGGTGCGGTGGTCACCACGGTGATGTCCATGCCCCGCGGGCGGTCGATCGAGTCCGGGTCGATCTCGTGGAACATCGACTGCTCGTTGAGCCCGAACGTGTAGTTGCCGTTGCCGTCGAACTGCGACGGCGCCAGCCCGCGGAAGTCGCGGATACGGGGCAGCGCGATGGTCAGCAACCGGTCGAGGAACTCCCACATCCGGTCGTTGCGCAAGGTCACCTTCGCGCCGATCGCCATGCCCTCGCGCAGCTTGAACTGCGCGATCGACTTGGTCGCCCGGCGGACCTGCGGCTTCTGCCCGGTGATGGTGGCCAGGTCGCGCAGCGCGCCGTCGATCAGCTTGGCGTCGCGGGCGGCCTCGCCGACCCCCATGTTCACCGCGACCTTGACCACGGTCGGGATCTGCATCGGGTTGGCGTAGGAGAACTGCTCGCGCAGCGCGTCGCGGATCTCCTCGCGGTAGCGCGCCTTGAGCCGCGGCGTGACCTTCTCGGCCGCCTTGTCGGTGGTAGGGGCGGCCATCAGAGTTCCTTCCCCGAACGGCGCGAGATGCGCACCCGCTTGCCGTCCTCGGTCTGCTTCTTGCCCACCCGGGTCGGCTTGCCCTCGGAGTCGATCACCATGACGTTCGAGATGTGGATCGCGGCCTCTTGGGTCACGATCCCGCCCGTCTGGGCGCCTCGCTGGGTCTGGGAGATCCGGGTGTGCTTCTTGATCCGGTTCACGCCCTCGACCAAGACCCGGTTGCGCTCCGGGTAGGCCTTGATGACCTTGCCCTTGGCGCCCTTGTCCTTGCCGGCGATCACCAGCACGGTGTCACCCTTCTTGATTTTCATCTTCGTCGTCATCACAGCACCTCCGGCGCCAGGGAGATGATCTTCATGAACCTCTTGTCGCGCAGCTCGCGGCCGACCGGGCCGAAGATGCGGGTTCCGCGAGGCTCGCCGTCATCCTTGATCAGCACGGCGGCGTTCTCGTCGAAACGGATGTAGGAGCCGTCGGGGCGGCGCTTCTCCTTGGCGGTGCGCACCACCACGGCCCTCACCACGTCGCCGCGCTTGACGCCGGCGGCTGGGATGGCCTCCTTCACCGTCGCGACGATGATGTCGCCGATACGTGCATAGCGACGACCCGAGCCGCCGAGCACCCGGATGCACAAGATCTCCTTGGCACCGGTGTTGTCGGCGACCCGCAGTCGCGACTCCTGCTGGATCACTTGAGCTCCTACTTGGCCTTCTCGAGAATTTCCACTAGGCGCCAGCGCTTCGTCGCCGACGTCGGGCGGGTCTCCATCAACCGAACGCGGTCGCCGACGCCTGCGGTGTTCTGCTCGTCGTGCGCCTTGACCTTGCTGGTCCGCCGGATGACCTTGCCGTAGAGGGGGTGCTTCACCCGGTCCTCGAGCGAGACCACGATCGTCTTGTCCATCTTGTCCGACACCACAAGGCCTTCGCGGACCTTGCGCTCGCCGCGGGGCTTGGTGATTTGCTGGTCGCTCATGCGGCGCCCTCATCCTCGTCGTCGTCATCCGGGGCGACCGACAGGCCCAGCTCACGCTCGCGCATCACGGTGTAGATCCGCGCGATGTCGTGGCGAACCGTGGACAGTCGCCGGTTGTTGTCCAGCTGACCGGTGGCCATCTGGAACCGGAGGTTGAACAGCTCCTCCTTGGACTCCCTCAGCCGCAGCACCAGCTCCTCGTCGGTGAGCTCGCGGAGCTCCGACGCGGTCGTCCCGATTCCCGTCGCCATCAGAACTCACCCATTTCGCGGGTCACGATGCGGCACTTCATGGGCAGCTTGTGCACCGCGCGGCGCAGCGCCTCGCGGGCCACCGCCTCGTTCGGGTAGCTCATCTCGAACATCACCCGACCTGGCTTGACGTTGGCCACCCAGAACTCGGGCGAGCCCTTGCCCGATCCCATCCGGGTCTCCGCCGGCTTCTTGGTCAGCGGCCGGTCCGGGAAGATCGTGATCCAGACCTTGCCGCCACGACGAATGTGCCTGGTGATCGCGATACGGGCGGCCTCGATCTGCCGGTTGGTGACGTAGGCCGGCTCCAGCGCCTGGATGCCGAGGTCGCCGAAGGTCACCCTGGTGCCGCCCTTGGCGGTGCCACGACGGCTGGGGTGGTGCTGCTTGCGGTGCTTGACCTTGCGTGGGACCAGCATCCTCAGCCCTCCCCGGTCGTCTCGTCCGCCGCCGCAGGGGCCGGCGGAGTGGTTTCCGGCGCAGCTTCAGCAGCAGGCGGAGCGATTTCCGGCGCGGCCTCGACGGCCGGCGGAGCGGTCTCGGGTGCTGGCTGCTCCGGTGCCTCGGCGACCGCGACCGCTGACGCCGCAGGACCAGCGGAAGCCTGCTCGGCGGCGGCGCGACCGGCCTCGGTGCCCGATGCTGTGGTGCCGGAGGCGCCGGAACGGCGGCGGGCCGGACGCTCACGGCGCGGAGCCCGAGCCTCGGCCGCCGCGGCGGCGTCACGCTCGTGCTTGCCGCCGACGACGTCGCCCTTGTAGATCCAGACCTTCACGCCGATCCGGCCGAAGGTGGTGCGAGCCTCGAACAGGCCATAGTCGATGTCCGCGCGCAGCGTGTGCAGCGGGACCCGACCCTCGCGGTAGAACTCCGAGCGCGACATCTCCGCGCCACCGAGGCGGCCTGAGCACTGCACGCGGATGCCCTTGACGCCTGGCGAGCGCATCGCCGACTGGATCGCCTTGCGCATGGCACGGCGGAACGCCACCCGGTTGGACAGCTGCTCGGCGACGCCCTGAGCCACGAGCTGGGCGTCGGCTTCGGCGCCCTTGACCTCGAGGATGTTGAGCTGCACCTGCTTGGCGGTCAGCTTCTCCAGCTGGCCGCGGATGCGGTCGGCCTCGGCGCCACGGCGGCCGATGACGATGCCCGGCCGGGCGGTGTGGATGTCCACCCGAACCCGGTCGCGGGTGCGCTCGATCTCGACCTTGGAGATGCCGGCCCGCTCCATGCCCTTGGAGAGCATGCGGCGGATCTCGACGTCCTCCTTGACGTACTCCGCGTACTGCTTGTCGGCGTACCACCGCGACTTCCAGTCGGTGGTGATACCCAGCCGGAAGCCGTGCGGGTTGATCTTCTGACCCATCAGCGGGCCCTTCCCTTCGCCCCTGTTCGGCGTGCCCGCTGTCTTTCGGCGGGTCGTGATTCCACCTCGACGGTGATGTGACTTGTGCGCTTGCGGATGCGGAACGCACGCCCTTGGGCGCGCGGCCGGATGCGGGGCAACGTCTTGCCCTCGTCCGCGACGATGTGGCTGATCCAGAGCGTGTCCGGGTCCAGATCGAAGTTGTGCTCAGCGTTCGCGATCGCACTGGCCAGGACCTTGTAGACGGGCTCCGCCGCCGCGTGTGGCGAGAACTTGAGGATCGTCAAGGCTTCGTGGGCAGGTTTCCCCCGAACAACATCGATCACACGCCGGACCTTCCGCGCACTCATGCTAATGAATCGCGCGCGCGCCATTGCCCGAGTCGCTTCCGCGGCCGGTTCCATACGAACTCTCTTCTCCGTCATCGTGGCGAACCGTGCGTTCTGGTCGGGCCGCTGCTGTCTGCGTAGCAGTGCTCGCAGGCCAGCTGACACTTGCCAGTGATCTCCAGCCAGAGGAACCGCAGCTGGGTGCGGGCCTCGGTCTCGTTGTTGGTCGTGGTCTCAACGGTCATGGTCTTCGCACCTCCTCTGTGCTCCTTCAGGATGGTTGGCACTGCGTGCCACGTCTGGCGTTTTGGGCCACTCAGCCGCTCACCTGCGGCGCGCCTTACGGTCGTCCTTGATGTGGCCGCGGAAGGTCCGGGTCGGGGCGAACTCGCCCAACTTGTGTCCGACCATCGACTCGGTCACGAACACCGGCACATGCTTGCGGCCGTCGTGCACCGC
>Ga0136616_10001273_pt1 | contig 13141 bp, 13 predicted proteins | sample AntDrymUQ2992106_2_FD_106648 | JGI IMG/M metagenome (GOLD analysis project Ga0136616, IMG submission 106648) | Polar desert sand microbial communities from Dry Valleys, Antarctica - metaG UQ299 (21.06) | ecosystem: Environmental > Terrestrial > Soil > Desert | place: Antarctica: Dry Valley...
CGGCGCCTTCCTCCTGGCAACCTTGAGCACCGTGCCCGCCCTCACGACCTACGGCCACTCCTGGGTTCAGGGCGCCGGCGCCACCAGCCCTCAACGCCGACTGGCGCAGCGTGCCGCGCGCGGGCTCGGGCTGCGGCTGGACAACCGAGGGGTGGGTGGCTCGCTGAGCACCCAGACCGCCGAGCTGGTCGCCCGCGGCGTCCCTCCTGCGTCGGCGGCCTACCTCGTCATGACCGGCCTGAACGACGTCCGGCTGCATGGGGACTCCGCACGGGCCATGGGCGAGCTCCGGGACTCACTCGACCGCATCCTCGACGCGCTGCGGGCCGCGTCTCCGGCGGCGCCGATCGCGGTGGTCGAGCAGCCTCACCTGCTGGACTACACGTTGCACCCACCGCACGACCGTGGGTCGGACGCGCTCGTGGACCGCGGCAACTCGGTGCTGCGTGAGGTCGCCGGCCGACACCCCGGCGCTGTGGTCGTGTCCGTCCACCGCTGGGACCGCCTCAGGATGCTGGCGGACGACACCGCGCACCCGAACGACGACGGCCACGCCGAGGTGGCCCGCGCCGTCGTGCCGGCGCTGCACGCTGTGCTGGCCGCTCGCTCCTGACGCGGTTGCGAGCCGGTTCGCCCGCTTACCCGCGGTCCATCGCGAGCACCAGGCCGGTCCACGACTGCGGCACGGCACCGAGTCCTTCGCCGGTCTCGGCGTTCCAGCATTCGGCCCAGCGGCTCGCCTGCGCCGTCCGCCTGGTGCGCCGGGCGAGCACCGTCGCCTCGTCGTGCCGGCCCCAGCGGAGCAGTGCCAGGTGCAGCAGATACGCCAGATGGGGCCAGGCAGCTCCGCGCCAGTAGGCGCCGGGGTCGTAGGCGGGGTGCGACCGGGCGACGTTGGCCGGTCCGGCCGGGGAACCGAAGCGGTCGGGGTCGGTCAGCTGGTCGAGCGCGGCGTGCGCCGGGCGGCGTCGGAGGTGACGTGTGCGCCCATCACACCGTCGCTGAGCGGGATCCGCGCCGACGGGCCGCCGCCAGCCCCGCCGCGCCCGCGCGAGCAGCTCGTCGCCGGGGCGGAGGTCGCGCTCGGCCAGGACGCGTGCGGCGTGACCGAACATTGGGGGGCTCCTGAGCGAGGACGTGCGCTCCAGCGGCCCGAGCCAGGTGTCGGGCGGCTGCGCGCCGTGGCGCATGTGCGGGACGAGGCCGCCGGGTAGCCGCCCCGCGACCGCCTCGAGCTCGGTGACCGCTCGCGCGTCGCCCAGGTGAGCCCACACGATGGCGTGGAAGCAGGAGTCCCACAGCCACAGGTGCGGGCAAATGGTGGGGTTGGGGACGCAGGAGCCGCGCTCGTCGTCCCAGTGCGCCTCCAGCAGGGCGCGCACGGGACCGGCGAGGAGATCCAGCGATGCCACGTCGTCCACTCAACACGCAAATTTACCTTGCGATCACACAGTACAACGGTTTGACTACTCGGCGTTGCGCTCAGTCGGGCGCTCTTGGTCAGCGGGCTGCGCGTCTTACCGTCCTCCAGTGCGAAGGAGCACAAATGAGAAGCGCTGGACGTCGGGTGGCCGCGGTGACCGGTTTGGCCATGCTTGCCGTGACGGCCTGCAGCCCGGGTGAGTCCGGCGACGCTGCCGACGGCGGCGGCTCGACCGAGCCGATCGTCGTGTGGACCGCCGACACGCTCCCCGACCGCGTCGCCGCGACTGAGGCGATCATCGCCGCCTTCACGGAGGAGACTGGCGTCGAGGTCGAACTGGTCGGCGTCGAGGAGGACCAGTTCAGCCAGGTGCTCAGCTCCGCGGCCGCCGCCGGTGACCTGCCCGACGTCATGGGGTCGCAGTCGCTGGCGGCGATCCGCACGCTGGCGGCCAACGACCTCGTCGACGCCGCGGCGAATGCGGCCGTGGTGGAGAGCCTGGGCGAGGACACCTTCGCCGAGCGGGCGCTGGAGCTGACCCGCGACGGCGACGAGCAGCTCTCGGTGCCCGACACCTCGTGGGTCCAGCTGCTGTACTACCGCAGCGACCTGTTCGACGAAGCCGGGCTCGCCCCGCCCGCTACCTACGACGACATCCTGGCCGCGGCTGAGGCGTTGGACTCACCCGAGATCGCGGGATTCGTCGGTGCGACCAGCCCCGGTGACGCCTTCACCCAGCAGACCTTCGAGCACGTGGCCCTGGCCAACGGCTGCGAGTTGGTCGACGACGCAGGCGAGGTGACGATCGGCGCCGACGCGTGCGTCGGCGCCTTCGACTTCTACGGCGAGCTCGTGTCGAACTACTCGGTCGCCGGCGCGCAGGACGTCGACACGGTGCGGGCCTCCTACTTCGCCGGCCAGGCGGCCATGGCGATCTGGTCGACCTTCCTCCTCGACGAGATGGCGGGCCTGCGCAACGACGCGCTGCCCAGCTGCCCCGAGTGCCAGGACGACCCGGCGTTCCTCGCAACGAACACCGGCGTCGTCGCCGCGCTGCAGGGCCCGGACGGCTCGGAGCCGGCGCAGTTCGGCGAGGTCGTCTCGTGGACCATCGCCGTCGAGTCCGCCACCGAGTCGGCATCGGCCTTCGTCGAGTACATGATGAGCGACGGCTACGCGGACTGGATGGCCATCGCACCGGAGGGGAAGTACCCCGTCCGTGCCGGCACCCAGGACGCGCCGACCGAGTATGTCGACGCCTGGCAGACGCTGCCGATCGGCGTCGACACCAAGGCGCCTGTGAGCGACTTCTACGGGCCGGAGGTGGTCGAGCAGCTCGAGGGCGGCCTGGGCGCGGTCTCGGTCTGGGGCATAACACAGGGCCAGGGCGACCTCGTCGGGGCCAGCCTAGGCGAGCTGCCGGTGGCACAGGCGGTCAGTGGCGTGACGACGGAGGGCCTGTCGGGGCAGGAGGCCGCGGCCCAGGCTCAGGATGCCGTGCAGTCGATCGCGGACACGCTGCCATGACACCGGCCGAGGGCGACGGTGGCCGCCGTCGGGGCAGGACCATGGCCCAGTCGGAGGCGCGCGCGGGTCTCGCCCTCGTCTCTCCGCCGCTGGTCGTCGTCGTCGTCGTCGTCGTGGCGCCGATCCTGTGGACCGTGCTGCTGGCGTTCCAGCGCATCCGCCTGCTCAACCTGCGCTCCGCCGGGCTGTTCGGCGAACTCTCGCTGGACAACTTCCGCACGGTCCTGGGCTCGCCGGGCTTCGTCGAGTCGCTGCTGACGACGCTGGTCTACTCGGTCGCCGGGACGGCGCTGGCGATCGGGTTCGGGCTCGTCACCACGCTGGCCCTGCGCGCCCCCTTCCGGGGACGCAGCGTGGTCCGCGGCGCCGTGCTCCTGCCGTACGTGGCGCCGGTCGTGGCGGTGACCTTCGTCTGGCGCACGATGCTGAGCCCCCAGTTCGGCGTCGTCAACGAGTTGGGCACCGACCTGCTGGGCTGGGACCAGCCGCTGGCCTTCCTCAGCGCGCGCAGCGCGTCGGTCGGCCTGTTCGGATTCGATCTGCAGCTGCCGTTGGCACTGATGTCCGTCATCGCGTTCGAGGCCTGGAGGTCCTTCCCCTTCGCCTTCCTCTTCCTGACCGCGCGGCTGCAGGCCGCGCCGGCGGCGTTGGAGGAGGCCGCGCGGGTCGACGGCGCCACGCCGACCCAACAGTTCCGCCACATCATCCTGCCGCAGCTGATGCCGACGATCGCCGTGCTTGCGGTGCTGCGCTTCATCTGGACGTTCAACAGTTTCGACGACATCTACCTGCTCACCGGGGGCGGCGCGGGGACCGAGGTCATCAGCGTCCGCGTCTTCAACTTCCTCACCGCCCGCGGGGACATCGGTCTCGCGTCGGCACAGGCGCTCGTGCTCGCCGTCATCCTCGCCGTGCTCGTGGGCATCTACCTGCGACGCTTCAGCACCCAGGAAACGGTGGTGTGATGGCGGTCGACACCCGCCGCGAACCGGTCACCACCCCCGTTGCGCTGCCCGAGCGCCAGCGCTGGACACGGGTCACGATCGAGACCCAGGTCCTGCGCGTGCTCCGCTGGGCCGTCATCGCCTTCTTGCTGGTCGTGACGCTGTTTCCCTTCTACTACATGGCGCTGCTCTCGCTGCGGTCCCTGGACCAGGTGCTGCAGGACCCCGGCGCGCTGTGGGTGTCGCCCGCCGAGGTGCAGCTCGGCACCTACGGCGACGTGCTGAGGCCGCAGGAGTCCGGCGGGCAGGGCTTCCTGCGCTTCATGGGCAACAGCGCCCTGGTGGCGTTGGGGACCGTGGCGCTCACGCTGCTCGTGTCGGTCCCGGGCGCCTACGCCGTCAGCCGCCTGCGCTTCTTCGGGCGGCGGCAGATCAGCGGGCTGTTCCTGGCCGTCTACCTGTTTCCCAGCATCCTGCTGGCCGTGCCGCTGTTCGTGCTCCTGAGCCGCATCGGCCTGCGGGGGCAACTGACGGGCCTGGTCCTGGTGTACGTGTCGCAGATCGTCGCCGTCTCGATCTACATGCTGCGCAACTACTTCGACACGATCCCGGTGAGCCTCGAGGAGGCCGCCGCCATCGACGGTTGCAGCCGCCTGGGGATCCTGCGGCGCATCAGCCTGCCGCTGGCGATGCCGGCGATCATGGCCAACGCCCTGTTCGTGTTCATGATCGCCTGGAACGAGTTCCTCTTCGCGCTGCTCTTCCTCGTCGAGGAGCGCGACTCCTGGACCGTCTCACTGGGGCTGTCGCAGCTGAGCGGCAGCATCGAGGTTCCGACGACCGTGCTCATGGCCGGATCGGTCATCATCACACTGCCGATCATCGCCATCTTCTTCGCGACGGAGAGGCTGCTGGTCGAGGGTCTCACTGCGGGAGCCGAGAAGGGCTGACGGTGCCACCCGCCGATCGGTCGCGTGAGCGCGCGGGCCGGCAGCAGCACCACCCCGCCTAGGACGCGAGCCCGCTCCACGACATCGTCTGGTCGAGGGCGGGTCAGGGGAGCGTGGCGTCTCCAGTGGAGGTGGTTGGGGCGCCGCCGTGCGTTCATGAGATCGGGGGTTCGACCCGGGGTTCGCGCAGGGCCGGGGCTACGAGGACACCTTCCTCGGCGCGGAGCTGATCGCCGCGGGGCTGAAGATGGCGCCGTCGCGCCACTCCGGTCGGGTTTCACCTGGTCAAGTCGGGCGAGGCGACGGGTCGGGTGGGGCGGCGGCACGGCAGGGGATCGCGGTGAGGGTTCAGCGGGAGCGGAGGGCCGGCAGGTGGCCGCGGTACGCCAGGCGGGCGATCATGAGGTCGGCGGTCTCGGTGGGGTTGGTGCCCACGGCGATGCCAAGGGCCTCCAGGGCGGTCTTCTTGTCGGCCGCGGTCTCGCCGCCGCCGCCGCCCTCGCGGACGATCGCGCCGGCGTGGCCCATCTGCTTGCCGGGCGGGGCGGTGTAACCGGCGACGTAGGCGACCACCGGGGTGTCGGGGGCGTGCTCGGCGATCCACTCGCCCACCCGCTGCTCCTCGGTGCCGCCGATCTCGCCGACGAACACGATCGCCTCGGTCTCGGGGTCGGCGACGAAGCGCGGGATGACATCGAGGAAGTTCGTGCCGATGATCGGGTCCCCGCCGATGCCCACGCAGGTGGAGATGCCGACCCCGGCCGCCGCCAGCTCGTACATGATCTGGTAGGTCAGCGTGCCGGAGCGCGACACCAGCCCGACGTTGCCCGGCCGCGTGATCTCGCCGGGGATGATCCCCACGTTCGCCTTGCCGGGCGAGATCAGCCCGGGGCAGTTCGGCCCGACGAGCACCGGGCGGCCCTCCTTGATGAAGGTGCCGTCGCCCCGCCGCGGGTAGAGCGTGTTGTAGACGCGCGCCATGTCGTGCAGCGGGATGCCCTCGGTGATGCAGACGATGAGGTCCACACCGGCGTCGGCCGCTTCCAGGATCGCGTCAGCGGCGAAGGGTGCGGGGACCATGATCATCGAGGTGTTCGCGCCCTCCTTCGCCAGCGCGTCGGCGACGGCGGTGTAGACGGGGACGGACAGTTCCTCCCAGGTGGAGCCGCCGCGCTTGGGGTGGGTCCCCGCCACGACCTTCGTCCCGTAATCGGCGTTGCGCCGGGCGTGGAACGTGCCCTGGCTGCCGATGCCCTGGACGACGACACGCGTCTCGATGTCGAGCAGGATGCTCACGACGCACTCCCGTTCCCGGCCAGGGCGACGGCCTGCTGCGCCGCCTCCAGCATCTTCGCCGCAGGCACGACCGCGGGGTGCCCGGCCTCGGTCAGGATGCGGCGGCCTTCCTCGGCGTTCGTGCCGTCGATGCGGACCACGAGCCGCTGGGGGATGTCGCCCAGCCGGTCGAGGGCGGCGAGCACGCCGTTGGCGACCTCGTCGCCGCGGGTGATGCCGCCGAAGATGTTGACCAGCACGCTGCGCACCTGCGGGTCCGACAGCACCAGCGACAGCGCCTCGGTCATCCTCTCGGCGTCCGCGCCGCCGCCGATGTCGAGGAAGTCCGCGGCACGGCCGCCAGCCTGGCTCACGACGTCCAGGGTCGACATGACCAGGCCCGCGCCGTTGCCGAGCACGCCGATCTCGCCGTCCAGCTTCACGTACTGCAGACCCTGCGCCTTGGCCTTGGCCTCGAGGGCGTCGCCGTCGTCGCTGCTGTCCAGCGCGGCGAGATCGGGGTGGCGGAACAGCGCGTTGCCGTCGATCGAGACCTTCGCGTCGAGGGCGATGATGCGGCCGTCCTTCGTACGGATCAACGGGTTGACCTCGAACAGCGTGGCGTCGGTGGCGACGAAGCCCTCGTAGAGCTTGACCAGCAGCGCGGCGGCCTGGTCTTCGTCAGGAAAACCTGCCTCAGGAAAACCTGCTGAGAAGAGGACGTGGCGGGCAGTGGCCAGGTCCAGACCCTTGGTGGGGTCGAGGTCGTGCTGCACCACCTTGTCCGGGGTCTCGCGCGCGACCTGCTCGATCTCGACCCCGCCCTCCACCGAGGCGATGACCTTGTAGCCCTTGCTGACCCGGTCGTGGAGGAGCGACAGGTAGAACTCGGCGTCGATGTCGCTAGCCGGCTCCACGAGCACCAGCCGCACGACGTGGCCCTTGATGTCGAGGCCGAGGATCGCCTCCGCGGCGGCGCGCGCGGCGGCCGGGTCCGGGCAGTACTTCACCCCACCGGCCTTGCCCCGGCCGCCGGTGAGGACCTGCGCCTTGATCATGACCGGCGCGCCGAACTCGGCCGCGAAGGCCGCGGCCTCCTCGGCGGTGCGGGCCACCCGGCCCTGCGGGGTCGTGGGCACGCCGACCCGGCGGAACACGTCCTTGCCCTGGTACTCCATGAGGTCCACCGCTGCGCGTGCTCCTGTCAGTCGTGGGGCGCCACACGGCTGCGGACCCACCCCACGATGTCCGTGGTCCGCGCGCCCGGGGTGAAGATCTCCGCGACGCCGAGCTCCTTCAGCGCCGCGATGTCCGGCTTGGGGATGATGCCGCCGCCGAAGACGACGACGTCGTCCGCGCCGCGCTCGTGGAGCAACTCCACCACGCGCGGGAACAGGGTCATGTGCGCGCCGGAGTGGATGGACAGGCCGACGCAGGCCACGTCCTCCTGCAACGCCGCCTCCACGATCTGCTCGGGGGTCTGGTGCAGGCCGGTGTAGACCACCTCCATGCCCCCGTCGCGCAGCGCCCGTGCCACGATCTTCGCGCCGCGGTCGTGACCGTCCAGTCCCGGTTTGGCGATGAGCACACGGATGGGCACGCGCGCCTCCTCGCCGCCGTCGCCGGGGGCCGTTCCCCGGGCGCGGCGAGCATAGCCGGTGCCGCCGACACCGGCCGTGCGGCACCCTGGTGGGGTGAGCGAGCCCTCTGATGCCCCACCGGCCTTCGGCCCTCGTGGCTACCTGCCCGAGCGGGCCGCGAAGCGCGCCCGCAAGATCGTGCTGCGCGAGCAGATGGGCGTCGGCTGGCCGCTGGCCGCCGTGGCCGCGGCCGTCCTCGTCGCGGTCGTGGGGGTGACGTACCTGGCGCGCTCCGGCCCGCCGGAGGAACCTTTCCGCACCGCCGGCCCGCTGGCCAGGGTCGCGGCGGGGTCGGCCGGAGTGGTGGCGGTCGACGGCGCCGGCGACGTGCTGGTGGTCCGCGCGGGCGGGCGCGTGCGGACCTTCGCCCCGCCGGACGCGAGGGTGCGCTGGTGCGAGGACAGCAGCCGGCTGGAGGCCGCCGACGGCCGCGTGTGGACCCTCGACGGCATCCTGGTCGGCGGCGACGGCGCCGGCCTGCGCGCCGTGCCCAGCACCGTCTACGGCGACACGATCTACGCCGACCTCACCCGCCCCGGCCGCGGCCTGCCCGCCGACCCCCGCGGCGAGACCCCCGCCTGTCGCTAGACAAGCTGTGCGCGCCTGGTGTCGTCATGCAGCACCAAACGCGCACGGCTGCCTGGCCGGGCGGGAACCGTGCGCCACTGCTGTCTCTAGACGACATCAGACGCGCACACTGAAAGGCGCAGGGGCGCGCACACTGCGGGAGCGGCTTGCACGACCCTCTGGCGACGCGACGCTAGGTCGACAGGCCCTGGCGCAGGATCAGCCGGTCGCGGAGCCGATCCGGCAGGTTGGCGAGCAGCGACATGATCTTGGCGTCGCGGCCGACGAGGTAGCGGGTCCGCGGACGGGATGTCACGAGCGCCTGCGCGATGACCCGCGCCACGGCCTCCGGCGGGATTCCGTTGCGCGCCGCCGCCCGCGCCCACTCACGCGTCGCCTCGATGCGCGTGCCGTAACGCCGACCGGCCTCGGGGGGAAGGCCGGCGAAGAGCCGGTCCGCGGCCGTCGTCGATGTCTGCCAGATCGCGGTGGCGATGGTGCCGGGCTCGACCAGGATCACCTCGATGCCGTCCTGCGACAGCTCCAGCCGCAGCCCGTGCGTCATCGCCGCCAGCGCGAACTTCGACGCGTGGTAGGCGCCGGTCATCGGCCCGACGATGCGGTCGCCGATCGAGCCGACGTTCACGATCCGGCCGCGCGCCTGGCGCACCAGCGGCAGCAGCGCCTGGGTGACCGCGAGCTGCCCGACGACGTTGACCTCCAGCTGGCGGCGGAACGTGTCCGGCGGCAGGTACTCCAGCGGTGCCGCGAGGGCGACACCGGCGTTGTTCACCAGTCCGGCCAGGCCCGTCGCGCCCGTCGCCGCGCCGACCGCCTTCGCGGCGGCGTCGATGGCGCTCTGGTCGGTGACGTCGAGCAGCAGGGGGCGGACGTCGCCGCCGGCCCGGCGGACCAGCGCCTCCCCGTCGGCCTCCCTGCGCACCCCGGCGAACACGGTGAAGCCCCGCGCGGCGAGCTCCACCGCGCTGGCCGCGCCGATGCCCGTCGATGTTCCCGTGATGACGACCGCCCTCATCGAACCCCCCAATGTTGTCGCTGCCTACATCTTACAGTAGCGGGCCGATGAGCGAGCGGCCATACCACCACGGCGACCTCCGCAACCAGCTCCTGGCGGCCAGCATCGACCTCCTGGCCGCCGGCGGCGTCGATGCCCTGACGCTGCGGGAGGCTGCCCGCAGGGCCGGCGTCAGCCACGGCGCGCCGTACCGGCACTTCGCCGACCGGGAGGCCCTGCTCGACGCGATCGCGGCGGAGGGCTTCACGCGCATGGCCGCGGTCATGCGGCAGGCCGTCGACAGGGCGGGAGACGACCCGGCCGCGCAGCTGCTGGCGCTGGGCCGAGCCTACGTGCGCTTCGCGCTCGACAACCCCGCGCAACTCCAGGTCCTGTTCCGCGGCACCAAGGCGGAACGGGACGCGGTTCCCGCCGTCGCCGCCGCCGGGCTGGCCGCGTTCGAGGTGCCGCTGGGCGTGGTCCGCTCGGGCCAGGAGCGCGGGCTGGTCGTCGCCGGGGACGCCGAACAGCAAGCTCAGGTCGCCTGGGCCCTCGTCCACGGGATCGCCACGCTGGTCACCGGCGGGCAGACGACCGTGGACCCCGACGACCCCGAGAGCCTCGACCGCCTGATCGGCGACGCCATCGCCGCGCTCTGGGCGGGCCTGCGAGCGCGCTAGACCACCGCTCTCGACAGGTGCTCGACAGGCTCTCGCGGCACCTCTCGCTCCGTGCACGCCGTAGGACGCCGGGGTTGTGCGGGTGAGCGCAGTGCTCGATCCACCCTGTGATCGACCCTTGTGGATTAGTCGCATTGGAACTCGCCTGTTCAGGGTGACGCACTCACCGGACCTGTCAGCCTCCTGCATGGCGGCACTGGGCCTCGTTGCCATCCGGCCGGCTTCGGGTTACGAGCCCGTCGCCTTCGCCCATCGGAGCATCGCCTGCTTCTGGTCGATTCCACGCAGTCAGCTCTACGATGAGCTCGCTCGCCTCGAGGAGTTCGGCTTGATTGCCGGGACGCACGTGCCCCAGACGTCGGCGCCGGACAAGCGGGTCTATGAGATCACCGAGGCGGGGCGAACCGTGCTGACGGCATGGGTCGAGTCATCGACCCTGCCCAGCGACCGTTCGAAGAGCCAGAGCACCGGCGCCATGCTGGCCGGAGGAGGTGGTCGTGTGGACGCATGGCACGGGTTCCCGGCGCTACGGCAGGTGGTTCTGGACTGCACCAACGCGCGGGCGCTGGCGGAGTTCTACCGGCAACTGCTGGGCCTGCGGTACAGGCCGGGGGACGAGCCTCCAGCCGACGGTGAGCCAGACCCGCTCGGGCGGGACTGGCTGGTGCTACAGGACGCCGCCGACGGCACTCGGGTGGCGTTCCAGCAGGTGGCCGAGTTGCCTGAGGCGACATGGCCGGACGGACCGCACCCGCAGATGCTGCACCTAGACCTGACGGTGCCGTCGACTGCAGACCTGGAGGCCCAGCATGCGCGGGCCCTGACCCTCGGAGCCCGACTGCTGCACGACCGCTCTCACGACCCCGAGGAGCCCCTGCGCGTCTACGCCGATCCGGCCGGGCACCCCTTCTGCATCTTCGTGGTCGCGACGGCCGTCAAGTGAGCGGTCCCTCGCTCCGCCAGGCGATCGTCAACCGGCACAGCCGAGGGAAGGGCCCGTCCTCTCATTCGGGACCGCGCAGCGACTGCACCATCGAAGTGGATCGCCGGCCGAGCGGTGTCTACCGCTTGCGGGCGACGTACTTCGCGAAGATGCCATCGGCTGAGTAGGCGGCATCGTGGATCCGGAAGCCCGCACGCTCGATCATCGGCTCGAGGAGCCACGTGAACGTCGAGTGCTCGTCCCGGACGTGTTCCTCGAGCTCGGCGCTGGTCCAGTCCGTCTCCACGCCGGTCCCGCCGGTCGCACACCAGCGCTCGATCCGTTCCTCCGCCTCGTCGGGCTGGAAGCCGTAGACGACGTCCCACAGGCGGAACACACCTCCCGGTCGCATGAGACGGCCGAGCCGCACCAACGCCTGCGCCTTCCAGAAGTCCGGGAGGTGATGGAGGGCGTATCGGGAGTACGCGAAGTCGACGGGCGCACCCGAGTGCTCGTAGGTGAGGAAGCCGGCGGCGTCGCACTCGATGTTCCGGTGGCCCGACGCCTCGACCTTCGCGCGGAGGACCTCCTGCATGACCGGGGAGACGTCCGCAGCCACCACGCGGGAACACAACGGAGCGACCGCGAGCGTGAACTGGCCCGTTCCGGCGCCGAGATCCAGCACCGTCGACCCGCTGTCGAGTCCGAGGCTGTGGAGGAGCCGGACCTCGTCGAGGGCGTCGCCGTCCTCCTTCGCGTCGTAACGCGAGACGTGGACGGCGTCGAGGTTCTCTCTCCCTGCACTGGCTCGCTCGTCGAGCAGCCAGCGCGGGCGGTGAGGAGTGCCGTTTCCCACCTCCTCAGTCTCGCACGAGCCCGACCTCGATTCGACAGTGGGAACGGTGGACGGCCCTGGGACCGTCCGCTGAGCCTCACTCCGCGCGATGCGCACACCGGCCCTGACCGCAAGCCGAAAGGCTCTCTGCGGGACGATCTCCCCGTGTTCTGTAAGGGGATCGGCTTGCGGGGCGCAAGGACGTTGCCTACGCGTTCTCTACGTACCACTTCGAAGCGGAGGCCGAAGGCCGGGATGAGCCGTTCATCGTCGATGGGCACGACGCGCTGATCATGCACCGCAGGAGCGGGGTGTGGATGGTGACCCACATCACGGTTCTCCTGCTGGCCTGTACTGATGCTGGCCGAACGCTGGGCCTGGCCAGGCGGCAATCCGCACCCACGTCCGTTGGGGAACGTCTCTACCCGGTACGGCGACCGGCCTCCTGCGGAAACCGTGTCCTCCTCGTGATCACTATTGAGGAGCAGGCCCCGTCGACCCGTCCGAATAGGAGTCCCGCACAGGGGCGTCATACGGCGCACTGCCCGTGTGGATGGACTCATGATCGGCTACGCCCGGGCCTCGACCGAGGGCCAGGACCTCACCGCCCAGCGAAACGCTCTGGCTGCCTCGGCGTCGAGCCCGTGCGGATCTGCCTCGCCCACCGGCCTGACTGGGACCATCCGGCCCGGCCCGGCCTGCGCGAGGCGCTGGCCGCATGCCGCTCCGGAAGCATGCTCGTCGTCATCAAGCTCGACCGGCTCTCCCGCTCGCTGCCCGACGTCCGCGACTTCGGCGGGCTCGGTGGTCAGCTCGAGTGCAACCCTGCTCATCCACGCGGCGGCCGGCGGGGTCGGGACGGCGCGGTGCAGCTCGCCCGGGCGTGGGGCGCGCACGCTGCCGCGACGGCGGTGCGCACGCCGCGTTGGACGCGGCCGTCGGGCAGGCCTTACGAGACTCGATCGCCCTGGTCCGAGACAGGAACAGGATCGCCACGCTGGTTGATCACGAACTGGCTGATGGGCTGGGCAGACGCGGCGTGCGAGGAGCGGTCCACCGAACAGCTGAATGAACTCGTCTACCAGAGGGGCACACTGCACATCCTGATCCGCGCGACGTTCTCGCTCGAGAAGATCGTGGAGGCGCACCGTGAGGTCGAGATCGGCCGCGGCAGAGGAAAGCTTGTCGTCGTGCTCGGTGGCTGATGTGCGCTGGTCAGCACGTTGCGGTGCTGACTGGCGGTAGTTGCTCTGTGGGGTGGGGTCCGGGGGCCTGGGCGGCGTCGCGGAGCTGGCGCAGAACGCGGGTGAGCTGGGCGATCGTGGCGTCGTCCAGGACATCGTGGACGTGGCGTTGCGCGGCC
>Ga0136616_10001277_pt1 | contig 13122 bp, 15 predicted proteins | sample AntDrymUQ2992106_2_FD_106648 | JGI IMG/M metagenome (GOLD analysis project Ga0136616, IMG submission 106648) | Polar desert sand microbial communities from Dry Valleys, Antarctica - metaG UQ299 (21.06) | ecosystem: Environmental > Terrestrial > Soil > Desert | place: Antarctica: Dry Valley...
GTGCTCACCGGGCTCGCGCATGTCCTCGACCGGCACGCGGATCTCCAGATCGAGCGGCTTGCGCACCCCCGAGTCCACCACCCGGCAGTCGCGCCCGGCGCCAACCAGGAAGCGACCCACCTCATCGAGCGGCCGCTGCGTGGCCGAGAGCCCGATGCGCTGGAGGCCGCCGCCGGTCAGGTGCTCCAGGCGCTCGAGCGTGAGCGCCAGGTGGGCACCGCGCTTGGTCTGCGCCACGGCGTGGATCTCGTCCACGATCAGCCACTCCACGTCGGTCAGGGTCTCCCGCGCGCGAGACGTGACCATGAGGTACAGCGACTCCGGCGTGGTGATCAGCACGTCAGGCGGGCGGCGCAGCATCTGCTGACGCTCCTTTTGCGGCGTGTCCCCGGTGCGAATGGCAACTTCGACGTCACCGCCGATCCCCTTCAGCGGAGCGCGCAGGTTCTTCTCGACGTCATAGGAGAGAGCCTTCAGCGGCGAGACGTAGACCAGCCGGGTGCGCCTCTCACCGGACGGCGGCTCGGCCACGAGACGGTCCAGTCCCCAGAGGAAGGCGGCCAGCGTCTTGCCCGAGCCCGTGGGCGCCGAGACGAGCACGCTCTCGCCCCCCGCGATGGCCGGCCAGGCTTCGGCCTGGGCGGCGGTGGGCGCCTCGAACGAGCGCCTGAACCACTGGCGTACCTGCGGTGTGAACGATGCGAGCGGATCTGACGCCATCAGACCAACAAACGTACCGAGGTCGTTGGCGAGCGCCCGGAGGAGCGGTCCGAGTCAAGAGGGGTTGGAACCGCGGCCCTCGTGAATCGCTCGAGTGAGCGCCGCAGCCTCTTGTCCAAAGTACGGTGGCCCGGTGCGCCTCCTCGTCCTGGCCGTCTCGCTGGTGGTGGTGCTGGTCGGCTGTGGCGACGACGAAAGCACCGAGCCCGAGCGCCGGCTCGGGACCGAGGACACGCCGGTTGGCAAGCGCGGGATGCTCGTGGCCGCCTTGGGCGACTCCATCACGGCCGGCTCTCCGCTGTGGGATCCGGACCCCGCCCTGCGCGCCTCCCTCGGCTCCCGCATCGACGCGAGAAGCCAATACGAGTTCTGGGCCAAGCGGCGCCTACGGGGCGTGCGCTTTCGCAACTGCGGCGTGTTCGGCGAGCGCACGGACCAGATCGCGGCTCGGCTCGACGAGTGCGTCCGCGGCGCTCAGGTGCTGATCGTGCAGGGCGGCATCAATGACATCGCTCAGATGCGTCGCGTGAAGACCGCCGCCCGCGCTCTGCGGGAGATGGTGCAGCGCGGCAAGGAGCTGGGACTCGGGGTGGCGATCGTCGAAGTGCTGCCTTGGAACAACGGCTACCCGCTCGCCGCCGCCCGCATCAGGCGGCTGAACCGCGCGATCGCCGGGATCGGCCGTGAGGAGCGGATTCCGGTCTTTCCCTGGTACCGAGCGCTGGAGGATCCGGCCGCCAAGGGGCGCATGCGCGCCGACCTGACGGTTGACGGCGATCATCCGTCCGTGGCGGGCTATCGGCGCTTGTCCGAGGATGTCGACTTGCCATAGGGTCGCGCCCATGAACTCCACCCGCGCTCGCCTGCTCGCTCTTGTCGCCGCCTTTTCCCTCGGGATAGCTCTACCCGCCTGCGGTACCAGCGACGGCGCAGACAAGATCCAAAAGGACGCGGAGCAGCTGCAAAAAGACGCGCAGCAGTCGGGCGACGAGATCCGCAAGGAGGCCGAGGACGTCAAGAAGGCGGCCGAGCAGGGCAAGGACCCCGCCCAGATCGAGAAGGAGGCGCGCGACCTCGAGAAGAAGGGCCAGAACGAGGGCAAGCAGCTGCGCAACAAGGGCGAGCAGATCGAGAAGGACGCCCGCGAGGGGGTTCCGGGCTACTAGCCCACGGGGACCGGACCAAGCTTCCGCGCGCGGGGGAGCACGACGGACCTCGTTGAGGGCGCGCGCCGCGGACCCGACTTCACGCCGCCGCCACCGCGGACCCGACTTCACGCCGCCGCCACCTCGGTGTTGGCCCGGACCACCGCGAGCGCAGCGATCAGCTCTTGGATGTCGACCTCGCCGAACAGAGCCTCGGGCCCGCGGGGAGCCAGGTCCGTAAACGGCGAGTCGTAGAGCCGTACCGGGACTATGATCCCGTTCTTAGTGAGGTGGTCGACAGCGCGCGTTCGAGCATCGGCAGCGTCACGTCCACCCACCACTCGTCGCCGGCGAGGTCTTCCAGCAGCCCCTGCTGCTCACGGATGGCCGGGATCGCGGTCTGCTCGAAGAGCCCGCCCGCGATCTCCTGGACCTGTCGGCGCAGCCGTTCCTCTCCCGGCTCCGGACGCAACCGGCGCAACTGCAGGCCGAGCAACATCAGGTCGAACCGTTTCGCTGCCTCGTCGTCATCCGCGCCGATGTCGGCAGGTCGCCCAGGTTGGCAGGTCGCCCAGGTTGGTGTCGATCCGACGCTACACGCCCTCCTGCGTCCGTGGTTTCAAGTCTTGCATTCAAGTACTTGCATGTCATGTCGGTGCTATCTGCCAGTACGCCCGAGGGTCCTTCGGCGACTTCCCGACCCACTCGACGACTCCCGCATCCCGCAACTTCGCCAACTCGCGTTGGATCACCGGTCGGGAGAGGCCGAGCACCTCGGAGACCTCGCCTGTGCTGAGTCGCTGGCCCTCCCGAAGCGCTGACATGATCGCCCGGGCGTGCTCGGGGAGCCTCGCTTCGAGCTCTCGGTCTACGGGCTCCGCGTACAGGGTCAGGCGCACGCTTCCAGCCGTTTGGTTGTAGACAGGATCGGTCAAGCCGGCTTGACGCATCTCGTCGAACATGCGCCGGATCCCCTCTCCGAGCTCTTGTCCGAATTGGAGGTCAAAGCAGACCCGGGCGACCCTGGGGTTGCGTGCGAACCGGAGCGCACCCAGCGCGCCGAGGGGATAGGTCAAGTCCACCAGTCCGGGAAACCGTCCCGGGCTCGAGACCTCCATGCGGTCGTCGAAGATCTCGAATCGAATGTGGTCCCCCGACAGGCTGTACGAGCGGTGAACTACCGCGTTCACCAAGCCCTCGAGCCAGGCGTCCTCGGGAATCAGTGGGACGTCGCCGAACCGCCCTGAGGCGGTGAGGTCTACTTGCAATTGTTTCAAGTAGCCCCCGGGTAGTCCTCGTCGCGAAAGGCCGCGCGCTTCTCGCGGGCCACTTGCTCGCGCCACTGCTCCCCCCTTACTACGCGCGCGCTCGACGCTACCGGAGGCTCAGCCGCAAACCCGCCTGCACGGCCTCCACTTGATGGTCGAAGACTCCGGCCTGGCTGGCGTAGTCAGGCCAGTCCGAGACCGCCTCGCGGACCTCATCGACGATCCGGGCGGCGCTGGAGCGCTTGAGCATTGCCCGGTCGGCCCCGGTCCGCAGGTCGTGGAGCGTGAAGTCGTCCACCTTGCCGTTCAGTGACATCTGGTGATGGGCGGTCCACTCGCCCGACGGGTTGTACGAGTAGGCGAGATCGAAGGCGGGCGACAGCGACCAACGGCCTGAGCGGTCCATCAGGAACGCGATGTTCTTCACGTGGTCGTCCTGGTTGCGGGCGACGATGTTGAATACCGCGCGGCGGTACTGCTGCTCGACGGCGGAGGTGCCGAGCCCGAGCTCGCGCATCGTCATGAAGGCCTGCTCATACGCGTAGGCGCCGGCCTGCTTGTAATCGAAGTGGGCCATCGCTCCGAGCGACAGCATGTGCACCTTCTCGTCGCCTACACGGTCGAAGCGCTTGGTCATGAAGTGCCGGCGGCCGTTCTCCTCCAGCAGCCTGCATTCGGTCATCTCGATGCCCGCGGCTCGGGCCATCAGCGAGTAGGCGTACTCGATGGCTCCGTAGCCCTGCGGGTCCGCGAGCTCCTCGCGATCCTTGTTCTCCGAGACGCCGTCGAACTTCAGCAGCCAATGCTCGAACCCCGGTACCGCCTTGGCCTGCCCCGAGCGGATGACACCGGTCTCGCGGTTCCAGGCGATGACTGCTTTCGCGCGTGCACCGCCGGCGGATGTGCCAACGCGCAGGATGTCCCGCATGGCTTGTGCCTCCTCACCCGCGGCCATCGACACGTCCAGCTCCTTGCGGTCGGCGAGCACCTCCGACGCGAGCTTTACCAGCGCGGCGATCTGGATGTCGTCGGTCGACTCCGACAGCCCGGGCCCGCGGGCGGGCTCGAACTCCAGTGCACCGACCCCGCGCCGGCCGGTGTAGCAGAGCCGCTCCACTGCGTTCGCGCTGCCGGGCGACCGCCCGAGCCCGGCCAGATAGGCGTCGACCAGCGTGGTGCCGTACTTGTCGGGCAGCGAGTCGGCCAGTACGCCCGGCAGGCCGTGGAAGCTGTCGCGGCTGAGGTTCGGAAAGCGGTAGGCCTCGGCGCGCAGCGGGACGTGAATCGGCGCGACCTCGATGCGGCTGGGCAGGAAGGCCGGGTCGTACTGAAAGGATGCGAACTGCGCGCCGTCCTCTTGGGCGACCGCACCGACGAGGCTGCCGTGCATCCGCACCTCCGCGACGGTGCTCAAGGCTCATCGCCCCACGCCCAGGGCCCGGGCTCTTCCTCAGGCGCGGCGGCCCGCGTTCCGGTCGCGCGCTGGCGCTGGCGACCCTGGAGTTTGAGCAGCTCCACCGGGCTGGGCGCGGCCTCAGGCACCAGCAGGTTCAGGGCATCAGCAAGGCCGAGCGCACGGAGCACTCGGATGAGCGAGGTGACCGCGACCGGCTCGCCGCTCTCGATGGACTGCACGGCGGACCGCCCCACACCGGCTTCGTTTGCCAGCTGCACCTGGCTCATGTTGCGGTCGAGTCGCCTGCGCGAGAGCCGGGAACCGAGTTCGGCCAGTATCCCGTTGTCCGTTAGCGTGGAGTCAATCTGCATAGCGCTTGTTTCTCCATGCCTTGTTACTCAGATCAGGGCCTGGAGCGCGGAACTTCATGCCTTAAGGATTCTACCACGATGGCATCGTAAGGCTTGGTAGGACGAGCGTTTACTCAAGTAGGTGCCCTACAGCGTGATATTCCATGCGTTAACTACGAGGTGGGCCCGGGTTGGCTGCGGCGGTTGGAAACTAGGGCGGCAGGCCCGCGAGCTCGCGGGCGCGCAGCAGCACGGAGTCGGTCATCTCCTCGGTGAGCTTCCCGGTGAAGGTGTTCTGCTGGCTGGGGTGAAACGAGCCGAGCAGCACCGGGCCGGCGGGGGGGTGGTGCTCGGCCTCGTGGCCGAAGCGTGGCTTTGGCCGCGGTCGTTCGGGCAGCAGGCCCGTCGCGGCGTCCCAGGCGATGGAGCCCAGACACAGCACAACCGCGGGCTGAAGCAGCCCCAGTTCCTCGCGCGCATAGGGAAGGCAGTTGGCCCGCTCTTCGGTTGTCGGCTTGTTGGCGGGCGGTGCGCAGCGCACGGCCGCGCCGATCCAGACGCCGGTGAGCCGCAGGCCGTCGCCACGGTGACGGGGGTGGGACAGGTTCGAGAAGCCGGTGCGCTTCATCGCCGAGAACAGCCAGTCACCCGAGCGGTCGCCGGTGAAGATGCGCCCGGTCCGGTTGGCGCCATGTGCCGCGGGGGCGAGCCCGAGCGCGTAAACCGGCGCTTCGGGATCGCCGAAGCCGGGCACGGGCCGCCCCCAGTACTCCTCGTCGCGAAAGGCCGCGCGCTTCTCACGGGCCACCCGCTCGCGCCACTCGACCAGCCGCGGACAGCGCCGGCAGCTGACGATCCGCTGCTCCAGGCCCTGGAGGAGCGCAGCCGATCGTGGCGGGAGGAGCGCAGCCCGATCGTCGATCGGGCGAGCACCAGACCGATCGATCTCCGGCGAGCCCCGCACCGACTCAACTCTTCAAGCGCTTGCCGCTGGTGAAGAGGTATTGCGCCCACAGGTAGGCGGGGACCGTCATCGCGGCGGTCACGCCGAGAGCGAGCCAGATGTTGACGTCGGCGGTCCCGAGGAATCCGTACCGAACCGCGCTGACGAGGTATAGGACCGGGTTGAAGTGCGACAGCTCCTCCCACGGCGATGGCAGCAGGTCGATCGTGTAGAAGGTGCCGCCCACGAAGGCAAGCGGCAGGATCACGATGTTGGCGATGAAGGTCGTGTGGTCCCAGGTCTCGGCGTAGATGCCGACGACGGTGCCGAGAGCGCTGAAGAGCACCACCACGAGGATCACCGCCGTGGCCAGCGCGAGTGGCTCACGCACCGGGACGCCGACCAGCACGATCGCGGCCACCGCCAGCGAGACCCCGATCGCCAGCGCGCGCACCACGCCGCCGACCAGGTAGCCCAGCGTGACCTGCCACGGGTGCATGGGCGCCGAGAGCACGTCGTTCACGTAGCCGTCGGAGCGGGCCTGGAAGATCGTCGAGGCGTTGTTGGCGAAGGCCGCCTGGACCATCGCCATCGCGACCAGGCCGGGCACGATGAACACCTCATAGTCGACGTCGCTGACCTGGCGGATGCGCTCGCCGAGCGAGAGGCCGAAGACCAAGATGAACAGCAGCGAGGAGACGACAGGCGCCAGCACCGTCTGCGTCCACAGCTTCGACACGCGAAGCGTCTCGCGGCGAGCGAGCCAGACCAGACCCTGGTTGCCGGTCATCGGCGGGGCACTAGCCGGCCATCGCCTTTACGTAGACGTCGGCCAGCGTGGCCGCGCTGTAGTTCTCACGCAGGTTCGCCGCGGAGTCGCGGGCGATGAGGCGGCCGTCGCGGATGAGCGCGATCTCCTCGCACAGCGTCTCGGCCTCCTCGAGGTAGTGCGTGGTGAGCAGGATCGTGGTGCCCTCGTCGTGAAGGCGGCGGATGTAGCGCCACAGCTCCTGGCGCAGCTCGAAGTCGACGCCGGCGGTGGGCTCGTCGAGGATCACCAGCCGCGGGTGGTGCATGAGCGCGCGGGCCAGGAGGAGCCTCCGACGCTGTCCGCCCGACAGCTTGGGCGCGCGCACGCGCTCCTTGGCCCGCAGGTCGAAGACGTCGATCATCTCGTCGGCGCGGTGCTCGGCCTCGGCGCGCGGCATGCCGAAGTAGCCGCCGTGGTAGACGAGCGTCTCGCGCACCGACAGGAAGCGGTCGAGGTTGATGTCCTGCTCGGCCAGCCCGACCCACGAGCGCGCCTCGAGCGAGGCGGCCGGCTCGCCGAAGATGAGCACCTCGCCCTCGGTCACCCGGATGAGGTTGCAGATGGCGCTGATGAGCGTTGTCTTGCCCGCTCCGTTGGGCCCCAGCAGCCCGAAGAAGGCCCCCGCCGGAACGGTCAGGTCGAACCCCTCGACGGCGAGCGTGCCGTCGTCGTAGCGCTTGGTCAGGCCGCGGGTTTCGAGGGCCGGAGCATCGTCACGGAACACCCGGGCGAGGCTACTTACCGCCGGAGCGCAGCCCGAGCGTTGGTCGGGCGAGCACCGCCGGTCGCCCTCATCTACCGCCGGTCGGCCTCATCGACCGCCCTTGCGCGGCTTGATCCGTACGTGCAGGTGGTCGTCGTGATTGCCCAGCGGGGTCACCACGCCGCGCTTTCCGCGCAGCCTGGTCCCCAGGCCGACGAACACCTTCTGGGCCCCGGCGGCGACGAAGCGCTTGACCAGGTCCTGAGAGAGCATGCGGTCGATCTGCCGCACGCGGTCGGGCCGCTGCTCGACGCGGTCGAGGCGGGGATAGAGCACGTCCACGTCGAGCCCGTTCTGGTGGGAGGCGTGGCCCAGACCGCCGTAGCGGCGGCCGAAGGAGCCACCTCGCGGGCGCGAGAGGTCGGCGACCCCGACCCGCGGCGCGTCGGGGTGGGCGGCGCGAAACTCGCTCAGGACCCGCAGCAGCATGCGCACCAGGCGGTCATGGCCGTACCGGCGCCAGATGCGGTTGGGGACGCTGCGGGTTCCCCAGTCGTAGGTGAACCAGGTTGGGCCGTAGGAAGGAAGCTTCACGCCCCGCACCAGTCGCCCGCGCCACGGCTTGCCCACCGCCTTCGACCGCCGCCAGACGATCAGCTCTCCGGGCGCGGGGGCAAGCAGCGGTGGGCCCCCCGTCGGTGGGGCAGAGGGGGGCGGCGCGGGCTGGGATCCGGCCTTCGGCGCGGGGAGCCCGGCGCTGACGGTGAGGACCGCCAGCAGTACCCCAAAGCCGGCGAGCAGAGGCAGGCGCATCCGACGAGCATGGCAAAGGGGGTGCGTGGGGCGCGTAAACGGGTAGCACCCCGTTTACGTGACGGCCCTGCTGCTCCTCCTCAGCTTCGTCCTCATCGTGGGCGGGGCGATCCTGTTCACCAACGCCGTGGAGTGGGCGGGTCGCAACCTCAATCTCGGAGAGGGCCCCGTCGGGAGCCTGTTGGCCGCTGTGGGTACCGCGCTCCCGGAGTCGCTGATCCCCATCGTCGCAGTGCTCGCCGGCGCGGAAGGCGAGGAGGTCGCCATCGGGGCGATCATCGGCGCTCCGTTCATGCTCGGCACGGTCGCGATGGTCCTCATCGCGGGCTCTGCGCTCATCTACTCCAAGCGCCGCGAGAGCGGCCGCGAGATCAAGACCGACAAGCGGGCGGTGCGCCGCGACCTCGCGTTCTTCCTGCCCTGCTTCGCGGTGGCGATCACGCTCGGCGTCGTCGACTCGCGGGTGCTCGACTTCATCGGCGTCGGGGGCCTGCTCGTGGCCTACGGGTTACACGTGTGGCGCACGATCAAGAAAGGCGCGGACGCCGGAGAGGAAGAGCCCCAGCCGCTCTACTTCGACACGAGCAAGGACGATCCGCCGAACAAGCTTCAGCTGGTGGGCCAGCTCGCCGTGGGCCTGCTCATGATCGTCGTTGGGGCCGAGCTGTTCGTGGAAGAGCTCAAGAAGGTGGCCGAGACCGTGGGCCTCGCGCCGCTGGCGCTGGCGCTCGTGCTGGCCCCGCTGGCCACCGAGCTGCCGGAGAAGCTCAACAGCGTCATCTGGATCCGCAAGAGCAAGGACTCGCTCGCCGTCGGCAACGTGACCGGCGCCATGGCCTTCCAGTCGACGGTGCCGGTCGCCTTCGGCCTGGCGGTGACCGAGTGGAGCCTCGAGCCCGCCGCGGTCGTGGCCGGCGTGCTGGGGCTCCTCGGCGGCGCACTCGCCCTGTGGCGGCTCTCGGTGGGACGGATGGGCCCCGCGGCCGTGGTGGTCTGGACGGCGCTGTTCGCCGCCCTCGTCATCTTCGTGGGCGTCGACAGCTGATTGAGGCAGCCAACGGCGCACCGTCCCGATGCCCTCATGACTCCCATCGACCAGAGCTTTCTCACCGCGGCGGGGCCCCATCGTCGGCTGGCTCGACGTGGCCTGGGACGGAGCCTCTGAGCCCGAGTGGTGGCTGGGCGACCCGGTCCACCTGACGCTTGGGGGAGGCAGAGCACCGCCTGGACAGCGAGCTCGAGCGGGCCGTCGAGCGGGCCTCTGGCCGGGGCGTGCTGGGAACGGTCGCGAGGACCTGGGCCTTATCGTGGGGTCACTGGATCGGCGAGTCCGGCGGCGGAAGCTGGATCTTCCGCGCGACCTCGACGGACTCGACGCCGTCGAGCGCCTTGAGCGCGGCGAGCCGATCGGGGTCGTCGGCGGTCCCCGTGATCACGCCGACGGTCCCGCTGACCCCGATCACCCGCAGGCCCGCGCCCTCCAGTGCTTCGGCCACGGCGTCGATCGAGGCCAGGTGCTCGCCTTTGACGAGCACGCTCACCTCGACCGGCTGCGACCCCGATTGCTCCGGCTCGCTCAGGGCGCCTGCACCAAACCGGCCCCCACGTCGGCGGAGGAGAGCAGCGCGAGCCGGCGCGCCCGCGTCGTCAACAGCTGTCCGAGCGCCGCGCCGCGCGCGCCGGGATTGGCCTGGGCGAAAAGGGCTGCCACACCTGCCACATGCGGGGTAGCCATGCTGGTTCCGTTCAGCCGCCGGTAGCGGGTCGCCATCGGATAGCTGGAGTAGACATCGACGCCCGGCGCAGCGATGTCGACTTGGCCGCCAGAGGGGTTGATCCCGCGGTTGGAGAAGCGCGCCACCTTGAGCGAGGAATCAAGTGCGGCCACGGCCATGATCGAGGGGCAGTTGGCCGGATGCGAGACCGGCCTTGCGGCGCTCGGGCGGTCGCTGTCGTTGCCGGCCGCGGCGATGATCAGCGTTCCGGCTTTCTGCGCACGCGCGGCGACGGCCTCGAACACCCGCGAGAAGCTCTGCCCCGGCCCGGCCGGCGCGCCCAGCGACATCGAGATCACGGCGCACTTGCTGCGTACGGCCCATTCGATGCCGCCGAGGATCTGCGAGTCGCTGCCCGATCCGGCGTTGCTCAGCACCTTGCCGGCGTAGATCTCGGCGTCATAGGCGACGCCGTAGCGCGGCCCCGCGGGCGGGCTCTTCGGTCCCATCGACGTGCCGACGCAGTGCGTGCCGTGGCCGTTGCCGTCCTGCACGGCCTCTCCGGGCACGAACGAGCGGCTCGTGATCGCTCGTCCGGCGAAGTCCGGATGCTTCAGATCGCAACCGGTGTCGAGCACCGCGACGCCGATGCCCTCGCCGCCGAAGGATGAGTGAACGGCTCTGACGGCCTGCAGCCCCCAGGTGGCCTGCGACTCGTCGACGGCGGCCGCGCTGGCTGCCGCCTCGACCAGCTCACCGGCGACGGGCGCCGTCAGGTGAAGCACCGCCTCGCGGTAGCCCTGCAGGTACTCCGCCGAACGGGCGCCCGCAGTCACGTCCTCCTGACCCCCCGGCAGCCACTCGATGGCCTCGTTGACGCGCTCCGGCTCGACCGCGAGGATGCCCGCCGAGGCAGCCTCCACGCCGGCCTGGCGCATCTGCTCTGGGTTGGTGTCGACCACCGCCACACCCAGCTCCTCGAAGAACAGGGCCTCGTTGGGCTCGGGGTCGGCCACGTCATCGGTGGCTGCGACTCTGCGCGCCCCCGTCGCGTCACTCAGCGCGGCAATGCCGGCCTCCGCAGCCCCCTGCTCAAACAGGACGAGGTACCTGCCCGTCGTTGTGCCCGCCGGGTACTCCTCGGTCCCTCCGTTTGCCGCAAACTCCATCGTCATCGCCCTTCCTTCTCTAGATTTGTCTTGGTTGGTGGCCGGCAGCTACTGCGGTCGAAGCGTCAGCTCCACGCCGCTGTCCTTTGCCGAGGCGACGGTCGTGCGTCTCGCGGCGAAACCCTCGGCGCTGCACTCGAGCGTGTATGTGCCCTCGACGGGTGCAGCGAGCGAGAAGCTGCCGTCCGAACCTGTCAGGGCAGCGACATCCGGGGTTGGCGCCGGCGCGGCTGCGAAGTAGACCCGCGCGCCCTCCACGGGCGCGCCGCGCTCGTCACGGATCACCCCTGCGATCAGCCCCGGATGCACTGGGCTCACCCGCGTCAGACCCGCCACCTGCCGATGTTGCCTACGACCTCCCCGTTGAGTCGCGTGCCGGAGTTCGTCGTGGCTCCACCATAGGCGTGGACGGCGATGACGTGGCGCTCGTTGTTGAGATAGCGATAGACGCTGCTGCCGCTTTGGCCCGGCATCGTGTCGATGTCGTAATGCACTTTGCGGGCACTGATGGCCGCGATCTTCCGTGCGGCGAACCACAACGTGCCGGGCTTGTCGCCCGGGTAGCCGGCGATGTTTCCGACCGTAGCGAGCAGATCGGCGTCACCGAAGTTCCCGTATCCGAGCCATCCGACATTGAAGGTCGCCGGAAGGATGATCACGCCGTAGTCGTACTCCTGATTGCCTGATTGCGTCCAACCGGTGACCGAGAAGAAGGTCGAGCTCGCTTTTGAGCCATAGGGCAGCGTGTTGCCGTTTCGCCCGGGCATGACCGTGATTGACCGCATCCAGCCGTCGCGGCCCGCCACGCCGCTGTTCTTAATGAAGACGCAGTGTCCGGCAGTCAGCACCGTGCGCGGTCCGATGAACGTGCCGCTGCCGCTCCAACCCGAGCCGTCCGCCCCGGTCATGGCCAGCGAGCACTGCGTTCGCCAGGGGTAGACGCTGGGGTCCCCGATCTGAACGCGGTCGTCGGGACCGTGCACGGTCTCGGCCGCGGGCGGGAGCGGTCCGTACGACGCCTCGCCTGCGTTGGGGAGATCGGCCGACGGCGGCGTCCACAGGTCTGACGCGTCCCCCTGGACACCAACGTAGCCCTCGACATCCTCAACGCCTTCGTCGCCGGTGCTCAGGGTTTCGAACTGCCTGGCGGCGCTCGCTCGCTTGTCGCCCTCATCGGGCGGGGACAGTGGCTCGTCTGAGTCATATCCGATTAAGACAGATTCGCTGGACTCGGGCGTGTGTGGTGTATCCGACATATGATCACCCTTTCGTGGGGGTTGATACCTAAACGGGAGGTTGTGAACGGGCTTGGCTGTCATGGCGCTGAGTCGCCCACGGGCCCCACAGAGTGGGCCAGAGCCGTCACCCGGCCGTCACCGGGACGTCACGCGCCCGGCCCAGTTCTCAAGCCCACGCCGCCAGGTATGACACGGCGGCCCGCCCGTCGCCAGATGGCTGCTCATCGGGCGGGTCGTGGGCGAGCACATCGTCCACGGTCCGAACGCGAATCAGGATCCGGTCGGCGGTTCGCCTCCTCCAGCTCGACGCTGAGCATCGCCATGCCGACAAGACGGCCGAGGAGCGGTGCCATGTCGCCGACGTCGATCGAGTGCTCGTCACCGCGTCGTCACACGATTGGCCATCTCACGTCGGCGCCTATGCCCGATCAGCCCCTCCAGCACGGCCGACGGCGCAAGATCCAGATCGCGGCGCAGCAGCCGGCGGCAGATCTCGTACTGACGTACCGCTTCGCACGGATTGCCCGCGGCGAAATGCGCCTCGATCAGGGCGCGGTGCGCGCTCTCGCGCAGCGGCTCGCTGGCGACGGCGGCGAGCCCCGCCTCGGTCGCCTCGGCGTAGCGGCCTTCGCCACTGAAATCCAGGCACAGCCGCTCGAGCGCATGCAGGCGCAGCTGGCGGAAGCGCTCGCGTTCGATCAGAACCCAGTCGTCGTACCAGTCGGGCAGCAACTCTCCGGCACCGCGCAGTCCGGTGAAGGCGGTCTCACAGGTCGCCGCGTCGGCGCCGTCGAGCAGCTGGCGAGCGATCCGCGCGGCGTCCGCGACGTCGACCTCGACGTCCGGACTCA
>Ga0136616_10001278_pt1 | contig 13120 bp, 12 predicted proteins | sample AntDrymUQ2992106_2_FD_106648 | JGI IMG/M metagenome (GOLD analysis project Ga0136616, IMG submission 106648) | Polar desert sand microbial communities from Dry Valleys, Antarctica - metaG UQ299 (21.06) | ecosystem: Environmental > Terrestrial > Soil > Desert | place: Antarctica: Dry Valley...
CCTCCAGGACGCCCAGGCGTACCTCCATTCCCTCGGCATCACCGCGTGGCAGGATCCGGCCGTTACCGAGGAGATTTTCACCGCCTACAAGAGAGTGAATGAACAGGGCGGCCTCAGCGCGCGCGTGAGCCTCGACCTGCTATGGGAGCGGGATGAGGATGAGTCCCAGCTCGAGCGCCTCATCGAGATGAGGGAAGAGGCCACCAGCGGCCGTCTGCGCGCGTCGGGGATCAAGTTCTTCGTCGACGGAGTCGTCGAGAACTTCACCGCCGCCATGATCGAGCCCTATCTCGGCGCAGACGGCGTTGCCGGCCACAACCGCGGGATGAGCATGATCGAGCCCGCGGCCCTGGCGCGCTACGTCACACTGCTCGACCGGCACCTGTTTCAGGTCCATTTCCACGCCATCGGCGACCGGGCCACCAGAGAGGCTTTGGATGCTGTGGAAGCGGCGCGTGAAGTCAACGGCCGGCGCGACTCTCGCCACCACATCTGCCACCTGCAGGTGGTCCAGCCTCAGGACATCCCCCGCTTCCGAACGCTCGGAGTCGTTGCCAACTGTCAGCCGCTGTGGGCCTGCGACGAGCCGCAGATGCGCGACCTCACCATCCCCTTCTTGGGGCCAGAGCGGACGGCGCTGCAGTACCCGTTCGCCTCCCTGCACCGTTCGGGGGCGGTGCTTGCGTTCGGAAGTGATTGGACGGTCAGCACCCCCGATCCGATGGAACAGATCGAGGTGGCGGTGTGCCGCGTCGCTCCGCAGACGCGCCGGCTGGCTCCCTTTCTTCCGGAGGAGCGCCTCACCCTCCCTGAGAGCCTCGCCGCGTTCACGATCGGCTCTGCGTTCGTCAACCGGCTCGAGCATGTGACCGGCTCCATCGAGGAGAAAAAGGCCGCCGACATCGTGGTGCTGGACAGAGACCCGTTTGATCCTGAGAGCGGCCCCATGGGGGACGCGAACGCCGCCCTTACGATTGTCGAAGGTGCCGTCGTGCATCAGAACGAGAGTCTCGACTGGTGAGCCCCTGGGAGCGTCTGCGCGTCCGCTACGAGAGTGAGCTCTTCGGGCTCGCGTTCGCGCTGAGTGGTGACGAGCGCCGGGCCGCGGCGGTCGTGCAGGATGCCCTGCGCGCCGCGGTGGCGCGCTATGAGGACAAGAGGGGTGCCGATTCTCTGGAGCTGTTCCTCTTCGGCCGGATCGTCCATCACGTCCCCCGGTCCGCGACTCGCCGGAACGATCCCTCATGGAATGCATGGATCGAGATCTCCCCCAAGTGTCGGGCGGTCCTGGTGCTCCTGATGCGCGGCGACCTCCACGAGGCGGGGGTCGCAGACGCCTTGGGGTGGTCTACAAGCGCGGTGCGAAGAGCGGCGGACAGGGGCCTGACACAGTGGTGCCGGGGAACGGGGGGCGATCGCGATTCGTTGCATGCACTGTTGGCCGTGGCGCCACCGATCCCCGCGAACAGCCGCCCCGGTGGGGCGCTCGTGCTGCGCCGGCTGCTCCCGCTCACGCTGATGGCGGTTCTCGTAGCGGCCCTGATCCTGGGGCCGCCGCTAAATGCGCCCGCTCCGGTGGCCGCCCCCAATCCGGAGATGGCTGAGGCATCGAGCGCCGACACGGCTCCACGCCCTCTGGCGCTTCAAGGCTCGCAGGAGGACTTCTGCCCCAATCTGGAGGGCGTGCTTCCGTTCGGGGGCGGGGCCGGCCAGAAGGCGGCGGGCGTGGCGCTCGCCTTCAACCGCGCCCTGGTAAAGGATGACCGCAAGGTCATCGCCACCTACATCGACCCGTGGCCGGGGGCGCTGAATCTGAAGCCGCGGCCGTGGGACCACACCTGGGTGGCGCATGGGCTCGAGGTCATTCAGAGCGCCTCCGCCGCGTCGGACGGACCGGCTCGGCGACTCTGCGGGACGATTACCGCAGCCCACTCGTGGAAGGTGGTCATGCATGATGCCACCGGGACGTCCAGCGCCAGCCACGCCTCTTTCTATCTCGTGCGCCGCGCCGTCGGCTGGAAGGTGTGGGGGTCGTACTAGACACCTTGACCCCGGGCACCCTGACCTTGGGCACCTGAGCCTGAAACTGCTTGTAGCGGAGTCGTCCTTCAGCCCGGGCGTTCTGGTGATAGCGGAAGTGGCTGGCGTCGACATAGAGGTACTCGAGCTCGATGTCTAAGGGGTCCCGGGTGCGCCAGGCGTCACACTCCTCCTTGATCGCCTGGCAGATGCGACTGACGGGCGAGCGGCTCAGGGGGGACTCCTCGCCGAGCGCGCCAGCAAAGGGTCGCCTCGACGTCGCGCGCTCGACACCCTCAAAGATAAGTCGCTACCCCGGCCAACCCCCACGTGAAGCAAGATTTATATAGATGTGCTTGGTCTCGGTGAAATCGAGAACTCCTGCTTTCCCGAGCTCCCGTCCAAAACCGGACTGCTTGAAACCACCAAAGGGCGCTTCGGTGGGAGACGCCTGCGTGTCGTTGATCCACACCATTCCCGCGCGAAGCGCCCTTGCCATGCTGATCGCCTTTGTGATGTCTTGCGACCATACGGCGGCCGCCAACCCATAGTCCGTATCATTGGACAGTCGAGTTGCCTCTTCCGGCCCCTCGAAGGGAATGACCGACATGACGGGCCCGAAGATCTCCTCCTGGGCTATTGTTGACTTGTTATCGACCTCAGCGAAGATCGTGGGTGGCACAAAGTATCCGCCGGCGAGATGAGGGTCAGTGGGCCGCTTTCCCATCACAGCTAAGCGAGCTTCTTCCATACCCACTTGAATGTAACGTTCGACTCTCGCTTGCTGGGCCAACGAGACCAATGGTCCCATCGTCGTCTCCTCGGATCGCCCGTCGCCAAGCGAGACTGCTTTGGCGCGCTCGACCATGGCATTGAGGGCATCGTCGTAGATTGCTCGCTCCACGAGCACACGCGAGCCAGCTGTGCAGATCTCGCCCTGATTCCAGAAGATTCCGTTGCATGACCCCTCGATCGCGGCATCGAAGTCTGCATCCGCGAAGACGATGTTGGGAGATTTCCCCCCGAGCTCGAGAGTCACGCGCTTCAACGTCTCGGCCCCGTTGCGCATGATGACTTTTCCGATCTCGCGAGAGCCGGTGAAGGTGATCTTGTCGACCTGGGGATGCTCGACCAATGCCGCGCCGGCTTCCTCACCAATTCCCGTGACGACGTGGAAAACGCCGGATGGCAGCCCAGCCTCTTCCATTATCGTTGGTAGCTCGAGAGCCGTAAAGGGCGTTTGCTCTGCGGGCTTCAGCACCAACGTACAGCCTGCAGCCACGGCGGGGGCAAGCTTCTGGACCGCGATGGCGAAAGGATAGTTCCACGGCGTGATACCGGCGACTACGCCGACCGGTTCCTGAACCACGAGGCTCATGCCATCTGGTCCGACTGGGGGAATGTGGCCGTCGATCTTCGTGGCCCATCCGCCGTAGTACTCGAGCATGAAGGCGGCCTCCTCGATATCGGCGCGAGCCTCGACAATCGGCTTACCCGAGTCAAGGCGCTCGAGATCCGCGAGCCTGTCTGCCTCACGGCGAACGATATGTGCAGACCGCAGCAGGATCCGACCTCGCTCTCGGTCGGAGGTACGGGGCCACCAGTTGCCGTCGTCGAAGGTTTTTCGAGCGGCCGCGACGGCGCGGCCGACGTCCGCTTGCTTGGCTCGGGGGGCCGTCGCAATCACCTTGCCGGTGGCGGGAGCGAAGACGTCGAAGCACTCACCATCTGCCGCGTCGTCCCAGGAGCCATTGATGTACATCTGCAGCTTCTTCACATCCATCTCCACTCCCGGCGTTCGTACGAGCAAGTCCCTACTTATCGCCTGGCGCCAGACCAGGAACGACGCTTGACCGCAGTAAGGGCCTGTAGTATAGATGTCTATAGTACCCGGGTCGGGCTGGAAAGGTTGGGCGTCCTGGGAAGTTGGGCGTCCATGGCTTCAGAGGGACTCGAGAGGGGAGGGCGTAAAGTGAAGATCTCGCGACTGATACCCGTTCTTACCGTCCTAGGTCTGGTGCTTACGGCCTGTAGCGGGGTCCCGGGTGCCTCTAGTGAAGCTCCCGAAGATGCCGGGCCGGTCTCAAAAGACGTCGCGAACGCAGGCGATGTGACGCTGGAGGTCTGGGACTTTCACAACACCGGCGGCGAGAACAAGTGGGCCGAGCGGCTTAACCGCGAGTTCACCGATAAGTACCCGAACGTAACCATTGATCGACACTCGCAGAGCTTCACTGATCTGATGGCCACGTTGAACCTCAAGGTCTCGAGCGAGGATCCTCCCGACGTTGTGGCTGCAAATCAAGGTTGGCAGTCCATGGGGACGTTGTCGGAGGCCGGGCTATTGCTGCCACTGGACAAGTACGCGGAGGCTTATGGTTGGCAAGATCTCTACCCTGAGTCCCTTCTCAAGCAACACATGTTCACCCGTGACGGCAACGAGATGGGAAAGGGGACGCTCTTTGGCATGCCGAACGCGTTCACCTCGATAGTAGGTGCTTTCTATAACAGAACCAAGCTGCAAGACTTGGGCCTCAAACTCCCGGAGACCTTTGAGGAGTTCGAACGAGTTCTGCAGATTGCCAAGGACGAAGGGGAGATTCCCATTCAGCTCGGGGCCCTCGAGCAGTGGCCCATAACGACCCCGTTCTTCGCGACCCTCAATACGATGGCATCGCAAGACTACATTAACAATCTCGTTTATGGCCAAGGCGATGTCTCCTTCGATTCATCAGAGACCATAAGAGCCGCCTCCACGCTGCAGGAATGGGCGCAGAATGGTTACTTCGCACCGGGTTACAACGGAGTGTCCGTTACCGACGCCGATCAGCGATTCGCGGAGGGAGAGGGCCTGTTCATCATCAGCGGAACGGGAAGCAGCGCCACTTATGCAGACGGGCTGGGAAGTGACCTCGGCTTCTCTCTCCTGCCTGCCCAAGGCGGTCAGGCACCCATCGCAACCGGTAGCTCGCAGTCTGATTTCTCGATACCTTCGGGCTCGGACACTCCCGATGTCGCCGCCGCATACATCGACTTCTTTGCCAGCCAGCACGCGGCCGAGGTCGCCGCAGAGATTAGCCTCCTGCCCCTGCTAAAGGTCGAAGGTGCACAGGCTTCCTCGGACAGCGTCTACACAGATATGTTGGAGGCACAGCAGCTCTTGTTCGAGAATGATGCCTACGTCCCGTACCTCGATTGGGCCACGCCGACGTTCCTCGACACCTTGGGGAAGGCGGCGCAGAGTCTCGCCTCGGGCCGGCTCACGCCCGACCAGTTCGTTTCAACCGGCCAGTCTGACTACGCTAAGTTCCGCGCCAAGAAGGAATAAGATGGAGGCGTCGACGGCCGAGAGACCGCCTCCGGGGGAACCGCGAAGGATAGCGTATGTCTATATTCTGCCTGCGTTTTTCTTCTATGCGGCTTTCGTTCTCTTGCCCACAATACAGAGCGGCTGGCTCTCGCTTTTCGATTGGAACGGCCTAACTGCCCCAACCTGGATAGGTCTTGGAAACTACCTCACCATCATGACCGATCCGCAGCTCAGGATCGCGTTTGTACACGCACTGGTCCTCATCCTCTTCTACTCTCTGCTTCCGATAAGCCTCGGTCTTCTGGCCGCCGCGATGATGTCGCGCGCCAAGTTTCGAGGCTTGACCCTGTTCAGGACGGTGCTGTTCCTTCCCCAGGTAATCGCTACCACCGTCATAGCCGTTGTGTGGCGGCGGATCTATGCGCCCCAAGGGCCTCTGAATGGCGTCTTGAATGCAGTCGGTCTCGACGGGGTAACGGTGAACTGGCTCGGCGACTTCAATTGGGCACTACCCTCCCTCGGAGTCGTTGGAACCTGGACGCTCTTTGGACTCTGTTTGGTGCTCTTCATAGCGGGCATACAAAACATCTCGCCGGATCTCTATGATTCGGCAAAGGTAGATGGCGCCGGTGCCTACAGGGAGTTCTTGGCCATCACGCTGCCGGGCCTGCGAGGTCAGCTAGCGGTTGCGTTCACCCTTACGACCATCACAGCTCTGAGGACTTTCGATCTCATCTTTCTGACTACGAGAGGTGGGCCGGGCACATCGACTACGGTGCCGGCGTTGGAACTCTATCAACGGGCTTTTCTTACCAGTCAAGTGGGCTTGGCGGCTGCGATCGGCGTAGCCTTGACCGTGATCGTCTTTTCCGTCGCTTACTTGATAATACGGTTCGTGGAGGACAACGAGTGATCTCCCGAACGGAGCGAACCCTCAGCTATTTGATCTTAGCGGTGTTCTCGGTGGTGATTGTTCTCCCGCTGATGGGCCTTCTTCTAACCGCCTTGCAAGAGCCCACGGGCGTTTCGTCGGGTCTGGGTGTTCCAACGGAGCTCCACTTCGCCAACTTCTCACGGGCATGGACGCAGGGCAACTTCGCCTCCTATATACGATCGAGCGTGATCGTGACGACCGCCGTGGTTGCGGTCACTAGCTTCGTCTCCATTCTGTCTGGTTACGCGTTCGGTACAATGAGGTTCGCCGGCCAGAAGCCGCTCTTCTACCTATTCGTGGTTGGAATCATCGTACCGCTGGAGGCAATCATAGTTCCTTTGTATTACGATTTTCGCGCCCTGTCTTTGACCGACTCCTATTGGGCCCTGATCTTGCCTCACATCGGCCTGTCTGTGGGGTTCGGAACCTTTTGGATGCGGGCGTTTTTCCTATCGGCGCCGCGAGCTTTGATCGAAGCAGCGCGGATAGATGGAGCCTCAAGCTGGGATATAGCCTGGAAGGTGCTTGTTCCCTTAGGGCGACCTGCCATCCTCACGATGGTAGTGCTCGTCTTCATGTGGACCTGGAACGATTTCCTGCTTGCCCTTGTGATGGTGTCAGATGAAGCCGTCCGCACTGCGCCGCTTGGGCTCGGCTACTTCCAGGGTAGATACACTTCGGAGCTAAGCTTGCTGGCGGCCGCGTCCGTGATCGTGGCCACACCCGTCGTGGTGGTCTACATAATCTTGCAACGCCACTTCATTCGCGGCATGCTTGCCGGATCGTTGAAGGAATGAAGCACAGGAGTGGAGACAGCTCAAGAGGACGCACGTGGGGAGTTGATGGATTGAAAGTCAAGAAGGGTAATCCTATACCACTTTACTATCAACTCGCCGAGGAGATCAGAGATCAGATACGGTTGGGTAAGCTCAACGATGGTGACAAGCTGCCGTCGGAGGTGGCTTTGAGCGGGCAAGCGGGTGTCAGCCGGATGACCGCTCGCCAAGCTATATCGGTGCTGGTTCGCGAGAGATTGATCGTCGTGAAACCGGGTGTGGGTACGTTCGTGGCCGGCGCCAAGCTGACTTACGATGCATTGCACCTGCTTGGCTTCACCGAGACCGTCATGCAACAGGGCGGGACCGTCACCTCTGACGTGCTCGATCAGTCGGTCATCCCCGCGCCCGAGCAGGCGGCTAGGGAGCTGGGTATCCCCTTAGAGGAGCCCGTCGTGAGGGTCGGTCGCCTTCGGAGGGTTGACGGTGTGCCACTCCTTCTCGAGTCGAGCTTCGTTCCACGGACGCTGTGTGAGGGCCTTGAGCACGAGGATCTTTCCTCTCAATCCTTGTACGCTTTGCTGGAACGGAAGTACGGGCTTCGTCTCAAGGGAGCCCGTCAAACCGTGGAGGCCAGATCGGCCAACGACTACGAGCAGCAGCTATTCGATGTTGGAACCGCCATGACGATGATCTGTCTGGAGGGCGCCACCTACAACGATCAGGATCGCGCCGTAGAGTACTTTCGGGCGATGTATCGAGGTGACAGGTTCAAGTTGGCGGTGGAGAGTTATCGGAACGATCACGGCGGCCAAGCTTCGGGCGCGCCTCGGGTCAGCGTCTTGATGCTGGAAGAATCGGCCACACCCAGTAGCGGCCACCGCGATGGCTAAACCGATCGGCCTTGGGATCGTTGGATGTGGCCACGTGATGCAGAATGCTTACATGCCACTTGTAAGCTCATTGGCAAACGAGGGTCTCGTGGAAGTCGTCGCAGCCTGTGATGTAAAGGACGAGGCTGCTGAGATGGCCCGAAGGAGATTCGGTATCCCGAGGTTCCATGCAGATTATCGTGATATTGCTCGGTCGGATGACGTTGAGCTCGTGCTTGTTCTCACATCCATGCCTGAGCATGGTCCCATCACCCGCGCCGCCTTGGAAGCGGGCAAGAATGTCATGGTGGAGAAACCGATGGCCGTGACCCTGAAGGAAGCCGGCGACCTGGTAGCTTTGTCGAACGATTGTCCAGGCTACCTAGTCTGTGCCCCGCACGTCATACTGAGCCCGACTTATCAGGCAGTGTGGCGGCACCTCAGGAGGGGAGATGTCGGCAGGCTAAACTTGGCGCGCGCTCGGTACGGATGGGCAGGACCGACGTGGGGGCCGTGGTTCTACCGGTCGGGCGGCGGGCCACTATTTGACCTCGCGGTGTACAACATCACGAGCCTTACCGGCTGGTTGGGGCCTGCTCAACGCGTCATGGCGATGACGGGCACAGCTATCCCCGAGCGGCTGGTGGAAGGCGAGTGGCTGCGCGTTGACACGGAGGATAACTATCAAATCCTGATCGATTTCGGCGACGCAGTATTCGCGTCCGTTACCAGCGGGTTCTGCATGCAGAAGTACCGCTCTCCGGCCATCGAGCTATATGGATCCGAGGGCACAATTCAGATGATGGGGGATGACTGGGCTCCTGAGGGCTACGAGATCTGGCAAAACGATGTCGGAGCCTGGAAGGTTTTCGGGGAGACGGCCCCCCAGTGGCGCTGGACCGACGGGCTGCGGCATTTGATCGACTGTATCAATGAGGGCGTAGCTCCCATAATCAAGCCCGAGCACGCCTATCACGTCTTGGAGATCATGCTCGAAGCAATCGAATCGGGCAGGGATGGCCGTGACAGACAGATCGAGAGCACCTTCACTCCGCCCATCTTCGATCTCGAGGAAGAGGTGGAAGCGGCGCATCTGGTCCATGACAGGGCGCACTCAACGTGAGCTACTCTCCCTCGCCACGGCCCAACTTCTCCGGCCCAGCTCACATCCCTTACCGGGATGTGACCCGGCATCTATGGGGCGACGATGTTTCGGGACAGGTGGCTGATTGGATCTACGTCTCGACCGAAAGGATTCACCAGCTGGTCTTTGGCCTCGTCCCGGGCGGCTCCTTTCGCCATTCCGATTCCTTTCGGACGATTTTTGCCGCCGATGAGGTCATGTACGTGCTCAGCGGGGTCATGATCTTGGCGAATCCCGAAACCGGCGAAGTTCATCGCATTCGCCCCGGAGAGGCAGCTTTCTTCCGTCGCGATACGTGGCACCACGTCTACAACTACAGCACCGAACAGCTACGCGTTCTGGAGTACTTTGCTCCGCCGCCTTCTCAGGGCACATCGGGGAGTTACGCGCAGACGAAGCCGAATCTCACAACGCCGAGTTATACCCAGGACAAGTGGATGGTTGAGTGGCCCATGGCCCGGCCGCGAGCACGAGGTGAGTTCACGATTTGGCCGCTGCTGGAGTCGGATTTCTTGTGGCGCCTTGAGGGGGAACGCCATCGCACTCTGGTAGGGATCTTGGCGGCGACCGAACATCTTACGGTCGGTGAAATCCACCTCCTGCCCGGGCAGCATTGCGACGTGCAGATGCATGGGGGAGACGAGAGTCTCTATGTCCTAGAAGGCACGCTCAACGTGCTTGCCCCTGAGGCCGACGGACAGTCTTGGTTCGAAGTCGAGCCGGGAGATGGCTTTTTTGTGCCTCGGTGCGCGCCTCATGGCTATCACAACCTCACGGATAAGCCGGTCCACTTCCTTTTCGGTGTAGCACCCAGTTACTTCATCGATGAGAACCCAATAGATCTGTAGGTGTAGTTCTACCATGAAGCCCTGCACGGTGGGTCTGGACGTTGGTGGTACCAAAATCGCCGGTGGCATAGTAGACGAGCGTTCCGGAGCCGTGTTGTCGAGTGGGATAGTTGCGACCAGGCCAGAGCGCGGCGGGGAAGCGGTGCTCGCGACAGCATTGGCGATGGCCGAAGACTTGATTGTAAGAGCCGAGAGCCTGGACCGAAGGGTGAGAGGCATTGGTGTCGGCGTTGCCGAACTGGTCGACCTCGACGGCGATGTAACCAGCGCTCATACAATCGCTTGGCGTGGGATGCCCGTGCAGGATCGTTTCTCGCAACTGGCTCCCACGGTCGTAGATTCCGACGTGCGCGTGGCAGCGCTGGGGGAAGCGCTGTATGGCGCGGGCCGGCCGTTCAAGATCTTCTTGTATGTGACGGTGGGCACGGGGATTGGCTTCTGTTTGGTGCAGGAGGGCCGTCCGTACAAGGGAGCCCGCGGTAACGCCCAAATCCTTGGAGGTTTAGGAGAACTGGTGAGTGCTGGTTGCGCAGACCGAGAATCTGCATCGCCATCACTGCTCGAAGACTTCGCAGCCGGGCCGGCGTTGGCAGCTCGCTACAATCACGAGGCTCAGCAGGAGGTCGGGGGAGCGGAGGACGTCTTGGCGGCTGCAAACGCGGACGATCCCATAGCCGGGAGAATTGTCAGCACTTCGGGTGCGGCGTTGGGCATGGGCGTCGGATGGTTGGTCAATGCGTTAGATCCCGAGGCTGTTGTGATTGGAGGCGGGCTGGGGCTAGCAGGTGGACTCTACTGGTCTAGCGTCATGTCCTCTTTCAACGCACGGGTCTGGGCGGAAGAGAGTCGAGACCTACCCATACTGCCGGCGTCGCTCGGCGTCACCGCCGGATTCGTTGGTGCTGCCGCAGCGGTCCAGGCGGAGAGGCCGATGGATGATCGAGACACAGGACTAGGGTGAGTGAGCAGGAAGTCGAGTTGGGATGAAGTGCCATAGGAAAGCCCCAGGTCAGCGGCTTGGCCACCGGTCAATCTGGCTCGAGGGCACGTCACTCACCTAGACCCGAACTCTTCACGCTGAGCAGCGCTGGGCGCTGCTCAAGTTGAAAGAGTCGAACGGCGTCCAGCTTGCGTTCGGGACCGGGCCCGGGCGACAAGGGCCACACTGAGGTAGAGCCCGAAGATGGCGATTGCCAGCGGTACGTGCAGCTCCAGTCTGCGCTCGAAGCCGAAGACGATCTGGAAGGGAATCGCAAGGCCGCCGATCAGAGCGGCGAGGGCGGGCCAGCCCGGGCCCCGGCCGGTCGCCAGACGAGCACAGCGAGCACGAAGCTCACCTCCGCAACGAGCGTGAGCACCTCGGTTCCGAGCCGCTCGTGGAGCCCGAGCGCGTCTCCGTCCCCGGTGAGGAAGCGCCCGGCCAGGACACCTTGCGCGAGGACCAGCGCAGCCTGCGCTGCCGCCACCACGCGCAGGGCCACCAGAGCCCATCTCACCGGTCAGCCCCCGAGGGAGTCAAGTGCGCGCCGCGCGCGGCTGAGTACGGATTCGGGGCGATCTCAATCGGTCGACGCAACAAACTCACTGAGCTTCTCTGCCGGCGTCCTCCAGCCTAAGGTCTTTCGGGGTCGCCCGTTGAGGCCGTCGGCCGCAGTCTCGAGATCTTCGACACTGACGCCGGAGAGGTCTATGCCCTTGGGAAAGTATTGGCGCAAAAGGCCGTTGGTGTTCTCGTTCGAGCCTCGCTGCCAGGGTGAATGAGGATCGCAGAAGAAGACCTCGAGACCGCTATCGATGCGAAAGCGAACGTGCTCGGCCATCTCCCTGCCCTGGTCCCAGGTGAGGCTGCGACAAAGCGCAGCCGGAAGCGTTTGCATCGTCTCGGTCAGCGCCTGACGCACCTGCTCGGCACTACGCCCGTTAGGCAGGGGGAACAGCATCACCAAGCGGGTGGAGCGTTCGACCAGGGTCCCGATGGCGCTCTTGGCCCGCTTGCCGACCAACAGATCTCCCTCCCAGTGACCTGGAACGGCTCGGTCTTGGGCCTCGGCCGGGCGCTCGCTGATCATCACCATGTCCGCGATTTGGCTGCCCGAGTGCACTCGGCCCTGCTTGACCCGCCGGGCCCTCCCGGTGCGCAGGCAGGCCGCCAGCTCACGGCGCAGCTCACCCCGTCCTTGCAGGTAGAGGGTCTTGTAGATGGTCTCGTGCGAGATGCGCATGCTGTCATCGTCGCCGAATTCCTCGGCTAGGCACGCCGCGATCTGCTCCGGAGACCACAGCCTGCGAAGGTCGTCTACCACCCGGCCGCAGAGCTTCGAGTTGGCCGCCAGCTTGGTGATCTTGGGCCGACGTTGGTTGTCTCGGGCCCTGCGCTGAGCCTCCATTGGCCGGTAGCTGTGAGGTCCGCCGTTTCTCTTGACCTCCCGGCTCACGGTCGCCGGGTGGCGCTTGATGCGGCGGGCTATGGCTCTCAGCGATTGGCTCTTCTCCAGGCCCGTGTGGATCTCGATGCGCTCTTCCAGAGTGAGCCCCCGGCCCACCGTCTCCCACGTCTCTTTGCGGCTCGCACCCCCCAGGGGCACCAGCACTAGGCCGACAGAACCGGAGGACACGTCAAGCTCATCCACGATACGCCGGTAGCTCGCCCCCTGGGCCGCCAGCCGGATGACCTCCCGTCGCTTCTCAGGGGTGATTCTCTGTCGTCGTCTGGCCATGCAACCTCCTCCGCTCGATGGACTTCAACATCCATCGCTCGGTGAGGTGTTGCGTGGATTACTTGAGGCCGCCCCGTACTCGTACGCGCTCAGCGCGCGATCGAGTACATGCCCGAGAAGCCCTCACGAAGAGCGAATGTTCAGGCTGCGCATCTCTTGCACCCCATTGTTCGCGGGCCCCCTCGACTTCCCCAGCCTATCTGCCCGGCGCAGCCCCGGCCTCCGAGGTCAATTGCGCGCAGCGCGCGCCTGAGCACGGATTTTGGACCCATACGCGCTTAGAGCGCGTATGAGTACCTGCTAGTGGGTGTCAATTCCCCGGGCGGGCCATTCCTCCTGGGTGATCGCGTAGATGTCGTGGTCCTGCCAAGCTCCGCCGATGTAGAGGTAGCGCTCCGAGCGACCCTCCAGGCGGAACCCATTCTTTTCGAGCACTCGCCGGGAGGCGTGATTGTGAGGCATCACCCCGGCCTGGACCCGGTGCAGCCTCGCCTCCTCGA
>Ga0136616_10001280_pt1 | contig 13113 bp, 10 predicted proteins | sample AntDrymUQ2992106_2_FD_106648 | JGI IMG/M metagenome (GOLD analysis project Ga0136616, IMG submission 106648) | Polar desert sand microbial communities from Dry Valleys, Antarctica - metaG UQ299 (21.06) | ecosystem: Environmental > Terrestrial > Soil > Desert | place: Antarctica: Dry Valley...
CCCGTTGTAGGTCAGGTCCCGGCGTTGCGGTGCCGCGTTCGTGGCGCCCGACGGTCTCGGTCGATACCCGGAGCCGCTCAGCCACTGCCTCCTGAGTCAGTCGCGCACGGTTACGGAACGCAAGGAGACGGGACGTGAACTCTTGCCGCTTGGGCCGGCCCAATGGCTTCTCCCGCTCTGTCGCTGTCGCCCCACCAGTATACGTCAACCCCGCCGAAATCGTGTGGGGTTTCGTGGGGGGTAGTTCGACGGGTTTCGGTTCCTGGTTGATCTCCGTGCCTGTTGGTTCCCTAGTGACGTGAGTTCACCACGTTTCCGAAGGGACATTCCAGTGACGATCACATCGCAGGCGACGGGCAGCAGCCCGGACCCGGCCCCGTTCCTCGCCGTCGCCGAGGTGGCCCGGCTCTGCCGGGTCTCCAAGATGACGCTGTACCGGGCCATCGCCGCCGGCCGGTTCCCGGCGGTCCGCATCGAGGGCCGACTGATCATCCCGGCGCAGGTCGTCGAGGCGATGGTGCAGGCCGCGCTCGCGGGCAACACGACCGTCGACGCCGCCGACTGGGCCCGAAACGGCAACCCGAGCCACGACGGCCAGCCCGCATCCGACCGCGGCATCCGGGCCGGTGAGCGGTGATGGGGACCGTCGGTGTGTTGATCGTGTTCGCGGTTCTCGGTGCGGTGATCTGCGCGAAGTCCCGCAGCGCGGGTGGTGCGGTGGTGTTCGCGGTGCTCGCGGTGGGTCTGTTCGTGACGACGCCGGTGGGTGCGGGTCTGCCGGGGATGCTGGCGGACTTCATCTCGGCGGTGTCGCAGGCGTCGCAGCCGTTGACCGACGGGACGAGGGCGGCCGTCGGATGAGCGCCACGACACAGATGGCGGGGGACTGGCGCCACTACGCGGCGTGCCGCGATGTCGACTCGGAGCTGTTCCAGCCGTCCGCGGAGTCCGGTCGGGTGCTGGCGGCGCAGGTGGTCGCGGCGAAGGCGGTGTGCGGGCGGTGCCCGGTGCGGGAGGCGTGCTTGGCGTTCGCGCTGGTGATGCTGCCGCACGGGATCGCCGGTGGGTTGACCGAGACCGAGCGCAGCGCGCTGCGGCACCGCACCGCGGCGGCGGCCCAGGCCGGGGACAGCGCTGATCGGGCCGGGTCGCGGGTGGGTGCGGCGTGAGCGCCCCGCTTAGCACGGCGAGTAGGGGCAGCCCGTGTGAGCGGGGTTCGAGTGGGGTCGGCCCGGCGACGGGTTCTTGGCGGGACACGAGCCGCCGGGCCGATCTCTCAGCAGTCCAGGACAGGACAGGAGAGGTCTCGATGGTAGGGCAGCAGCAGGTAGCCGACCCAGCCCCCGACCAGGCCATCCCCGACGACCACGCACCGGACGGTGCTGTCGATCTGGTCGAGGCCGCGGAGCGGCTGCGGGGGTTGGAGCCGATGGTGCGCCGGATCTGCACCAGCCGGCTGCGCGGGCCGGACGGGGAGGACGCAGCGCAGCGGACGTTGGAGCGGATCTGGAAGACCGCGATAAGCGGCCGGGACATGGCCTCGGGTCGTCCGATCGAGTCCTGGCCGGCCTACGCGGCGGCGACGGCGAAGTTCCAGGTGTTGACCCGTCACCGCGACGCTGCGCGTCACGCGGCGCGGCCGTCCAGCGATCTGGCCGAGCACGTGTGGGCCGATACCGGGCCGGGCCCGGCGGCGCAGGCCGAACGCGCCGATGAGGTCGCGCACGCCCGGGAGCGGGTGGAGGCCCTGCTCGCCCAGCTCTCCCCGCGCCAGGCCGAGGTGATGCGCGCGACGGCACTGGCCGGGCGGTCGAGCGAGGACGCGGCGCGGGAGTTGGGGATCAGCGCCGACGGGTTGCGTTCGATCCAGGTGCGGGCGATGGCGCGGATGCGGGAGCTGTGCGGTACGCAGTCGCCGAATCCGTTGTCGAAGAACGTGCCGTACTCGCAGCAGTACGCCACTCGAACCGCTCGCGCCACTGCGGCGGGCGAGGCAGCAGCACCGCGAGCGGGTGATCCGTTGGTCGAGGCCCGGGTGTCGGTAGCCCGCGCCGCCGGTGCGGTCACGGCCGCGCACGCCACCGCCGGCGCGGCCGAGTCGGACCCGGCCCGCCGGGCGCACGAGCACCTCGCCCAGGACGACGCCGACCTGCACGGCCTCGACGACGGCACCGACAGCACGGGCGACGTGGCTGTGCGCGGCGCGGCCTGACCCGAGCAGCACCACCAGCCGAGGCCCGCAAGACGGGCCGGCGCATCGGGGCGGGGAGCCGAGGCGGCAGCCCGGCGTCCCTGTCCCGCCCTCAACACGCCCTTTTCCAGGACCAGTCATGGAAGGACCAGCGCTGATGCGCACCTACCGAACATCCCACCAGCACGACCGTATGACGGGGGTGACGTCGTGAACGTCTTTCTCTTGCTTCTTGCCCTGCTGATAGCTGCGGCGGTGATGTGGCGCCGCCGGCGCATGGTCGCCGTGCTCTTGGTGCTGCTGGCGTGCCTGCCCGCGTGGGCGCTATTGCGTCAGCTCCCGTGGTGGGCGTACCTGATCGCCGCCGTCCTGGCCGTCGCGCTCGGGTGGCACAGGCTGTCGCGGTCCGCGTCCATGGTGAACCGCTGGTCGGGCCGGTCCCGCCGCAAGGCCGGGGTTGCCTCGACGTGGGACATCGTCCGCAACGCCTCCGCGCAGACGATGCGCCGCCAGGCCGCCACGGTCCGGCCGTCGCTGGCCCGGTTGGGCCGGTGGGCGCGGTGGCGGCTCCCGGTCGCGCAGGTGGCGATCGAGCTGTGCCGGGCCGGGTGGCTGACGGTGTGGTCGCCGGTCGAGGACGTTGTGATGATCTTCGGCGGACCGCGGACGGGGAAGACCGGGTGGTTGGCGGGGCGGATCCTCGACGCCCCTGGCGCGGTTCTCGTCACCTCGACACGCACCGACCTGCTGCAGCTCTGCGGCCCGCTCCGCGCGAAGCGGGGCCCGGTGTTCGTGTTCAACGCCGTCGGCCTGGCCGGAGTCGCCTCAACGATCACGTTCGACCCGCTCACCGGCTGCTCGGATCCCGTCACCGCGTCCGAGCGCGCCACCGACATGCTCGCCGCCGTCTCCCGCGGCGGGTCAGGTGGAGACCGGGAGTTCTGGGAGTCCCAGGCCCGCCGCGTCCTCGCCGCGCTCCTGCACGCCGCCGCCCTCGGTGACCGCACGATGCGCGACGTTCTCGGGTGGATCGCCGAGCCGGACAAGGCCGGCCGCGAGGTCCCGACCCTGCTGCGGCGCTCGGGGGTGCAGGCGTTCGAGCTGGACGTCACCCAGTTCCTGTCCACCAACGACCGCACCCGCTCCTCGATCACCTCCACCGTCATGCCCGCGCTCGGGTGGCTCACGCACCCGGCCGCCTCCGCCGCGGCGCAGCCCGGTCACGGGTTCGACGTCGAGCAGCTGCTCGCCACGAGGGCGACGGTGTTCTTGCTCGGGGCCGAGGAGACCCAGGCCGGGCCGCTGGTGTGCGCGCTCACGGGGCGCATCGCCCGCGAAGCCCGCCGGCTGGCCGCCAACTCGCCGAACGGGCGGCTCGATCCGAACTTGACGCTGGCGCTCGACGAGGCCGCCCTCATCTCCCCGGTGCCGTTGCAGAGCTGGACGGCGGACATGGGCGGGCGCGGGGTCACGATCATCGCCGCGTTCCAGTCGAGGGCGCAGCTGCTCGCCCGGTGGGGTGTGCACGACACCGCGACGATCATCAACAACTGCGCCGCGCTGCTGATCTTCGGCGGCACCCGCGATCGGGACGACCTGCAGGTGTGGTCGACCCTGGCGGGGGAGCGCGACGAGCCGATCACCACCACCGACCTCAACGGGCGGGTGGCGTCGCGGTCGGTGCGGAAGGTCCCCGTGCTGGCGCACGCGCAGATCGCGAACCTCCCGGCGGGGAAGGTGCTGCTGATCCGTAAGGGGATCCCCCCGGTGATCGGGCGGGCCCGGATGGCGTGGCGGCGCAGCGATGTCCGCTGGCACGCCTACTCGGTGGCGCACCCCGGGCGGGCCGCCCGGCTGCTGGGCTGGGCTGCGACCGCGCGCGCCTGGTGGGGGTGGGCGACCCAGCCCGTCCGAACCGCGGCGACGGCCACCCGGCGAGGGCTCACCGCGTTCCGGCGCTGGGTGGGGGAGCAGCTGCGCGCGGCGCTGTCGGCGACGGGTGCCGGTCTCGCGCGTGGGTGGCGGCGTGTGCTGCGCCGGCCCGACCCGGCCGTGCGGGTGGTGCCGGTCGATCTCGACCCGCCGACGGTCGAGCTGGTCGCGGCCGGAGCGCGTTCCGAGCACGGCCAGGGCGGCGAGCACGACGCCGGGCCCTCGCCGCAGGGTCCCGGCCCGAACGGGACGGGTGGGGCGGGGCGGATCGGTGACGGGTGGTGGACCCCGTGACTCACCCATCCGAGCACCAGGACACCGCGCACGACATCGCGCGGGGTGGGGCGGGGGAGGTGTCGCGGGATCCGGTGCGGTTCGGCGTCGCACTGTCCCAGCTCCCGCCGGATCACCCGCTGATGGTGGCCGCGGCGCTGGCGGTGGAGACCGCCGCGGCGCGGCATCAGGGTCGGCTCGATCACGCCGAGCTGCGCCACGACCTGTCCCGGGCCGCGGACTGGGCCCGGGTCGCCGCCGGCCACGTCACCCACACCGACATGCAGGCCTACCGCGCTGTCCCGGGCTGCCCGCCCGGTCTCGCGCCCGCCGAGCCTCCCGCCTCCGTTTCTGCGCCCTCTGCTGTGAAGAAGGAGGACACCACCATGACCAACCACCACGACCACGAGCACCCCGACCGCGAGCACTCCGCCGACGAGCGCCCCGCCGAGGACGTCGACCAGGCCGACACCGGACCCGCCGAAGAGACCGGCCCGACCGAGGCCCCGACCCCGGTGCCGTCGTCGCTGGCCTCCCTGCTGGAGACCTGGCAGTCCTGGAGCACGAGCAACACCTTCGGCCGCGCCGAGGCTCGCGTCCGCGCCGCGGGGAACAAGGAGCGGGCCGAGCAGTTGCGCGACATCGCCGCCCAGGGCCCGCAGGTGGCCGCAGTCGACGCGCTCGCCGCGCAGCACGAGGTGGCGTCGCTGCTGGGCGGGTGGGAGTGGCACACCGTGCGCGCCGCCCGCGAGCAGGGCGCCAGCTGGGGTCAGATCGGGCGCGCCACCCGCACCGATCCCGAGATCGCCCGCACCGCCTACCTGGCCAAGGTCGACCGGCAGGAGAGCGTCCTGGCCGGGATCGAGGGCATGAGCTTCGACGAGGCGGCTGAGTACCGGGCCGCGGCCGGGCACTGGCCGGCCGAGCTGCACCCCGATACCCCCACGTCGGTGGTCGAGCACATCGAGACCGCGCTCGACGTCGGCGACGAGCAGGTGCTCGACGAGCTGCGGGCGCGGTGGTGGAACCCGGACCACACCCCCGACCCCGCGGCCGCCCGCCAGCGCGACGAAGGCCCCACGCCGGGTTATCGGGAGCAGCCGCAACAACAGCAGCAGCAGGCCGCCGAGCCCGAACCCGGCCCGGCCATGCCGGGGTGGATGGCGGAGAAGGCCGCCCGTTCCGAGGCCGAGTGGGCCGCCGCCGATGGCCGGCCGCCGGACGGGGCGCGGGGTGGGCAGTACCCGGAGCTGGCCGCGCGGGTCGCGGCGCTGCGCGAGCAGATCGCCACCCGCGATGCCGAGTCCACCAGCACTACCCACCAACCCGCCGACGCGTTCGGTGCGTCCGAAGCCGGGGACGACGCGGGTACGGACGCGGGGTGGTCGCGATGAGCCAGCCTGCCGCCCCCGGCACGGGGGATGGGGAGTTCGCGCGACACGACGCCGTCGCGGCCCTGGCCCGGGAGATCGCCGACCTCCGTAACACCCTCGACCCGCTCGTGTCGATGCCGGAGCGGGTGGACGAGCTGGCCCGGCTGGTGCGCGATCTCGCCGACACCGTCGCCGCGGTCACCGCCCGCCAGGCCCCGACCCCGGCCCCGACCTGGCTGGTCGCCCCCGCCGACCCCGGCCACGTCGAACGCGTGGTGCAGGAGTTGGCCGCGTGGCTGCACGTGGTGTTGCTGCGCTACCCCGACGCCGCTGTGGTGTTGCCGCCGTGCTGGCTCTACCACCCCGACGTCGTCGAAGAGTTGCTGTGGCTGATGCACGCCTGGCTCGCCGCCTACCAGGGCCCCGCCGCCTCGGTCGCGCTGGCCGGTGACTGGCACGACCGCCAGCGCCCCGGCGTGGTGCGCAGGTTGCAGAAGTCGGTGGGGGCGTGCTCGATCGAGGCCCACCTGACCCGCGAGGACTGGAAGCAGTACCCGACCGGCGCCGTGGTGGTGCCCGGCTTGTCGGAGGTGGCGGTGCTGGCCGAGTGGTGGGCCGTGCAGCGTGACGACCCCGCCCCGGAGCCCAGCAACGTCGTGCCGTTCACCCCTGCTCGGAACGGAGCCCGCCGCCGATGACCACCCTCACCCACCCCGACACCGAATCCACGCCGGCCCCGCAGCCGGGCGGGCGGATGGTGCGCGCCGTGCTCTGGCTCCCCGGGCTCGCCGTCGCGCTCGGGGCCGCGGTCGCCACCGCGCACGGCCTCTACGAAGTCGCCGCCGCCGCGCAGGTTCCGGCGGGGATTGCGTGGCTCTACCCGCTGATCACCGACGGCCTCGCGTTGGTGGCCTACACCGCCACGGCCCGCCTGGTCGGTTCCGCGGCCCGCTACGCCTGGTCGGTGGTCGTGCTTGCTGCCGGGCTGTCCGGGCTTGCCCAGGCGGTTTACCTCGCGGGCGGTGCCGCGCTCGACGCCCCGCCGGTGCTGCGGTTCGGCGTCGGCGCCTGGCCCGCCGTCGCCGCGGCGATCGTGGCGCACCTGCTCTACCTGCTGGCCGTCGATCACCCGCCCGTATACGAGCCCGCACGTACACCGACGACCGTTCAACAGGCGGTGGACCAGCTTCCGGACATCCCGAAGGCCGTACGCCCGCCCGCCGTACACACCCCGCCGCGCCCGTCCGTGCCGCCCGCCCCAACCGTGCCGCGTACACCGGCCGTCGAGCCCACGCCTACCCGTCCGGCGCTGGCCCCAGCCCCCGCTGAACGCCGGGGTGCGGGGCGGGCGGAGTCCCCGGAACGGGCGAGGGCGCGGGCCGCCGCTGCGCGGCACGCCGCGACCCACCATCGCCTCCCGACGGCAACGGAGCTGCAAGCCCTGGCCGAGGTCTCCCGAGGCACCGCCGGATCAGTCCTCAAAGCCCTCCGCGAGCACCCCGCACCACTGCACCTGATCCACACCGAGGACGACGACACCATCGAGACCAGGACCCAGCCATGAACCACACGATCCGAACCAGCACCAGCGACCAGACGACCAGCACCACAACGACCAACCGACTCACGAACCAAGCGCGCACCGAGGACTACTCCAGAAGAAGGAACACAAGCCACAAACAACAGATTCAAGCCCCAAGATCCAACGCATCACACCATGGCATCGTGATCAACTGGGGTGGGGCGTCCTGTGGCCGCCCGGCACCGACGTTTCGCGCAGTGAACCACGCTGTTGATCTTCCTGTGGCTGTTTCCGCCCTCGGGTGGCCGTGATGGTTCTGAAAATCACTACCGGCTACAGCCCCGACTACCTGTTGAAGGAAGTCGCGAAGGGCCGGGAGAGCTACTACACCGGCGCCGTCGCCGAAGGCGAGCCCCCCGGGCGTTGGTGGGGCGCCGGCGCGGAGAAGCTCGGCCTCACGGGGCTGGTCGACGCGCAGGACATGCGGGCACTCTACGAACGGTTCCTCGACCCGCGCGAGGACGGCTTCCGCGACCCGCAACGGTGGGACGAGGTGTACACCCTCGGGCACGCCGGTCGGGCGTACAAGTCCGAGGACGACCTGTACACCGAGGCCCTTGAACGCGAGCCCGGTGCCAGCCCTGAACGGCGTGCAGAACTGCGTACGCAAGCGGGGAAGGGCGCGCGGCACAACGTGGCGTTCTACGACATCACGTTCAACGTCCAGAAGTCCGTCACGCTGATCCATACGGCGTTCGAGGCCAAGGAGGTCGCCGCGAGACGGGCCGGGGACCTGGCGACGGCGGAGGCGTGGGCACAGTTCCGGACCGCGGTGGAGGACGCGATCTGGGCAGGCAACAACGCCGGCCTCACCTACATGCAAGACCACGCCGGCTACACCCGGATCGGGCACCACGGCGGTGCCGCCGGCCGCTGGGCCGACGCGCACGCCTGGACCGTCGCGAGCTTCTTCCAACACGACTCCCGGGAGCACGACCCGCACCTGCACATCCACAACGCGGTCCACAACCGTGTGGAGGGCCCGAACGGGGAGTGGTTGACGATCGATTCGAAGGCGCTCTACAAGTTCCGGGCCGCCGGGGCCGCGGTCTGCGAGCGCACGACGGAGGAGCGCATCACCCACGCCCTCGGCGTCCTGCTGGCCATGCGCCCAGACGGGAAGGCTCGGGAGGTGGTGGGGGTCGCGCAGGAGGCGATGGACCTGATCTCCACCCGGCGCCGCAAGCTCACCGCCAAAGCCGACGAGCTGATCGGCGCGTTCGAAGAGCGGCACGGCCGGGCCCCGACCGCGCTGGAGCGCGACCGCATCGCCCAACAGGCCACCCTGCTCACGCGCAAGGCGAAGTCGCACACCGGCGAGACCCGCGAACAGCTGCTCGACCGCATCGACGCCCGCATCCAGGGCGATCTCGACAGCAGCCTCGGCGCGGTCGCGGACATGGTCCTTGCCGCCCGCGGACAAGCCGCGCCGGTGGCGATGGAGTGGTCCCCGCGGGCGGTGATCGAGACCGCGATTGCCGACGTCCAATCCCGGATGGCGAAGTGGAACCGCGGGGACCTGACTGGGGCGATCAACGCCGCCCTGCCCGACTACCTCGGCCTGCCCGACGGCGAGGACGTCGGCGAGTTGCTGGACTCGCTCACCGAGGCGGCGTTGGAGGTCGCGGCGGTGCTCAACGGGGAACGACCCGGCGACGCCTCCTTGCCGGACGAGCTGCGCCTGGCCAACGGGGCCAGCTCCTACCAAGCCCCCGGCGGCACGCTGTATGCGAGCCCGGAGCAGGTGCGGATCGAACGCGCCCTGGTCGCGGCCACGACCCGCGGCGGCGCCACGGCGCTGCCACCGGATCGGGCGGCGCGGTTCCTGGAGGACATGGAGACCTCGGGGATCCGGCTCGGGCTCGACCAGGCCGCGGCCGTGCACGGCGTGCTGACGTCCGGTGCGCGGGTGGAGACGTTGATCGGGCCGGCTGGGACGGGGAAGTCGTTCGTGGTCGGCACCATCGCCCGCGCCTGGACCGACCCGAGTAATCCCGGAGCGCAGATGCCGCGGCGGGTGTTCGGGCTCGCCACGAGCCAGATCGCGACCGAAGTCCTCGCCGCTGAAGGCTTGACCGCGCGGAACGTGGCCGCCTGGTTGGGCACCCAACGCCGTCTCTCCGCCGGGGCCGGGTCGGGCGGCCCGCGCCCGGTCGCGGGGGACGAGGCGTGGCGGCTGCATGCCGGGGATCTGGTGGTGGTGGATGAGTCGGCGATGACCGACACCGCCGACCTCGCCGCCATCCACGACCGAGTCGACACGGCCGGGGCGAAGCTGCTGCTGGTCGGGGATCACCGTCAGCTCGCCGCCATCGGCGCCGGCGGGGCGATGGATCTGTTGTCGCAGTCCGGGGCCCGCTACGAGTTGACCGAGGCCCGCCGCTTCACCCACGAGTGGGAACGGGAGGCGTCGCTGCGGCTGCGCGCCGGGGACGAGTCCGTGCTGCGGGTCTATCACCAGCAGGGCCGCCTCATCGACGGCGGCACCATCGAGCAGGCCGAGCAGCTGGCGATCCGCGGATGGCTCGGCGACACCCTCGCCGGACGACGAGCGCTGCTGATCGTCGACACCAACGAGCAGGCCGCCCGCGTCAGCGCGCAGGTGCGCCATGAGCTCGTCCAGCTCGGCCTGGTGCAGGAGCAGGGGGTGGCGTTGGGGTTGCAGGGGACCTTCGCCGGGGTCGGGGACCTGGTCGAGGCCCGCCAGCTCGACTGGTCATTGGCCGGCCACGAAGGGAACCCGCGCGGGGCGATCAACCGCGAGCACTACCGCGTCCACGCCATCCGCGACGACGGCTCCCTCGAGGTCGCCGCCATCCTCGGGCGCACCCCCGACGGCGACGTCCTCGGCGACCGGCTGGTCCTGCCCGCCGCCTATGTGGCCGAGCACCTCGCGCTCGGGTACGCGTCGACGAAGAACGCGGCGCAGGGCAGCACCGTGCACGGCAGTCACACCGTCACCACCGCGCGCACCAGCCCGGCCGGGCTCTACATGCCCCTGACCCGCGGCCAAGACGCCAACACCGCCTACGTCGTCACGGTCGCCGAGGTCGAGGACCCCGCCCAGGGCGATCACCGCCACACCGTGTACCGCGACCCCGTCGCGGTCCTGGCCCGGATCCTCGACACCACCGACCAGGTCGACGCCACGAACCGCTCCGCCGTCGCCACCGCCGCCGAACACACCGAACACGCCGGGTCCGCCCGGACCGCGGCCGAGCTGTTCGTCGACGCCGCGCAACTGGCCGCGACCGAGCGCACCGGGACGTGGCTGGATCAGCTCGTCGACACCGGCGCGATCACCGCGCACGAGCGGGAACGGATCGCCGCCGAGGACGGCGCCGCCACCCTGACTCGGATCCTGCGCCGCGCCGAGATCGCCGGCCACGACCCCCACCACGTCCTGCACGATGCCGTCACCGCGTCGTCGCTCGACGGGGCCCGCAACCTCTCCAACGTGCTCTACAGCCGCATCCGCACCGAGTACGCCGACCGGCTCGACCCCGTCGGAGACACCTACGCCGACTGGACGCCGCGGCTGGACAACCCCGCCTGGAGCACCTACCTGGCCGATCTCGCCAAGCAGGTCGAGCACCGCGCCGGCGTCCTCGCCGACGACGCCGCGCACGCGGGCGCGGAGGCGCCCGGGTGGGCGGTCGAGGCGTTCGGCCCGGTCCCAGACGCGCCGGAGGAGCGTGAGCGGTGGGCCCGGCAGGTGGGGCAGGTGGCGGTCTACCGGGAGATCCGCGACCACACCACCGACACCGACCCGCTCGGGGCGGCGCCGGGATCGGGGCAGGTCGAGCAGTACGCCGCCTACCGCACCGCCTGGCACACCCTCGGCCGCCCCGAGACCCGCCGCGAGGTCATGGAACTCACCGACGGGCAACTCCGTATCCGGGTCCGGGCCGCGGAGCGGGAGGAGAAGGCCGGGCCCCGCTACGTCGCCAACGAGTTGGCCGGAACCCGTCAAGCCGCCACCACCCACCGCCACACCGCCGAACTGCGCGCCGCCGAAGCCCAGGCGGCTACCGACCCCGAGCAGCAGGCGCGGCTGCGGGCCGAGGTCGCCCAGGCGCGTGCGCTGGCCGACACCCTCGACCGCCAGGCTGAGCAGCTGCAGATCGTCGACGACGCCCGCGGACGGTGGTTGGTGCATTCCGCAGTGACCCGCGTCGACGGCGCCGACGCCGCCGCCGAACTGGGCCGCCGCCACGTCGACGACACCGAGCCCGAACCCCGCGTCACCGCCGACGACTGGCTCGACGCCCACCGCGCCGCCACCACCGCCGACGACGCACACCGGCCCATCACCGACACCGACCTGCACGACGACGAGGTCAGGCTCGACGTCGGCGCGCTCGACCAGCCGACGCCCGACCGCGGCACGCTTGACCAGGACGTACAGGACGCGGTGTTGGAGACGCCACCGGCCGACCTGCGCGAGATCGCCGCGGCCGAGCCCGCCCCGGTCGACGAGGATCGGGTGCGGGTGCCCACCTCGGGGGAGACCGCGGAGTCCACTTCCGGCGCGCACCGGGTGCTGGCCGAGATCCGCGCCCGGGAGACCATCGACGCCCGCGAAGAGGCCGAGTACCAGCGGGCCGAGGAACTCACTCGCTGGCACCACGACGACAACACCGCAGGCCACGACACCGCCGGCTACGGCGACAACGCGGGCTACGACGACGCCGACGTGCTCGACGACAGCCGCGACCCCGCAGGCACGTCCTGAGCCTGGCCGGGCCGGTGCTGCGGCACCGGCTCGGCCAAGCCGGTGCCGCAGCGCTGCGTCAGCCGCGCCGATCCTGCGAGCTGGCCGGCTGGCCGTAGGTGGTCGCGACGCGGGTCCGCACGTGGTTGAACCACAGCACCGCATCCGCGGTGTTGCGCTCGCGGTACACGTGCTGGACGTTCTCCCACAACGGGTCACCGGGCCGAGCCCGCATCGTGTAGGTCTCCGAGCCCGGCGGCACCGAACCGTCCTCCGCGCGGAGCGGAACGTCTAACGGCGGGTCCGGGCGCACCCCGAGCAGCCACGCCAACGCCCGCCACGCCCCATGCGCGAAATCCCGATCCGCCTCCCTCGACCGCGAGTACGGCACGCCGAGATGATCCCAGTCCGCCGGGGTCGGTTCGGAGTCGTTCGCCGCCCGGCACAACGCCACCCAACTCTCCGCCCGCACCAACGCCCGCGACGCCCGATCCCCGCGACGCGTGACCGGGGCCCGCCTGCCACCGGTCGCCCAGTCCACTGCCGTCGCCTGACCGCGGGCGTTCACCCACCCGGCGTCGTGGCCCATCTTGTGCGCCATCCAGTGGAAGTCGATGACCTGACGGTGGTCCGGGATCACCCAGTCCGGAACAAGCCGGAGCGTGTGCGCATCGCCCATACACCCGAGTATGCGCCGCCCCACCGACAGTTTCCCCTGATCAACAGCCCAACCGGTTCACCGAGAAGTGCGAAAGTGCGCGGGGCGCTGCCCCGAACCCCGGCCCTCGGTCGGGTGGAGCAGGGGCCCGTAGGTCGGCTGCCGGACGGGTGGGGTGGTGGGGTCGTGGTTCCACCGTCGCCCGGCCGCCCCAAGGGGATGCCACACCCACGGCGGGGCGTTGAGATCGACTACGGCCGGCAGGCAGCTCAGCAGCGGCGCCAACGTCACTGGTCCGGCGCTCTCGTAGCGGTTCACGAGATCGTCCACGCCCAGCTCGAAGAACGTCAGTTCATCGTCACCGACGCGACCAAGTGTGCGCACCCGCGC
>Ga0136616_10001281_pt1 | contig 13102 bp, 14 predicted proteins | sample AntDrymUQ2992106_2_FD_106648 | JGI IMG/M metagenome (GOLD analysis project Ga0136616, IMG submission 106648) | Polar desert sand microbial communities from Dry Valleys, Antarctica - metaG UQ299 (21.06) | ecosystem: Environmental > Terrestrial > Soil > Desert | place: Antarctica: Dry Valley...
AGGATGTTCACCGGCGGTCGCGGTCGGTGCGCACCACTTCGGCCGAGGAGTTGGGGCTGAAGCCCTCGTCGCCGATGGCCTTGAGGTGCTGGTCGACCTCGGCGACGACCTCGGCCGGTGTCCCCGCCCTGGCGCTCTCGACCAGCTCGGACAGGAGGAACTCCTGCAGGCTCATACCCGCCTCCACCGCGCGGCGGCGGTGGACGCGGAGGGCGAGGGTTGGCCGCTCTTGGCTTGCAGACGAGCACCGCCCACCGCGAGGAGCCTGACATGACCACCGCCGTGACCACCAGCCCGTGGCCGTTGACCGAGCAGGGTGACGAGGGCCACCCCGTGCGCACGCTGCAGCACCTGCTGCGCGCGCGGGGCCACAGCGTCGCTGTGGATGGCGACTTCGGCCCGCAGACCGACAACGCGGTGCGCGGTTTCCAGGACGCGCTTGGCCTGGTGGTCGACGGCATCGTGGGCCAGCTCACCTGGCGCGCCCTCGTGAGCGGCATGCTCGCCGGTTGACGAGGCCGCAAGTTGGAGCGGGGGAGGGAGGGGAGGTCCACACCTGGGGTTGCGTGGCCCCCGACGGATCGGAACCTGGCGTCATCGGTTTCCTCGTGGCCGGCCTCGTGATCGGCTCCGAGATCGGCGGCGCCATCGCCAACCTGCTCGGCACTGGTGACGTCTTCGAGCTGAACGTGCTCGGCTTCATCGTGTCCGTGGTGGCGTCGGTCGGTCTGATCATCGCCGCGGAGCGCATCGGCATCGGCATCGGCGCCGGCTCGCGCCGCGGGCCGATCGGCCCCGGCCGCTGACCCCGCACGAGCAGAGGCCCCCATCGCCGGGGGCCTCTGCGTGATGCGGTGGGACGGGCGTGGTCAGTCGCCGTCCGCCTCGTCGGCGGCCGAGCCGACCACGGCGAAGCCCTCGTCGAGCTGGACATCCACCTGGCTGCCGTCGTCGAGGGTGACCTCGACCTCGTAGTAGCTCTCCTCGTCGCCGACCTCGGTGTCGGTGACGCGGCCCTCGCCGGTCTCGGCGAGCGCGGCCTCGACGGCCTGGTCGTAGGCGTCGCCGGCGATCGAGGCTTCGGTGTCGTCGCCGCCGGCATTGGCCGTCGCGACACCCGTGCCAGCCAGCACCGCGCCCGAGAGGGCGGCTGCGGTGATGATCACCTGGTTGCGCTGCTTCATCATGCTTCCCTTCTGGTGGGGACTGCGAGACCACCGTAGGAGCCCTCCCCTGAACCCCACCTGAACGCGGCGGGAGGTCAGGACAGCGCGCTGCGCAGCTGTTGCGCCGCCGCGGCCAGCGCGTCGAGGTCGCCGCCGTCTACCGCCGCCCCGGCGGCGACCAGCGCCTCGCCGACGGCCGCGTCCACCGTCGCGCTGCGAGCCACCACCTCCCCCGCGACGGCCGCGGCGACGCCGGCGGCCGCACGGTCGCCGGCCTCCACCGCGGCGAGCATGCGCCGCGCCTGCAGGTCCAGCAGGTCCAGGTCGACGGGGCGGCCGGTCTCGTAGAGATGCGCCAAGTCCAGCACGGTCACCTCCAGCGCGTGCGCCGCCTCGGGCGAGGCGTCCAGGACGTCGAGTTGCTCGGCGGCCAGGTCGAGCAGCGGTACCGGGACCGGGTCGGCGGTCCCGGCGTCGCTCTCCAGTGCCCTGCGGACCGCCGCGCCGTCCACGCCGTCCACGGCGCGCAGGCCCTCGAGCGCCGCGTCCAGCTCGGCGGGGAGGGGAGCGGTGATCGCGTCGTTTGGCAGGGCGTAGACGAGGTCGACGGTCTCGACGCCGGGGATCTCCACATTCACGTTGCCGTAGCCCCGCGCGTAGAGCTTCGTCTCCTCGACGCCGTCGTCGAGGGTCTCGTGCAGCTGGAGCACGCCGTCGACGGTCTCGTCGGTCGCCAGGGTGTAGGTCTCGTCCAGTGCCTGGACGTCGACGGTCTCGAAGACCACGCCGGGGATATTCTCGGGGTTGAAGCGCTGCCCCAGCGCCGGAGCGGCCGGCATGATCAGCCCGGGCGGGCCGTCCTGACCGGCGACCCAGCTGCCGTCGGTGTTGTCCACCCGCCCGTCGGCGTAGTTGGCGACGTCCTCGCCGAAGTACCAGACGTTGCCCCCGTCGTCCTGGGCGAACCAGTCCACGGCGATCTCCAGCAGGTCCCCGTCGCTGGTCTCCAGGAACCGCGACACCACCGCGTCGGTGCTCCCACCCTCCCACTCGATGGTCTCGGTCTGACCGGCGGGCAGGGCGACCTCGATGCGGATCGGCTCGCCCTCGTCCTCACCGAACGACAACCGGTAGTCCACACCGGTGACCCCGAACCAGGGGTTGTCCACGGTGGTCGGGTCCGAGAAGGTCGCCGCCGCGGCGTACTCCGCGCCGTCGGGCAGGCGTGCCGTGAGGCGCACCTCACCCTCGCCGGAGCGGGCGAGGACCTCGCCGAGCTCGGGGACGAAGACCTTCTCCTCCTCGGTGCCGTCGGGCTGGGTCGCGCCGAGCAACAGGCCGTTGGTCACCGGACCCTCGGGCGTGTCGGCCGGTTCGCTCAGCGACAGGATCTCGTCGCGCTCCACGGTGTCGGCGCTGGGGATGTCCTCGCTGTAGAAGACCTGGCCGACCTCGGGCGCGCCCGGCATCAACAGGGCCGGCAGCGCGCTGTCCTGCCCGGCGAGCCAGGCGCCGTCGTGGTCCGCCAGCTCGCCGTCGGTGTAGTTGTCCACGTCCTCGCCGAAGTACCACACCCCGCCGTCGTCGCCCTGGGCGTAGTAGTCGAACGCCTCCTCGATGAGAGCACGCCCGCGACCCAGCCGCGGTGACGGACCACGAGTGTCTCGGTGCTCCCGGCCTGCCACTCCACCGTCTTCGCCCGGTCCGTCACCGCGACCTCGACGAGGTAAGGCTCGCCTTCGCGCGTGCCCTCGTAGACCCAACGCCCACCTTGGGCGAAGGGCAGGTAGGCGTTGGTGAACCGCAGCGGGTCGCTGAAGGCGGGCAGGTCACCGTTGCGCGAGTCACCACCGGACGTGCAGGCGGTCAGCACGAGCAGGACTGCGAGGGGCAGGGCAAGGTCTCGGATGCGCGTCATGCCGCGCACGGTTGACAGCGGCTAGCTGAACGGCGGCTGACCGGCTCTGTATCCGGCCGCGTTCAGCCGAGGTTCAGCGGAGGTGCGCAGCATCAGTGAACATGGAGAGGTCATGAAGCTGCTCGTCGTCGAGGACGACACGAAGATCGCCGCCACGGTGAAGCGCGGCCTGGAGGCGGAGGGCTTCGACGTCGCGGTCACATCCGACGGTCTGGACGGGTTGTGGATGGCGACGGAGTACCACTTCGACCTGATCGTGCTCGACATCATGCTGCCGGGCCGCAACGGCTACCAGGTCTGCGCGGACCTGCGGCGGGCCGACAACTGGACCCCGATTCTCATGCTCACCGCCAAGGACGGGGACCTCGACGAGGCCGAGGCGCTCGACACCGGCGCCGACGACTACCTGACCAAACCGTTCTCCTTTCCCGTGCTCGTCGCGCGCGTGCGCGCCCTGGCGCGGCGCACCCGCGGCGGCGCGCCGGCCCCGGTCGAGGCCGGCGACCTGCGTGTTGAGCCCGCGCAGCGCCGTGTCTGGCGCGGCGAGACCGAGATCGCACTGACAGCCCGAGAGTTCGCCGTCCTGGACCACCTGCTGCGGCGCGCGGGCCAGGTCGTGTCGAAGGGCGAGATCCTCGACGGCGTCTGGGACCACGCCTTCGACGGCGACCCCAACATCGTGGAGGTCTACATCCGCCGGCTGCGGCGCAAGATCGACGAGCCCTTCGGCCGCAGCGCCATCGAGACCATGCGGGGCGCCGGCTACCGGCTGCAGCGCGATGGCGGCTGAGCGGCGCACCGGCACCGTGCGCTTCCGCGTCACCGGGCTGGCGACCGCGCTGGTGGCAGCGGTGCTGGTGGTCACCGCCGTCGGCCTGGTCGCCGCCCAGCGGCGCCTGCTGACCGACAGCCTCGACGACGCGCTGGAGCAGCGCGCCGACGACCTCGGTGGGCTGCTCGCCTCCGGTGCGCTCGCCGAAGCGCTCGCCGGCGGCGACGACGACATCGCGGTTCAGCTCGTCGGGCCCGGCGGGGAGGTGGTCACCGCGAGCCCGGCGCTGGCCGCTGCGCCCCCGCTCGCCGCGCCGCCCGCCGACCAGTTCCAGCGGACGGTGACCGTCGAGGACGTCGCGGGGGCCGGCGGGTCCCACCGGCTCCTGTCACGCCACGTCGACGCGCCCGACGGCCCGGCGGTCCTGCATGTCGCGGGGAACCTGGAGGACGTGGGCGACGCGGTGCGCGTCCTCGGCGCGTCGCTGCTGGTGGCCATCCCGGCGGTGGTGGCCCTGCTCGCCGCGCTGATCTGGTGGCTGGTCGGGCGCACGCTGCTGCCCGTCGACGCCATCCAGCGTGAGGTGGCGGGGATCACCGGCGCCGACCTGCACCGCCGCGTCCCCGAGCCCGGCGGCGACGACGAGATCGCCCGGCTGGCCCGCACCATGAACACGATGCTGGAGCGCGTCGAGCGGGCCGGCGCCCGCCAGCGCCGCTTCGTGGCGGACGCGTCGCACGAGCTGCGCAGCCCGCTGACCCGCATCCGCTCCGAGCTCGAGGTCGACCTCGCCCACCCGGAGACCGCCAGCCCCGACGAGACCCACCACAGCGTGCTCGCCGAGACCGTCGCCATGCAGCGCCTCGTCGACGACCTGCTGCACATCGCCCGCAGCGACGACGGCGCGACCCCGCGGCGCGCCGAGCTGGTCGACCTCGACGACCTCGTGCTGCGCGAGGCGGACCGCCTGCGCGAAGACGCCCGGGTGAAGGTCGACGTATCGAGGGTGTCGGCAGCCCAGGTGACCGGCGACCCCGACCAGCTGCGGCGCGTCATCCGCAACCTCGCCGACAACGCCGAGCGCCACGCCAGCGGCAGGGTCACCTTCAGGCTGGAGGAGCGCGCTGGCCACGCGCACCTGACCGTGGCCGACGACGGCCCCGGCATCCCGGCCCAGGAGCGCGAGCGCATCTTCGAGCGCTTCGCCCGCCTCGAAGACGCCCGCACCCGCGCCTCCGGCGGCGCCGGCCTGGGCCTGGCGATCGTCCGCGACATCGTCGCGCGTCACGGCGGCACCGTCACCGCCGAGGCCACCACTGCCCCAGGCGCCCACCTCCTGGTCCGCCTCCCGCTGAACGGCGCAGTGTGCCGTTCGCGCAGCGGGACCGTCGGGGGCAGGCCATCCCGCCGCGAGGGCGGCGGCGGCCGCTTGGCGTGACCGGCATCGGCAACCCACCCGTGATCCCGGGGGTCGAGAGGCGGGCGTGCGTGCGCTCGGCCAGTCAGCTGACCCCGGACGTGTCGGGCTCGGCCGTCCACGCCGCGGCGAGCCGGCGCTGGACCGGCACGACCTCGCGGGTGCCCGGCCCGGCCACCAGCCCGTCGAGCAGGCGCTGAGTGGCTTGCGAGATCTCGGCCACGGCCGCGTCGAACACCTCGGTGTTGGTCCGCGAGGGCGTGCGGTACCCGCTGAGCTTGCGCACGTACTGCAGGGCCGCCTGTTCGACCTCGGCGGCGGTCGCGGGCGGGTCCGCCCCGCGCAATGTCTGGATGCTCCGGCACATGGGCCTCACCGTACGACATCGTCTCGCCGCCGTCACCGATGGGAGGCTGCCGTCAGCCGATCGGTGGATGCGGCCGTTGCCCCGAAGCGGCGGCGGACCGTGGCTGGGCGGCGGATTCGCGCGGGTGGCAGCGCCCATCCTCGGTGCATGGCAATCATCGAGGTGACGAGCCTGACCCACGCCGGACCCCAGGTCGTGGTGACCGGCAGCGGCAATCTCGTCCAAGCCGTGGCCACCGTCCTGGCTCGCCATCAGATCACCGCCGCCGACCCGCGCGTGAAGCAGGCCAGCCTCGACGACGCGTTCGTCGCGCTGACCGGCCGCCCGCTCGACCACTCCGGTCTGCAGCTTCGTCGCCACCTCCCTCCTCGGCGCCTGTGCGCTGTTCGCGATCGGGCTGGTGGTCGCGGCGCTCGCGCCGAGTGGTCGCGCCGCGTGTGCTCCCGGGCGCGGCCGTGCTGGTCGCCTCCGCGATCTCGTTGCTGAACTCCCACATCTACTGGCCGGTCGGCGTCGCCACGATGCTGGGGCTGGCGCTGGGCCTCGGGCTGCTCGCCGCCGCCACGCCCGCCTCCGAGCGGGCCGCTCCCGAGTGGCGCGGACCGGCCGATGACACGATGATCGGGGCATGAGCGACGTCGACGCCCCGCGCACCGCCCGTGTCGACGGTGTGCGGCTCGTCGCGGTGATGGTCGCGGTCATGTGGGTCCTGGAGATCATCGACCTGCTCACCGGTCACCCCCTCGACGACCTCGGCATCCAGCCGCGCGACGCCGACGGGCTGGTCGGCGTCCTGGTGGCGCCGTTCCTGCACTTCGGGTTCGGCCACCTCATCGCGAACACCGTCCCCTTCGCCGTCCTCGGCCTGGTGATCGCGCTGGGCGGTGCGCTGCGGGTGCTCGCGGTCACGGTGATCAGTGCGCTGGTCAGCGGCCTGGGGGTCTGGCTGATCGCACCGGAGCTGTCCGTCACCGCGGGGGCGAGCGGTCTGGTGTTCGGCTTCGCGGCGTATCTCGTGGCCCGCGGGGTGGTGGCCCGTGACCTGCTCAACCTGGCGGTCGGCGCCGTGGTGATCGCGGTGTTCGGCACCGGGCTGCTGGCGGGCCTGCTGCCGCAGACCGGTATCTCCTGGCAGGGCCACCTGTTCGGCGCGGTGGGCGGGGTGCTCGCGGCCCGCCTCCTGCACGCCCCGCGCTCGCAGGTCGCGCCCGCACCGTAGACCACGCAACGCGGGTGTATCAGCGCGGTCCGCGCCGTCTCAGAACTCGCAGGGACCATCTCGCGAGGAGGGGACATGCTCTACCTGAAGCACGGCGGCCACGTCCTGGCCGACAGCGCCGCGGAGGCGCAGGACACGGCCAGAAGGCTCGACGATGTCGTGCTGGAATCGGGGGCGCTCAGCGACGCCGAGGAGCGGCCCGTCGGCACCCCGTTCGACTACCTGCTCCCGGAGCTCAAGCACAGGCCAGACAGCCACCTGCCCGGCGACCCGGTCAAGGTGGTGGCGGACCTCAACGCGCTGGGCGCGGCTATGGTCGACGACGCGCCGCCGGTCGAGACGGCGCCGCAGGTACACGTCAACGCCAACATCCCGGCCGTCTACACCTACTTCGGCCAGTTCATCGACCACGACCTGACCGCCAACACCGACCGCGACTCCAAGACCAGCGACATCACCAAGGTCGACCAGGGACCCGTCCCGCCCGACGAGGTCACCCAGAGCCTGCGCAACCTGCGCCGACCCACCCTCGACCTCGACAGCGTCTATGGCGACGGCCCGTCCTTCGGCGGTCGGACCAGCGCCGATGCCGGTTTCTACGACGGTGCGCGCCTGAGGGTCGGCCGCAACCACACCGACGGCATCCCGGGCGCGAAGATCCCGCCCGAGGCCGACCTCGACCGCGACCTCCCGCGCATCGGCAAGCTGCTGGAGGCGGGGGTGATCACGGAGGACGTCCTGCCGGATGACCTGCGCAACGACCCGAACTTGCAGACCCGGGCCTTCATCGGCGACCTGCGCAACGACGAGAACCTCATCATCGGCCAGCTCCACCTGGCCTTTCTGCGCTTCCACAACGCCGTCGTCGACCGCATCGAGGCCGACCCCCAGGCCTTCGGGTTCTACCGAGGCCAGGACCACGCGGCCGTGCGCTTCGAGCGCGCGCGCCGGCTCACCCGCTGGCACTACCAGTGGCTGGTCGTCAACGACTACCTGCGCACGGTGACGCTGCCCGGCATCGTCGACAAGATCCTGGTGGGCGGCCCCCAGCACTACGCGCCACTGCGCAACCACCGCAGCTACGTCGGCGAGCTCTACATGCCGCTGGAGTACTCCGTGGCGGCCTTCCGCTTCGGCCACACCATGGTCCGCGGCGCCTACGACCACAACCGCAACTTCGGCAAGCCGGCGCCGGGGGGGTCCCCGCTCATCCCGTTCGCGCCCTTCGATCTGATGTTCCAGTTCACCGGCAACGGCTTCTCGCGCGACCGCGACGACCCGACCAAGAGCACCCGCAACCCGTTCGGCGGTCAGGGTCCGACGCTGCCGTCCAACTGGATCATCGAGTGGGACCGCTTCACCAACAAGTCCGACCCCGACGAGGCGCACTTCGCGCGCAGGATCGATACCCGGCTCGCCCCGCCCATCAACCAGATGGTGAACGAGGGCACGGGTGCGGCGATCCAGGACGACGCGAACAGGCCCCTGCGCGAGCTGCTGCGCCACCTCGCCCGTCGCAACCTGCTGCGCGGGTACCTGCTGAGCCTGCCGACCGGGCAGGCCGCCGCGGTCGAGATGGGCGTGCCGACGCTGAGCGAGACCGAGCTGCGCCAGGGCAACGCCGACGCGGTGAACGCCGCCCTGGAGCAGGGTGGGTTCCTACAGCACACGCCCCTGTGGTACTACCTGCTCAAGGAGGCCGAGGTCCGCGCGAACGGCAACGCTCTTGGCGAACTGGGCAGCCGGATCGTCTGCGAGACGATCGTCGGGCTGCTGCGCAACGACCCGAACGCCTACCTCAGCCAGCGCGGCGGGTGGGACCCTTCCGAGGGCGTCACCCTCGACAACGGCGACCCGATCGTCACCATCCGCGACTTCCTCGCCTTCGCCGGGCTCCCCGCCTGAACGAACCCGAGGTTCCTGAACGAACCCGAGGTTCCTGAACGAACCCGAGGTTCCCGGCCTTCCCGCCTCCTCCCGCGCTGAGCCCGGCGCGGGAGGAGGGGCGTCAGCCCTTCACACCGCCGGCCGTGAGGCCGGCGATGATGCGGCGCTGGAAGATCAGGACGAGGATGATCATCGGGATCGTCACGATTACGCAGGCGGCGGTGATCGATCCGATGGGGCGCTGGAAGGCCACCGCGCCGGTGAAGCTCGCGATCGCGACGGGGACGGTCTGCACCGCGAGGTCACGCGGCGCGAACGTGCTGGCCAGCAGGAATTCGTTCCAGGCGTACACGAAGATCAGGATCGCCGCGGCGAACACACCGGGTGCGGCCAGCGGCAGCACGACCCGGTAGAACGCCTGGAACGGGGACGCCCCGTCCACCCGCGCCGCCTCCTCCATCTCCTGCGGGATGGTCCCGAAGAAGGTCACGAGGATGAAGATCGTAAGCGGCAGGTTGAAGGCGATGTACGGGATGTACAGGCCGGGATAGGTGTTCAGCAAGCCGATCGTGCGCCAGACCTCGTACAGCGGGGGGACGAGCGCGACCGGCGGGAAGAGGCTGACCGCGAGGACCCCCGACAGCAGGAGCACCTTGTTCTTGAAACGCAGCCGCGCCAGCGCGTACGCCGCGAAGGAGCCGATGACGATGCACACGACCATGGTGGTCCCGGCGACGATGGCCGAGTTGCGGAGATTGAAGAAGAAATCCTGCTCGAAGACCGCGACGTAGTTCTGCAGGCCGAACGGACCCTCGAAGATGTTGGGGCTGTTGAGTGCTCCTGTGCTGTTCTTGAGGCTGGTGGAGATCAGCCACACGAACGGGAACAGGCACCACAGGAAGATGACGAGCAGGAGCGCGGACTTGCCGATGCGCCTGCCGGCGGTGTCGCGGGCCACGGGGCCGGTGCTGCGCCCTTGCCGTCGGCGCGTGGCCGGCTCGGCGCGTCGGACCGACTCGCCGGTCGGTGCGGGAGCGGTGGTCATAAGCTCTTACTCCTCGCCGATGACGAGATTCCGGCCGATCAGGGAGATGAAGATCAGTCCGACGCCCAGCACGAGGATGAACGTCAGCGTGGCCAGCGTGGAGCCGATGCCCGGGTTGGGTTGGTCGACGATGTAGTTCTGGACGAGGATCGACAGGGTCTCCGTGCCGTTCGCGCCGTTGGTCATGACCTTGGGCAGATCGTAGATGCGCAGCGAGTCGACCGTGCGAAACAGCAAGGCGACGAAGATCGCCGGACGTAGCAGCGGCAGGGTGATGGACGTGAAGCGCTGCCAGGCGGACGCCCCGTCGACGCGCGCCGCCTCGTACATGTCACCGGGGATCGTCTGGAGCCCCGCGAGCAACAGCAGCGCCACGAAGGGTGCGGTCTTCCACACGTCGGCGAGGATGAGCGAGATGAGCGCCCACGGCCGCTGACCCAGCCAGTTGAAGTCACCAAGACCGAGCGCGGCGTTGATGAAACCCGGTGTGATGTTGAGCATGAAGAACCAGATCTGGGCCGAGATCACCGTCGGGATGACCCACGGGATGAGGATCGTCGCGCGCGTCACGCCGCGGCCGAGGAACGCCTGGTTCATCAACAGCGCGAAGCCGAGACCGATCAGGAACTCAAGGGCGACCGCCGCTACCGTGAACGTGAAGGTGACCCGGACGGCGTCCCAGTAGCGTGGGTCGGTGAGCTGGGTGGCGTAGTTGCCCAGCCCCGCGAAACCCCGCTGCTCGCGTCCGACGAATTCGAAGAAGCTGAGGAACAGCGCGTACAGGATCGGGAAGAGCGCGACGAGCGTCATGGCGAGCAGCGACGGCGCCATGAAGACCCTGCCGAGCGCTGACTCCGAGAGTTCGCGGCTGCGCGCCCGCTCCCGTTCGGGCGGCGGCGCGCCGGACGGCCGCTCCTGCGCGGTGGAGACCGAGGACGCCATGACGCTACCCCCCCAGCGCCGTGTTGATCTCGTCGTTCAGCGTGGTGAGCGCCTCTTCCACGGGGACCTCACCGTTGTAGGCCGCAAAGATGTTCTGCTGGATCGCCTGGCTGATGGCGTTCCAGGTTGGCGCGGGTGGCCGGGATCCGGTCTTCTCGTCGGCGAGGACGTCGCCCACGAGCCCGAGGGTCGGGTCGCCTTCGGGTAGCTCGTCATAGGCGCTGGCGATGACCGGGGGCAGCGACCCCCCCGCGAGGAGCAGCTGCGCCTCCTCGTTCGTCCCCGCCCAGACTGCGAACTCCTTCGCGGCGTCGACGTTCTCCGAGAACGCGTTCACCCCGATGTTGAACCCACCCGTCACGCCGGTCGTGCCTTCGTCGACGAAGGTGGGCAGCGTGGTGACCCCGGTGCTGTCTTGGACCTCGCTGCTCGCCGCCTGTTCCCCCTCACCCACGAGCTGGGCGTAGAACGACGGCCAATTGCGCATGCAGGCTGCGCTGCCCGACTGGAACTCGGCGACGGCCTCGTTCTCCTGCATGGTGTTGAAGCCGGGCGCGTAGAAGCCGTCGGCCTGGGACTGCACCATGAACTCCAGGGCCTGCCGGCCGGCGTCTCCCTCCAGCAGCAGGGACTCCGTCCCCTCCTCGTTGATGAGCTGGCCCTCGGCGCCGAACAGGTACTCCAGGAAGTTGACGACCATGCCCTCGTATTGGGCGCCCTGGCCGACGAACGGGGCGATCCCCGCCTCCTCGGCCCCGGCGGTGCAGACCTCGACGGCCTCATCCCAGGTGGTCGGCGCCGCCTCGATCAGGTCGGTCCGGTAGTAGAAGAGTCCGGCGTTCGAGTTGTACGGGACGGCCCACAACTCCTCCTCCCACTGCGCCGACTCGAGCGCGCCAGGCAGGACTCCGGCGTCCTCGAGCTGGCCGCGCTCTTCCTCGAAGCTCGCGACCCAGCCGTTCGTCGCGTACTCGCCGGTCCAGATCACGTCCATGCCGAGGAGGTCGAACTCCGAGTCCTGGGCCTGGAGGACGAGCGCCTGCTGGTTGCGCTGCTCATCCGCCGCGTCGGGCAGGATCTCGATGCGCACCGGAGAGTCGGGGTTCTGCTCGTTCCACAGCTCGGTGACCTGCTGGTGGAGACCGCCCACCGCAGCCTCAGCGCCGCCGATCGCCCAGACGAGTTCGCCGCCTCCCTGCTCCCCCTCCCCGCCGCCGCCGGTACTGTCCTCCGGCGATGAGCCGGAGCATGCGGTGGACAGCAGCGTGAGCACTGCAAGTGTCGCGAGAACGTGGCGTCGACTCTTCATCCCGTAGCCCTCCCTAGGAGACGCAAGCTACGAGGACCCTAACAGGCCCCCGCTGCAGCCGAAAGGGACCATTGGACGTGAGCATCGACGACCGGGGACCGTGGCATCTGCTACCAGCACTCCATCTCGGGGTGACTCGGGGTGAGCGGGCCTTAGACCTGCTGGGGGGCGCGGGCGTCGTGGACCGGCGAGATGCTTGCCGAAGTTGCCCTGCAGGCTGCACTCGATCACCGGCTGGACCAGCGGGCGCAGCGCCAGGCAGTCGCGGGTCGGTGACGAGGTGGATGGTCGAGCGCATGAGGGTGATGCGCACGAGCGTTCGGTCCGCCAGCGGCTCCGCGACCTGTTCGGCCGCAGTCACCAGCCGGTTCCACAGATCGACGTACCAGGAGTGCAGCGTTTGGGCCTGGCGCCCGACCAGGTGCTCGACGGCCTCCGCCACACCGAGATCGTGGCGACGCAGCAGCAGCTGGCGAGCCAGCGTCGCCCGGTTCAGTGCCCGATCGCTCAGCACGGTCAGCTGCGGTCCTCGTGGAACGAGGCCAGCCGCGCGCCCTCGCGCTCCAGGGCCTCGCGGTCGGCGTCGGCGAGCGGCCCGTACGGCTCGAGGGCGATCCGACCGTCCTCGTACCGCCACGCTCCGGCCACCGCGCCGTCCACCAGGAAGGTAGGGGTCGAGTGCGGCTTCTTGATCTTGAAGACCAGGCCGCGGTAGGGCTCGGGCAGGATCAAGGCGCGGCGGGCGTGGACCAGGAGGGTCGCGTCCCAGGTTGGCAGGAAGCGCACGGGCGCGGGGGTGCCGGGGTCGGGAAGGAGTCCGTCGGCCACGTCCAGCAGCTCACCGCCCGCCTCGTCCCGGTAGCGCTGCAGCGCCAGGCCCTGCACCACCGGCTTCAGGGCGGTCACGGTGACCCCCGCCCAGTTGGCGATGTCGGCCAGCGCCGCGGGCCCGAACCCGCCGAGGTAGCGCTGGACCAGGTGGGCAAGGCCCTCGGCCTCGGTGACGGGCATGGGCGGCAGCCAGTCCTCGGCCAGGCCGTACAGGTCGGCGCGCCGCCGC